>Ga0299913_10003667_pt1 | contig 12636 bp, 8 predicted proteins | sample RVTome_9_FD_201360 | JGI IMG/M metagenome (GOLD analysis project Ga0299913, IMG submission 201360) | Soil microbial communities from uranium-contaminated site in the Upper Colorado River Basin, Wyoming, United States - RVT155D38 (version 2) ... | reverse complement strand
GCACGCGATAGGAAAGAGCGCGCTCGCGGCGGGGCTCAGGCACACGGTCGGCGAGGTCGGCGCCGTCCAGCACGGTGACGGCCGCATCGAATCCGTGCGGCTCACGGACGGGTCCGTCGTCGAGGGAGACCTGTTCGTCGATGCGAGCGGCCCCGAGGGCCGCGTGATCCGCCACCTCGAGAGAGATAATTTCGAGAGCTGGCGAGAGTGGCTGCCGTGCGATCGCCTGATGACGGCGTCGGGCCCGCTCCTGAATCCGGTGCCGGCTTTCAGCCAGATATCCGCGTTCCGGGAGGGCTGGCTGGGGATGTATCCGCTGATGAACCGCACCGGAATGTTGGCGGCGTACGACTCGAATTTCATGACGGACGACAACATGCTGCCGACGATGTCGGCCCTTTCGGGACTGCCGCTCGAAGGCGATGCGGTGGCGACGGCGATCGCCGCGGGCCGCAGGAGAGAACCCTGGATCGGCAACTGTGTCGCCATCGGCGATACGGCGCTCATGCCGGACCCGCTCGATGCGCTCGATCTGCATCCGCTGCACACCGGTATCTCATACCTGGTATCGCTCTTCCCGGTGGATCGCGACGACATGCCCGAAGCCCGAATCTACAATGCCAAAATGGCATCGCATGCTACGGGCATTCGCGATTTTCAGATCAGCCATTACAAGCTGAACCGGCGTTTCGACGAACCGTTCTGGGACGCCGTCCGTGACATGGACGTCCCGGAAACCCTGACGAGAAAGCTGCGCCTGTTCCAGGCCCGCGGCATCGTACGTATCGAAGAGGACGAAACCTTCCAGGAGGAAAACTGGACGTCGATTTTCACGGGCCACAATCTGATCCCGAAATTCTGGGATCCGCTGGTTGACAGGATCCCCGAGCAGGAACAGATTGCGAACTTTCAGCGCATGCTGAAATTCATCGCCTCGGAAGTCGAGGCCATGCCCTCGCTGCAGGCACATCTCGAGCTGAATGCGCCGTCGCCGGTGTCGGACTACATTTTTTGAATAACGCCTCCATGACCGACAACAGTAACAGGGGAATCAAAGACATCGTCATCGTCGGCGGCGGCACGGCCGGCTGGATGGCCGCGGCGGCGCTTGCAAAGATCCTCGGCACTCACCGGCACAGCATCACGTTGATCGAATCCGAGCAGATCGGCACCGTCGGCGTCGGCGAGGCGACGATCCCGATGATCCAGCTCTACAACCGCGTGCTGGGCCTGGACGAAAACGAGTTCATGCGCGAGACGAACGCCACGTTCAAGCTCGGCATCGAGTTCGTCGACTGGCGCCGCCCGGGCCATCGCTACTTCCATCCATTCGGCATGCTCGGCGTGGACATGGACGGCATCGGCTTCATCCACTACTGGATGCGCTGGCATCGGTCGGGCGGCGGCCTCGACTACAGCCATTTCAATGCCGAGACCGAGGCCGCGCGTGCGCGGCGTTTCATGCGCACCGACGGCGAGACCGGCCCCAGGATCATGCCGGCCATCAACTACGCATTCCAGTTCGACGCGAGCCTCTATGCCGCATACCTCAGGCGTTTTGCAGAGAAACGCGGCGCCGTGCGCATCGAGGGCAAGGTCGTCGACGTGACGCAGAATTCCGAAAGCGGCGACATCGAATCGCTGAAACTGGAACGCGGCGAGACGGTGACCGGCGATCTGTTCATCGACTGTTCCGGCTTCCGGGGCGTTCTGATCGAGCAGGTCTACCATGCGGGTTATGACGATTGGAGTCACTGGCTGCCCGTCAATCGCGCGGCGGCCGTGCCGTGCGAGAACGCGGGCGAGCTGCTGCCGTACACCCGCTCCACGGCCCGCGAAGGCGGGTGGCAGTGGCGCATTCCCCTGCAGCACCGTATCGGCAACGGCTATGTGTTTTCCGACCAGTACGTGAGCGAGGACCAGGCTGTGGCCAAGCTCGTGGCCAACCTGGACGGACAAGCGCTTGCTGAGCCGAGGACACTGCGATTCGTCACCGGCCGGCGCAGAAAGTGCTGGGTCCGGAACTGCGTGGCGATGGGGCTTGCGAGCGGCTTCCTGGAGCCGCTCGAGTCGACCAGCATTCATCTCATCCAGGTCGCCATCGCCAAGCTTCTGGCCATGTTCCCCAAGGACGGCCTGAACCCGCCGCTGATCGCGCGGTACAACACTGAGATGGCGTTCGAGTATGACAACGTCAAGGATTTTCTCGTCGCGCACTACAAGCTCACGGAGCGCGAGGACACGCCGTTCTGGCAGTACGTCAAGCACATGGAGATTCCGGACACGCTCGCCGAAAAGCTGGAGGTCTTCCGCACCCGCGCGGAGGTCATGGCGAGACACGAGGAACTGTTCAAGGAGACCAGCTGGTTCGCCGTGCTGGCCGGCCAGGGCATCTTCCCTGAGTCCTACCACCCGGTGGCCGACGCCATCTCCGAGGACGAATTGCGGCTGCGCCTCACGAAGATCCGCACCGGTATCCAGAACCGCGTCAACGGCATGCGGAGCCACGCGGATTTCATCCGCGAACACTGCCTGTCGCCGGCCGCGAAGCTGGACTAGCCCCGCTGAATACGATCTACTTACTGTTGTATCTGAACGCGAGGGTCAGGCGTCGATCGTTCTGGAACCAGGCGTTCGGCATCGTCAGCCCGCCGTCGTCGGCATTGCCGACCTGTTGCCGCAGGACGGTTTCTTCATTGGTCACGTTACTGCCCTGCAGGCTCAGTTCGAAATTGTCGTTGATCTGCCAGCGGATGGACGCGTCGACCTGGCCGTAGTCCTGGTTCCAGATCGGATACGCGACGCAACAGTCGATCGCCGTCACGAGATACTCGGAACGCCAGCTGTACGCCACGCGTCCCGAAAAGTCGCCTTTTTCGTACATGCCGATGACCGTGTATGAATCGTCCGACAGCCCTTCGAGTTTATCGACCTGCACCTGGTCGGGCGCTTGCCCCGTGATTGTCGTGCCTGCTCCGCCCACGTTCGTGACGTTCTGGTTGGTAATGCCGTTGTTGTTAATGTGGGTGTAATTGGCCTGTACTCCGAAGCCGTCGAGTGGCGAGGGCAGAAAATCGAAGAATCGCTGGAACGCGACCTCGAACCCGTCGATCGACGCACCCGAGCCGTTGAGCGGCCCGTCGACCTCCACGACTCTGGTGACACCGTTGTTCGTCACCTCGCGATTGTAGGTGCCGAACTGAATGTAATCCTCGAACTCCTTGTAGAACACGGCAAAGGTCAGCGAACCCACGTCGGCGAAGTAGTATTCGAGTGACACGTCGTACTGGTTGGCGATCACCGGCGCGAGGAACGGATTCTGCGCGCCGCCCGAATAGAAGACCCTCGCCCCGGTAATTTCGCCGTTGGCGTCCTTGATCCACAGCGGATCGTTCGCATCACTCTCGTCCGGCAGCGTGGCGCCGACGCTGACGAAGTTCTTCAGGTTGCCCATGTCTGGCCGCGCCATGGCCCGGGATGCCGCGAACCTGAGCAGCCATTCGTCGGTGAGGTCGAACTTGATGTTGAAGCTCGGCAGCCAGTGCTCGTGGTCGACCGTCGTCGTGCTGACGGCATTGGCGCCGTTCATGAAGTTGATGTCCTCGACCGACAGGTAGCATCCGACGGTAAACGGCACCGGTGGAGCCGGCAGTCCGGGCGGCGCCTCGTTCGGTGCACAAACTTGATCCTGCGGATTGAGCGTCGGATAGACGACACCGCCGCTGCTGTCGTTGGTCGTCTCGACGTAACGCACGCCGACGTTGCCGGATACCGGCATACCGAACAGCTCTGCGTCTCCACCGCCGAAATTGAGCTGCACGTAGAAAGCCAGCGTCTCTTCGGACACGTCGACGAGTTCCGCCGGCGTGAAGCAGGTGCCCGGTATCTCGCCCGCGCGGTCGCCCGTGTTCGAGCAGATCGGATCCCAGCCGACGCCTCCGCCCAGCCCAAGTGCCGACGCGCCCATGGTGTCCGCCCATAGTTGCTGGTTCTGCAGCATCCCCATGTCGGCGAACACATATGTGTTCGGCGAGAGCACGCCGCCGCCGTAAAAGTCTTCGTTGAACGTGCGTGTTTCGTAGTAATCCTGGGGATAGCCGGTGAATCCAGAGCCGAACTGCGTGTCCGCGCCATGCTGGTCGAGGTTGTAATAGCCCGCCTGGTTACCTGTCCAGTTGTTGGCGACGTTCTGCCAGTTGTACGTCGTCCAGCGCACCTCCTGGTCGCGATCGGCATAGCGCGTGCCAAATCTGACCGACTCGAGCCAGGTCGAGTCGAGATCGAGTTCGAAGTCTGCCCGGAGCGCCACTTCGTCGCCGGTGCTGTCCTCGACGTGGTCCATGATCGAGCGGATGTAGTAGTTGTTGGGATTCGCGAATCCGCCCTGGGACTGGTTGACGTTGAGGGGCTCCTGAAGCACGAGCTTCGGCCGCCCGCCGGTCAGGTCGACGTCCGCCACAGCGTAAGTCCAGAACGACGCTTCGATGTCGTAGTTCTGCACCTCGGACTCGACGTACTGCACGTCGTAGCTCGAACGGAACCGTTCGCTTGGCGCCCACTCGAAGTTGAAGCTCACATCCTGGGTCACGTTACGGTTGTTGTTCGAGCGGGTGGCCGTCGCCGTGTCGATGCCGCGAAGCGTCGGCTCGCAGCCGTTCCAGCCATAGCAGGCGTTGACCATGTTCTGGCCCGCCGCATTGGAGGCGAACGTCGCGGCTTCCGCGTTGTCGGCACCCCACCAGCCCGTTCCGGTGGTGATCACACCTTGCTGGAACAGGCCGTTGCTGTCGAACGTGAACGGCGCTGTGCCGGGCGCGGGTATCGGTATTGTGGAATCGTTGTTGAAGTTATTGACGTCCTGGCCCGTGACCTCGAAGAAGACGCTCTGCGAGAACGAGAGATCGGCCGGCGACGTCTGCACGATGTACTCTTCCCATGCATTCTTGTATTCCGACCGGTTGTACTGCACCGTGAAGCGCATGCTGTCGTCGGCATTCGCCAATTGCATGGCTGCCGAGATGCCGTCTCTCTCGCGATCGTAGAGATTGTCCAGCGCCCTCACGATCGCGGGAACGTAGACCAGCGTGTCGGCACCGTACACGTCGGTGAAACGATTCATGCGGTAAAGCTGGACGCCTTCGGTGCGGGTCTGCACTTCCGAGTGCGCGGCATTGACCAGCACGCCGAATTCGCCACCGCCGGCCAAATCCCACTTGTGGCTGTAGAGCCCGGACGCATCCGGCGTGACTTTCTCGGAGAGGTCGCCGTAGTTGGCGGCCAGCGAAATGGCGAGGGAGTTTTCCGGCTCGGACAGCGGGAGCCGGGTACGCATGTTGACGGTGCCGGCGATACCGCCTTCGATCAATTGGGCCATCTGGTTCTTGTAGGTGTCGACGCCGGCCATCAACTCGGGCGAGACGTCTCCCCAGCTCAAGCCGCGCGACGAATTGGCGCTGAAGGAATCGCGGCCGTTGAATTCCGTCCTGACCTGATTCAGGCCGCGCACGATAACGCCGGAGGGTTCGGCCGAGAAATGCGCCGTATCCGACGAGGCCGCGAAACGGTTGACGGTGATGCCGGCGACACGTTGCAGCGCCTCGGCCACGGACTTGTCGGGGAACGAGCCCAAGTCCGCGGCGGTGATCGAATCCATCACTGTCTCGGCATTGCGCTTGATCGATTGGGCATTCATCAGGTTCTGGCGAATGCCGGTGGTCACGATCTCTTCGATGACCTCGTCGTCGTCATCATCGTCGGCGTCCTGCGCGAGCGCCGGACCGACGGAAAGGGCGCTGGCTATCGCGACCGCGAGGGCGCTGCGCCTGGCCCCGGGCCACGTTGCGGGCCGTGGCGTCTGACCGTTGAAGAAATCCCTCGAGCGAAAGTTTCTGGACCCCATCGTGCTCCCCCCGCGGTGCTTCGTACCGAGCACTTGTTTGCCAATGTTGTCGTCGAGCCCGGAGCGCCAGTTTTGTGGTAGCGCTACCGAATTCGCCGGCAACTTTCCCCTTGTCGTACAAGAGTAAAACGTTTCGCCGGCCGCCGCAATACCCTTACACGCGCGTCCAAAAACTGGAAGAATGGCGCGGGCCAAGCCGTCGCCACCGCCGGCCCCTCGACCGAGCGAACCATGATACCGATACCGGAAACCGACGCCCTGACGCCCGAGACATTCAGGGACGAAGTGTTGCCGCGAGACCTGCCGGTCGTCGTGCGCGGCCTGGTCCGTGACTGGCCCGTGGTCCGGGCCGCGCGGACGTCGGACGAAGCGTTTTGCGAGTACATAAGGCAGTTCGACCGGGGCTATGGCGTGGACACGTTCTACGGCGCGCCGTCGATAGGCGGCCGGATCTTCTACAACGACGACTTGAGCGGCCTGAATGCCCGCATGGAGCAGTCCCCGCTGTCGACGGCCCTGGATTACCTGCTCGAGCACCGCAACGACGATCCCGCGCCGACGCTCGCAATCCAGTCGGTCGTAATCAGCAGGTACCTTCCTGGCCTGGAAACGGAAAACCGGCTCGTGGCCGGCCTCGTGCCTGACGACAGCGATCAGCGTTTGTGGCTCGGCAGCCGCGCGACCATCGCCGCTCATTTCGATTCGTCGGAGAATATTGCCTGCTGCGTGGCAGGCAGGAGGCGCTTCACGCTGTTTCCGCCAGAGCAGGTGACGAACCTCTACATCGGCCCGTTCGAGTTGACGCCGGCCGGTGCGACCATCAGCATGGTGGACTTCGACAATCCCGATTACGAGGCTCATCCCCGATTTCGGGAAGCGGTGCAGGCGGCGATGGTGGCCGACCTCGAGCCGGGCGACGTCGTCTACGTACCCTACCTCTGGTGGCACCACGTGCGTTCGCTGCATAGCATCAACGGCCTGATCAATTTCTGGTGGTCGCATCCGGAGAAGGGGCGCGGCGATCCGCGCAACGCATTGCTGCACGCCATGATGTCCATAGGATCGCTGCCACCCTCGCACCGGAAAGCGTGGCGCTCGATGTTCGATCATTACGTATTCGGTGCAGGCAAGGCGGCGGGATCGCACCTGCCCGAGGCAAAGAGAGGCATTCTCGGCGACATGAAACCAGACGCTGTGAGCAAGCTGCGCACGGCACTGGCCCGGGCGCTAAGCCGATCGTAAACAGTGGCGATGCGACGCAGGGACTTCATCAAGAACTCGGCACATGTGGCTGGGGCCCGCACCTGAGCGGCCGTTCAATCCGAACCGGTTCCATTTCAATTTCCGCTGGTTCTGGGATTAACTCTCAAGGGCGCATTACCACAACGGCTGGACGATCTCCGGAGAGTAGTTGAGTGAACTACTGGTTCAGCTCGAACAGCACGTAATTGGCGATTGCTTCCAGCGTTTCTTCACCGAGATAGTGCTGCCCCGGCATCTCGGGGAAATCCCGGCGCTTCCTGACCGGGTTGGCGATGTACTCGACGAGCGCATCGACATCGTCGCCGTACAGCGCCTTGACCGATTGCATCGAAGGGCCGTGCAGGACGCTGCCGTAGGTATGGCAACCCGTGCACACCGCCAGATACGTAAAGCGGCCCTTTTGCTCCGCGGTATAGATCGGCGCCTCCGCCGGCGCGGGCATCATCGCGGTGGCGTAGTCTGCTTTGCTCATCCCGGGCTCGCACACGGTCCAGTTTTCGGTCCCCAGGGTATCCACTCCGTCCCGGTGCACGTGGCAGCTTCCCTGGTCTTTGCCGCTGGAAACGATTTCCAGGCCGGTCTTGCCGGTTGCGGTCAGCATCTCGCCGAGCATGCCGATCGGCGCAGTGCCGTTGTTTCGCCAGTCGTTCTCCATGATCCGGATGCGGTCCGAATAAGGATCGACCTTCGGATCGCTGGCAAGTCCGAAAGTGAACATGTCCACCACGAAGGCGCCGGCGGTCAGGTTGTTCTCGATGAGGTTGTTCTCGATCGTCACGTCGTCCGTCCCGACGACGATGATGCCCACCCCCTCCGGGACGGAAGCGGCGATCGAGCTGGCGGGCGCAAAGTTCTTGAGATTGTTGTCGCGGATGACGTTGTCGCGCACCACCTGGTCGAAGGCATCCTTCACCGGAAGACCCGGTATCAGGCTCAACACTATCCCGGTGCTGTTGTTGTAAACCTTGTTTCCGGCCATCAAGGCATGCCGGGTGTTCTCGAATTCGAGTCCCATGACATTGCCATGCGCGATATTGTCGATGACGTCGATGTGGTCGCTCATGCCGACATAGATACCGGCGTCCTCCGCGCCGGTTACCGTATTGCCTTTTACGAGACCGTTTTTCCCGTACTGCGGAAAGATCCCGTAGAAGGCGCCGTGCACCGTGTTGTCCCGGATTACGAAGTTGTTCGCGCCCTGGGTCATGATGCCGTTGCCCTTGTAACCGCGCACAACGAATCCTTCGATGACCGTGCCGTGACCGGAGGCGATGATGCCGTCATTCAGGCGCATCTCGCCGTCCAGTTCGGCATGCCGGCCGTCCCGGGACAGCCCGCGAAAGGTAATGTCCTGCTTGTCGATGTAGATCGACTGAATGTAGCGGCCCGGCTCGACCAGGACCGTATCGCCATCGCTGGCTCTATTGACGACTTTCTGAATGTCCCCGCCTGTTCTGACGATGAGTTCCTCGGCATGCAAATTGGCGACGAAGCAGAAGGGTAGTGCCAGAGTCATCAGGGAAAGTTTCATGCGCGTGTCCTGGTTGCGGAATCGTTAGAGTTCGTTGGGGTCCTGGCCGGTCAGCGGATCGACGCCGCCGTGACCGAGCTTCGCCGTCGATTTGCGCTGCAGCAGGTAGGGCTTTTCGCGAAAGAGCGCCTGCCTTTTCTGGCGGAACTTCTCGTTCAATTCGGGCTGCTGCAGGCGTAGCGCCAGGCCGCCCAGGTCCACCAGGATGTCCGCCAGGTCCTGGGGGTTGATGCCGGCGCCGTCGAGACTTGCGGCGGAAGCGAGTACCTCGGCAGCCTTCGCATCGTCACGGCGGCCGAGGTGCGCCTCGACCATCCATCGGTGCATCTCGAGGTTCGCCGGCGCAACGTCGATGCCCTGCCGAAGCAAAGCGACGGCCTCGTCCACGTTGCCGCCCGAGAACACCGGTAGCGCGATCTTCAGCCGTCCGAGCATCATCAGCCCGAGCCCGTCCAGCGCTTCGGGATCGGTCTCGAGACCCTGCTCCAGCGCCCGCAGGGCGGGCGGTACGGCAGCAAACTCCTCCTGGATATCGGCCTCCTGGGAAACGGATGCCAGGAGAAAAACCGCCTTGAGAATGCTCACCTCGGCGATGTCCGCCTCGAACGGCTCGAGACTCTCGAGAAGCGCGTTGCCCCGCTCGCGGGTGACGTTCCACCGCAGGCCGAGTTCCCCGCCGAGCTCGCCGGCCTGGTAAAGCCGCGGGTACTGCCTGTCGAGGGCGTCGAGGTAGGCGACCTGCGCACCCAATGCAGCCAGCCTGAGTTCGAGGTCGTCGGGAGACATCGTGGCCAGCCGGTATCCGTACTCGGCGCCGCAGCCCATCTCCTGCCTGTCCCACTTGATTTCGATCAACTCGGCAAACCGCTCCGCCATTGCCTCGGGATCGTCGATGGGCGGGCACGCGAATGCATCCGCTTCCTTTTCCGCGCGAGCTACGGTCACGGCTGCGAGCAGGGCAACGCAGATTGCGGCATGCACTCGATTCATTTCCTATTCCTCGATTTCAAGTTTTACCGGCAATCCGGAGGGGACGCGTTCCGGTATCTCCGGTGCAAAGGATTCATCCACAAGCGTGCCGAGAAACGCGACAATGTCCTGTTCGTCCCGCGGCGACAGCTTGGGGCCGTCGGTCATGTGTATGTGCCAGTGCAGTTTCAGGTCGAGGCCGGCAGGCGCCGCATGACCGCGGGTGTCGTTGTAGAAGGAAACGACCGCTGCCAGGTCCTGGAACTGTCCTGCGTGGAAGTAAGGCCCCGTGCGGGCGAGGTTGCGCAGGGTCGGAACCCGGAATGCACCGGTTAGAAACGGATCGCCGCTCAACTCGCCAGCGCCCCTGTCTGCTTCAAAGGACGACGACGGCGGAGCGCCGATGACGGCGAGTTCGCCATCCGTGAAAAGCGGCGGAACGTGACATTGCGAACAGCGTGCGACGAACCCTCTGAACACGTTGTACCCGGAAATCTCCTTGGCGCTCATGGCCGTTGCATCGCCATGCGCATACCGATCGTAGCGGCTGTTGACGCTGACCAGGCGGCTCTGGAACGCCGCGAGCGCGCGGGCGGTATTCGCTGTATCGGGTTCGGCATCGAACGCCTGGCGAAAGAGACGCATGTAAACGGGCGACGCCCGCAGATCCTGTTCGAGCTGCGCAGGCGAGTTCGCCATCTCCAGGTCGGAGAACAGCGGCAGAGCCGCCTGCTCCTCGAGGCTCTCCGCGCGGCCGTCCCACATCAACCGCGGCAGGAACGACACATTCCACAGCGTTGCCGCGCCGCGTGGCAGCGTCAGGCGCCGGTCGTCATCCTGTCGGGCACCGAGACTCTTTCCCCGGCCGTCCGCAAATCCCTTGTCGGGCTGATGGCAGGAAGCACACGAGAGCGATCGGTCACCGGACAGAAGTGGGTCGAAGAACAGTAACCGCCCAAGGTCCATCTGCTGCGGCGAATACAAAGCGCGCTGCGGCGGGAGGTTTGCCCGGACCCCGGCGTGTTGCGGCGGCGAGTCGTAGAAGTCGTACAGCGTCCGTAGCTGACAGAGGTTCGCTTCGGTCGTTTCGAATCCCGGTGGGCAACGGTCGCTGAGCAGGAAGGTTTCGGTTCCCGAGACGTGGGTTGCGGCGAGCGACGTCCCCACAAGCACTGCCTGGACTGCGCGGAACCTCATGTATCGTCAGTCAGCGTTGCGAGATAGGCCAGCAGTTCGTCGATGGCCTCCTCGTCGGGAATGATGTCGGCCATCTGCCGCATCTGCGCCCCGTACCGGTCCCCGGGATGCGCACCGCGTTGTCCGCTCCGGAACTTGAGCAGCTGCGCCTTGAGGTACCAGCTGTGCTGACCGGCGAGGCGCGGGGCCTCGAGCTCCGGCACTCCCTCCCCGCGGGAGCCGTGGCAACTCGCGCAACCGGAATAGAGCCCGCGTCCGGCGAGTCCTGGCTTTCGAAGTGGCGGAGACGCCTTGCTCGCCGGTAGGTCCGAAAGGTAATGGCTCAGCCGCTCGATGTCGCGCTCGGTCAGGCCGGTAACCGTTGCCGCCATGACCCGCCCCTGTACGTCATCCTCGTGGGCGCCGCGTACATCGTCGCGGAAGTTCCGGAGCTGCCGAACCAGGTAGCCCGCGGAAAGCTCCCCCAAGGCCGGCGCGCCCAGGACTTCGTTGCCGGACGCGTCAGGCTGGTGACAGGCCGCGCATTGCGACTGATAAAGGGCGTCGCCGCCCGCGTGGATGGCCTGGGCGGAAACCAGGAGGCAACAAATGTTCACGATCGCGGCCAGGAGTTTCATTCGCCGATGCGCTGCCGTGGGTTCGGCGCGCCGGGCACCTGGTAGAGCGAACGCAGAATCGCCCGGATACAGCTGCCTGGTACGCGGCCGGCCAGGTTCGCAATGATCGTCTCGGTTACGCTGCCGACTTTATAGCGTGCCTTGAGCTTGCGCTTTTCGAGCAGCTTGCAGACGAGGTCGGCCAGGACTTGCGGGTCGCGGCCTTTCTCTTCGTGCATCGCCATGATTCGGAGGGCATTCGACATGGCCGGCTCGTACGCGGCATGGTCGCTGCCGTCCGGCTGTGCCCGGTTTGCGGTGAACCCGGTAGCGAAGTCGCCGGGCTGCAGCAGCGTAGCCTGGATACCGTGCATCGCGGTTTCGAGAATGAGCACGTCCACGTAAGCCTCAAGGGCAAACTTCGAGGCGCTGTACATGCCCTGAAAGGGCAGGGCCAGGATTCCGCCGAGCGAGCCGACGACGATGATCCTGGCCGACCCGCGTTCGCGGAGGTGCGGCAGAAATGTCTTCACCACCCGGTGAACGCCGAAGAAGTTGGTCTCGAACTGCTGCTTTGCAGTAGTCACGGAGCAGCCTTCGAGGCTTCCCGCCGTGCCGAAGCCGGCGTTGAGCACCAGCACATTCGGGACGAACGCGAGCGTTGCGAGCAGGCCGGGCAATGCGCCAACGGATGCGTCGCTGTCGACATCGAGCGGGGCCATGGTCAGCCTTCCCGCGGCGACCGATTCGGGCACCTCCGCTTTTCGGCTGGTGCCGACCACGTTGTGACCCCGCTGCGCGAGGGTGCGCGCGATTGCCCGGCCGAAGCCGGAAGACGCACCGGTGACGAGAACGTCGCGCGGGTTCACTCTGGCCATGGCAGTGTCCGCCGTCCCTTCGTCAGAAGTCGAGGCGCATATCCACACCGACAGTTCGCGGCGCGCCTCTCATGTACTGGACGAAGCCGAAGTCGGGCCGCAGGTCGAACGCGTAGGTTTTGTATTCCTCGTCTGTCAGGTTCTTCGCCCACAACGCGAACTTGAGGCGATCGCTGCCCGTTCGCCAGCTCAAGCGGGCGTTCGTCAGCGTGAAGGAATCCTGTCCGATGACCGAATCCTGGAAGTTGCTGTAGTAGACGTCACCGGAGTAACTGAGGTCCAGGCGGGCGGACAACGTTCCGG
>Ga0299913_10003666_pt1 | contig 12638 bp, 13 predicted proteins | sample RVTome_9_FD_201360 | JGI IMG/M metagenome (GOLD analysis project Ga0299913, IMG submission 201360) | Soil microbial communities from uranium-contaminated site in the Upper Colorado River Basin, Wyoming, United States - RVT155D38 (version 2) ... | reverse complement strand
CGATAGGGCCACATCCGAACTCCGCCCAGACCGGGACCCAGCGTGGTGTCGTGCACCGCGATGATCGCGCGCAACCCGACGTCCGGGTTGGAGCAGACCAGGACCCTCTCGTGGCCCATTCGCGTGATCTCGTCGAATGCATCCATCTTCCGAGGCTCCTTCCCTCGCCGCCGGGGTCGGAGATCCAACCGGGGGCTCGTCGTGCGTAGAAGTGGCGTTGAGAGGGCGCGGCACCGGCCAAGACGGTCCGCAGGCGGTCCTGCCGGTGCCGGGATTGTAGTCAACGGGCCGCCGCTCCGGCAAGAACGGGGGCTGCGGCGACGCGGTACGACGACGGGATTCCCGGCGATGTGCACGGCGGCGGGGGCGTGCGCCGCGGCTCGGGTCCCGGCCCCCTAGAATGGAGGGATGGATCCCCGGCAGCGGAGCGAGCGCCTCGAGGAGTGGGCCCTGGAGCTGGGGTTCCACCGCGCCGGCGTCGCCGAGCTGCGTCCGGCGGAGACCGGCGAGGCGCTGCGCCGCTGGGTGGCGGAAGGGCGCCATGCCGGGATGGCCTACATGGCCGAGCGGCTCGACGAGCGCTGCGATCCCGGCCTGGTGCTGCCCGGCGCGCGCAGCGCCGTCTGCGTCGCCGTGCACTACGCGGGAGACGAGGTGGTCCCGGGGGACCTCTGGCCACGCGTGGCCCGCTACGCCCGCGGCCGCGACTATCACAACCTGATGGGCCGGCGCCTGCGCAAGCTGGCGCGGAGGATCGAAGAATCGTTCCCCGGCGCGCGGGCCAGGCCGTACGTCGACACCGGCCCGGTGCTCGAGCGCGAGCTGGGGGCGCGGGCCGGCCTCGGCGCCGTGGGCAAGAACACCATGCTGCTGCATCCGGAGCACGGGTCGTGGTTCCTCCTCGGCGAGGTGTTGACGACCCTCGAGCTGGCCCCGGGGGCGCGGCTGGCGGATCCCTGCGGGTCGTGCAGCCGGTGTCTCGACGCCTGTCCCACCGGTGCGCTCGACGAGCCCTACCGGCTGGACGCGGAGCGCTGCATCAGCTACTGGACGATCGAGCATCGGGGCCCTGTTCCGAGCCGGCGCCTGGAAGCCCTGGAGGGCTGGGTCTTCGGCTGCGACGTCTGCCAGGAGGTCTGTCCCTGGAACCAGGCGCCGGCCCCTGGGCACCCGGAGCTCGAGCTGGCGGAGTCCCGACGCTCGCTGCGCCTGGCCGGGCTGCTCGGTCTCGACGAGCCGGGGTACCGCGAGACCTTCCGCGGCTCCGCGATGCAGCGTGCCGGTCGCGCCGGGCTGAGGCGCAACGCGCTGGCCGCGATCGGAGCCTCGGCGGACGCCGCTTACCGAGGCCCGCTGGAGGCGGTGAGGCGCGCTGCGGAGGGGCCCGACGAGGCCGCTCTGGCGGCCTGGGCGGAAGGCCGTCTGGAGCGGTCCCGGCGGCCTGTTTCCGGTTGACACTCTCGCGAGGCGGCCCCTATACTCGCAGCCTTCGAGTTCACGACGAACGACGGAGCTCGACCTTCCTCACGCAGGAAGCGCAAGGCGAAAGCCTAATCCCAGAGTTCAGGAGGTAGTTTCCCCATGGAGTCTTCGGAAGAGCAGCTGGAGTCGTCGGCTGCAAGCGGCGAGTCCAGCGCCGCCGAGTCCGCCGAGCCCGTCCCGGGCGACGAGGGCGGCGAGCTCGGTTACGAGCAGATGGTGAGCCTGTACGACGAGAGCATGCGCCACCTCTCGGAGGGCGAGATCGTCACCGGCAAGGTGATCGGAATCACGTCCAACGACGTGGTGGTCGACATCGGCTACAAGTCGGAGGGGCTCATCCCGCTGCAGGAGTTCACCGACCGCGACGGTGAGATCACCGTCGGGAAAGGTGACGTGGTCGAGGTTCTCCTGGAGCGCGCCGAGGACGTCGAGGGGCATGTTCTCCTCTCCAAGCGCAAGGCCGAGCGGATGCGCGTTTGGAACGACGTCGAGGCCGCGTACAAGGCCGGCGAGACGATCAAGGGGCGCGTCGTGGACCGCATCAAGGGCGGCCTGACGGTCGACATCGGCATCCGGGCCTTCCTGCCCGGCTCCCTGGCCGACATCAAGCCGATCAAGCACCTCGAGTCCCTGCGCGGCGAGGACCTGGAGTTCAAGGTCATCAGCATGGACCGGCGCCGCAACAACGTGGTGCTGTCGCGCAAGGCCATCCTCGAGAAGGAGTTCGAGGCCAAGAAGAAGGAGACCCTCGCTCGGCTGGAGGAGGGGATCCGGATGCCCGGCGTGGTCAAGAACATCACCGACTACGGCGTCTTCATCGACCTCGGGGGCCTCGACGGGCTGCTGCACATCACGGACATCTCCTGGGGCCGCGTGAACCACCCCTCCGAGCATTTCGGAGTGGGCGACGAGGTCGAGGTGGTCATCCTGAAGTTCGACCCCGAGACCGAGCGCGTCTCGCTCGGCTTCAAGCAGAAGGGCGAGGATCCGTGGACCCTGGTGGACAAGAAGTACCCGCTGGGCAGCCGAGTGCGCGGCAAGGTCGTCAGCCTCGTCGACTACGGCGCCTTCGTCGAGCTCGAGGAGGGGGTCGAAGGCCTCATCCACGTCAGCGAGATGTCGTGGACCAAGAAGGTCGTCAATCCCTCCAAGCTCCTCGAGGTCGGAGCGGAGGTCGAGGCCATCGTCTCCGAGCTCGACCTCGACCAGCGTCGGATCAGCCTGTCGCTGCGCCAGGCCGAGCGCAATCCGTGGGAGGAGCTGTCGATCAGCCACCCGGTGGGCTCGGTGGTCGAGGGCACGGTGCGCAACCTCACCGAGTTCGGCGCCTTCGTCCAGATCACCGAGGAGATCGACGGCCTGGTCCACGTCTCCGACATGAGCTGGACCAAGCGCGTCAAGCACCCGAGCGAGGTGCTCAAGAAGGGCGACAGGGTCCAGGCGCGGATCACCAACATCGACGTGGAGAACCAGCGGGTCTCGCTGTCGATCAAGGAGTTCCTGCCCAACGAGTGGGACGGCTTCGTCTCCGCGCACAAGGTCGGCGACGTGGTCACCGGCCCGGTGGTCAACGTCACCGACTTCGGGCTCTTCGTGGACGTCCACGAAGGGCTGGAGGGCTTGGCTCACGTCAGTGAGATCGACGTCGATGGCCGCCTCGAGGACGACTACTCGGTCGGCGACTGGGTGAGCGCCCGCATCCTGCGCGTCGAGGAGGAGGACCACAAGGTCGGCCTCACCATGCGCGGCGTGCCCCAGCCCAGCGAGGACGACATCGCCGAGCTCGTCGCGGCGCGCGCCGGCGGCGACGACGAGGAGGAGTCCGAGGACGAGGAGGCCGAGGTGGCGGAGGCCGTCCCGGCAGCAGTCGCCGCGGCCTCGAGCGACGAGGACGAATCCGCGGACGACGAAGACACCGACGAAGAGGACTCGGACGACGAGGATTCGGACGACGACGACTCGGACGACGAGGATTCGGACGACGAGGATTCGGACGACGAGGACTCGGACGGCGAGGACACCGACGACGAGGACTCGGACGAGGAGCCTTCCGACGACGGCGACGAGGAGCCGGAGGAGGACGAGGAGTCGCAGGAGAAGGAAGGGTAGACTGGGTCGGGGGACAACGTGGCGAAGAGTGGAATGACGAAAGCCGAGCTCGTCGAGCAGGTCGCGCGCGACACGCTGCTCACCAAGAAGCACGCGGAGCTGGTGGTCAACACGGTCTTCGACAGCATCGTCGAGTCCCTCAAGGACGGCGACAAGATCGAGCTGCGGGGCTTCGGGAGCTTCCGGATCCGGCGCCGGGACGCGCGCGTCGGTCGCAACCCGAAGACGGGAGCCCGGGTTCAGGTTCCTGCCAAGCGAGTGCCCTACTTCAAACCCGGCAAGGACCTGCGCGAGCTGCTCAACGAACGTCCGGACGCGTGATCCCGAGGTGAGCGTGAGCGACGAGGAGCGCCCGGAGGGCGCCGCTCCGGCGGAGACCGGCAGCGAGCCGGCCCTGCTCCCATCGGGGCGCGGCCTGGGCGCCTTGGTCGCGGGCTTCCTGGTTCCCGGTCTCGGACACGTCCTGCTCGGCCGCGTGGGTCGTGGCGTCGCCTTCCTGGTCCTCGTCCTGGCCAGCTCCGGCATCGGACTGGCGCTCGAGGGCAACCTCTACCGCATGATGCCGGGCCAGCCTCTGACCTACCTGGCGACCTTGGGCTCGATGGGAATGGGGCTGCCGTACTTCATCCTCCGCTGGGGGACGGGATACGAGGGGAGCGTGACCGCCGCGGGCTACGAGTACGGCACCGCGTTCCTCCTCACCGCGGGGCTGATGAACCTGCTGCTGCTGCTTGACGTGTGGGACATCGCCCGCGGCCGCAAGAGCTGATCCGATGCCCGTCGACCACTTCCTCCTCATGGTGCTCTACGCGCTCCTGGTGAGCGTCTTCTTCGCCCTGCTGTGGCGCCGCGATCGGCACGCCCGCGTCAAGCTCTTCCTGCAGCTGTTCGTCGGCATGGTCGGGGGGGCCCTCCTCCTCGCCTGGCTCATGTACCCCTTCCCGAGCGGGCCGCCGGCGCCCATTCCCTGACCTCCATGGAGGAGCGCCAGGTCCTGCTGGTGGCGGGCGAGGCATCCGGCGACCTGCACGCGGCGCGGCTGTTGACCGAGATGACGCGGCGGTCCCCCGGGATCCGGGCGTTCGGCCTCGGGGGCGACGAGCTGCGCGCGGCGGGGATGGAGACGTTGTGGGACTCCTCGGAGGTCGCCGTGGTCGGCATCACGGAGGTGCTCTCGGTGCTGCCGAGGGCGCGACGGATCTTCCACGGCCTGCTCGCAGCGGCCGAGAAGCGGGGCGCGCGCTGCGCGGTGCTGGTGGACTCTCCGGAGCTCAATCTCCGGCTCGCCCGCGCTCTCAAGCGCCGTGGCCTGACCGTTGTGTACTACGTCAGTCCCCAGGTCTGGGCATGGAGACGGCGACGGATCCGGACCATCCGCCGGGTGGTCGACAGGATGCTGGTGCTCTTCCCGTTCGAGGAGGACTTCTACCGCGAGCACGGAGTCGACGTCGTCCATGTCGGCCACCCTCTGGTGGACGAGGTGCCGCGCTGTGACCACGTCTGGGATCGACCCGCGACCGCCGCGATCGAGGGAAGGCTCCGGGTGGCCCTGCTGCCCGGCTCCCGCTCGAGCGAGATCGAGCGCCTCGGCCCGGTGTTCCTGGGGGCCGGAGCCCTGCTGGCCCGGCGGCTGCCCGTGGACCTCGTCTGGATCAAGGCCCCGGGCCTGCCGCGGGACCGCGTCGAGGCCCTGATCGCGCGATCGCCGGTCCCGGTGGAGATCGTGGCCAGCGCCGACCGCCTGCGAGAGCTGGCCCGCTGCCACCTGGCGATCTGTGCCTCGGGCACCGCCACGTTGGAAGTGGGGCTGGTCGGAACGCCGATGATCGTCGCCTATCGCGTGGCCGCCTGGTCATCGCTGGTGGCCCGGCTGATGGTACGGTTGCCCCACTTCAGCCTGGTCAACCTGGTGTCTGGAGGGAGCGTCGTGCCGGAGCTGTTCCAGAGGGAGGCGTCGGGGGAGCGCATCGCCGTGCGGGCAGAGGCTCTGCTCCGGGATCCCGAGGCGATCGGCCGGATGCGCCGAGGCCTGGCCGAGCTGCGTGGCCGCCTCGGCGAGCGAGGCGCCAGCGCGCGGGCGGCCGAGGCCGTCCTGGAGACCTGCGGGCGATGAGTGAGCCGACGGTGAGCAGTATGACCGGCTTCGGCCAGGCAGAGCGGGAGAGCGCTCGGCATCGCGTCGCGGCGGCGGCGCGCAGCGTCAACCACCGCTTCCTCGACCTGGTCCTGCGCCTGCCGGAGGAGCTGCGGCCGCTCGAGGCCGAGGTGCGGGCGCTGGCGACCGACCGCCTGGCCCGCGGTCGCGTCGAGCTCAAGCTCCACGTCGAGTCCTTGGCCGGGATGCCGGTCGAGGTCGAGCTCCATCGCGCGGCGGCGGAGGCCCTGGCGGGGCAGGTGCGGGAGCTGGTTCGCGCCGGGGTCCTCGAGAAGGGCCTGTCGGCCGGAGACCTGCTGCGTCTGCCGGACGTGGTGCGCCTGCGCGCGCCCGAGACGGCATGGGCCGACGAGGACATGACCCTGGCGCTGGCGACGGCACGTGAGGCCCTCGATCAACTGGTGGCGGCCCGGCGCGCCGAGGGCGAGCGCCTGCGGGCCGTTCTCGGGGAGCGGATCGAGGCCCTGGCCGGTTGGAGCACGCGACTGGTGGAGGGGCGCGAAGCAGTGCGGCAGACCCTGCATCGAGGTCTGCGGCAGCGGTTGCAGGAGCTTCTCGGCGACAGCGGCCTGGACGAGAGGGTGGTCGTCCAGGAGGCGGCGGTGCTCGCCGAGCGCAGCGACGTGCAGGAGGAGCTCGATCGGCTCGCCAGCCACCTGAGCGCCTTTCGCGACTGCCTGCGCGACGGCGGGGCCGTGGGGCGGAAGCTCGACTTCCTCGCCCAGGAGCTTCACCGCGAGCTCAACACCCTCGGCTCGAAGTGCCGGGACACCGAGATGGCGGGCGTGGTCGTCGAGGCCAAGCTGGTCTGCGAGCAGATTCGGGAGCAGGTGCAGAACCTCGAATGAGCGCGGAGCGGCCGAGCGGCGACCTGTTCGTGATCTCGGCTCCGTCGGGGGCCGGCAAGGAGACCCTGGTCCGGCGGGTCCTGGACGGCGCCCTGCTCTCGGAGGGGGCGCGCATCGAGATGTCGGTGAGCCACACGACCAGGGCTCCGCGACCCGGCGAGACGAACGGCGTGGACTACCACTTCGTCGATGAGACCGGCTTCGAGCGCATGATCGAGCAGGGGGAGCTGCTCGAGTGGGCGCGCTACCAGGACCGCTACTACGGCACCTCGCGGGCCGAGGTCCTGCCGCGGCTCGCGGCGGGAATCGACGTCGTGCTGGTCATCGAGGTCCAGGGAGCGCAGAAGGTGATGGAGCGGTATCCGGAGGCGCACTCGATCTTCATCCTGCCGCCGAGCTACGAGGAGCTGGCACGCCGTCTGGCCGGCCGGGGCCTCGACGGACCCGAGTCCGTGCGCGGCCGCCTCGCTGTATCCCTCAGCGAAATAAGGCGTTACAGCAGCTACGACTATGTTATGATCAACGATGTTCTCGAACGCGCCAGCGCCGAGCTGGCCGCGATCTTCCTCGAGAAACGGCTGCGCACCGAGCGCATGGAGGGGCGGGTCCAGGAGATCCTGGCCAGCTTCGAAGCCGTGCTCGGCGAGGCCTGAGCTCGCCGGGAGACGCCCGGACCTCCGCGGAGACCCCAATGGAAAACATCCCCGATCGCATCGACAGCAGGTTCCGGTTCATCCTCCTCGCCGCCGAGCGGGCCGAGCAGATCATGCGCGGCGCACCCGCAAAGGTGGAGATGGACAGCCCGAAGGTCACCCGGGTCGCCCTCGAGGAGATCCGCCAGGAGCTCGTCGACTGGGACTACGGGCCGGCTCCCGAGGACGAGGCGGGCGTGGCGGACGAGCCCGCCGAGGGCTGAGGCCCGCGGGCGCCATGCGCGTCCTCCTGGGAGTCGGCGGCGGCATCGCCGCCTTCAAGGCGGCGGAGCTGGTGCGGCTGGCGACCGGGCGCGGCCACCAGGTGCGCTGCGCGTTGACACGGAGCGCCGAGCGTTTCGCGGCCCCGCTCACGCTCGAGGTCCTGACCGGCCATCGCGTGCATCGGCAGGAGTACCTCGAGGCCAATGGCAGCGGCGAGGAGCTGCACGTCGCCGCCGCCGGCTGGGCCGACGTTCTTTGCGTCGCGCCGGCGACGGCCCATCTGCTGGCGCGCCTGGCGCTCGGTCTGGCCGACGACTTTCTGACCACCACCGCCCTCGTCTTCGACGGTCCCCTGGTGCTCGCCCCGGCGATGCACTCGGTGATGTGGGAGCAGGAGGCGGTGCGCCGCAACCTGGAGACGCTCCGCGCGCGGGGCACGGTCCTGGTGGGCCCGGTCGTCGGTCCCCTCGCCTCCGGGGAGGTCGGGCCGGGCCGCATGGCGGAGCCGGAGTCGATCCTGGCCGCCCTCGAGGACGCCGTCGGGGGCGGGGAGCTGGCGGGCCGCAAGGTCCTGGTGACAGCGGGGCCGACGCGGGAGTACCTCGACCCGGTGCGCTTCCTCTCCAACCGCTCGAGCGGCCGCATGGGCTTCGCGTTGGCTGCGCAGGCGGCCCGCCGCGGCGCCGAGACGGTGCTGGTGTCCGGGCCGGTCGACCTGCCGACGCCACGCGGGGTGAGACGGGTGGACGTGACGACCGCACGCGAGATGCTCGCGGCGGTCGGCGAGGAGGGGCCGGGAAGCGACCTGGTGATCATGGCGGCGGCGGTGGCGGACTACCGCGCCTCCGAGACGGCGGCGGAGAAGCACAAGCGCAGCCACGGTCCCCTGCCCTTCGAGCTGGAGGAGAATCCGGACATCCTGGCCGCCCTGGCCGACATCGCCCCGGATGCGGTGCGCGTGGGCTTCGCCGCCGAGACCGGCGATTTCGAGGCCGAGGCTCGACGCAAGCTCGCGGCGAAGCGGGCCCATGCCATCGTCGCCAACGACGTCTCGCGCTCCGACATCGGATTCGACGCCGAGGCCAACGAGGTGACCGTCTATCTCGCCGACGGTGACCCGATCCACCTCGAGCGGGCGCCCAAGGAGCGTATCGCCGGCCGCTTGCTCGACCTGTCGGCGCGGCTCATGAAGGGCCCGCGACGTCTGGCCGGTGCCGGCGAACGAGAGACATGAGCCGAGGACCGATCGCCGACGCGAGGACGAGTTCGCGTACGTCGATCGCCTCGTTCGAGCCGCGCCCGCATGCGTCGGTCCATCGAGTAGGATCGAGAGACCCATGGCCCTTCGCCGGAATCCCACGGTCGACGAGATGGCGCTGCTCGACTACCTGAAGGACCTGGGCTACGACTCGCTCTATCTGACCCTCCAGGAGGAGGAGCCGGCCGATGCTCCGGTGGCGGGAAGCGCCGCCGCGACCGTCGGGCCCGCGGATCGCCTCGCGGCGCTCGAGGTGGTCGCGGCCGAGGCCGCCGGGTGCACCCGCTGCCGGCTCGCCGAGGGACGGCGCAACGTCGTCTTCGCCCGCGGCAACCCGACCGCCGACCTGATGCTCATCGGCGAGGGGCCGGGCGCCGAGGAGGACCGCCAGGGCCTCGCCTTCGTCGGCCCGGCCGGCCAGCTGCTGGACAAGATCATCGTCGCCATGGGTCTCGACCCGGACGCCGTCTACATCGCCAACATCGTCAAGTGCCGGCCGCCGGGCAACCGCGACCCGCAGCCCGACGAGGTGGCCGAGTGCATCGGCTACCTCGAGCGGCAGATCGACCTGGTCGAGCCGCGCGCCATCGTGGCCCTCGGACGGGTGGCGGCGCAGACCCTGCTCGGCACCGACCAGGCGCTCGGCCGGCTCCGTGGTCGCTGGCACAGCGTGCGCGGCGTTCCGACCCGCGTCACGTACCACCCGGCCGCGCTGCTGCGCAGCACCTCCTTCAAGCGGCCCACCTGGGAGGACATGCAGGCGGTCATGGAGCGCCTGGCCGCGGGCTGAGAGACGGCCGCGGGGCGGAGGCGCCGGGAGGCCGCCTGCCGTCTCGTCGTACAATGGCTCCCATGGAGCCACGGGCCGCCTCGGCGGTGGTCGAGCCGCCGTCGGAGATCGGCGAGGCGCCGGAGATCAGCATCGTCGTCCCGGTCTGGGACGAGGAAGCATCGGTCCTGCCGTTGGCCGAGCGCGTGGCGTCGGTGCTCGACGAGGCGGGCCGCAGCTTCGAGCTCGTCTTCGTCGACGATGGGTCGCGCGACGGGACCTCGCAGAGGGTACGGGAGGCTCGCGAGCGCGACCCGCGAGTGCGCCTCATCCGCTTTCGGCGCAACTTCGGCAAGGCGGCCGCCCTCTGCGCCGGATTCGAGAGCGCCCGCGGCGAGGTGCTGGTCACCATGGACGGCGACCTCCAGGACGAGCCGCGAGAGATCCCGCGCTTCCTGGCCGCTCTCGAGGACGGAGGCCTCGATCTGGTCTCGGGCTGGAAGAGGCGGCGACGGGACCCGATCTCCAAGCGCTGGCCCTCGAAGCTCTTCAACTGGGCGACCCGCCGCCTGGCCCAGGTGGACCTCCACGACTTCAACTGCGGCTTCAAGGCGTACCGGCGCGAGGTCGTCGCCGAGATCTCGCTCTACGGCGAGCTCCATCGCTACATCCCGGTGCTCGCCAGTCGCAAGGGATTTCGCGTCGGCGAGCTGGCGGTCGAGCACCACCCGCGCGAGCACGGCCGCTCGAAGTACGGATGGGACCGCTACTACAAGGGCCTCCTCGACTTGATCACCGTCCTCTTCATCACCAGGTACACGCGACGACCGTTGCACCTGTTCGGTCTCATCGGTTTGGCCTGCTTCGGCAGCGGCTTCGTCATCGACGCCTGGCTGGCGGTGCGCAAGATCGTCTTCGGCGAGCTGCTCTCCGACCGGCCTCTGCTGCTGCTCGGCGTGCTGCTCATGCTGGTGGGGATCCAGGTGCTGACTACCGGCCTGATCGGCGAGATGATCACCTACAAGAACTTCCGTGGCCGCGAGACCTACTCGGTCAGGGAACGCCTGGACTAGACCCTGGACATCCTCTTCCTCACCCAGACGTATCCGCGCTTCGCCGCGGACACCTCGGGGCCCTTCATCCGGGACCTCGCCCGCGGCCTCGTCCGGGGGGGTGACCAGGTGACGGTGCTGGCTCCCCACAGCGCCGGGATCGCGGAAGCATGGGAGGACGACGAGGTGGTCGTACGGACGTTCCGCTACGCCCCCGAACGGCACGAGGTGCTGGGCTACAGCCGCAGCCTGAACGCCGACGAGAGGGTGCGTCTGGCGGCGGGCCTGGTGGCGCCGCTCTATCTGCTCGCGGCCCGTCGCGCCATGCGCCGGGAGCTGGCGCGCCGCCGCTACGACCTGCTCCACGCCCACTGGATCGTCCCCAACGGGCTGGCGGCGGCGTCGCTGGCCCGCCGGCTCCCGGTCGGCGTCGGCCTCCACGGCTCCGATGTCTTCATGGCCGAGAAGCCGGGCCTGCGGATCTGGACCGGCCGCGCCCTGGGTCGCAGCCGGTTCCTCACCGGGTGCTCGCCGGAGCTGGTCGAGCGGGCCTGCGCTCTCGGCTTCCCGAGCGAGCGCGCGACGGTGATCCCCTACGGTGTCGACACCGAGGCCTTCTCGCCGGACGGCTCGCGCCGCGCCCTCTGGCGCCGGCGACTGGCGATCCCCGACGAGGCGGTGCTGGCCCTGTCGGTCGGTCGGATGGTCACCAAGAAGGGGTATCACGTCCTCCTCCCGATCCTCCCCGAGCTGCTGGCGCGACATCCCGACCTCCACGTGGTGCTCGCCGGCGCCGGAGATCGCCTGGATGAGCTCCGCGCCGCAGCGGCGCCCTGGGAGGGTCGGGTCCACCTGCCCGGCATCGTGCTGCGCGACACCCTCCCCGACCTCTACCGCGCGGCGGACCTCTTCGTCCTGCCCGCCGTGCACGACGGCAAGGGCAACGTCGACGGGCTCCCGAACGTCGTCCTCGAGGCGATGGCCACCGGCTTGCCGGTCCTCGCGTCCGACATCTCCGGCATTCCGCTGGCGGTGGAGGATGGCGTCCACGGACGGCTGGTTCCCGAGGCAGACGGCGAGGCCTTGGCCGCAGCCCTCGGGGCGCTCGCCGCCGACGGGCAGGCCCGGCGGACGATGGGGCGCGCGGCGCGCGAGCGCGCCGTTCGCGAGCTCACCTGGGACGCCGTGGCTCGCCGCTACCGCGCCGCCTACGATCGGGCCCTGGCCCCGTGAGATCGGTCGGTGTCCGGCTCGCCAGTCACCTGGTCTGCTCTCGCAGCGGCCGCCAGGCGGCCCTCGACGAGCCGGCCTTCCTCTCGCCGGTAGGGGCTCCCTGGCTCGTCTCCTACGGCCTCGACGCGGCGTCCGGGGAGGAGCTGGCGCGCGCCTGGCGACGTCGCCCCTGGTCCCTCTGGCGCTACCGCGAGCTGCTGCCCGTGCGCGACTGGGACGCGCGACTCGACCTCGGCGAGGGGGGGACGCCTCTCGTGCCTCTGGGGCAGCCGGCGCCGCGGGGTGTGCGTGTCGTCATCAAGGACGAGGCGCGCAATCCGACCGGCTCCTTCAAGGCTCGGGGGATGGCCCTCGCGGTCACCAGAGCCCGCGAGCTCGGCGCGCCGGGTGTGCAGCTGCCGAGCGCCGGAAACGCCGCACTGGCGCTGGCCGCCTACGCTGCCGCTGCCGGCCTGCCGAGCCGGGTGGCGGTGCCCGAGGACACGCCGGCGCCGATCCTGGACCGATGTCGGGCCTGGGGCGCGGAGGTGGTTACCTCCCCTGGCACTCTGGTCGACGCGGCTCTCCGTCTTCGCGACCGGACCGACGGCTATTGGGATCTCTCCACCCTGCGCGAGCCCTACCGCGTCGAGGGCAAGAAGACGATGGGCCTCGAGCTCGCCGAGCAGCTCGCGTGGCAGCTCCCCGACTGGATCGTCTATCCGACCGGTGGCGGGACCGGAATCGTCGGCATGTGGCGCGCCTTCGAGCAACTCGCGCAACTCGGCCTGGTCCGCGACACGAGCCGCTTCGTGATCGTGCAGACCACCGGCTGC
>Ga0299913_10003665_pt1 | contig 12638 bp, 7 predicted proteins | sample RVTome_9_FD_201360 | JGI IMG/M metagenome (GOLD analysis project Ga0299913, IMG submission 201360) | Soil microbial communities from uranium-contaminated site in the Upper Colorado River Basin, Wyoming, United States - RVT155D38 (version 2) ... | reverse complement strand
TGGGCTCGGGCTTCGCCGCCGCGGCGCTACCGTTGCGCTTGGCGCGCGTCGCGGCCGTGCCGGCCGTGCCGGCTTTCGATCGAGTCTTCGCCGTCGCGCTCGCGCGGCGCGTGCTCGCCTTCGCCGTCGCGCTCGGGCGCTTCGTGCTCGCCTTCGCCTTCGCCTCGGCGATGACGGCCTTCGTGTCGGGCGACGTCTCGCGCGTCGCGGCCTTCGCCAATCTGGCCTCCCCTGCCCGCTCGATCGCCCGCCGATCCGAGCCTGCGTCAACCCGACGGCGCGGACGCATAGGCTAGCGGATCGTCCCGGTCGGCCGACAGCGTCGAACCGCGTGAGGGCATCCGCCTGTTCGCCGCCGATCTCTGTCAATGACGACGCGGAGTCGTGCTATGGAGGCTCCGTCACGTGACATTTCCCGCCACGAGCGTGCCTTGACCTTCATCTACGACGACTGATCGTGGATGACCACTCCAACTGTCATCGGCTCGGATACCACGACGATGCGTCGTGGGTGACGGGCCTCCGGCCCCGAACGAGGGATACCACGACACCGCGTCGTAGGTGGTGGAGTACAGCTGGCCGGCCCGGATGGTGGCGTACCGCGACGGCGACGCTATTCATAGCTGACTCCGTCGCGAAACCCCGGGCTGCTCCCAGCCGCGGCACGCTCAAATACGAAGCATTCTCGTCCTGGCGAGGTCTTCGGCCCACGGGCCAACCCGCGTGAGCGTGCGGCCCGGTCCGACGGCGTGGAAACTGGCCGTCCGACGTCGCAGATACGAGCCGGCCTTGTAAATGAGACAGCTCGGCGCGTGCCGCCCGTGGCGGGCGTGCGGGAGGCCGATCAGGTCGAGGCGATCTTTCCGCCCTCGAGGGCCTTGAGCGGCGGCGCGGCGATGCGATGGCGACGCCGGAGGTCGAACCGGTAGCCGGACGGCAGAAGGTGCAGGACGACGCCACTGAGCATCACGGGGCGGTGCCCCTTGACGTCCCAGGCGTCGGTCTCGGCTGCCGCGCCATCGACGATCGTGATGCTCCCGCGGCCGATGACCTCCATGACGTGATCCGGGCCGACCACGCCGGCCGTGTCCTCGTCGACGCCCAGGCCGAGCAGGCTCGGGTTCTGGGCGATGACCGACAGGAGCCGGCCGTACCGGTTCCGCTGCTGGAAGTGCTGGTCGACGATCACGCTCGGGAGCACACCCAGGCCAGCGGCGAGCGCGGCCATCCGGTGCTTCGGCGTCCCGCCGGACGCCCCGAACGCGATCATGTGGCTGGACATCGCCGACGCCCCGGCGGACGTGCCGGCGACGACCGCGCCGGCCCGGAACCGGTCCAGGACCGCCTCAGCGAGGAGCGTGCCGCCGATCGTCGAGGACAGGCGGAGCTGGTTGCCGCCGGTCAGGAAGATGCCGGTCGCGTCGCGCAGCTGGCGCGCGAACGTCTCGTCGTTCGCCTGGGCGCGGGTCATCGCGTGGAGCGGCCGGACTGTCCCGATCCCGAGGCCCGTGAAGATCTCGCGGTACCGCTCACCGGCGAGGTGGCCGAGCGAGGACGCGGTCGAGATGACGGCAACGACGCCGTCCGACCCGCCCGCGAGGGTCGTGAACCGGTTCAGGATGACCCGGTCGCGGATCTTGTCCTCGGCCCCGCCGATGATCATGACGCTGCCGTCCGTCATGCCGGGGCCTGCGTTCTAGGTGGCACGTTGCGCGGGAGTTTACCGAACCACATGCCCATCGTGGCTGGCTCGGAGGTCCCGGTCAGGTCGCGCGCCTCATACACCGGGCGTTGCGGGGGCAGGCCTGGCCGCGGCGGCCGCCAGGCGCTGCTCGCGCGGCGTCGGATCGACCGGGCGGAGGAAGACCGCGCCGAGGACGAACAGCGAGATGCCGGCGAGGAAGGCGACCCGGGGCCCCTGCCCGGTCTCCGCCGTCCCGCCGACCGCGTCGATGATCGGGCCGGCAAGGAGCGCCGCAACCGGGCCGGCGAGCGCGACCGCGAGGTTGCTGATCCCCATGAACCGCCCGGACGAGGCCTTCGGGATGATGTCGGTCATGAGCGCCCAGTCGACGGCGAGGAACGTCCCGGCCGCCATGCCGATCAGCAGGACGCCGACGACGAGAACCTGGGGAGAAGGAGCGAGGGCCGCGACGGCCAGTCCCACGCCGCCGATCGCGCACGCGAGGTAGATCAAAGGCTTTCGCCCGACGCGGTTCGAGGCGATCCCGGACGGGATCGTCGAGATCGCCGTGCTCACTCCGGTGACGATGCCGATGACCGCAACCCAGAGTGCCTTGTCGGCGTCGCCCATCCCCAGGGAGCGGGTGAGGAAGAGCACGTTGTAGCCGAGGAACACGTTCACGCCGGCAAGGAACATGAGGCGGCTGACGAGCAGGAAGACGAAGCTCCGCTCCTTGAGAATGTCGAGCCCCCACGCGGATCGGCCGATCTTGACCCAGGATCGCCCGTTGCGGGGCTTCGCGACCTGGCCCTCCCGAACAAACAGGAACGTCCCGGCCCCCGTGGCCAGCTCCACCACCCCGAGGAAGATCAGCGGCATTGTGAAGTCGCCGAGCGCGTAGGAGATCGAGATGAGGACCGCGCCGGTCACGAAGCCGACCGTCTGCATCGCGCCGACGAGGGCGCTCGCGAGGCCAACCTGCTCCGGCGGAACGAGATCCGGCACGTAGCCCTGGAACGGGCCCTGGGCGAAGTTCGAGCTGAACTGGAGCAGGATCACGAACACGACGAGGGCCACGAACGTCTGCGACGTCGCGAGGCCGACGAGGAAGACGACGTCGAGGATGGTGCCGATCACGATGTACGGCTTGCGCCGCCCCCAACGGCTCATCGTGTAGTCGCTGATCATCCCGACGGTCGGCTGGACGAGCAGCACGACCGGCAGGGCGAGCCAACCCATCAGCGCGAGGTACGAGGCGGCCTCGCCCGGCGGTGCGAGCTGGTCGACCCGCTCCTGGTTGAAGATCCCCACGCCGCCCCAGATCGCGTTGATCCCGAGCCAGTACACCGAAATCTGGATGAGCTGCAGGATCGGCAGGCGCTCCGTCGGGCGCGTGCCCGCGTCCTCCTCGTCGGCCGGAATCGCCGGCCTTGCAACGGCCTCGACCGCCAAACCTCTCCCTCCCCAGCTCGCCGCACCCTGCGCGGCCACGGGGTGCGTGTCAATGCCCGGATGACGATCCGGGCCGGTGGTGTGTTACAGGCTGGCGGTCGTGCCCAGGGGGACGAGCTTCCGGTTGGTGGCCTCCGGGACGACGTACTTGAACACGGACCGGTCGAGCGAGTACATGCCCGTCGACGCGATGCGGAGCTCCCCCAGGTCGAAGGTGAAGACCGGGTTTTCGTCGTTGCCGGCGTAGTGATGCGCATCGCCGTGGCGGGTCAGCACGGCCAGGTTCGCGTGGCCGCCGAACGTCTCGTGCAGCCGTTGCAGGGTCGCCGGAACAGTGCCGTTGCCCGTCCAGGCGTCCTCCAGCCAGCGCGCGCCAACCTCGGTGTCCGCCTTGCCCTTGATCCGGCCGGCCTCGCGGTACGACTTCCGGAGCGCCGTGTAGTCCGCGAGGTCGCCGTTGTGGCTGAACGCGTATCGGCCCGCCGGGTCGTCGAACGGCTGGGTGTCCTCGGGACCGATCGTCGAGAACTTCGACGGCCGGCGCAGGTGGACGAGGATGGCGCGCGTCATCTCCTCGCCAACGGCCTCGCGCCCGGGATCGTCCCGAAATGCGCCGATGTCGCGATACGAGCGGAGCGTCCCGTCGTCGGCGAGCCACGTCGCGCCCCAGCCGAAGCCCGCCAGCCCGAATCGCTCGAGGCGCTCGGTGAACGGCCAGAGGTCAGCGATCCGGAAGCGCGCCTTCGCGCAGGCCACGTACTGCTCGCACATCGGAGCGATGATACGAACCGTGACCGAGGTTGCCTTCGCGCGGAGCGGCGATGTCAGCATCGCGTACCGCGTCGTCGGCAACGGGCCGATCGACCTCGTCTACGTCCAGGGCGCGTTCACGCACCTCGACGTGTACTGGGAGCTGCCCGCGTTCCGGCGGTACTGCGAGCGCCTCGCCGAGTTCAGCCGGCTCGTCCTGTTCGACAAGCGCGGGATGGGCATGTCCGACCGCGTGCCGGGCGGCACCCCGCTCGACGTCCGGATGGACGACATCCGGGCCGTGATGGACGCGATCGGATCACAGTCGGCCGCCGTCATGGGCGAATCCGAGGGTGGGCCGCTCGCCCTGCTCTTCGCTGCCGCGCACCCCGAGCGGACGAGGGCGCTCATCCTCCAGGGCGGCGAGGTCCGCGAGCGGACCGATGGCGACTGGCCATGGGGCGAGTCGACCCGGGAGCAGTTCGAGGCCAGCGTCGCGACGATCCCCGAGCTGTGGGGCAAGGGTCGCGGGGTCGGCGCGAGGGTGCCGTCGATCGCCGACGACCCGAGCCTGCCCGCAATCGAGGCGTGGTGGGGCAAGGTGCAGCGCAACGCCGCGACGCCCGCGGCCTGGGAGGCATTCGCCCGGATGGCGTTCGAGATCGACGTCCGCGACGTCGTCCCGTCGATCCACGTCCCGACCCTGATCATCCACGCCACCGGAGACCGGGTGTGCCACGTCGAGAACGCCCGCTGGCTCGCGGCGAACGTCCCCGGTGCGCGGTTCGTGGAGATGCCGGGCGGGGACCACCTGCCCTGGTTCCACCCGGACCGCACGCTGGCCGAGATCCGGGAGTTCATCACCGGCTCACGCGAGCCCGAGGAGCCGGATCGGGTCCTCGCCACGATCCTGTTCACCGACGTCGTCGGCTCGACGGAGCTCGCAACGAGGCTGGGTGACCGGCGCTGGCGCGACCTCCTCGAGAGCCACCATGCCGCCGTCAGGGCCGAGCTCGCGCGGTACCGCGGCCGCGAGGTCGACACGGCGGGCGACGGCTTCCTTGCGGTGTTCGACGGCCCGGCCCGGGCGATCCGGGCGGCGACGGCAATCGTTGACGCGGTCCGCCGCCTCGGCCTCGAGATCCGGGCCGGCATCCACACCGGAGAGATCGAGCAGCTGCCGACCGGCGACATCCGCGGGATCGCCGTCCATACCGGTGCGCGGGTCATGGGCACCGCCGGACCGAGCGAGGTCCTCGTGTCGTCCTCGGTCCGCGATCTCGTGGCCGGCTCCGGATTCGAGTTTGTCGACCGCGGGAGCCACGTCCTCAAGGGCGTCTCCGAGGAGCGCCGGCTGTACGCGGTCTCGGGCTAGGCGGTTCCCCGGACCTAGGAGGCCGTGCGGCTCGCCTTCGACTTCGCGGCGGCCTTCTTCGAGCCGGGCCCGTTGCCCGCGGCCGCCTTCTTCTCGGCCGCGGGCGCCTGGCACTCGACGCTCGAACACCAGTACGTGACGCGCGGGAGCTCGGCGCCCTGCGAGTCGGAGCGGATGATCGTGCCGCAGCGGTGGCACGGCCGACCGGCGCGGTCATAGACCCAGAGCCGCGACGGCGCGAGCTTCTTGCCGGTCTTGGGATCGACCGTCGTCGTCCGTCCGGCCGGCGCGTCGGACCGGGCGTTCGCCTGGAGGAGCGCGCGAGCGGTCGACAGGATCCGCTCGAGCGTGGCCGTGTCGAGCTTCCCGACCTTCTCGAACGGGTTGACCTTCTCGATGAACAGGACCTCGCTCTTGTAGACGTTGCCGACGCCCGCGACGGCGCGCTGGTCGAGGATCGCCTCGCCGATCTCGGTCTCGGCGCGCGACTTGTCGCGGAGGCGGCGGACCGCCTCGTCCTGGTCGAAGTCGTCGTCGAGCAGGTCCGGCCCGAGCATCGAGATCGTCGGATGGACGACCTCGGCGCGGCGCTCGAACAGCTCCACCACGGGGGCGTCGAAGCAGACGGCCACCGCACCCGGCACCTCGATGACGAGGGCGGCACGCGATGGCGGGCGGCGCCACGTCTCGCCCGGCCGGTAGCGATGCCACGAGCCGTGCAGCCCGAGGTGGGTCCGCAGCTCGAGGCCGCCGTCGAACTTGATGAGCAGGTTCTTGCCCGCGGCGTCGACGGCGTCGATCTTCTGACCGACGATCAGCGAGACCTGCGGCCCGGGCAGGCGGGCACGGGCCCCCGTCACGACCCGGCCGGCGAGGTACGGCCTGAGCGCGACGGCGATTCGAGCGAGGGTGTCTCCTTCCGGCATCAGGCGATCATCGCCCCTGCGCGCTCTCTTCGCAGGACAACCCCGCGATATCCATGCACGAACCCTCCTCGGAGGAGCGTTTCGTACCACGAAGAGCGCCCGACGGGCTCGCCGTCGACGCGGCTGATGACGAGCTCGCGCAGCCGGCCGTCCGCCAGGAGCGAGCGCAGTCCACCGAGCGCCGCAGTCGCGACGGCCGGGTCATCGAACGCGGGCAGGGTCTGCAGCGAGCTGCCGCCGCGGTCGAGGTACAGCGCGGCGAGCCCATCGACGAGCACGACGGCGGCGCCCGCGGCCCGCGGCAGGGGCCGTCGGTCGTTCTCGCCGCGGCGAGGCCACGGAACCGCGGCGCCGTACGGGTTGGCGGGGTCGGCGGCTGCGAGCACGTGGACCGCCGGGTCATCGCCGGTTGCGCGCTGCGGGTCGCGGACGGCACGGAGCCGCTCCAGGGCGCCTGCGAGGGCGAACTGCGCCGCGCCCAGACCCGCCACGAAGTACCCGCGCCTGATCCGGCCGGCCTCCTCGAGCGCGCGGAGCATCGGGTAGACCGCGGAGAAGCCGCCCTCGCGGCCCTCGGCCATCACCGACTCCCGGACGAGGACGCCGTGCCGGTCGAGGAGGGCGAGCGCGAGCTGGTGCATCCGCTCGGTCGCGCTCAGCGGCGGGCCGGCGGCGTCCCACAGCCCGCTGCCGACGAGCGACCACCGGCCGGCCGCCTCCGGCGGGCCGAGGGAGGTGAGCCGGCCCACCCTGCCCCGGGCAGCGGTGCGCGCGGGCCGCTTCCAGCGCAGGGCGCGGAGCGGCGCGAAGGTGTCGTTCGTGACCTCGCCGGCCCAAACGAGGTCCCACAGGGCATCGAGGACCTCGCGCTCGGGCGCGGCGGCGGGCGCGGTGCCGGCCTGGAGCGCGCGGAAGAACGAGGCGCCGCGTGCGGCGAGGTGCTCCCGGATTGCGTCGTGGAGTGGCGACTCCGGCCGGGCCTGATCGTCCGGACCGCCGCCGGGGAGCAGCAGCTCCCGGCCCGGCCGGTGGAGGACGACGCGGCCATCGTCGCGCCCGAGGCTGCCATGCCCGACCCACGCGACCTCGCCCAGCGCGCCGAGCTCGTCGAGGAGCCGCGCCTGGTAGCCCGGGACCCGCGCAGGCAGGACGTCGCGCTCCAGCACGGAGGCGGGGATCGGCACGCCGGCCAGCTGGTCGACCACTTCGGCGAGGCGCTCGAGCGCCGCGCTGCCGCGCAACGGCGGCGAGGCGTCGCCGACCGGGCGGACGCCCTGCCACGCCGGCAGGAAGCGCCCGAGCGTCTCGGGATCCACCGGCTCGACCTCGCGACGGAGCCGGGCGAGCGAGCGCCGGCGGAGCATCCGCAGCACCTCCGGGTCGCACCACTCGCGCTCGGAGCCACCGGGCCGGAACTCGCCGCGCAGGATCGTTCCCGCCCCGGCCAGCCGCGCCAGGGCGTCGTCGACGACGCCGATCGGCAGCCCCCAGCGACGCGCCGGCTCCGTCCCGAGGAACGGCCCATGGCTCCGTGCCCACCGGGCGAGGAGCCCATCGAGCGCACCCGTCGCGGTGGCGAGGAATGCTTCGGGCACGCCCCGGGGCGGCGAGGCGCCCACGCCGTCGCGGTACCGCGCCACATCCTCGATCGCGATCCACCGCTCGTCGCCCGCGATCCGGAGGTGGACCGCACGGCGGGAAGACTCGAGCTCCCGAAGCCAACCGGTCGCGGCGGTCGCGCCGCCCTCGACCCGCGCAGCCACCTCGGGGTCGGACAGGTCGCCGATCCGCCGGAGCAGGTCGTGCAGGTGTTCGGCCGAGTTGGCCTGGCGGTCCTCGGAGAGGCCCTGGAGCGAGAGCTCGAGGTCGGCGAGCGCCTCGGGGTCGAGCAGCTCGCGCAGCTCCTCCTGGCCGAGCAGCTCGCGGAGCAGGTCGCGATCCAGCGCCAGCGCTCCGGCGCGCCGCTCGGCGAGCGGGGCGTCGCCTTCGTACATGTACGCGGCGACGTAATCGAACAGGAGCGACGACGCGAACGGCGACGCCTTGACCGTCTCGATGCCGTGGACGGCGATCTCACGGCGCTCGATGCCGCCAAGGACGTCGCGCAGCGCGTCGAGGTCGAACACGTCGGACAGGCACTCGCGGTACGTCTCGACGAGGATCGGGAAGCTACCGTAGCGGGACGCGACCTGGAGCAGGTCTGCCGCTCGCTGGCGCTGCTGCCAGAGCGGTGTCCGCGCACCGGGCCGCCGGCGCGGAAGCAGGAGCGCCCGGCCCGCGTTCTCGCGGAAACGTGACGCGAACAGCGCCGACCCGCCGACCGCCTCGACGACGAGGTCCTCGACCTCGTCCGCGCCCGGGAACAGGAGCGCCTCGATCTCGGCGAGGCGCCGCGCGTCGCCGTCGCCCTCGCCCTCCGGCAGCCGGACGGCGATGCCGTCGTCCGACCAGATCGTCTGGGCCTCGATGCCCAGCCGCTCGCGAAGCCGGGTCTCGATGGCGAGCGTCAGCGGCGCGTGGACCCGGCCGCCGAAGGGCGACAGGATCACGAGCCGCCAGTCGCCGAGCTCGTCCCGGAAGCGCTGGACGATCAGGCGCCGGTCTGTCGGCAGCGCGCCGGCGGCCTCCCGCTCCTCGGCCAGGTACGCGACGAGGTTCCGCGCCGCGAGCTCGTCGAGGTCGTGCTGCTCCCGCAGGCGTGCGGCCAGCGAGCGGGCGCCCTTCTCGCCCCGCGCAAGGTCCGCCTCGGCCTCGCGCAGGAACTCGCCGATGGCCCGCCCGAGCTCAACCGGCCGCCCGACCGCGTCGCCCTTCCAGAACGGCAGCTTGCCGGGAATGCCCGGCGCCGGCTCCACGATCACCCGATCCGGCGTGATGTCGAGCACCCGCCAGCTGCTGGCGCCGAGGACGACGACGTCGCCGTGCATCCCCGCCCGGAGCTCATAGACCATCTCCTCGTCGAGCTCGCCGACGCGCCGCCCCGGCGAGCCCGGCTCGCCGGCGAGGAAGACGCCGAACAGGCCCCGATCCGGAATGGTTCCGCCGGACGTCACTGCCACGACGCGGGCATCGCGCCGGCCCTCGACGACGTCGGTGACCCGGTCCCACGCGATTCGCGCCTTCAGCTCGGCGAACTCGTCCGACGGGTACGCGCCCGCCAGCATCCCGAGCACCGCCTCGAGCGCCTCGCGCGACAACGTCTCGAACGGCGCCGCCCGCGTGACGGTCTCGAGGAGGTCCGCAACGGTCCAGGGGTCCATGACCGCCATCGCGACGACCTGCTGGGCCAGGACGTCGAGCGGGTTGCGGGGCATGACCGTCGTCTCGATCGCCCCGTCGTGCATTCGCTTCACGACGACGGCCGACTCCAGCAGGTCGCCCCGGAACTTGGGGAAAACGATGCCCTTCGACGGCTCGCCCACGTGGTGGCCCGCCCGGCCGACCCGCTGCAGGCCCGAGGCGACGCTCGTCGGCGACTCGACGAGGACGACGAGGTCGACCGCGCCCATGTCGATGCCCAGCTCGAGCGATGACGTCGCCACGAGCCCGGGGATGCGCCCCGCCTTGAGGTCCTCCTCGATCCGGAGCCGCTGCTCGCGCGCGATGGAGCCGTGGTGGGCAAGGACAAGCTCCTCCCCGGCGAGCTCGTTGAGCCGCTGCGCCATCCGCTCCGCGAGCCGGCGGCTGTTCGTGAACACGATGGTGCTCCGGTGCTGCCTGATCAGCTCGAGCACGCGGGGGTGGATCGCCGGCCAGATGCTCGTCCGCATGTCGCCGAAGGCGACGGGACCGCCGGGCTGCTCATCGGGCGGGAGGACCTCGCCGAGCCTCGCCATGTCCTCGACCGGGACGACGACCTCGAGCTCGAGGGCCTTCCGGCTGCCCGCATCGACGATCTCGACCTCGCGGCCGGGCCCGATCCCGCCGAGGAACCGGGCAATCGTCTCCAGGGGCCGCTGTGTTGCCGACAGGCCGATCCGCTGGAGTCCCGCTGCGCCGTCGCCCCGGAGTCGCTCGAGCCGCTCGAGGGAGACGGCCAGGTGGGCGCCGCGCTTCGTGCCGGCGATCGCGTGCACCTCGTCGATGATCACGGCCTCGACGCCCCGGAGCGCCTCGCGTGCGGCGCTCGTGAGCATCAGGTAGAGACTCTCCGGCGTCGTGACGAGGATGTCCGGCGGCCGCCGGGCGAGCTCCCGGCGCTCCTCCTGCGGCGTGTCGCCCGTTCGCCCGGCGATCGTGATGCGCGGCTCGGGCTCGCCCAGGCGCTCGGAGGCAAGGGCGATGCCGTGGAGCGGTGCGCGGAGATTGCGCTCCACGTCGTAGGTCAGTGCCTTGAGCGGCGAGACGTACAGGACGCGGACGCTGCCCGGGGCCTCGCGGGTCTGCGGCGGCGACGGCGCGCGGACGAGACGGTCCAGGCACCACAGGAACGCCGCGAGGGTCTTGCCGCTGCCGGTCGGCGCGTGGATGAGCGTGTGCCGCCCGGTCGCGATCGACGCCCAGCCGCCGACCTGCGCCGGCGTGGGCGCCTCGAAGGCGGATTCGAACCAGGCGCGGACGGCCGGCGAGAACGGGACGAGCGGGTCCGCCGACGGCATCGCTGCCGCTGCCGGTGCCTCGCTCTGCGCCGTCGCTGACGTGCGCCGCCTGGCTGTACGGGTGGTCGCGGTCACGGGGCAAGAAGTCTACTCCCGAACGACGATTTCGATCGAATGTTCGAAGGCGACGGAGGGGCCGTCCGTCACGCCAAACTCCGGCCGTTGGACCCCTCCCCCACTTGCGCCACTGGCGCATCGTGGGGTCGTTGGCGGCTTCCGGAGGGAGGCCGGATCTTGGGGAAGGGAGTCGGAGCATGTCCGCGCTGCGTCGTTACGTCATGCCGCTGGCCGTCGTCGCCGCGGCGATCGTCCTGTACCTCTCCGCGCCCTGGGAGGCGTTCGGGCTCGCCGCGATCGAGCCGAGCGAGGACGTGTTCACCATTCTGTCGATCGTCTTCTGGATCCTCGCGATCGTCATCTTCGTCGTCCTCCTCGCGGATCGGAACGACCCGGGAGCGACCACGGTCGAGGTCGAGGGACCGGGATTTACGCGATTCCTGTTCAGCAATACCCGGGCGGGCCTGCTCTGGCTGCCCGTCCGCCTGTTCGTCGGCTTCGCCTGGCTCGAGGGCGGGCTGCACAAGCTGTTCCCGGCCGGCGAGCCCGTCGGCGCTGGCTGGCTCGATGGCGGCGCGTCCCTCGTCGGCTACTGGGAGCGCGCAGTTGCCATCCCTGAGCCGCCAGGCCGGGGCGCGATCACCTTCGAGTGGTACCGCGACTTTCTGAATCTGCTCATCGCCAACGACGCGCAGGTTTGGTTCGCATGGCTGATCGTGTTCGGCGAGATCGCCGTCGGCGTCGGGCTCATCCTGGGCGCGCTGACCGGGTTCGCGGCGTTCTTCGGAGCGTTCATGAACATGTCGTTCCTGCTGGCGGGCTCGGCCTCGACGAACCCGGTGCTGTTCACCCTCGCGATCGGGCTCATGCTCGCCTGGCGCGTCGCCGGCTACTACGGGCTCGACCGCTGGCTGCTTCCCAGGCTCGGCGTGCCGTGGCATGCCCGGGTTGAAGCCGGACCTCAACCGCCGATGGAGACGCCGGCCACGACCTGAGCCGGCAGCCAAACTGCTGGGGATGACCTGCACCAGCTCCCTGGCTCCCACCGAACGCCCGGGCGTCGGCCCGGGCGTTCGGATTCCGGCGGCGGGATCAGGCCGGGGCCGGCAGCACCTCGAGGATCTCCCCGACCACCTCTTCGGAGATGCGGATCGCCCGGGCGTCGGCGGCCTCGTCCGGCGCCCGATACGGCAGGCCGGCATTCGGCGGGTCGTCGAAGGCCTCGGGCATCGGCGCCTGGCCGTAGCGCTCCGCGTCGGCGGCCCACCGTTCCCGCCACTCGGGCGGCGTCGTCGTCGGCACGTCGCGGTGGCTCGCCGCGAGCCAGACGTGCGCCCACGCCCGAGGGACGACCCGGTAGACGTCGTAGCCGCCGCCGCCCGTCGCGAGCCACCGGCCGCCCGCCCAGCGGTGGGCCAGCGAGTCGACGAGGCGGGCGGCCGCACCCATCGCCGTCGTGGTCACGCGAAGGTGCGCGAGCGGGTCGAACGCGTGGGCATCCGCGCCGTGCTGGGAAACGATGACCTCGGGCCGGAACCGCTCGGCCAGCGCCGGCAGCGCGAGCTCCAGCGCCGGCAACCAGCCCAGCTCCCCCGTCCCGGGATCGAGTGGCAGGTTGACCTTCGTGCCGACTGCGGCGCCGCCGCCCAGCTCCTCCGGGAAGCCCGTCCCCGGGAACAGCGCGAGCCCGGTCTCATGGATCGAGACCGTGAGGACGCCCGGATCGGACCAGTGGATTGCCTGGACCCCGTCGCCGTGGTGCACGTCGAGGTCGATGTACATGACCCGCAGCTCGT
>Ga0299913_10003664_pt1 | contig 12639 bp, 11 predicted proteins | sample RVTome_9_FD_201360 | JGI IMG/M metagenome (GOLD analysis project Ga0299913, IMG submission 201360) | Soil microbial communities from uranium-contaminated site in the Upper Colorado River Basin, Wyoming, United States - RVT155D38 (version 2) ... | reverse complement strand
CCTCCAGGCGCGAGCCGGCCCTGACGTACGCGGCGATCGACACGGACCGGGCCGCCGGGAGACGCGCCGTGATCACTCGCGGCCCGTCGGGCAGCGCCGTCCGCTCGAACATCGCCGGGATGGTACCCGAGGGCACGTCGCCCCTCGGGAAATCGAGCGACCGGCGCCGATGGCGCCGGCCGCAACGCTTGCGAGAGAGTGGATGTCGAACGGCCTACATGGGCAGGTAGGGCTCGATCCAGCTCTGCAGCCAGTAGATCAGGAAGGCGACCGAGACGATCCACATGAGCGGATGGATCTCGCTCACCTTGCCCCGTGCGACCTTGATGAGCACCCACGTGATGAAGCCAGCGCCGATTGCCGGGCTGATCTCGTAGGTGAGTGGCATCAGGATGATCGTGAGCAGCGCCGGGAACCCATCCTCGAACGAGTCGACCTTGATGTCGCGCACCTGCGCGAACATCAGGAAGCCGACGAGCACGAGGGCCGGCGCGGTTGCCTGACCCGGAATGATCCCGGCCAGCGGCGCGAGGAAGATCGCGAGCAGGAACAGGACGCCGGTTACTACCGACGCGAAGCCCGTTCGCGCACCCTCGGCGACGCCCGCCGCGCTCTCGATGTACGTGGTATTCGACGAAACGCCCGCGGCGCCACCCACAGCGGCCGCGAGGCTATCGACGAGGAGCACCCGCCCTGCCCCAGGCACCGAGCCGTCCTCCCTGGCGAGTCCAGCTTCGGCGGCGACGCCGGTGACCGTGCCCATCGTGTCGAAGAAGTCGACGAGCATGATCGAGAAGATCACGAGGATCGCCGTCAGGACCCCGAGCGAGAAGACGTTCGTCAGATCGAACGCGCCGAGCCTCGAGAACGATTCGGCGGACGGGAGGACCGAGAAGGTCGTCGGGACGGTCGCGACACCGGCCGCGAGCGCGATGATCGTCGTCACCAGGATCGAGATCACGAGGGCGGCCTTGATCCGACGCGCCCACAGGATCGCGGTCAGGAGCAGCCCGATGAGGAAGACGAACTGGCCGGGCTCCGTCGGGAACGCCGGAGCGAGGGCCGGGCCGGAGGTCTCGCCGTACGGCGTGGCGCCGGTCGAGACGATGATCCCGCCGTTGAACAGGCCGATGAACAGAATGAACAGGCCGATGCCCGCCCCGATCGCCCGCTTGAGCGACAGCGGGATGGCGTTCATCACCGCCTCGCGGAAGCCCACGAGAACGAGAATCGTGACTGCGACGCCCTCCAGGACGATGACGCCCATCGCCCCTTCCGGCGTGAGCCCGCGAGCCGTCAGGCCGAATGCCACGATCGCGTTGATGCCGAGGCCGGCCGCGAGGGCGAACGGGTAGTTCCCGACGACGCCCATCGCGATGGTCATGATGCCGGCGATGAGCGCGGTCGCGGCCGAGACGGCCGTCGCGCCGGCAGCATCCAGCCCGAAACCGGCGCTCAGGATGCTCGAGTTCACGAAGACGATGTAGACCATGACCATGAACGTGGTCAGGCCGCCACGAGCCTCCGTGGCCAGGTTGGTTCCGCGCTCTTCGAACTTGAAGTAGTCAGCGATCATGCCGCCCGCGCTGGAACGTGGGGCGGCCTCCATCCCTGCACTCACTCGGACCGGTCCCTCCTCCTTCGAGCGCGCCGCGCCCGGGCGGGCACGGTTCGCGCCTCCCTCTTGCAAGCCCGTTGGGCACGAGCCTGACGTGGCGCGATAGTACGCCCCGATTACTCCTCGGCGGGCGCCGAATCGAGCCCCTGGAGCTCCATCTGGACGTAGCCCGAGGTGTCGAACGAGAGCTGGTGCGGCTCGAATGGCGACCCTGAGCTGTCGCCGCCCGGCGTGAATTCGACGACGACCGACTCGTCGCCCTGGACGAGCGTGTAGACGAGCAGCTGGTCCGGCCGCGTCTGGAAGTCGAGATGCTCGAACGAGTCGACGTTGAGGGTGATCGCGATCGGGGTGAAGTACGTCGAGACGTCGGGCTGGTCCACGACGATCCGCTCGACCCAGCCGGTGCCGTGCGCCGCCACGTCGCGGCCGCGCAGGTAGCGGTACGTGACGGTCTGCTTCAGGAGCGGCCGCAGGAGGTTGAGCATGTCCTCGCGGCTCGTCACCACGCCCTGGTTCACGAAGAACTTCGCCGGCGGCTGGCTGGGCACTGCTCCTCCTCCGGGGGCACACGGGACGGGAGGGAACGCGGGGATGGTATCGCGCGGCGGGGCCTCCGGAGGTGTCGATTCGGAGGCACGCGGCGGCTCGCGTTGACCAGGCTCTGATTCGAGGTTGCGTATGATCGCGCCGTGCTGCTCGCGATCGACATCGGCAACTCGAACGTCACCCTCGGCTCGTTCCGGAACGGGTCGCTGATCGCTGTCCGCCGCGCGGCCACGCCGCGGGCCGCGACACCGGACGAGCTCGAGGTCCTGCTCGAAGATTTGCTCCGACTCGACGATGCCGCGTTCGCGGACGTCTCGGCAGTCGCCTGCGCGTCGGTCGTACCGGCCGTGACCGACGCGCTGGAGGCCGTGGCGGCACGGCGCGAGCGCCCGCTCCTGATCGCCGGCGCCGGCACCGTGCCGGTCCCCATCCGGACCGAGCGACCGGGCGACGTCGGCGCAGACCGGCTCGTCAACGCCCTCGCCGTCTCGCGGCTGTACGGCACGCCGGCCGTCGTCGTCGATCTCGGCACCGCGACGACGTTCGACTGCGTCGCGCGCGACGGCGCGTTCGTGGGAGGCGCGATCGCCCCGGGCGTCGAGCTCGGCCTCGACGCGCTCGCCTCGCGGACGGCGAAGCTCCCGCGGGTGGAGCTGCGGGTCCCGGATCGGGCGATCGGGCGGGATACGACCGCGGCGATCCAGAGTGGCGCGGTGCTCGGCTACCAGGCGCTCGTCGCGGGCCTGCTCGGGCGGATCCGCCGCGAGCTCGCCGACGCGGGCGACGTCTCGGTCGGTGAAGTCCACGTGGTGCTCACGGGTGGGCTCGCATCGCTGCCCTGGACGGGCGTGCTCGAGGGCGTCGAGGCGATCGACCCCGAGCTGACGCTCAAGGGCCTCGCGATCCTGCACGCGGAGGTCGCGGGTGGCCAGCCACTCGAGCTGCCGCTGACATGATCGACGCGCCAGCGCGCCGCCTCGAGGGCCGGCTCGTCGCCCTGGGCGTGACCGGCTCGATCGCCGCCTACAAGGCGGTCGAGCTCCTACGGCTCCTGACAGCCGAGGGCGCCGACGTCGTGGTCCTCCTGTCGCCGAGCGCGACCCGGTTCATCGGCCCCCTGTCGTTCGCCGCGCTGTCGCGCCACCCGGTCGAGACGGACCTGCTCGACCTGCTGCCCGACGGCCGGATCGGCCACATCGTCGTCGCCGACACCGCGGACGCCATCGTCGTCGCGCCGGCGACCGCCCACTGGCTTGGGGCGATGGCGAACGGCCTCGCTGGCGATGTCGTCACCGCGACGGTCCTGGCGAGCAGCGCGCCCGTCGTGGTTGCGCCGGCGATGGACGGCGACATGTGGACGCACCCGGCCACGGTCGCGAACGTCGGGCGGCTGCGCGAGGCGTTCGGCTACGCCGTCCTCGCGCCGGGGACGGGGCCGCTCGCGTCGGGGCAGTCCGGTACCGGCCGCCTTGCCGAGCTCCCGGACGTCGTCGACGCGGTCGTCGATGCCGTCGCCAAGCGCCCGATCCGCCAGCCGGACGCCGCCGCCCGCCCGCCCCTCGCCAGCCCGGTGCCGCGCGAGGCCGACCTCGTCGGGCGGTCGATCGTCGTCACCGCCGGCGGCACGCGCGAGCCGATCGACCCGGTCCGGTTCATCGGCAATCGCTCGACCGGGAAGATGGGCGTCGCGCTCGCCGAGGCGGCGCTCGCGCGAGGGGCACGGATCACGCTGATCGCCGCCGCGGTCGAGGTGCCGCTCCCCGAGGCGGCGGAGATCGTCCGCGTCGAGCGCACCGCCGAGCTCCGCGACGCGCTCGCAACCGCGATGCGCCCGAGCGACGCCGCCGGCCCCGACGCGCTCGTGATGGCCGCCGCAGTCGCCGATTTCACACCGGCCGCGCCCACCGATCGCAAGATCCCCCGGAGCGATGGCCTCAGCATCGAGCTGACGCCGACCCCGGACCTGCTCGCCGAGGTGGCCGCGCAGGCGGCCGCCGGCGCCGATGGCCCCCCACCCGTGATCATCGGGTTCGCGGCCGAGACCGGCTCGCTCGACCGGGCGGCCGCGAAGGTGGCTGCCAAGGGCGTCGACCTGCTCGTCGCGAACGACGTGAGCGAGCCCGGGTCGGGGTTCGGAACGGATACGAACCGCGTGACGATTTTCGATCGGGCGGGCGCGCGCGAGGAGCTGCCGCTCCTGCCGAAGCGCGAGGTCGCGGATCGGATCCTCGACCGCATCGCGCATGCGTTGGACGCCCGCGATGCGGCAGCGCAGACTGCGGGCATGCAGCGAGGGACGCGGTCATGAGCGCATCCGAGGGGGAGGTCCGCCGCCTCACGGTCTCCGACATCGGCCGGCGGTACGCCGACGGCGAGCGGATCCCGATGCTGACCGCATACGACTTCCCGACCGCTCGGATCCTCGACGACGCGGGCATCCCGATGATCCTCGTCGGCGACTCGCTCGGCCAGGTCGCGCTCGGCTACGAGTCGACCGTGCGCGTGACGATGGACGAGATGCTCCATCACACCCGGGCCGTCGTCCGGGGCACGAAGCGGGCGCTGATCATCGGCGACATGCCGTTCCTGTCCTACGCGTCAGTGGACGAAGCGATCGAGAACGCCGGCCGGTTCATGCAGGACGGCGGCGCGCAGGCGGTCAAGGTCGAGGGCGGCGTGCGGAGCGCGCGGATCGTCGAGTCGCTCGTGAAGTCGGGCGTGCCGGTGATGGGCCACATCGGCTGGACGCCCCAGTCGCAGCACGGCATGGGCGGCAAGGTCCGCGTCCAGGGCAAGTCGCGCGACGCCGCGCGGGCGCTCCTGTCCGACGCCGTCGCGATCCAGGAGGCGGGCGCCTTCTCGATCGTCCTCGAGCTCGTGCCGGAGCAGCTCGCCGCGGTGATCACGTCCCGCCTGCGCATCCCGACGATCGGCATCGGCGCCGGGCCGCACTGCAGCGGCCAGGTCCAGGTGATTCCCGACATGCTCGGGCTCGGCGACTTTCGCCCGAAGCACGCCCGCGCCTACGCAGATCTCCAGGGCACGATCGCAGACGCCACGAAGCGCTGGATGGCCGATGTCGCGGCCGGCACGTTCCCAGGCGCCGCCGAAACTGTGCGCATGGACGAGGCCGTGCTCGAGGAGGTCCTCGGCCGACACGCCGACGACCGCGCCGCAAACGAGATCCCGCTCGCGATCCCGCTCGACCGCGACCTCTAGATCCGGCCCACGCGGGTATCCACTCGCGGATTCCGCGGCGACTGAGCCACGAACGGCTCACTCGTCGGCGGAGATGATCGATGTCTCGTCCGATCGCCAGAAATCCGCACTCCAGCCTTGTTTTGATCCATCCGCGGCTCAATCGATGGCCGGGAACTGTCGAAAAACGCGCAGATCATCGGTTGCATGCCATGTCAGCCGATGAGTGAGCCATCCACGGCTCATCTGCGTGTGAGGGCTTCCCGCGGCATCCCGGAATTCGAGAGGACGATCGCATGCCACGTGGCCACTGACCGTGCGCTCAGGCGAGCGCGGCGACCTCGGCGTACCGGTAGCAGCCGAGCGTGTGGTCGTTCACCAGCCCGGCCGCCTGCATGAACGCGTAGAGCGTCGTCGGACCGACGAAGCGGAAGCCGCGCTTCTTGAGATCCTTCGACATCGCCCTCGACTCAGCGGTCTCCGAAGGTAGCTCGCCCCTCCGCTCGAACCGGTTCTGGATCGGATTGCCACCGACGAACGACCAGAGATGCTCCACGAAGCCGATGCCCTGGCGCTCGACCGCCAGGATGGCTCGGGCGTTGTCGATCGTCGACTCGATCTTCCCGCGGTTGCGCACGATGCCTGTGTCGAGCATCAGCCGATCGACGTCATCCGGGCCGAAGGCGGCGACCCGCTCGGGCTCGAACCCGGCGAACGCCTCGCGGTAGCTAACACGCTTCCGGAGAATCGTGGTCCAGGAGAGACCGGCCTGGGCGCCCTCGAGCGTCAGCAGCTCGAACAGGTGCCGGCCGTCGCGGGATGGCACGCCCCACTCGAGGTCGTGATGCTCCAGATTGAGCTGGTCCGAGCCCGGCCATTCGCAGCGCACGCGGGTGTCGATCGCCATGACCGGCATCCTAGCCTCGGTCGATTGACGTAGCCTCACCCCGTGCTTATCCGCGAATCATCTGCGGCTTCCGGCCCCGGGACGGCGCGGGTCGCCCGAACGCGGGCAGAGCTCCGCGAGGCGCTCGCTGCCGCCCCTCGGCCGATCGGCCTCGTGCCGACGATGGGCTGGCTGCACGCGGGCCATCGAGCGCTCATCCAGCGGGCGCGGGCCGAGAACGCGACGACCGTCGTCTCGATCTTCGTCAACCCGCGCCAGTTCGGCGACCCGAAGGATCTCGAGAAGTACCCGCGCAACGAGGCGCGCGACGTCGAGATCGCCGCCGAGGAGGGCGCCGACCTCGTGTTCGCGCCGACGGTCGAGGAGGTCTATCCGCCCGGGTTCGACAGCAGCGTTCGCGTCGGTGCCGTCGCCGAGCCGCTCGAGGGCGCCGCCCGGCCCGGCCACTTCGAAGGCGTCGCCACCGTCGTGGCAATCCTCTTCAATCTTGTCGGCGCGGAGCGCGCCTACTTCGGCCAGAAGGACGCGCAGCAGCTCCTCGTCATCCGGCAGATGGCGCGCGACCTCGCGATTCCGACCGAGGTCATCGCCCACCCGACCGTCCGTGAGCCCGACGGCCTCGCCCTGTCGTCCCGGAACGTCCACCTCTCGCCCGAGGAACGAGCGGCCGCGCCGGTCACCAGGCGCGCACTGCTGGCCGCGCGAGCGCGCTGGGAAGCCGGCGAAGATTCCGCCGAGGCGCTACGGGAGACGATGCGTCGCGAGCTCCGCCGCGAGCGGTTGGCGAATCCGGAGTACGTCTCGGTCGCCGACGGCACGACGCTCGCGGAGCTCGAGACCGTCGACGGGCCGGCCCTGCTCTCGATGGCCGTCCGCTTCGGCTCGACGCGCCTCATCGACAACGAGCCCCTTCCTTGAGCTCGGGCTAGACGGCGATTCGCGCCTCCGTGGCGACGGCGAGGATCCGGTCGACGTCGAGGTTCGTGGCGACGAGCTCCTTGATGACGGCGATCTTCTCGAGGTCCGCGGCGTGCGTCTTGACGAGGAGGTCGTGCACCTCCGACGCGACCGTGTACGTGTCGTGCGGGACGAGCGTCGCGAAGAGGTCGGCGCGCCGGATGGCGTCGATGACGGCCTTGCGGGGTCGATAGCCGCCGGTCAGGACGAGTCCGATCGCGGCCCCGGCATGGCCGTCGTCGAGGTCGAGCGTCGGCTTGGTCAGCTCCTCGGCCGTCGCCGTCCGTGGCATGCCCATCAGGTGCGCGGTCGTGAGCGTGAGGATCACGTCCTCGCGGTCGCCGGGCACGATGACGAGCGTCTTCGGCCCGACCCGCTCGAGCATGTGGCCGGGCTCCATCGCGCCGATGGCGACGCCGTCGATGACCCGCTCGAGGTCGGGCCCCGGATGGAGTGTCTCGCCCTGGACACCCTCGAGGATCATCTCGAGCGTCGGGTTCGACAGGATCGGCTGGACCGGCAGGATGCCGAGCAACGGGATGTCGTACGGCGCGAGACCGCGCTCGAGGACCTTCTGAATGCCCGGCTGGGCCTTGACATCGACCTTGTTCACGATCGCGCCCGCGACGGGCACGCCGTGCTGTGCGAACAGCGCGGCATTGAGGACGATCTCGTCGATCGGCCGCCCGACGCCACCCTCACTGACGATGATCGCCGGCGCCCCGAGCGAGTCGGCGACGACCGCGTTCGACAGCCCGATGACCGCCCCGACCCCGGCGTGGCCGGTGCCCTCGACGAGCAGCACATCGTGAGCCGCGAACGTCGCGTGAGCGCGCCGGATCTTCGCGCCAAGGTCCTCGACGACCTCGCCCGCGATGTACGCCTTCGTGAAGCCGCGCGGGATGTGGACCGGGCTGAGGACCGAATACGACTCGGGCAGGCCGAAGGTCGCGCGCATGAGCACGGCGTCCTCGTCGGCCGGCTCGCCGTCGTCGATGACCGTCCGTTGGCCGACGGGCTTCATGAATCCGGCGCGCAGGCCGAGGCGGACAAACCCGTCGAACAGCCCGAGCGCAGCAGTTGTCTTTCCCCGATTTTGGCCGGTAGCAGCGAGGTAGATTTGTCTCATCGCGCCGGCGCGACCGCGCCTAGGTGCGAGCGCTCGTCTTGCGCTCGATCAGCGCGATGCCGTCACGGAGCCGGGTCATCGTCTCTGCATCGACGGCGTCCGACTCGAGGTACGGCCCGAGCCGGTCGAGGATGTCCGCGACGAGGCCGAGGAAGACGGCCGCGTCGGCGACGAAGAACTGCGGCTCGTTGTTGTAGCGCACGAGCGTCAGCCGGCCCTGGAGGACGCGCCGGTCCTCGACGTGCGCGATCTGGGTCGCGAAGTTGTGGCCCTGGATCCCGTCCGGGTTGTTCAGGAAGTTCAGGGCGTTGTCGATCGCGAGGCCGAACCGGGCTCGCCAGGCGACCAGACGCTCGTGGACCTCGGGCGGGATGCGCACCTCGGCGACCTCGTCGAACACCTCCGGCGCGACCGTCAACAGCCCCACGAGCGTGGTTCCAGCACGTCCGCCGAGCATCACCTGCAGGCTGCGCTCCAGCGTGAACACCTCGGAGTCGAACCGGGGCGAGGTGATGACGTCGGTCAGGAGGTCCTCGACGTTGTCGAGCGCCCCCGGCTCGCCGAGCGAGTTCGAGAGCGTGAGGATCTCCTCCTTGAAGAGGAACTTCTCTTCGTGGTCGAGCATGGGCGGCATCGTAGCAGCGGCCTCAACGGCGAAGCCCCGGCAGGTGCCGGGGCTTCGAGGCTCGAGTGACGATGGATTACGGGTACAGGCCGCGCATCTGCATCGCGTCGGCGACGCGCTTTACCGCGAGGAGGTACGCGGCGGTGCGCATGTAGCACTGCTCGCGGCGAGCGACGGCCAGCGTCTCCTGGAACGCCTTGACCATGATCTCGCGGAGCTTGTCGTTGACGACCCGCTCGCTCCAGTGGTCGCGGTTGAGGTCCTGGACCCACTCGAAGTACGAGACGGTGACGCCGCCGGCGTTGCACAGGATGTCCGGGATCATGAACTTCCCGGCCTTCCAGAAGATCTCGTCGGCCTCGGGCGTCGTCGGGCCGTTGGCGGCCTCGGCGATCAGGCGTGCCTTGACATTGCCGGCGTTGTGTTCGGTGATCTGGTTCTCGAGTGCCGCCGGGATGAGGATGTCGCAGTCGATCTCGAGGAGCTCCGCGTTGGTGACGTCCGTCGCGCCCGGGAAGCCCTGGACGGTGCCGTGTTCCTGCTTCCACTGGATGACCCGATGGACGTCAAGCCCGCCCGGGTTGTGGATGCCGCCGGTCGAGTCGGAGACCGCGACGATCGTGGCCTTTTCCTCGTGCATGAGCTGCGCGGCGATGGAGCCGGCGTTGCCGAAGCCCTGGATCGCGACGCGGGCATTCGGCAGTTCCATGCCGAGATGCCGGGTCGCCTCGATGATGCAGTAGACCGTGCCGCGGGCGGTCGCCTCGTTGCGCCCCTCGGAGCCGCCCAAGCTGATCGGCTTCCCGGTGACCACGCCAGGCACGGTGTACCCGGCGTGCATCGAGTAGGTGTCCATCATCCAGGCCATCACCTGGGCGTTCGTGTTCACGTCCGGCGCGGGGATGTCCTTCTCCGGCCCGACGAGGACCTCGATCTCGGTGAAGAACCGGCGGGTCAGCGCCTCCAGCTCCTTGATCGAGAGCTTCTTCGGGTCGACGATGACGCCGCCCTTGCCGCCGCCGTAGGGAATGCCGACGACCGCGCACTTCCAGGTCATCCACATCGCGAGGGCCTTGACCTCGTCGAGCGTGACGTCCTGGTGGTACCGGATGCCGCCCTTTGCGGGGCCGCGACCGAGGTTGTGCTGGACGCGATAGCCCGCGAAGACCTGGACAGTGCCGTCGTCCATGTGGACCGGAAAGTGAACGGTGAGCTCCCGACGTGGCTCGCGCAGGACGCGGCGCATTCCCTCGTCGAGGTTCAGCTTCTCGGCGGCGAGGTCGAACTGGCGCTGGGCCACCGCCCACGCATTGATGGGGGCGGCGATGTGCTCGGTGGTCATGGAGTTGGAGGGTCCTCGATGTGGGAGTGTGCTTGCCATCGGATCGGCCTCCCGGCCGGGTCGTGGGCGCGAGTATAGCCGCGGCGGCTTGGGCGCCGGCACGGTCCCGCTACCGTGCCGCAACCGTACCGCAACCTTCCGCGGCAGCCGACATGCCGAACGTCCCGAATCTGGGCGAATGAGGTATGGAACGATCTCGTGCACGCTGTATGTGCATGTCTGGGCTTAGGGGCGTCGGATGGAACGGGGCAACCGACCCTAGCCCTCCCCCTGAACGCTGAGTGTGCAGATCGGGGCGTCTTTCGGGCTTAGCCTCCCTCCGGAAGCCGATCGGCGGCAGATCCTTCGACCTTCCGACCAGAAGTCGCCGCTTCTGCACACACTGCGTTCATCTGAGCTGATAGAGGCTGGGTCCCGCCGGCCCTGCGCGCGCCCAAGCCCGGCACCTGCACACACCGTGTTCACGTCAGGCCCCTTCCGCGGGTACCGCCCGGATCAGCCCGCGCGCGAGGCCTCGGTGTACAGCGCGACACCGCCGACGCAGCCCGGGCCGAGGTGCGGCCCGACGGAGGGCCCGACCAGGTCGATCGTGACCTTCGAGCGGTCGATGCCGGCACGGGCGATGAGCTCGGTCGCGAAGTCCTCGACGCCCGCGTTGGTCGTGTGCAGGATCGACAGGCGCTCGATCGGGCGTTGGGTGAGCAGCTCGATGAGCCGCTCGCGCGCCTTGCCCCGCGTGCGCACGCGATCGGCCGTCTCGACCTCGCCGTCCCTGACCTCGATGATCGGCTTGACCGAGAGGAGCGTGCCGATGGCCGCCTGGGCGCCGCTGATCCGCCCGCCGCGCTTGAGGTACTCGAGCGTGTCGAGGGCGAGGTAGATGCCGATGTCGTCGCGCCGGCGGGTCAGGACGTTCGCGATCTCGGCCGCGGCGACGCCGGCGTTCGCGAGCTGGACGCCGAGCTCGGCGAGGATGCCCTCGCCCATCGATGCGCCCATCGAGTCAACGACGTGGATCTCGCGGTCCTTGAACGTCGCTTGCGCAACCTGGGCTGCCTTGATCGTGCCCGAGAGCGTGTCCGCGACATGGACCGACACGATCGCCTCGGCGCCCTCGTCGAACGCCTTCTGGTAGGTCGTCTGGAAGACGCCGGGGCTGCACGCCGCCGTCTTCGGGAACGGCGCGTCGGGCGCCGTCATCCGCTTCCAGAACTCGTCGGTCGACAGGTCGACGCCCGCCGAGTAGGTGTCGTCGCCGAAGGTGACGACGAGGGGGACGATCGCGATCCCGAGTGAGGCGGCCCTCGCGGGATCGAAGTCGGACGCCGAGTCGGTGACGATGGCGACGCGCCCCACGGTCAGGCCCTCCATGCGCTGCCCAGGTAGTGGCGGGATGATACGTGGCCGGGGAAGGCTGAATCGTGCGCCCCGGTATCCCGGCGGCGAGCGGTCGTTAGGCTTGCGGCACATGGATCGATCGCTGTGGGCCGTGCTGGCCGGCACCTTTACGCTGCGGTTCAGCACCGGGCTCACCGGCGCGATGCTGACCTACTACCTCGCCGGCCTTGACGAGCATCACGGCGCGCTGGATCAGCTGCTCGGGCTCCCGCCGTCGGAGGTCCCCGATGCGTTCACCTTCGCCCTGATCGCCGCGGCGTTCTACGCATCCGAGCTCGTCCTGTCCCCGCTCTTCGGGATCCTGTCCGATCGTCGCGGCCACTGGCAGGTCATGCAGTGGGGACCGCTGTTCGGCCTGATCGCCGTGGTGATCACGTGGGCGACCGTCAACATCCCGCTGATCCTTGGCACGCGGCTCCTGGAGGGCGCCGCCACGGCGGCGAGCATTCCGTCGATCCTCGGGTTCATCGCCGTCGCAACCGCGATGGACGAGGGCCTCCGGGGTCGGACGGTCGCACGGTTCGAGGCCGCCACCCTCGCCGGGCTCCTCGCGGGGTTCGCCGCCGCCGGCCCCGTCTTCGCGATCCTCGGGCCGGTCGGCTTCCTGGTGAACGGCGTCCTGTACCTCGTCTCGGTGTCGATCTACCGCTGGGGCGTCGATCGAAACCTGGAGGCCTCGCTCGAGGCACCGCACGCCAAGGACTCGAGCGGCATCGACTTCGCGCGCTACCGGCGGATCCTCGGGCAGGGCCACGTCTGGCTGATCGCCCCGACGTGGGTCGCAATCAATGCCGTCCTCGGCCTGTTCACCACGCAGACGATCTTCCAGCTGGTGCAGCGCGACGAGCCCGATCCGCAGTTCGCCGACCAGCTGCTGATGGGCGGGTTCGAGCCGATCCAGATCAGCGCCGGGCTC
>Ga0299913_10003663_pt1 | contig 12642 bp, 15 predicted proteins | sample RVTome_9_FD_201360 | JGI IMG/M metagenome (GOLD analysis project Ga0299913, IMG submission 201360) | Soil microbial communities from uranium-contaminated site in the Upper Colorado River Basin, Wyoming, United States - RVT155D38 (version 2) ... | reverse complement strand
GTCGGTCCTCGCCGTCGAGGACCCCTACGAGGCGAAGCGCGAAGAGCCGATCGAGATCGTCGCGTAGGGGAGGGTTGCCGACTTCGGGCCCGATACGGACCCCAATCCGGCGAGCCCGACGCTAGAACAGTGCCGCCGGGGCCAGAAGGACTCGGAGTTCGGAGAGCATGAGCGCCGGACTCTCGAATACGTCGCGGGACGTGTAGCGCCGGAAGTCGTCGCCGCGTGCGAACGCTTCCCTCTCTCGGAGCCGGTCCCTTTCCCAAGCGTGCCGAGAGCGGTGGTAGCGGTAGCTGTCCAGCTCTACCGTGAGCCGATGTTCGGGCCAACGGCAGTCGACGCGATGGCTACCGGCTAGACGATTCGTCTCTGGAAGCGGGAGGCCCTCCTCCCGGAGCAGCCTGAGGAACCGCGATTCGAGTTTGCTCAAGGTAACCGGGACATCGCCGTGGAGGATCCTGCGGAGCTTCCCGGCACCGGGACTACTTGGCCGTCGCGCGAGCATGGCCTCCACCTGGTCGGGCGTGGTCCGGTGGATCACCTCAGCCTCATGGCAGGCCCGAGCGAGCGCCGGCTCGGGCAATGAAGAGGCGAGATCCACAAGCGTTCGCGGGACGGTTGTCAGCGGAATTCGTCGGATCGACGTGACATCCGCCCGATCGATCACCGCCGCCCGATGGGTGATCACTCCCGGGACGCACCGGTTCGTGGGCGCCAGGACCTCGGGCTGGGGAGGGCGTCCCTTGATGAGCTTCCACAGGTAGGCGGCTGCCCGGCCGCAGAGCACGGCCTCCTTACCGCACCCCTTTACCGCCGCTGTGTAGTGGGCCTCCAGGCTCGGGGACTTATGTCCAACGCGGTAGACCCCGCGATGCACCACGATCATGGCGCCACGGGCCACGCGCCGTTTGACCTGTTTGGGCGTCACTCCCGCGTTCAAGAGCTCGGAACGGGTGACGACGCCATGCGACGCGCCCGCGAGTCTGGCGATTACGGCGTCGGTCGTCTCGTGCCCGGCCTTGCCGACTTCGGGCCCCATAAGGACCCAAGTCGGCAACCGCCCGCATTTCACCCCCTCATTGCCGGTTTTGACGAGGGGCGCGTCACACTTAAGGCGTGATCGAGCAACTCGTAGAGCAGATCGAGGGCCGCTTCGCCGAGCTGGAGCGGCTGATGTCCGACCCGGAGGTGATCGCCGATCGGGAGCGCTACGCCGAGGTCGGGCGCGAGTACCGCGTGCTCCAGCCCGCTCATGAGCTCGCCACGGAGTGGCTGAAGACGCGCGACGACCTCGAGGGCGCCCGCGAGCTCCTCGCCGAGGACGGCGACGACCGTGAGCTCAAGAAGGTGCTCGCGGAGGCACCCGGGCGGCTCGAGGAGCTCGGCGAGGAGATCCGGCTGGCGATGATCGAGCGCGATCCGAACGACGAGAAGAACGTCCTGGTCGAGATCCGGGCGGGAACCGGTGGAGACGAGGCCGCCCTGTTCGCGGGTGACCTCTACAAGATGCTCACCCGCTACGCCGAGCGACGCGGCTATTCCGTGGAGATGCTCTCGCAGTCGCCCTCCGAGGTGGGCGGCTTCAAGGAGGTCACCTTCGCGATCAAGGGCGAGGGCGCCTACTCCGTCTTCAAGTACGAGGGCGGCACCCACCGTGTCCAGCGCGTGCCGAAGACCGAGTCGCAGGGGAGGATTCACACCTCCACCGCGACCGTCGCCGTCCTGCCAGAGGCGGAGGAGGTCGATATTCAGGTCGACCCCAATGACCTGCAGATCGACGTCTACCGGTCCTCCGGCCCCGGGGGCCAGTCCGTCAACACGACCGACTCGGCTGTCCGCATCACGCACAAGCCGAGCGGCGTCGTCGTCTCGATGCAGGACGAGAAGTCTCAGCTGCAGAACCGGGAGAAGGCGATGCGGGTCCTGCGCGCCCGCCTGCTCGAGCGCGAGATCGCCGAACAGCAGGCGAAGATCGCCACGGAGCGCCGCGCCCAGGTGGGGACCGGAGAGCGCTCCGAGAAGATCCGCACCTACAACTTCCCCCAGGACCGGATCACCGACCATCGCGTCAAGGTCACCGGGAGCGGGGTGGACCGGGTCCTCGGTGGCGAGCTCGACGAGTTCACCGACGCGCTCGCGTCCGAAGAGAAGCGGCGCCGCCTCGAGGTTCAGACCACGGAGGCCTGATCGACCGGTGGCGAGCGCCGGATCGCCACCAAGCGGATAGCAACGGCTATCACTCCCTCGATGGCCACCAGCTCGGTCTCCGACGCCCTCCCCGCGGCGATCGATGCGATCGCAGCCGCCGGCTCCGACACGGCCCGCCTCGATGCGGAGCTCCTGCTCTGCGCGGCGACCGGCTGGGACCGGGCCCACCTCGCGGCCGAGCCCGACGCCCGTCTGCCGGTGGGCTCATCTCGGGCATTCGCGGCGATGGTCCGCCGCCGGATTCGGCGCGAGCCGGTCGCGTACATCCTCGGGCGGAAGGGCTTCCGCCGCATCGAGCTCCTCATCGACCGCCGTGTTTTGATCCCGCGGCCGGAGACGGAGCTCCTTGTCGAGGTCGCGCTCGAGCTGGCCCCCGAAGCGGTGATCGACGTCGGCACCGGGAGCGGCGCGATCGCCCTTGCAATCGCCGACGAGCTGTCCGACGCGCGCGTGACGGGCATCGACATCTCGCTCGATGCGCTGCGAGTGGCCCAGGCCAACTGCGACCGCCTCGGCCTGGCCGATCGCGTCGACTTCGTCTCGGGTGGGGTGAGCTCGCTTCCCGACGGTCGATTCGATCTGCTCGTCGCGAACCTCCCCTACGTGAGCGAACCGGAGTGGGGGAGCCTCCAGCCGGAGATTCGCGAATACGAGCCGCGCGACGCCCTCGTCGCCGGCCCGACCGGTCTCGAGGCGATCGAGGCGCTGCTCGCAGATCTCGGCGGACGGGACCCCAAGTTGGGAGCGGTCGCGCTCGAGGTCGGCGCCGTCCAGGCGGATTCGACCGCCGGTCTGATGCTCGCCGCCGGGTATGAAGATGTGGAGACTCGCGACGACCTGGCCGGCATCGCGCGAGTGGTCATCGGACGATGAGCGAGGTCGTCTCGATCGAACGTGATGGGGCGGATGCCGCTCGAGCGGCGCTCGAGCGCTGCGTCGGGGAAGGCGGCGTCGCGATCTTCCCCGCCGACACGCTCTACGGGCTGGCCTGCGATCCCCTCAACCCGAAGGCCGTTGAGCGGATCCACGAAATCAAGGGCCGCGACGAGGGCAAGTCCTCGGCGGTCATGTACTTCTCGCCCTTCGCGATGCGCGAGCTGATCTCGGGTCTCGGCTCGCGAACCCGCGACGCGATCGGGGCGCTGCTCCCGGGCCCGGTCACGCTTGTTGTCGCGAATCCGCAGCGGCGTTACCCGCTCGCCTGCCGCGAGGACCCGGAGCGTCTCGGCATCAGGCTGATCGAGGGCCCACTGGCCGGAGCGATGACCCCAATCCTCCAGACGAGCGCCAACCGGAGCGGCGAGACCCCTCCGAACGGGTTCGACGGGATCGACCCCAAGGTCCTCGCGGCCGCCGATCTCGCGATCGACGCGGGAGAGCTGATCGGGGCGCCCTCGACGGTGATCGACGTCACCTCGCTCGACGACGGCGGCGACTGGTCGATCCTGCGGGAGGGGGCTGTGTCCAGCAAAGAAGTGGAGCGAGCCCTCGGCTGAGCGCCCGCCGTGCTAGTTCCGCGGCTCGCTTGGCGCGAGTGACTCCGCCGCATGCCCGGCCTCCACGTGGCTGGTATACGCCCAGCCGCGCTGGAGCTTCTCCCCGCGGGGCTCGACGACCCAACCCACCTCGCTGCTCACCTCGCCACCGCTGGCCCGACTGATCGCCGTCATCCGGCCCAGCACGACGAGCCACCCACGCACTTCCCGGAACTGATCGAGATCGACGTGGACATCCGAGAACATCTCGTCCGTGTCCTCGAACCACGCCCGGATCCCGTTGTGCCCGTGGTAGCCCAGGTCGCCTTCGACGCGGGCAGTCAGGAACGGATGCCATTCACATGTCGGATGCCAGACCGCCGCGAATCCGTCTGAGTCGCGCGAGTTGAAGCTGTCTCGCAGCTGCTCGAGCTGCTCGCGATAACCATTCACGGCGTCAGACTAGGCTCGCCCACTCACCCTGTCGAGGCCGCCCCGACGGCGGCTCGAACGAACAGCTCCCGGGCGCGCTTTCGCTCGGGGGTAGCACCGCGCTCGATCCGCTCCAGGGTCATTCCCTGAAGCCCGGCGATAACCATCACGGTCAGGACCCTGGCGCGCCCTGCGGGGAGTCCATCGCCTGCTTCGTTCAGCAGCCGCGTCATCACGACGCGCCACCGCTCGTTCACCTCCGTGATCGTCTTGCGGATCTCCGGATCGACCACCGACACCGCGGCCAGATCGAAGTAGAGCCGGGCGAGCCGCTGGTCGTCGTCGAGGACGCGCTCGACCCCGCTGTCGACGCCCCTGATCACCTCCTCCACGGTGTCCGCGCCGTCGACGGCGTCGAGCACCTCGTCGGTGATCATCTCCGCGATCGCTCGCCCCGCGGCCTGGACCAGGCCCTGCTTGGAGCCGTAGTGGTAGGCGACCAGGGCCTTGGACTCGCCCGCGGCGGCAGCCACCTTGGCGATCGTCAGCCCGGCATAGCCGTCGGCCTTCAGCACCCCGATCGCAGCGTCGAGGATCCGCTCTCTCGCGCCCGTCGATGGCCGTCCCCGACGCGCCGGAGCGGTGGCGCCTGCCGCGGGGGTCATGCCGCCGCGAGCATCGCCGGGTCGAGACCCATCGCCGCGAGCTTCTTCGCGAGCGACTTGGCCGCGTACTCGTAGATCTCGCGCGAGTGGTAGAAGGGCGTCTCGAAGTCGTAGGGGTCGTCGACCCACGGCGGGACGAAGACCAGCGGCGCGACCGGCAGCGTCTCCTTCAGCGTCTCCTCGACGATCCTCGCGTTCGCGGGATCGTCCTCGATCGCGTCGGCTAGGAACTTGACGCCGAAGCCGACGTGGCGCGACTCGTCGCGGTTGACCGCCGTGAACCCCTGGACGAAGCCGGGGAACGCGTCCTTCTCCTTCAGCGACTTGATCATGAACCGGGCGGCGGTCAGGGCGAGCATCCCCTCGATCACGACCATGTAGACGGTGACGCCGCGGACCAGGGCACCGAAGTCGCTCGGGTCCTTGCGCAGCCGCTCCGCCGCCTCGTGCAGGATCGAGTCGAACAGCGTCACCCAGTCCTTGTTGACGACGCCGCGGTTCTGCTCGAGCATTGGCCCGATCCCATCCGCCTCGTCGCCGAAGACCTCGCGGTAGAAGCGGTCCCAGAAGACGACGTGCTTGGCCTCGTCGGAGATCTGCGTGGTGAGGAAAAGCTGCGCCTCGTTGTTAGGCGCCGCGAGCGCGAACGGCAGCAGCTCGACCGTGACGCGCTCCTCCGCGATGAAGAACTCCGAGAACCCAAAGCGGATGAACCTGCGCTCATCCTCGGTCCAGAAGCTGTCGTCCGCCCACTGCCGCGCGTCCTCGGAAAAGTCGAAGTCCTCGGTCGACCACTGCTGGCGCTGCCAGCGCATGAACAGCTTCTCGTAGGAGGGGGCGGCCTCGACGATCTTGTCGAGCCCCGACATCACCTTGTCGATGTCGGCGTCCATCAGGACGTCGAGGGTCTCGTCCTCGGTGTGGAACTCCTCCTGGCCGTTGCTCGCCGCTGCGTCGCTCATCGCATCCTCCCGTGCCCGTGGTGGTGGACGGCGAATTATTTAACAATCGTTCAATTAATGTCAAGGGAAATCCCCGGCCGTGGCCCGATGTATCGTGGGCCGCGCGATGACCGAACTGCCTGACGACTTCCAGACTGCCCGCCTCGCCGAGGTCGACCCCGATATAGCCCGAGTGCTCGATCGCGAGCTCGGCCGCCAGCAGGGGACCCTGGAGATGATCGCTTCGGAGAACTTCGTCCCCCAGGCGGTCCTCGACGCGACCGGGTCGGTGCTCACCAACAAGTACGCCGAGGGCTACCCGGGGAAGCGCTACTACGGCGGCTGCGAGGAGGTCGATGTCGCGGAGCAGCTGGCGATCGATCGGGCGAAGGAGCTGTTCGGCGCCGAGCACGCGAACGTCCAGCCCCACGCCGGCGCACAGGCCAACAACGCCGCGTACATGGCGATGCTGGAGCCGGGGGACAAGATCATGGGGATGGCGCTCGACCACGGCGGTCACCTGACCCACGGGATGAAGCTGAACGTCTCGGGGAAGCTCTACGAGGTGATCGCCTACCACGTCCGTCGCGAGGACCTGATCTGCGACATGGACGAGGTCGAGAAGCTCGCCCGGGAGCACAAGCCGAAGGTGATCGTCGCCGGCTGGTCCGCCTATCCCCGCCAGCTCGACTTCGCCGCCTTCCGTGAGATCGCCGACTCGGTGGGCGCGAAGCTGATGGTCGATATGGCGCACTTCGCCGGGCTCGTCGCCGCCGGGGAGCATTCCAACCCGGTGCAGGACGCGGACGTGGTCACGACGACGATCCACAAGACGCTGTGCGGCCCGCGCAGCGGGATGATCCTCTGCAAGGAGGAGCTCGCCGCCGACATCAACCGCGCCGTCTTCCCCGGGCAGCAGGGCGGCCCGCTGATGCACGTGGTCGCCGCCAAGGCGGTCGCGCTCAAGATCGCCTCCTCCGAGGAGTTCAAGGCTCGCCAGCGTCAGACGATCGCCAACGCCAAGGCGCTTGGGGAGGAGCTGATCGCGGGCGGGGTGGACGTGCTCACCGGCGGCACCGACGTGCACCTGGTGCTCGTCGACCTCGGGCCGACCGGCCTGGGAGGGAAGGAGGCCGAGAAGCGGCTGGAGGAGGTCGGGATCACCGTCAACCGCAACGCGATCCCGTTCGACGAGCGCCCGCCGATGGATCCGTCGGGCCTGCGGATCGGAACTCCGGCGCTCACCACGCGCGGTCTCACCGAGGACGAGCTGCGGGAGGTCGCGAGGGTGATCGTCGCCGCGCTCGGCCCGGAATTCGAGTCGCAGAGGGACTCCCTGCTCGATCGCTCAAGGGCCTTGATGGAGCGCTACCCGCTCTATCCCCAGCTCACCCCGGCATCCGTCTGAGCGACCCCGCGCCCGTGCTGGGGCCCGCCGGCGCCATGAGGATCTGGGTCGACTGCACGGCGGCGGCGCATCCGCTCGTACTCCGCCCGATCATCGAGCGGCTCGAGGCCGCGGGTCACGAGGTCGAGGTGACCGCCCGCGAATACGGCCAGACCGAGGGGATCCTGGAGCGGCTCGGGATCCCGTTCACCTCGGTGGGCCGCCACGGCGGGGCGTCCGCGATCGGCAAGGGCATGGCCCTGGCGAGCCGGAGCCCTCGTCTCTGGCGGTGGGCCCGCGGGCGGGGCTTCGACGGCGCGCTCGCGCACGGCTCGGTCGACATCGCGGTGGTCTCCAAGGCGCTGCGGATCCCCCTGGTGCAGATGAACGACTACGAGCACGCCGGTCTGCAGCGGCGGATCAGCTTCCGAGCGGCACGACTGGTGATCGCACCGGATGCGATACCGGTCGCGGCGATGGAGCGGGCAGGGGTGCGATCGGGACGGCTCTTCCGCTATCCCGGCCTGAAGGAGGACTACTACCTCGCCGACTTCAAGCCCGACGACGCCGTGCTCGGGGAGCTCGGTCTTGAGCGCGACCGGGTCCTGGTGGTCGTCCGCCCGCCGCCTGAGACCTCGGAGTATCACGCACAGAACCCCCTGTTCGACGGCGTCATCGAGCGACTTTCGGGAGAGGACGCAGTGACCGTCGTGATTCCGCGTACCGATTCGCAGCGTGTTGCACTGCGCAGCCGGGGCGCGAAACCGAAGTGGGATCAGGTCGGTCCGCCCCTGGTGGTCCCGGATCGTGCCGTCGACGCGCAGAGCCTGATCGCCTACGCCGACCTGGTCGTGAGCGCCGGCGGGACGATGAACCGGGAGGCGGTGGCTCTGGGCACGCCCGTATACACGATCTTCACCGGGCCTATGGGCGCGGTCGACGAGCGCCTGATCGCAGACGGGAAGCTGCGGCCGCTCGACGACCCGTCCGCGATCGAGCTGACCAAGCGGGAGGCGGGCACCGGGCCGATCAACCCACGTGATCCCCAAGCGCTCGTCGACGCGGTCGTCCGGGCCCTCTGAGACCTCCCCTATTCGGGAGAATGGCCCCCGATGCCCCAGCCTGACTCCTGGGATGCCGCACTCGCCTTCGTCTTCGCCGCTGCGGTCGCCATCAGCCTCGTGCCCGCGGCCGAGATGTTCGCGCGCCGGATCAACGCGATTGACGAGCCAAAGGAGCGGAGCCTGCACGAGAGGCCCACGCCGAAGCTCGGCGGGCTCGCGATCCTGCTCGCGGTCCTCGGCGCCGGGCTGATCTGGCTGCCCTGGAACGACACCACCCAGGCGATCCTCGGCGGAGCCGCCGCGATCACCCTGCTGGGCGTGATCGACGACGTCTTCGAGCTCCATCCCCTGCCGAAGCTCGGCGGGCAGATCGGGGCCGCGCTGATCCCGGTGATCCTGGGGGACGTCCGGGTCGAGAACCTCACGCTCCCGTTCGTCGGCGGCGTCGACCTCGGGGATGCGTCCTATGTCCTGACCGTGATCGGGATCGTCGCCGTGATCAACATCATCAACTTCATCGACGGCGTCGACGGGCTCGCCTCCGGCGTCTGTGCGATCTCAGCGGCCGCTTTCGCGATCATCGCCCTGTCGCTGGACCGCTACGAGGCGGGCGTTCTCGCCGCGCTCACCGCCGGCGCCTCGCTCGGCTTCCTCAGGCACGGCTTCCCGCCGGCATCGAGCTTCATGGGGGACACCGGCTCGAACCTGCTCGGGTACCTGCTCGCGACGGTCGCCGTCCAGGGATCGCTGAAGACCAACGCGGTCGTCGCCTTGGTCCTGCCCTTGATGGTGCTCGCCGTGCCGATCCTGGACACCGGTTTCGTCGTGGCGAAGCGGGTCAAGTACCGCCAGCCCTTCTACCGTGCCGATCGCGAGCACTTCCATCACCGGATGGCGAGGATCGGCTTCAGTCAGCGGCGAACGATCGCCTACCTCTACACCTGGACGCTCGTCCTCGCGCTGGTCGCGCTCGCCCTCCGTTTCGTGCCCTACAGCGACAACCACGGGAACTTCGACCCGGCCTGGACAGCCGTGATGGCCGCCTTTCTGCTCAGCGCGCTGGCGGCCAGCATCTACGTGATCGACGTCCTCGAGATCCTCAAGCTGCGACGAATCCGGTGGAGGCAGCTGGTCGGTTTGCGAGGGCCGGAGCAGCCACCCCCCGACCAGGCGGAGGTCGACGCGGGGGTGGAACACGAACTCGAGACGGGCGAATTCGCGGCCGTGGACCCGGACACTGGCGAGACGGCCGCCGTCGATCCCGACACTGGCGAGATGGAGGCCGTCAAGAAATAGGGGCTCTACGGGTAGGGACGAGCCCTGGGCGCAGACTGTAGGATTCGGCGCCCCTCCGGGGTAGCCCGGAGGGCGATGCGGCGGCGGAGCTTGTGGCCGCCGTAGATCCTGCATGGGGGGCAAGGATTTCATGCGCTCTTTTGACTCCGCAAATCCCGATCATGGCCATTGCGCTCAGGTACGTCGATCTCGTCTTTCTGGTGGCGGCTGTTCCAGTGTTCATCGCCGCTGACCTTCCGCTTGCCGCCCTTGCCGTGATCTCCGGAGTCTGGATCGCCCAGCACGGGATCGAGATGGGTGCCGACCGAACCGCCTCGCGCGCCATCGCGAAGGGAGACCGCCGCGCGGCGATGGGCTGGATCGCCGGCACGACCCTGGCGCGGGTGTGGATCGTCGCGCTCGCCGTCCTCCTCGTCGGCCTCCTGTCCAGCAAGGATGCGGGGCTCGCCGCGGCGGTCCTCGCCGCGATCCTCTTCACTGTCCACTTGGCCGCGCGGCTCCTCGCGCGCCTGCTCGCGCCCGCCGAGGAGAGGGTTCGATGATGGCGGCCTGGTCGACCAAGCAGAAGGTCATGTTCGGGGCCGGCGTCTACATGGCGATCACCATCGCGCTGCTCTTGATCTTTGGCAGCTCCGGCAAGAACGAGGAGTTCAAGCCCCAGGATGAGTTCAAGCTCGAGGCGTGGATCCCGATCCACATCGGCGGGATCGACCTGTCGATCACCAAGGCGGTCCTATATCTCGTGCTGGCAAGCGCCGCCACGATCTTCGTGATGCTCCAGATCGCCAAGCGGATGCAGATGAAGCCGAACCGCGTCCAGACGGCGATGGAGGTGGCCTACGACCTGACGAAGAACAACATCACCGGAGGGAACCTGGACCCTTCTTACGCGGTGCGCTGGTTTCCGTTCATCGCGACCCTGTTCTTCTTCATCGCGTTCTCGAACCTGATCGGCTACCTGCCTCTGCCGACCAACAGCGAGGAGACGGTCAGCATCTTCGGGCTGGCGATCCCGTCGTTCGCGATCTACGCGGCGACGGCGAACATCTCGTTCCCCCTCGTCCTCACCTTGATCGTCTGGATCTCCTACCACGTCGAGGGTGTCCGAAAGCACGGCGGATTCGGCTATCTGAAGACCTTCCTGCCGGCGGGGCTCGAGAGCATGAACCCGATCGGCAAGGCGCTGATCTTCGTGATCGAGGTGCTCTCCCACTTCATGCGGCTCGTCTCGCTCTCCGTCCGACTATTCGCCAACATCCTCGCCGGCCACCTGCTGCTCCTGTTCATGGGAGGCGGGCTGGCGGTGCTGCTCGGCCTCGCGGCGCTCGGAGCCCTTACCTTCCCCCTGGCATTCGCCTTCTTCGTGCTGGAGGTTGGCCTGATCGCAACGCTTCAGGCGTTCATCTTCGCCACCCTCTCGGCCATCTACATCGGCGGCGCCGTCGCCGAAAGCCACTAAGCAAAAAGGAGTGTTGATTCATGGTTGATGTGTTGATTCCGATCGCCCAGGCTGCAGAGGGCGTCACGGACACCGGGATCACCGACGCCGGAAAGGCCATCGCGCTCGGTGTCGGTGCCGGACTTGGCTCGATCGGCGCTGGCATCGGCATCGGCATCATCTTCGGCAAGGAGATCGAGTCCGTCGCCCGCCAGCCCGAGATGAAGGACGACCTCCAGTCGATTCGCTGGCTCGGGTTCGCGCTGACCGAGGCGGTCGCCTTCTATACGTTCATCTTCGGCCTGATCGCCTTCTTCCTCTAGGCCGCGATCAATGGATCCAGTCACCCAGATAGCGACGCTGGTTCCCCTCGTGGCCCAGGCCGCGGAGGAGGAGGAGGGCGGCAGCTTCCTGGTCTCGCCCAACCTCGGACTGATGATCTGGACCCTGCTCGTCTTCCTGTTCACGATGTGGGTGCTGAGCAAGCTCGCCTTCCCCCGGATCCAGGAGGCGCTGGACAAGCGCGCCAACGCGATCCGCGAGTCGATCGAGCACGCGGAGCAGACCCGCGAGGAGGCGGACAAGATCCTCGAGGAGTACCGCGCCCGGCTGAAGGAGGCCCGCGAGCAGGCGGACGACATCGTCGGACGCGCCCGCAAGGCCGCCGATTCGGCGAAGGCGCAGGGGACCGAGGAGGGCCGCGAGAAGCGCGAGGAGCTGCTCGCCGCTGCCCGCCGCGACATCGAGGCGGAGACGCGCCGCTCGCTCCAGCGGATCCGCAAGGAAGTCGCCGACCTGACGGTGCTCACCACCGAGAAGGTTGCCCGCAAGTCGCTCACGGATGAGGACCACAAGCGCCTGATCGACGAGGCCCTCGCGGAGGTTGACTTCTCGACGCTCAGCGGAAACGGGCGCTCGGAGGCAGCCGAGGAGGCCTCGACCTAGGCATGGAGGAGATCGCTCGCGTATACGCAGAAGCGCTGTTCGGGGCCGCGAAGGACAAAGGCAAGCTCGATGCGATCCACGAGCAGCTCGGCCAGTTCACCGATGCGCTCGCGGAGAACCGCGAGCTCCAGCTCTTCTTCTTCAGCCCCTACTTCTCCTCGGCCGAGAAGAGGGACGGCCTCGCGAAGGCGATCAGCGGAACCGAGCCGGAACTGCTGAACTTCCTGGAGCTGCTCATCGAGAAGCATCGGATGCCGGTGCTCTTCAGAATCCGGCGCAACTTCGACGCCCTCTGGGCGAAGGAGAACAAGCGGCTCGGCGTCACGGTGACGAGCGCGGTGGAGCTCGATCCCGAGATCGCCGAGCGGATCGGCTCGGAGATCGAGCAGCAGACCGGCAACACCGTGGAGCTGCAGCGGCGTGTCGACCCGGACATCCTGGGCGGGCTGGTCGTGCAGGTGGGCAACATGGTCATGGACACGAGCATTCGAAGCAGGCTCGAGAAACTGCGAAAGAGCGTCGCCCAGGCGGCGTGATCAAAGGAGTCATTCACTGATGGAGATCAAGCCGGACGAGATTGCCTCAATCCTGAGGGAGCGGATCGAGGGCATGGACGTGGAGTCAGCCGACCTCTCCGAGGTCGGGACCGTGCTCGAGATCGGCGTCGGGATCGCCCGGGTGCACGGGGTCGACAACTGCATGTCGCTCGAGATGCTCGAGCTGCCGCACGACGTGGTCGGGCTGGCACTCAACCTCGAGGAGGACAACGTCGGCGCCGTCCTCTTCGGCGA
>Ga0299913_10003661_pt1 | contig 12643 bp, 11 predicted proteins | sample RVTome_9_FD_201360 | JGI IMG/M metagenome (GOLD analysis project Ga0299913, IMG submission 201360) | Soil microbial communities from uranium-contaminated site in the Upper Colorado River Basin, Wyoming, United States - RVT155D38 (version 2) ... | reverse complement strand
CCGACCTGGGAGGGGGCGGCCCGGATCCAGCGGCCCGGTCTGCCCGCCGCGCGGAGCCGAGCGGGAACGGCCAGACCGGCACGGCGGGGCAGGACTTGGACACTCCACTGCGGATCGTCGTCCTGCAGGGGAGCACCCCGGAAGACGGAGCAGTGGTCACCTGGACTGCGACGGCGGCGGGCGCCTCCATGACGCCCGCGGTCGATACCACCGGCCCAGACGGGATCTCGAGCAGTACGTGGCATCTTGGCGATGAGCCGGGAGCTCAGAGCTCGCAGGCGGGGGTCGCAGGAGGGGCCGATGGGGCGCCGGTTCCGTTCGTCGCAACCGCGGAGACAGCGGACGGCGGCGGCCCGCCGGCTGCGGTCGAGATTCAGCTGCTCAGCAGCGGAGGAAATCGCTTCGCGCCCGCGAATGTGACGATCCCGGCGGGGACCACCGTGACCTGGACCTGGGTAGGCGGGTTCCACGACGTGACCGCCACGGGAAACCCTGCGTTCCCGAGCAGCGGGGCGCCTGTCGCTCCCCCCAGGACCTTCTCGCACACGTTCAACGTGCCGGGAACCTTCGTCTACTTCTGCAGCGTGCACGGCTCCCCGACGGAGGGGATGCGCGGCACGATCGTGGTGCAATGATGCGCCGGGCGGTCGCAGCCGTGGTGCTCGCATTCGGGTGGCCGGTCGCGGCCGTCGCCCAAGGGACCTGCTTTCCGGGGCCGGAGTCGAACGAGGCGAAGACGCTGGCGATCTTCGCGGTCCCCCTCGCCTTCGGGCGAGGCAGCGCGCCGGATCTGTATCCCGGCTTCGGGGCGGGCGTCGAGCTCGCCTACCTCCCCCGGGTGGACGATGCGACCGCTACCCCGACGATCTGCCGTCCGGGTAAGGGTCCCGAGAACACCGACCTGCTCGTTGCCCTCCCCCGTCCTCGCATCGGACTGCCGTTGCCCTTCGGGCTGGCCCTCCAGGCCAGCTGGGTGCCGCCAGTGAGAGTGCGCGGCATCAAGGCCAACCTCATCGGCATCTCGGTGGAGAAGGCCTTCGGTGATCTGGATGGACTGGTCGCCGCGATCCGGGCCCACGCCACCTTCGGGTCGGTAAGCGCGCCGGTCACCTGCGACGACGAAGCGCTGGAAGATCCCGCCAGCGAGTGCTTCGGCGGCACCCGGTCCGATGACCGCCTGAGTCCCAACATCATGGGCGTGGACCTGGCAGTCGGCGGCCCGGTGGCGGGCGGCCGCCTCCGCCCCTACGGAGGGGTGGGATACAACCGGCTGCAACCCCGGTTCCAGGTGGATTACACCGACCAGTACGGAGAGCTGGACGACCGGCGTGTGGAGGTGGACCTCGACCGCTTCGTGATGTTCGGTGGCGCCACTTGGCAGACCACCGACCGACTCAGTCTCACGGGAGAGCTGTACGCCGCCCCTGCGGACGCGATCACCGGGCGGGTAATCGTACGGACCGCAGTCGGGCCCTGATCACCGCTGCTTGACTCGATAGGAGCAACAGGATGAACACATTTCGGCTGGTGCTGGTCCACAGCGCTGCCATGATCTCGCTTTTCACGAGCCCGGTGACGGCTCAGCTCGCGATCCCGGACGGTACCGTGCGCGAGGGGATCCTCAGCTTCGAGGGCCGCGCCACCGCAGGCGCTTTCACTGGCAGCACGACGACCGTCACCGGAGAGATGACCGGCGGCGTGTTGTCAAACGTCCGCGGCTGGGTCGAGGCCCCGGTCAACACGCTGAAAACCGGCAACGATCGGCGCGATCGCGACCTGAACAAGTCCATGGAATCGGACAAGTATCCCACTATCCGCTTCGAGCTCACCGGGGTCACGGCGGCGGAGCCCCCGAGGAACTCCATGCCGGTGACGCTCCGCGGGCGGTTCATCATCCACGGCGTGACGCGGGAGGCCTCGCTGCCGGCCGACATGACGCTCGGGCCTGACGGCGTGCGCGTCCGAGGCACGACCCCACTCAACCTCGAGGATTACGAGATCGGCGGCCTCACCAAGATGATGGGCATGCTCAAAATGCACGAGGAGATCGTGGTTCACGTGGATCTGGTGTTCGAGCCGGCAGGACCCGCCACCCCGGCGGGTGCATCGATGTCGGCAAAATCATTCACTGAAAGACGGAGATATTGATGCGACACAGGACTGCGGTTTCGGCAGTGGTGCTCACGCTCACGCTCGCGCTCGCGGGCTGCGACAACGACCGGATTGCGGCGCCGGCTTACACGGCTCCAGCGATCGAGGGCTCGGCCGTGGCGCGCGCCGGTGCCGAAGTGGTGAAGGGCAGCGGCGATCTCAAGGCGACCGTGGCCGAGTTCCAGGCGCTGCTGGGCGAGCCGGCCAATGGCGTCACCCCGGGTCAGCAGCCCTCGGGCCGCAGGGAGATTCGGTGGGATGGGGTCCCGGCTGAGCTCACCAACAACGACGCGCTTCCCGCCGACTTGTTCAACCGGAACGGCCTGATCTACAATGTTGTCGGATCCGGCCTGAGGGTGACCGACAACGACTTTTCCGATATCAACCCGACGTACGCCGATCAGTTCGCGAGCTTCAGTCCCCCGAAGACGTTTGCGCCGATCGGCAGCGAGGTCTCCGAAGTGACCTTCCGGGTGGCCGGGAGCAGCATTTCCGCAGCTGTGACGGGCTTCGGGGTGGTCTTCTCCGATGTAGACCGTACCGGCGCCGCGTCGCTCAAGCTCTTCACAGTCGACGGCAAGAGCCTCGGACAGTATCACGCCCCGGTTCGCAGCGACGGCAATGGACAGTCGTTCGTCGGGGTGGTATTCGATGAGGCGATCGTCGCCCGCGTGGTCATCACCAGCGGACAGGCACCACTGGGGAGCGAGGAGTTCGACGTGAGCGACGGCGGCAACCGTGATCTGGTCGTGTTCGACGACCTCCTCTTCGGCGAGCCGAAGGCCTTCTGACGTCCCGGTTCTCGATTCCCTCGAGAACGCGGCCGGCTGAGAGGCGTTGATCCTGATACTGCGGAGCATTCGCGATATCCAACGATGAGCGGGATGCAGCCCGGGCTGGTTCGCCGAGCTGCTCCCGGGTCTCGTGCCGGATAGTTTACCGCCGAGCCGTCGGATCGGTCGCTCGCGTAGCAGCTGTTCTGCCCACATCAAGCCGCGGCCCTTGCTCCGCGGCGATCCGGGTCTGTCGCGGTTGTTCGTGGTCCAGGAAGGTCATGGCAGCCGGCAGGTCGCGAACGAGTCGGCGCACCGCCAGTTCAGATCGGGACTGCTCATCGCCCTCATCGAGGGCTGTCAGACCGGCTTCGACTCCTCCAGAGCCAATGTCGCTCAACAGCAACACGGGCGCCTAACGACCGAGCGCCCGTATTCGCGTTCCGGAAACTGACACGCGCCAAGGACCGCCTATCCAAGACGGAAGCGAGGCAAGAGACCTCCAGCAGTTGGGGCGAAACAGGAACCACGGGATGCGCGATGCGGCACACCGCTCGGTGCGCGCCCAAGGGATTTGGCACCTCGGGGCAGGCGTATCAAGGCGACACTACCGGGGTGGTCCTCACACGCGGCGGGCAGCGTTCCCGCCTCCCCTTGACAGCCGACGACTCCCCACCGATACAGTGAGGGCAGGGCCTCAACTGATCGTCAACGCGGTCGCAGGAAGGAGTAGGATTGCCATGCCGCAGCTCTCACCTGCCGAACTCGTCGCCCTCATCGCCGGGCAACTCGTGGCCAGCCGTGGGGATGCTTCCGCCCAGAAGATCTCGGAATCCGTCGAGGCTGCGGTCCGGATCGTCGATGCCGCCGAAGCCGCGGTGGCAGCAAGGCACGCACCGGGTCGCTAGAGACAATCGGTCATAGGAGGGAGCGCACATGCACCGAGCGTTGATCGTCTCGATTGTGTGGGCCACCGGAGTTACAGTCCCGCCCGCGCGAGCCCTGACAAGCACCCAACTTGCTGCCTCTGTCCCCGCCAGGCCGAGCATCCATAAACTCGAAGAGCTCACCTGGCCGCAGATCGACGCCCTCGATCGTGAACGTACCATGTTCATCCTGCCCGTCGGAGCGATCGAGGAACACGGCCCCCATCTCCCGGTTGGCACCGACACCTACGGTGTCATGCACGAGGTGAATGAGGCCTCGATGCGTGTGAGCCGGGCGCTGCCTGACTGGAGCATCGTCTTGATGCCTCCGATCACCTATGGCCAGGGCGGAGCCAATGTGATAGGCGACATGCTGGTCCATCCGGGTACCTACGGCATCCGGCAGTCGACGCTGAGATCACTCGTCGCCGACCTTGGCGGAGAGATCGCACAGAACGGCTTCAAATGGATCTTCGTCATGAACGGCCACGGCGGACCCACCCACAACATCGCCATCAACGAGGCGAGCGACTTCATCAGCGACACCTACCGCGTGACGATGCTGCACCTGACAGGTCTGTTTCGGGCTGACACCGCGATTCAAGCGCGGGGCGAGAAGATGAACGCGTCGCACTTCTCGGCGGCGGAGCGGCACTCCTTCGGCATGGATTCCCATGCCGGCGTCGGTGAGACATCAGCCATGCTAGCGCTGCGGCCCGATCTGGTGCGTTCCACCTACAAGACGCTCCCGAGCCGGGCAGGACGCTCGTTCGACGACCTGCGCAACATCGCGACGGCACCTGGCTGGCAGGGCTATCTCTCTTCTCCGGCGAAGGCTACGGCGACCTACGGCCGCGCGGTCGAGGCTTGGTGGGTCGATGGGTTCACCGACCTGATCGTCCGTACCGTGCGCGGTGAGAACATGTTCGCCCATGCGCGTGTACCGGAGACGGTGCCCCCCGCCGTGGCGCCGGTCCTCGCGAAGGTACTCGCGAGCGAAGCCGCATTCGAAGCGAAGCTCGAGAGTTGGTTGCTGCAACACAATAAGCGCTAGTTGCTTCGAGAGTACCGCTGGCGATCCGCCGGTACCTTCACCAGAGTGCGATCTCGATGGCGAGGATCGCCGCCGTGAGCAGGAGCAGGTCCGGCACACCGGCGGTATTGGCCACGTCGAGTTTCCAGGCGTACGGCGGACGGCGCTCGAACAACGCGTCACCCGCCCGCTTCGGCAGGATACGCCGCAGTGCTCGCGCGAGCGGGCCCGGTGGGGCTTCGGCGACCTCACCTTCGAACGGGAGGCGCTCGCGTGCGAGCGTGCCGGCACGCTGGTCGCCGATCGTGATCAGATACGCGTCCGCACCCCGGGCTTCGCCCGAGGCGCTCTCGCCGGCGATGAGGCCCTCGACCAAGGCCGCGAGGACGCCCTCGCCTATATGCTCCTTCCAGGTGCGAGCGTCAGCCAGCCGCCCGAGCTGGTGACCGCGTGCGTCGTAGAACCGCCCGCTTCGACTGACGACGCCCAGCAATTGGTCTTCATCACCCGCAAATACGTCATAGCGGCCGGTCAGCGGAAACGTGCGCCGAGGCTTGGCGAGGACGATCGGGCGATCAGGAGCCGTGGCCCGAAAGATCGTGATGCGGCCGGGCACGCGGAACGCCCTGGCGGTGAACTGCTGTGTACCCGTTCGATCCTGCACAACGTAGGCGCGGCAGGTCCTACCTTCATGTCGCATGGAACGGGTGCGGAGGAAGAATGTGGTCGTCATGCGTAGAGAAGGTAGCGCCGCGCGAGCCGCTCGAGGGCATGGGTCGCATTCGCGACGTGTTCCTCGAATCAGCGACGGCCGGAGATCAGATCGAGGGTGAGCGGGGAGCCGGGCGCCACGGAGGCGGTGGTGCTCCGGGTGCCGGCTGACCGCTGTTGGAAGGCTCCGTCGAGTCGCGCCGGGCCACTCCCCTCCCTACAGCTCGATCTGGGCGCCGAGCTCCACGACGCGATTCGGTGGCAACCTGAAGAAGGAGCTCGCGGTGCGCGCATTCCGCGCCATGACGGCAAAGATCGTCCCGAGCCATCCCGACCTCCCGGGCTTCATCGACGGGATCAGCGTCTCGCGGCCCAGAAAGTAGGTGGTCTCGAGGGGCTTGAACTCGAGGCCGAGCGGGCGAAGGCCCTGGAGCCCTTCCGGTACGTCGGGTTCCTCCATGTAGCCATAGCGCAGGTAGATCCGAAAGAATCCCCGGCCGAGGTCCTCGACCAGCGCGCGCTCCTCAGGAGCCGCGTGCGGCACCTCGGCGGTTTCGACGATCAGGAACACCACGCGCTCGTGAAGCACCTGGTTGTGCTTCAGATTGTGCAGCAGCGCGGGCGGCGTCGCCTCGGGATTTCCGTACATGAAGACCGCGGTGCCCCGGACTCTGTGCGGATGCCCCGCGGCGAGGCTTTCCAGGAACACGTCGACCGGCATGAGCCCGCTGCCGATCCGCTCGGTCAGCATCCGTCGCCCGCGGCGCCAGATGGTCATGAGCCCGAAGATCAGGGCGCCGACCACCAGCGGGAACCAGCCACCGTGCGGGATCTTGATGAGATTCGCAGCCCAGAAGGCCAGGTCGAAGACCAGAAAGAGCCCGGTCACAACCGCCGCGAGGCGCAGGCTCCACCGCCAGCGCTCTCGCGCCACCACGAAGAACAGCAGCGCCGTGATCACCATGGTCGAGGTCACCGCGACGCCGTAGGCCGCGGCCAGATTGCTGGACGAGCCGAACCCGAGCACCAGGCCGATGCAGGCGAGCATGAGCAGCCAGTTGACTGCCGGAATGTAGATTTGTCCCCGCTCCCGTGCCGACGTGTGTTCGATCGTCACCCGCGGCAGGTAGCCGAGCTGTACCGCGTGCATCGTGAGTGAGTAGGCGCCCGAGATCAGCGCCTGGGAGGCGATCACCGTGGCCGCGGTCGCGATACCTACGACCGGATAGAGCGCCCAGGTGGGAGCCATGCGATAGAACGGGTTGGTAATCGCCTCCGGATGCTGGATCAGCAGGGCACCCTGGCCGAAGTAGTTGAGCAGGAGCGCCGGCAGAACGACGGCGAACCATGCCACCCTGATCGGGCGCCGTCCGAAGTGGCCCATGTCTGCGTAGAGTGCCTCACCACCGGTGACGACCAGAAAAACCGAGCCGAGGACCACGAAGCCACGCCAGCCGTTGTCCATGAAGAACCGGACGGCATGGTGGGGGCTGGCCGCACCGAGCACCGCGGGCTGTCGCACTATGTGGGCGACTCCCAGTGCGGCGAGGGTGGTGAACCAGAGGAGCGTGATCGGCCCGAACACCCGGCCGATGCCCGCGGTACCGTGTCGCTGCTGCAGGAACAGCAGGATCAAGATCGTGATGGTGATCGGGATGATGTAGGGCTCGAAGAACGGTGTGGCCACCTCCAGGCCCTCGACGGCGCTGAGCACCGAGATGGCCGGTGTGATCGCGCCATCGCCGTAGAGGAGCGCGGTCCCGAACAGCCCCAGCGCGATCAGCCACGGCCGCCCTCCGGTCTGCTTGATTCCCATCGGCGTCGCGAGCGAAGCGAGCGCCATAATGCCGCCCTCGCCGCGATTGTCCGCCCGGAGGATGAAGATGAGATACTTGACCGAGATCACCAGGACGAGCGACCAGAAGATCAGCGACAGCACGCCCAGGATGTTGAGGGGAGTGACGGGAAGGCCGTGCTCGGGCAGAAAGGATTCGCGCACGGCATAGAGCGGACTCGTGCCGATGTCGCCGTACACGATGCCGAGCGCGGCGAGCGAGAGCGTGGCGAGATACCGCCCCCGGGGTTTCTGGACGGGTGTGTGCGCGACGGGTGGCGTCGAAGCCGGCTCTGCGGGGAGAGCGCCGGTCGTCGTTCCGTGCTCCGTGTCGGTCATGGTACCTCGGCGCCCAGGCGAATGTCACGTCACATGCCGACCCACAGGCTCGGGTGGCGTTGGCGACCGGAATAGAGAGCCGAGGCGGGGTCATGGTCACCCCCAGGCGTAAAATCTTGATGCGATCTTGATGCGAGGCTGGTGTAGCTTGACGAGACGGACGGCGGCTGGTCCGACTTGGAGGAGGGTATCGCATGCCGAGAACCACGGCGCGCATGGGCGAGTTGGAGAGCGGCGGTCGCGCCGCGGAGTATCTTGCGGCCCTCGGGGTGGTGGCTCTGACGACCACGCTCGGGCTGGTGTTGCGTCCATATCTGAGCAACGTCGATATGGCGATGCTGTTCCTGTTGGCCGTCGTCATCGTGGCCGCGCGGACGACGCAAGGGCCCGCTCTCCTCGCCTCCGTCCTGAGCATTGCCGCGTTCGACTTCGTCTTCGTGCCTCCCGCCTACACCTTCCACGTCTATGACGCCGCCTATCTCCTCACCTTCGGAGTGATGCTGGTGGTGGCGCTGGTGATGAGCCGGCTCACCGGGAGGATTCGGCGACAGGCCGATGAGGCTGATGCTCGGGCCCGGACGACGACCAGACTGTCCGCGCTCAACCGCGACCTCGCCGGCGTCGGGACGCTCGAGGAGCTGGTCCGGGTCGCCGCCGACCACATCGGCCGGACGGGCGGTGGGATCGCCACGATCCACATCGCCCCGCGGTCCGGTCCCCGCGCGGCGCACGACGGGTGGCTGGCCGAGTGTCTCCCGGCAGATCCAACGGCGCGGGCAGCGGTGCTCTGGGCCCACCAGCATGGCGAACCGGCGGGCGCGGGAGCGGGACACTTCGGTGAAGCCGACGTGCTGGCGGTCCCGCTGCGCTCGGCTACGGGCAGCGTCGGCATGGCGGTCGTGCGTCCAGGCGAGACCCGGCCGCCGCTGACGCCCGATTGGCCGATGGTGGCGGCGCTTGCCGAACAGACCGCCATCGCGCTGGAACGTGCCACGCTGGTGGCGGAGCATGAAACCGCACGCCTGGAAGTGGAAGGCGAACGGCTCCGCACCGCGCTGCTGAGCTCCCTCTCGCATGACCTCCGCACGCCGCTTGCAAGCATCGAAGGGGCCGCCAGTAGCTTACTGCAGGACGGCAGCACGCTTCCCGCGGAAGTCCGGCGGGATCTCACGGAGACCATCCTCGAGGAGTCGCGCCGCATGACGCGGCTGGTAGCCAATCTTCTCGACATGATTCGCGTCGAAGCCGGGACGCTGGCCGTCCGGAAGGCGTGGCAGCCGCTGGAGGAGACGCTCGGCGTCGCCCTCCTGAGGCTCGACGAGCGGCTGAAAGCGTATCCGGTCGAGGTCGATCTCCCGCCCGACCTCCCCTTGGTGCCGATCGACGAGCTCCTGATCGAACAGGTGTTCATCAACCTGCTCGAGAACGTGGCGAGGTATTGCCCGCCCGGGACGCCCGTCTCTATCGAGGCAACGCCGCGGGAAGGTGGAATCGTGGTTTCGGTCGCCGATCATGGCCCGGGGATCGCCCGCGGCGCGGAGGAAGCGGTCTTCCAGAAGTTCTACCGGGCGGTGGGTGCGGAGGTAGCCAACCGGACCGGCGGGGCCGGGCTCGGCCTGACGATCTGCCGTGGCATCATAACCGCCCACGGCGGCCGCATCTGGGTCGAGCCGACCGCCGGCGGCGGCGCCACCTTCCGTTTCCTGTTGCCGTCGGACGGGCCGCCGCTGCCAGGGAAACCTTCCGAGGCGGAAGTGGTGCTGCAGGCCGCTGCCCCGCCCTCGGTGTGAGGCCCGTTTTCGTGGCGGCCGTCAACCCCGTGGTCCTGATCATTGAGGATGAGCCCCAGATGCGCCGCTTCCTGCGGGCGACGCTCCGGGCGCACGACTACCAGGTCGTGGAGGCCGCGACGGCGCGAGAAGGGCTGATGCAGGCCGCCGGCCGTAACCCCGAGATCGTCCTTCTCGACCTGGGGCTTCCGGACGCCGACGGGCTGGAGGTGGCGCGTACGCTTCGTCAGTCGACGAGAACGCCGATCATCGTGCTTTCCGCTCGCGGTCAGGAACGGGACAAGGTGGCGGCGCTGGACCAGGGCGCCGACGACTACCTGACCAAGCCTTTCGGGGTGCAGGAGCTCCTCGCCAGAATTCGCGTCGCGCTGCGACACGCCGCCATCCCGGCCGATGCGCCGCCGGAGCCGGTCTTCCAGGTGGGCGATCTGCGCGTGGATCTCATCCGCCGAAACGTCTTTCGGGGGAGTCAGGAGGTGCACCTCACCCCGACGGAGTACAAGCTGCTCGCGGCACTCATTCGGCATGCGGGCCGGGTCATTACCCACCGACAACTGCTTCAGGAGGTGTGGGGGATGAGCTACGTCGAGCAGACGCACTATCTGCGGGTCTACATGGCCCAACTGCGCCACAAGCTGGAGCCGGATCCGGCACGCCCTCGCCTGCTGACGACCGAGCCGGGCGTCGGATACCGGCTGCGAGAGGAGCTGCCGGCGTAGGAGGCGCATCGGGATCTTCCGAATCTCTTCATGCGGTTTCCCGGTTTCCTTCATCTCCCCCGCCCTACCATTCGCCCCATGACCAGTCCACGCAGGATCGTGATCGTCGGCGGCGTCGCCGGCGGGGCGAGCGCCGCCGCGCGCGCGCGACGCACCAACGAGCACGCCCGGATCACCGTGATCGAGCGGGGCGCGCACGCGTCGTTCGCCAACTGCGGGCTCCCCTACTACGTGGGCGGGGAGATCACCGACCGCGAGCGACTCCTGGTGGCCAGGCCGGAGCGGTTTCGCGACTGGCTCGACGTGGAGTTACGGACCGGGCACGAGGCCATCGCCATCGATCCGCGAAACCGCCGGCTGGTGGTCCGTGACCTGGGCACCGGCCGCGACGAGACGCTCGAATGGGACCGGCTCATCCTGGCTCCGGGCGCGCGTCCCCTGCGACCACCGGTCCCTGGCGCGCATGCCCCGAATGTCTTTACGCTCCGCGACCTGCACGATGCCGACGGACTGCATGCCGCGGTGACCGGCGGAGCCCGGCGGGCCGTGGTCGTCGGGGCGGGCTACATCGGCCTCGAGCTGGCGGAGATGCTCGCACGGCGGGGGCTCGGGGTGACCCTGGTCGAGCGCCTGCCCCAGGTGCTCCAGTCGCTCGATCCCGAGCTCGCCTCGGTCGTCTCCGATGAGCTCCGGCGCCGCGGCGTCTGCGTCAGGCTGGGCCAGGGTCTCGCCGGGTTCGAGCTCGAGGGTGGCCTGGTGCGGTCGGTGACAATGGACCACGGCGAGGGGGTCGACGCCGACCTCGTGGTGCTGGCCCTGGGCGTCCGCCCCGACCTCCGGCTGGCCGAAGACGCCGGCCTCGCCATCGGCCCCGCCGGCGGGATCAGGGTGGACGAGTACATGCGCACGTCGGCCGAGGGGATTTATGCGGTGGGGGACGCGGTGGAGTACACCCACGCGGTGACGACGGGGCCGGCGCTGGTCCCGCTCGCCGGCCCCGCCACCCGCGCCGGGCGCGTCGCCGGGGAGCACGCCGCCACCGACGCCGGCCCCCCGATGGCGCCGGTGCTCGGGACCTCAATCGTTCGGGTGTTCGGGGTAGTGGCCGGCTCCACCGGCCTCACCCGCCGCCAGGCCGCCACCGCGGGACTCCCGGTCCGAGAGCTGCTGGTGCCCGGGCACGACCACGCGACCTATTATCCCGGCGCCTCGCCACTGGTGCTCAAGGTCCTCTACCACCAGGAGGACGGCCGGCTGCTGGGGGCCCAGGTGGTGGGGCGCAACGGGGTGGACAAGCGGCTGGACGTGCTGGCCACCGCCATCGGTCTGGGCGCCCGGGCGGACCACCTCGCCACACTCGATCTCGCGTACGCTCCGCCGTTCGGCGCTGCCCGCGATCCGATCCACGTGGCGGGCTTCCTCGCCGAGAACGAGCGGCGCGGGCTCGATCGGTTTCTCGCCCCGAACGAGCTCGATGCGCTGCCGGCGGGCGCCCAGATCCTGGATGTTCGCAATGCGGACGAGCGCGCGGCGGACCCGGCGGATGGGACGATCGCGATTCCCTTGGGGGAGCTGCGGGCCCGCCTGGCCGAGCTGGATCCGACGCGCCCCGTCATCACCCTCTGCAAGGGCGGACAGCGGGCCTACTTCGCCAGCCGGATCTTGCGGCAGCGCGGCTTTGCCGACGTGCGCACGACGACCGGCGGGATGGTCGCGTGGCACGGCTGCCGCGGACACTGACCCCTCCGCGACCCGTCCCGGGCCCTTCACCAGGACTTCCGCGTTTCTTCAGAATCTCACGCCTATTCTGACAGGTTTCTCCAGAGCGCCGCGAGGCGTACATCCTCCAGCGGCCTTCACCCTGCAATGAGGAATACATGGCCACCACGACCGCGCTTCCCTCCGTCATCCAAGGCGGCATGGGTATCGGCGTCTCGAACTGGCGGCTGGCGCGTGCCGTCTCGCTACGCGGTCAGCTCGGGGTCGTCTCCGGCACGTTGGTCGAGTCGGTTCTGGTGCGGAGGCTTCAGGACGGCGACCCCGGCGGCCACATGCGCAGAGCCATGGAGCAGTTTCCCCTGCCCGGTGTCGCGGCCAAGGTGCTGCGCCGCTATTTCCGTCCGCGCGGCCGGGCGGCGGGCACGCCGTACGCGATGCTCCCCATGTACCGGCAGGGGGCCGCCCGGGGTCGGGAGCAGATCACCATGCTCGCGAATTTCGTGGAGGTGTGGCTCGCTCGCGAGGGGCATGACGGGGTCGTGGGACTGAACCTTCTCACCAAGCTCCAGCTCCCGACGCTCGCCGCGCTCTACGGTGCCATGCTCGCCGGGGTGGGCTACGTGCTCATGGGCGCCGGCATCCCCAAAG
>Ga0299913_10003660_pt1 | contig 12643 bp, 12 predicted proteins | sample RVTome_9_FD_201360 | JGI IMG/M metagenome (GOLD analysis project Ga0299913, IMG submission 201360) | Soil microbial communities from uranium-contaminated site in the Upper Colorado River Basin, Wyoming, United States - RVT155D38 (version 2) ... | reverse complement strand
AACCCCGCCCAGTTCCGCCGCTACATCCTGCCGGTCCTGGAGGAGATCCGCGCGCGGGGCTGAATCCATCAGCGGGCGTGGCGCTCGACGAGCCGGTCGAAGTCGTCGGCGGGCAGCGCCCGCGCCCACTCCGCGCCCTCGGACTCGCTACCGTAGGCCTCCTGCATCCACGCGATCGCCTCGCCCTTTGTGCGGAAGAAGCGCCAGACGTGGCCGGCCCCGCCGCCCGGCCGCCGGAGGTGGAACACCGGATCGGTCGGGGCGGGGGCCTCGGGGGTCGGGCGCCGGCCGGCGGCGTCCAGCGTGATCCACACCGCCGCGACGGCGTGGGCGGAGAGCACGCGGGCGCGCAGCGACTCCTCGCGCGGCAGCGACTCGATGTCGCAGAGATGCGGCCCGTAGTAGACCGGCACCGCCTCCGCCGGGATCGCGAGCTGGGCCTTCATCGGGCGCTCGTCGGCGGCGTCGAGCAGGGCCTTGGATTGCTCGCCCACCCAGAAGGTACCGCCGCCCACCGCCGCGTCGGCCCACGCCTCCACGACCGCGCCGCGGGGCACCCGGGCCCGGCGCCGGACCATGTCGGCGCCGTCGAGCACGAAGAAGAGCCGGCTCACGGCACGCGGACGAAGCCTTCCATGAGGCGCCGCGCCGTCCGGTAGACCGTCACCGTCTCCGCCCGCGGCTCGCCGCCGGCGGTGTCCACGCGCGCGGCGATCGGCAGCACGCCGGAGGGATGGCCGAGGCGGACGTCGCCGCTCGCGCCGGTCGTGCACTCGTGCACGACCGAGCCGGGAATGCGGGCCGCCACTGCCAGGCACATGGCGACGGTGAGCGGGAACGCGCGGTGGCAGTTGCCCATGGAGATGGCGCGGCCGAGCACGTCGAGGTCGCCCGCCGCGTACCGCGCGCCGTCGAGCGCGGTGCAGCCGGCCGGGCCGGCGACGAGGGCGATCTTCGGCACCGCGGCGCTCTCGGCCAGCCCCATCCGCGCCCCCGCCTCCACGCGCAGCTTCTCGAGGCGGCCCCCCAGGTCCAGGTCGGCGTCGATGGCCTGGGGCGTCTCGGTGGCGGTGAGCCCCAGGTCGCGCGCGCGCACGAACACGACGGGGTTGGTGGCGTCCACGCACGAGACCTCGACGCCGGCCACGACGTCGCGGGCGCGGCCGGTGGGGAGCAGCCGGCCGGTGCCGGCGCCGCCCGGGTCGACGAAGTCGAGCGCGATGCGGGCGCCGCGTCCGGCCACCCCGGCCAGCTCGAAGTCGCCGGCCACCGCGGCCTCGCCGTCGGCGACCGGCACGTGGGCGACGATGAGCTTCGCGGTGTTGGTGTTGTGGATGCGCACGAGCGTCTCGCCGTCCCGCGCCGGCACCAGCCCCTCGTCGATGGCGAACGGCCCGACCGCCGACGAGCAGTTGCCGCAGTTGCCGGCGTAGTCGACGAAGGCCCGGCGCACCTCGACCTGGGCGAAGGTGTAGTCGACGTCGGCCCCCGGCCGCGTCGGCGGGCCGATGATGACCGCCTTGGAGAGCGACGAGATGCCCCCGCCCAGTCCGTCCAGCTGGCGCCCGTTCGGATCGGGGCTGCCGAGCGCCGACAGCAGGACGGCGTCGCGAGCCGGCCCCGGCGCCGGCAGGTCGCGCGCGTGGAAGACCAGGCAACGGCTGGTGCCGCCGCGCATGTAGACGGCCGGGATCCGGCGCTGGGTCATGGTCGCGACCTCCTCGACTCCGGCTCGCTGCGTGGGTGGGCGGGGCCGCCGGCAGGGCGGCTTCGCGTGTGGGCGAGGATGCCGCCCGCCAGCAGGATGTCGCGCTCGCGCGGCGTGAGCAGGCACGAGGCCGTGAGGCGCGCGCCGGTCCGCGTGTTGTCGACCGTCACGGCCCGGCCGGCTGCCAGCGCCGCCCGCAGGCCGTCGAGCCGGAGCCGGTCGTCGGGCTCGATGCCGTCCCACGCGGCCGGATCGTCGAACGTCAGCGGCACGATGCCCCAGTTGACGAGGTTCGCGCGGTGGATGCGCGCGAAGGATTTGGCCAGGACCACCCGGACGCCCAGGTACATCGGGGCCACCGCCGCCGCCTCGCGCGAGGAGCCCTGGCCGTAGGTCTCGCCGGCCACCAGGACGCCGCGGCCGGCGGCCCGCGCTCGATCCGCGAAGAGAGGATCGATGTACTTGAAGCAGTGCTCGGCGATGGCCGGCACATTGGAGCGGAACACGAGGACGGCGGCGCCGGCCGGCGAGATGTCGTCGGTCGAGACCTTGTCGCCGAGCTTGAGCAGCACGGGCGCCTCCAGGGACGCGGCGACCGGCTCGCCGAGCGGCACCGGCTTGATGTTCGGCCCCCGCACGACCTCCCCCTCGCCGTCGGGCGCGACGAGGCCCGCCACCGACGCGGCGAACCTCGGGGGCAGCGTCACGGCGGGCGCGGCGCCGAGCGTGCGCGGATCGGTGATGACGCCCGTGAGCGCCGAGGCGGCCGCCACCACGGACGAGCAGAGATAGACCTCGTCGCCCTTCACGCCGCTGCGGCCCGGAAAGTTCCGGTTGAAGGCGCGCAGGCTCTTGCTGCCGGCGGCAGGAACGTGGCCGATGCCCGCGCACGAGCCGCACGTGGGCTCGGACACGGTGGCGCCGGTGGCGAGCAGGTCGGCCAGCAGCCCCTCGCGGGCCATCGTCTCGAGGATCCGGTGGCTGCCCGGGAAGACGACGAACGACACCGACGGGTGCACCCGCCGCTCGCGCACGACGCCGACGACCGAGGCCATGTCGTGCCAGGAGCCGTTCGTGCACGAGCCGACCATCACCTGGTCGATCGGCGTGCCCACGACCTCGTCGACGGGCACCACGCGGTCGGGCGAGCCGGGCAGGGCGACGAGGGGGACGATGGCGCCGAGATCGAGCTCGATCTGGTCGTCGTAGGTCGCGTCGTCGTCGGCCCCGGCCGGCCGCCAGTCGTCGCCGCGGCCCAGCCGGGTCAGGAACGAGCGCGTGACCTCGTCGGAGGCGAACAGGCTGGTCGTCAGCCCCAGCTCGGCCCCCATGTTGGCGATCGTCATGCGCTGGGCGGCCAGCAGGCTGGCCAGGCCCGGGCCCGAGTACTCGAAGATCTTGCCGGTGCCGCCGCGCACGGTGAGCCGGCGCAGCAGCTCCAGGATGACGTCCTTGGCGGTCACCCACGGCCCGAGTGCGCCGGTGAGCCAGACCCGCACCACCGCCGGCATCCGGAAGGAGTACGGTCCGCCGCCCATGGCGACGGCGACGTCGAGGCCGCCGGCGCCGATGGCCAGCATGCCGGCGGCCCCGCACAGCGGCGTGTGACTGTCGGTGCCGAGCAGGGTCTGCCCGGGCACCGAGAACGACTCCATGTGCACCTGGTGGCAGATGCCGTTGCCGAGCTTGGAGAAGGTGGCGCCGTACTTGCGCGAGACGGTCTGCAAGTACCGGTGGTCGTCGGTGTTCCGCGAATCGACCTGGTAGACCTGGTGGTCGATGTACGTCACCGCCCGCGCCGGCACCACGCGCGGGAAACCGAGCGCCTCGAACTGCAGCCAGGCCTGGGTGCCGTTGGTGTCGGTGAGCAGCACCTGGTCGACGCCGATGGCGATCTCCTCGCCGACGACCGCGCGGCCCGCGACGAGGTGGCTGTCGATGAGCTTGCGAGCGAGGCTCAGGCGCATGGACACCCCCCCGGGGACCTCACCGCTTCGCGGTCTCCACGAACGCGCGGCGCCCGGGGCCGACGTAGTCGGCGCGGGGCCGGATCAGCCGGTTGTCGTCGTGCTGCTCCACGATGTTCGCGCTCCAGCCCGCGATGCGGCCGGCCGCGATCACCGGCGTGAAGAGATCCACCGGGATGCCCAGCGAGTAGAACAGCGGCGCCGAGTAGAAGTCGACGTTGGGGATCAGCCCCTTGGCCCTGGCGATCCGCTCGTGCAGGCGCACCGCCATCTCGTACCACTTGAACGCTCCCGACTGCCGGCACGCCTCCTCGGCCATGCCGCGCAGGATGGCCGCGCGCGGGTCGCCGGCCTTGTAGACGCGGTGGCCCATGCCCATGAAGCGCCGCTTCTCGGCCAGCGCCGTGTCGGCGAAGGCGTCGACCCTGGCCACGTCGCCGATCTCCATCAAGGTCCGCATCACCGCCTCGCCGGCGCCGCCGTGCAGCGGCCCCTTGAGGGCCCCGACGCCGCCGGCCACGGCCGAGTGCATGTCGGACTGGGTGGAGACGATCGTCCGCGTGGTGAACGTGGAGGCGTTGAGCTCGTGCTCGGCGTAGAGCGTGAGGCTGGCGTCGAAGGCCTTCGTGGCCGCCTGGCCCGGCCGCTCGCCGGTCAGCATGTAGAGGAAGTTGGCGGCGTGCGAGAGCCCGGCCGCGGGCGTGACCGGCTCCTGGCCCTGGCGCACCCGATGGTGCGCGCAGATGGCCGTGGCCACCTGGCTCGTGAGTCGCACCGCCTTGCGCACGTTGGCGGCATGCGAGTTGTCGGTCGCATCGGGGTCGGACATCCCGAGGATCGCCACCGCCGCCTGCAGCACGCGCATGGGGTCGGTGTCCTTCGGCACGAGCCTGAAGACCTGGATCAGCTCGGGCGGGAGCGCCCGGGCCGCGGTCAGCTGCACGACGAACGCGTCGAGCTGGGCGGCCCTGGGCAGGTCGCCGTGCAGGAGCAGGTAGGTGACCTGCTCGAACGTGGCCTGCCGGGCCAGGTCGGCGATGTCGTAGCCGCGGTAGGCGAGCCGGCCGCTGGCGCCGTCCAGATCACAGAGCCGGGTCTCGGCGGCGACGACGCCCTCGAGCCCGCGGATGAGCCCGCTTGCCTCGGTCATGGCTGTGCCCTTTCGAGAGTGGAGTGCCGCTCGGGGCGGCGCGCGTCCTCGGGCGCTCGGGGGCGGGCAGCGAGGTCGGCGGCCACCGTGACCATGGGGATACGACGGTAGCACGGAATCCGTGACCCTTCTCCGACGCGGCGGGCAGGTGCCAGACGACCGGGCGCGGCGTCAGCCGGCGCGGTCGGTTCCGGTTCCCCGGGCCGCGGCCTCGCGCGGGGCGCGGACCGGCTGCGGAAGCCAGACGCGGACGTCGACCCGGGCCGCGAAGTGGACCAGGGGCGCCGTGGCGGGGAGCTCGATGCCCGGGCCGGCGGCCATCGTGTTGCGCTGGATGACCGCCTCCGCCGGCTGCAGGGGCCACGGAGCATGCTCGATCTCGGTGCGGTGCAAGCCGCCCCGGCGGTCCACGGCGTAGAGGCAGTAGCGCTCGGTGAGCCAGTGGGGCAGCGTCCCGGGTCGGGCGAGGCTCACCTCGCCGGTCGGCCGGTAGACGGCGGCGAACTCGGCGGGCGGCGCCCGGCGCGCGGTGCGGCGGCTGTCGTAGAGGATGCGCCCTCGATCCGCGCGCACGCTGATCCGGGCGCGGTAGTACGGCAGCGCGTAGAGCGTGCGGGCGGCGATCACCGCCAGCGTGCTGCCGGCGTCGAGGCTGAAGAAGAACACGCCGGGCCTGTCGGTCGCGGTCACGTAGGTGCGCACGTTGATCTCCGGGAACCGCGACAGACCGGGGAGGGCGGGCAGCGCGCGCGGCCGCAGCCCGGTGAGAACGAACGGCGTGATGCCGATCCAGGCCTGCCCGTCGAACTCCTGCACGGTCAGGCCGGCCGGGACCAGGCGCCGCAACGATCCGGCCGGCACCGGCCAGTGCGCGAAGAGAAGATCCCGCCAGCTCTGGAACATGATCCAGGGACGGGCCCGAGGGGGCGCTGGCCCATGTCCCCGGGGCCCCGGACCGCTCACACCCTCGGCCCCGTCCCGACCGCGGGGCTACCTCCGCCTGCCCTGGCGCTCGCACTCCGCCTGGGGGCTGTACGTTTCCGGCCCGTAGCAGGTGCCGGAGGCGGGCAGGCGCTGGCAATCGCGCCGGGCCCCCTCCAGCGCCCGTCCCTCGAGCCGGCGCCCCACCTGGGCCAGGCACTCCTGCCGCGGGCTGCAGGCGCGTGCCCTCTGCGCCGAGGCCGGCAGGCTCGAGCAATCTCGTGACTGGGCGGCCGCGGGCAGGGCTCCGGCCAGGAGGAGCGCGGCGACGAGGACGATAGAGGCGCGGGACATGCTCATGCCGTCGACTCGTGAGACGCGGCCCGGGCCATGGCTATTCGGACGGCCGGGAGCCGGCCGCGTTGCGTCCCGACCTCATCGCGCGCGGGGCGCGATCATTTGAAGTGGGAGTCGATGCGGGCGTCGATCAGGTACGGGCCGCCGCTGGCCAGCGCGCGGCCCATCGCCGGGCCGACCTCGGCGACCTTCTCGATGCGCTCGCCCGGCACCCCGAAGGACTTCGCCAGCCCGATGTGGTCGATGAGGGGCCGGTCGAGGTCCATGCCGACGTAGCGGTCGTCCTCCGCCGAGAAGCCCTTCAGGGCCAGGGTGCGCTGCTTGAGGATGCGGTAGGAGGCGTTGTTGAAGATCACGAAGACGACCGCCACCGAGTCGTGGGCCGCGGTCCACAGCCCCTGGCACGTGTACAGGGCGCTGCCGTCGCCGATCAGCGCGACCACCGGGCGCTGGGGCAGCGCCAGCTTCACGCCGATCGCGGCCGGCAGCCCCCAGCCGATGCCCCCTCCGCGCAGCCCGAAGAAGCTCTTGGCGTCCTCGCACCTGAAGAACGTCCGTACCCCGGCCGAGGAGGAGATGGTCTCGTCGACGATGGTGGCGCCGGCCGGCGTGGCCTGGGCCACCGCGTGCACGAGAGCCAGGGGCGCCATCGGCGCCAGGCTGGCCGCCTGCCGCGCCTTGCCTTCCAGCTCGGCCCGCTCGGCCGTGTTGGCCGCCACCGCGGCCTCGCGCCGCCTGGCCGCCTGCGGGTGGCCCGTCTTGGTGCTGTGGCGCCGCACCGCCTCGCACAGCTCGGGCAGCGTGGCCTTGGGATCGCCCTGGACGCCGACCGCTGCCGCGTAGTTCTTGCCGATCTCCCACGGATCGACGTCGATGTGGATGACGTCGAGGCCGTGCGGCATCGGGTCCACGTCGGAGGGCAGCGAGAGCGTGAAGAGGTCGGCGCCGATCGAGCACAGCAGATCGTGACGCATCAGGAAGGCGCGGATGGGCGGCGCCAGCCGCGGGAACGTCCCGCCGCAGAGCGGGTGCGAGAACGGGAAATTGCAGGTCGAGGCCACGCCCTCGCTCACGACCGAGGCGCCCAGCAGCTCGGCGAGCTCGATCAGCTCGGCGAGCGCGTCGGACTGGGCGACGGCGTCGCCGGCCACCAGCAGCGGGCGCTCGGCCCGCACCAGCCGCCGGGCGGCCTCGTCGATCGCGGCGCGGTCGCCGACCAGGCGGGGGGCCACGCGGGTGGGGGCGCCGAGCTCCACATCGCGCTCGGCGTTCAGCACGTCCACCGGCAGTGAGAGGAAGACGGGACCGGTGGGGTGGGCCAGCGCCGTCTTCACGGCGCGGCGCACGATGCGCGGCAGGTCTTCCAGGCGATGCGCCTCGGTCGACCACTTCACGTACGGCCGGGCCACCGGCGGCAGGTCCGACCAGAGGATCGGCTCGGTCACGGTGAAGCACTGGTCGTGCTGACCGGCCGTCACCAGCATGGGCGAGCCGGCCTTGTAGGCGTCGTAGAGCATGCCCATCGCGTTGCCGAGACCGGGCGAGACGTGCACGTTCACGGCGCCGAGGCCGCCGCTGGCCTGGGCGTAGCCGTCCGTCATGGCGATGGCCGGGGCTTCCTGCAGCGCGAGGACGTAGCGGATGCCCGGCTCGCGGGCGAGACCGTCCATGAGCGGCAGCTCGGTGGTGCCGGGGTTGCCGAACATGACCGAGACGCCTTCGTCCCGCAGGATCGAGAGAAACGCTTGCTTGCCGGAGATGAATGGCATGGTGGCCGCGATCATAAACCCCGCGGACGCTTGATTCCAGGGGTGCCCGGGTGCGACCCTGTCCGACGTGCCTGCCGCCGAAGCGCCCCTCATCGTGCGCGCCGCGCGGCGCGAGCCCACGCCGGTCACGCCCGTCTGGCTCATGCGCCAGGCCGGCCGGTACCTGCCCGAGTACCGCGCGCTGCGCGAGCGCCACGGCTTCCTGGAGCTCTGCAAGACGCCGGCGGCGGCCGCCGAGGCCACGCTGCAGCCGGTGCGGCGCTTCGCCCTCGACGCGGCGATCCTCTTCGCCGACATCCTGCTGCTCCTCGAGCCTCTGGAAGTCGGGCTGGAGTTCGCGCGCGGCGAAGGCCCTGTCATCCACCGCCCCGTCCGCTCCGAGGCGGACGTTGCTCGCCTCAAGCCCGTCGATGTCGCGTCCAGCCTCGGGTCCGTCTTCGAGACCGTACGGCTCGTGCGGCGGGAGCTGCCGCCGTTCGTCGCGCTGATCGGCTTCGCCGGGGCGCCGTTCACCGTCGCCTCGTACGTCGTGGAGGGCGGCGCCTCGCGCGACTACCTGCACACCAAGCGGCTGATGTACGACGCGCCGGCCGCCTGGCACCGGCTGATGGAGCTGCTCGCCGACGCCACCGCGACCTACCTCAACGGCCAGATCGACGCCGGCGCCCACCTGGTGCAGCTGTTCGACTCCTGGGTCGGGGCGCTGGCGCCCGACGACTACCGGACCTACGTGCTGCCGCACACGCGCGCGGTGATCCGGGCGCTGCGCCCGGGCACGCCGGTCATCCACTTCGGCACCGGCACCGCGACGCTGCTGCCGCTCATGCGCGAGGCGGGCGGCGACGTGATCGGCCTCGACTGGCGGATCGACCTCGACCGCGGCTGGGAGGCGGTGGGCCACGACGTCGGGGTGCAGGGCAATCTCGACCCCGCGGTGCTGCTGGCGAAGCCCGCGGTCCTCCGCGAGCGCGTGCGGGCGATTCTGGCCCGCGCCGGCGGCCGGCCGGGCCACCTCTTCAACCTCGGCCACGGCGTGCACCAGGCGACGCCGGTCGACCACGTGCAGGCGCTGGTCGACATGGTGCACGAGCTGAGCGCCCGGTGATCGACGCCGTCCTGCTCGTCGCGTTCGGCGGGCCGACGGCACCCTCCGAGATCCGGCCCTTCCTGGAGATCGTCGCCCGCGGCCGCCGCATCCCGGCCGAGCGGCTGGAGGAGGTCGCGCACCACTACGAGGCGATGCCGGGGGGCCGGTCGCCACTGAACGAGCTGACCGAGGCCCAGGCCGCCGGCCTGCGGGCGGCGCTGGCGGTGGCCGGCCGCCCGCTGCCGGTCTACGTGGGGATGCGCAACTGGCACCCCTTCCTGCACGAGGCGCTCGGCACGATGGCCGCGCGCGGTCATCGGCGCGCCCTCGGCATCATCCTGTCGTCGTTCCGCACCGAGGCCTCCTGGGGCCGCTACGAGGCGGACGTCGCTGCTGCCCGCGCGCGCACGCCCGGCGCCCCCGAGATCGTCTTCGCCCCGCCGTGGTTCGAGCATCCGGGCTTCGTCGCCGCCGCCGCCGAGGCCGCCGGCCGGGCGCTGGCCGACGTGCCGGCCCCCGACCGCGCCGGCGCCCCGCTGGTGTTCACCGCCCACAGCGTGCCGGTCGCGATGGCCGAGGCCTCGCCCTACACCGCCGACTTCACCGCCACGGCCCGCGCGGTCGCCGTCCGGCTGACGCACGCGCGCTGGATGCTCGCCTACCAGAGCCGGAGCGGCAGCCCGCGCGAGCCGTGGCTCACGCCCGACGTGGGCGACGTGATCCGGGCCCTGGCCGGGGAGGGCGTGCGGCACGTGGTGGTGGCGCCCGTGGGCTTCGTCTGCGACCACGTCGAGGTGCTGTACGACCTCGACGTCGAGGCCCGGCGCATCGCCGCCGACCAGGGCATCGCGCTGCACCGCGCCTCCGCGGTGAACGCCGACCCCCGGTTCATCGCGACGCTGGCCGACCTGGTCCTCCAGGCAACACGGCACGAGCCGGGCACGCGCCGCCCGGTACAACAGTGAAGCTGGTGGTCGTGGGCGGCGGCATCGCGGGCCTGAGCGCCGCTCACCGGGCCACCGAGGTGGCCCGCGAGCGAGGGATCGCCCTCGACCTGACCCTCATCGAGGCGCGCCCGCGGCTGGGCGGCGCGATCGGCAGCGAGCTCGTCGACGGCTTCCTGGTCGAGGCCGGCCCCGACTCGTTCCTGTCCGAGAAGCCGTGGGCGCTGGACCTCTGCCGGCGTCTCGGCCTCGAGGACCGCCTCGTGCGCACCGACGACCGTTTCCGCAAGGTCTTCGTCTGGCACGGCGGCCGGCTGCACCCGCTGCCCGACGGCTTCCAGCTCCTGGCCCCGACCGCGCTGCTGCCGTTCGCCACCTCGCCGCTGTTCTCGCTGCCCGGCAAGCTGCGCATGGCGCTCGACCTCGTGCTGCCGCGCGGCACCGGCGACGACGAGAGCCTGGGCGCGTTCGTGCGCCGCCGGCTGGGCGCCGAGGCCCTGGAGCGGGTGGCGCAACCGCTCGTGGCCGGGATCTACACGGCCGATCCCGACGACCTCAGCCTGATGGCGACGATGCCGCGCTTCGTCGAGCTCGAGCGCCGGGAGCGCTCGCTCATCCTGGGGCTGCGCCGCGCGCTGCGCCGGGCCCCGCTGCCGGGGACCAGCGGCGCTCGCTGGTCGCTGTTCGTCAGCTTCGCCGGCGGTATGCAGGAGCTGGTGACGACGCTGTCGTCGCGGCTTCCGGCGGAGGCCGTCGTCCTGGCGCAGCGCGTGAGCGCCCTGCAGCGGATGGGCGGGCGCTGGCGCGTGTCGACCACCGGGGGGAGGCTCGTCGAGGCCGATCGCGTGATCGTGGCCACCGAGGCTCACGCGACCGCGCGCCTGGTGCGCCATCTCGATCCCGCGCTGGCGACGCTGCTGGAGGAGATCCCGTACGCCTCGGCGGCGACCGTCTCGCTCGGTTATCGCCGCCCCGACGTGCCGCACGCTCTCGACGGCTTCGGCTTCGTGGTGCCGCGCACCGAGGGCAAGGCCTTGCTGGCCGCCACGTTCTCCAGCGTGAAGTATCCGGGCCGTGCCCCCGAGGGGCACGTGCTGATCCGGGGCTTCCTGGGCGGCATGCTGAACGCCGGGGTGCTGGCCGGGGAGGACGACGCTCTGGTGGCGCGGGTGCGCGACGAGCTGCGGCTGGCGCTCGGCGTCAGCGCGCCGCCGGTGCTCGCGCGCCTGCACCGCTGGCCGGCCTCGATGCCGCAGTATCACGTCGGCCACCTGGCGCGCGTGGAGGCGATCGAGCACGCCGTCGCCGGGCTGCCCGGGCTGGGCGTGGCCGGTTCCGGCTACCGCGGGGTCGGCATCGCCGACTGCGTCCGCTCCGGCGAAGCTGCGGCCGAGGCGGCCTGGCGCGAGGTGATGTCCGGGACATCCGGTAGGACGTCGTGAGGTGTAGGATTGCACGCTCGACGACGGGAGCTGACAATTTCCGCCACTCCCCGTGTCACCGTCGCATCCAGGCTGGCAAGGTCGGGAGGCCCTATCGTCAAAACCCCGCGAATCATGACGGATGCTCATCGCTCCCCGGGCGGGCATGCAACGTGCAGCTGGCCGACCGCCTATGGCTTCACCGAGATTGCTCGAGCCAGTGCGGCGTTCGTCCCAGGCAGGGTTCACCGCCATGGAGCTCGCCATCGTTGTGGCGGTCATCGGCGCTTTCATGGTTGTTTCGGCTCCTCTCTTCCTCTCCTTCATCAGGACATCCACGCTGCGTGCCGGCGCCGAGGAGATGTCCACGGTGCTGAACCGGGCCCGGCAGCTCGCGATCCAGGACAACCGCAGCATGTGCGTAACGAGGACTGGATCGCACGTGCAGTACCGCGTCGGCGGCTGCGGGGGCGCCGTGTGGACCGGGCCGGGTACGGACGGTACCGGCCTCATCCGGCTCGCCAACGACATCACCGTGGCGGGCGGACCGGACGTCGTCTTCACGTACATCGGGACGGCGACCTCGGCTGGGACGTACACCGTAGCCAAGGATGGGCAGACGCTCAGCGTGGTGGTGGCCCCCTCGGGCCGGGTGTCCCTCGCCCCATGAGTGCGGCGGTGTTCAACGAGCGCGGGATCACGCTGGCCGAGGTTCTGGTCGCGGCGGCCATTCTGGGGCTCGGTCTCGTGGCGCTCATGAGCGTCGTGCCGGTGGCGACGTACGCGGTCCAGGACGGCAATCAGACGTCGACTGCGACATTCCTCGCCCAGCAGCGACTCGAAGAGGTCCGGAACGCGGCGTGGACGAACGCGAGCGACTGCGTCGGCGTGTCGGCAGATGCGAGCTCGGCACCCGCGCCGTCCCCGGCCGGCACGTGCGGCGCCCAGGCCGTGACGTTTCCGGACGAGGCCAACGTGCCGGGCTTCACGCAGTACGCGCGCGTCGTGCGCATCAGCGACTGTGGCGTCACCGCGTGCGGAGCCGTCACGCATTCCGCGATCCGTCTGGTCGCAGTGACCGTCACGTATCGGCCGATCTCGGCGGCCGGCGGCTCGAGCGCCGACACCTCGGTGACCCTCGAATGGCTCGTCGCCCAGCGGTTGTGAACGAGCGCGGGTTCTCCCTGGCCGAGCTGCTGGTCGCCAGCGCCGTGCTCGGGATGATCATGCTCGGCGTCCTCACGGTCCAGCGGCAGGGGCTGACCGCCTACCTGGTGGGCGCGGGCCGCGTGGAGGTCCAGCAGAACGCGAGAGCGATG
>Ga0299913_10003659_pt1 | contig 12644 bp, 11 predicted proteins | sample RVTome_9_FD_201360 | JGI IMG/M metagenome (GOLD analysis project Ga0299913, IMG submission 201360) | Soil microbial communities from uranium-contaminated site in the Upper Colorado River Basin, Wyoming, United States - RVT155D38 (version 2) ... | reverse complement strand
GTGCTCTGCATCGTCGGCGGCTACGCGCCGAACCAGAGCATGCACGACGTGTGGTTGATGCTGCTCTTCGGCATCGTGGGATATCTGTTGCGCAAGCTCAACTACCCGGTCGCGCCGGCGGTGCTCGCGATTGTGCTCGGCCCCCTCGCCGAGCCCGCGTTGCGCCAGTCCTTGCTCGCCTCGCAGGGCGAGTTCACAATCTTCTTCACGCGCCCGATCTCGGCGATCTGCATGGCGGCTGCGGTGGCTCTCATCGTCTACCCGCTGGTGCGGTCCTGGTTGCAGCGGCGCAGAGCGGAAGCCGTGGAGGCCTGACGCACCGGCGCCGATGCCGGCGCTGACCTGCTCGTGACCATGGCCGTCGCCCGGGAAGTCTCGACCACCACCTCGGTGGAGGAATCCGCCGAGCACGGGCCGTGGAACCCCGGCATCCGATCGCAGCTGCCGTCGGCGCTGCGGCCGCTGGCGACGATCTACCGCCCCGAGAACGTGCTCACTAGTCTCGAGGAGGCGGACGAGCGGAGCGCGTTCACCGGGCTAGAGCCCGAGGAGCACGTGGCGTTCAGGCCCGAGCGCCTCGCGGTCCACGAGGCCCTGATCCGGGTCACGGCCGACATCTCGGTCCCCGACGGGCAGCAGTACGAAGATCTCGGCATCAATTTCCGCGAGATCACCCGAACGATCCTCTCGAAGCACGTCGAGCCGCGCATGGCGGAGATCGTCCGGGCACACGAGGATCTGCGGCGCCGCGCCACCGATCTCGTCGATCGGGAGCTCTCGTCCAGCCTGTTCGCGTCGCCGCCCGCCGCCGCAACGGAGACTGAAAAAGGCGGTCTGCTGCGCTTTCTCGGCCTCGGCCGGAGGCAGCAGCCCCGCCATGGCTCGGGCGAGAGCATGGAGGACCGGGAGCTGCGGATCGTCGCGCAATGGCGGCAGAAGGCCGAGGCCGCGGACGACGCGCTGGCAAGGAGCATGTACCGGGCGCTGGCGAGGCTCGGCGGCGCGATCCGCGTCAGGCACGGCCGGCTGGTCGGCGACCGGGCGCTGCTCGCCTCCCTAGCGGTCGAGATGATCGGCAACGAGCACGGCAGCGAGGCGATCGGGCGGAGCATCGATCCCTGGATCCGACGGGCCGCCGAGGCGGAAGGTTTCCGGCTGCTGCCGCCCCAGGAGCGCCCCGTGGTCATGAACGTCAAGGGGGCATCGGCGGCCGGTAAGAGCACCATGCGCCCCTTGCAGAAGAAGCTCGCCGAGGAGATCGGCGTCCGCTGGAGCGATTTCGCCCTGGTCTCGCCGGACATCTGGCGGAAGTACCTCCTGGACTACGACTCCCTGGGAGCGGCGAGCAGATATGCCGGCACGCTCACCGGCCTCGAGCTCGCGATCGTCGATCAGAAGCTCGACCGCTACATGGCCCAGAAGGCCGAGCGGGGCGAGATGTCCCACCTTCTGATCGACCGCTTCCGGTTCGACAGCTTCGCGGAGGATTCGGACGAGGAGGACGGCAGCAAGCTGCTCACCCGGTTCGGCCACCTCGTCTACATGTTCTTCATGATCACACCGCCGCACGCCACGGTCGAGCGGGCGTGGCTGCGCGGCCAGCAGGTCGGGCGCTACAAGGCGGTCGACGATCTGCTCGACCACAATGTCGAGGCCTACACCGGCATGCCGCGGCTGTTCTTCACCTGGGCGTCGCGCAAGGACAAGTCGGTCTTCTACGAGTTTCTCGACAACAGCGTCCCCGAAGGCCAGCGGCCGAGAACCATCGCCTTCGGCTGGAACGGGGCGATGAACATTCTCGATCTCAAGTGCCTGATCGACATCGACCGCTACCGCAAGATCAACATCGACGCGAAGAGCCCCGAGGAGGTCTATACCGACGCCGGCGCCATGGCGCCCGAGCACAACACCGGGTTTCTCGAGGAATGCGCCCGCCGGATACCGTCGATCGAGCTCGCAGATCACGAGACCGGCGTCGTCTATGCGCGGCTGGAAGCGGGAAAGCTGAGCTGGACCGACCCGGCGGCGCTTGCAAAGGCGACCGGCAATCCGGAGACCAGGGCGGGCTTTCTCGCCCTCGCCCCGGGCTCGATGGAGCACGCCTCGAAGGCGCAGGTCGAGCCGCGAAGTCTGGATCGTAATCGGTCCCGCACGCTCGGCGAGTGGGGTGGCGCGTAGCCATCGGGCCACGGCCGGCGGCCGTGACCTCGTCCGCCTCGTCGTCTTAATCCGGGAAAAGGGGCTTGGGCTCGGCCGGCCCCGGCACCCGGCGCCCCTCCCGCTCGGGCGTCGGCGGTATCGGCCGTGGTCCAGGCGCGGGTTCCACAGAGACCGTCCGATAGGGGCGGAGGACGTAGGGCGGGCCGCAGTTCTGGCTCACGCCATCGCCCAGGGTGGCCTGGACCTCCGGGGCGTAGCGACTGTCGCTCAAGGCGGTGAGCCCGGCGACCGGCGCGGCGATCGCCACGCTGGCGACGCACACCACGCTTTTGAAGACCAGGTAGAACGGCGTACCCAGCGCGCTCACCACGGCATCGCCCGGATGGACGGTGGCACTCTCTCGGGTGCTCATCTCATCCCGAGGCGCCGTCTGGCAGCCGCAAAGCGCCAGCGCGCCTATAAGGACGAACACCGTACGCCGCATCCGCCAGTCCCTTCACGGACCGGACACGCGAGCTGGTCCGGTCCTTCGGCCGACACTAGCCGGAGCCCGGCCCGGGAGCAACTTCATGCGAGGGCTGCGTCCGGTCACCATCCGTTGCAAGGCGGTCTATGATTGCGGCGAGCAGGCGGAGCGAAGACGCACCATCGCAGGTTTGGAGGAAAATCGATGACGGCACCGGCACTGCTGTTCGATCTCGACGGTACGCTCGTCGACAGCGTCTACCAGCACGTCCTGGCCTGGCACGATGCGCTGCACGCATCGGGCATCGAGCTCTCGGTATGGCGGATCCACCGCCGCATCGGGATGAGCGGGGGGCTGTTCACGCGACAGCTCCTGCGTGAGACCGGGAGCGAGCTCGACGAGGCGCGGCTCGAGCGCCTGCGCCAGCTCCATGCCGAGGCCTATCTGCGGCGGATCGACCAGGTGCGCCCGCTGCCCGGCGCCCGCGCGCTGCTCGCCCGCCTCACCGAGCTTGGCTGCCCCTGGGCGATCGCCACCAGCGGCCGGATGGAGAGCGCCGGCCCGGCGCTCGCCATGCTCCAGGTGCCCGAGGGCGTGCCGATCGTGACCCGGGACCTCGTACAGCACGCCAAGCCCGATCCGGATCTGTTCCTCGAGGCGGCCCGGCGGCTGGGCGCGGACATCATGGACGCGGTCGTGATCGGCGACAGCGTGTGGGACCTGCTGGCCGCCCGGCGCGCGCGCATGCTGGGCGTCGGCCTCTTGTCCGGCGGCTACGGCACCGACGAGCTGGAGCGGGCCGGCGCCTATCGCGTCTACGAGGATCCCGCCCACATGCTGAGCCATCTGGACGAGATCGGCGTGCGATAGCGGCCGTGCGACGATCGCCTCTCGCGCCGGCGCGCGTGGCGCGCTAAGAAGCATTGGCATGGCGGACGCCATTTGTCTGGGCGAGCTTCTGATCGACTTCGTGCCGACCGTCACCGGCACGACCCTGATCGATGCGCCGGCGTTTCGGAAGGCGCCTGGCGGCGCGCCCGCGAACGTCGCGGTCGGTCTCGCCCGGCTCGGTGTGCCGAGCGCCTTCATGGGCAAGGTCGGCGACGACCCTTTCGGCCACTTCCTCGCCAATACGCTCGCCGAGACGGGTGTCGATACGGGGCCCCTTTGCTACTCGAGCGAGGCGCGCACCGCGCTCGCCTTCGTGTCCCTGCGCGCCGACGGCGAGCGCGAGTTCATGTTCTATCGGCATCCCAGCGCCGACATGCTGTTCACGCCCGAGGAGGTGGACGAGGCGGCGCTCCGCAGTGCAAGGCTCCTGCACTTTGGCACCATCAGCCTGATCTCGGAGCCGTCGCGCGCCGCCACTCTGCACGCGATCGAGGTCGCCAGAGACGCCGGCTGCCTGACCTCCTGCGACCCCAATCTGCGCCTCGCGCTGTGGCCGGACCCGGCCGCCGCCCGCGAGGGCCTGCTGCTCGGCATCTCCAAGGCAGAGGTCGTGAAGATCAGCGACGAGGAGCTGCGATTCCTGACCGGCTCCGACGATCCGGCTGCAGCCCGGCAGCAGCTGTGGCACGATCGGCTTCAGCTGATGGTTGTGACGTTGGGGGCCGCCGGCTGCGTCTATTTCACGCCCACCTTCGACGGCGTGGTCGTGGGCTTCAGCGTCGCCGCGATCGATGCCACCGGCGCAGGCGACGGCTTCGTGGCCGGGCTTTTGCAAGGACTGCTCATGGATCGCGGCGTTCCGGGCAACGAGGCGCGCCTGCGCGAGCTGTGTCGCTTGGCCAATGCGGTCGGCGCGCTGGCCACGACCGAGCGCGGCGCGATCCCGGCGCTGCCGACCATGGAGCGGGTCCGCACGTTCCTGGCCGCGCCATGAGCACGGCCCGGGACCAGCGGCTCGTCCGGCCCGCCGGGTGGATGGCCAGGAGATGCGATCGATGACCGCCCAGATCATGCCCGTCGACCCGTTCGACCTCGTGGTGTTCGGCGGCACCGGCGACCTCGCCCGGCGCAAGCTGATGCCGGGGATGTATTACCGCGACGCCGACGATCAGCTGCCGCCCGACAGCCGGATCATCGGCGCATCGCGCGGCCATCTGAGCCGCGAGAGCTACGCCGCGCTGGTCGAGGAGGCGGTGCGCGATCACGTCCGCCCGGAGTATGTCGAAGACCGGCGGCTCGGCCGCTTTCTCGGCCGGCTCGACCATGTCACGCTCGACGCCGACGACGCGAGGGGTTGGGACGACCTCGCGGCCAGGCTGGCCGGCCACGACCAGCGCGTGCGCGTCTTCTACCTGGCCACCGCGCCGGACCTGTTCGGCCCGGTCTGCCGGCAGCTCGGCGCGTTGCGGCTGGTCACGCCGTCGGCGCGCGTGGTGCTGGAGAAGCCGATCGGCCGGGACCTGGCTTCTGCCAGAGCGATCAATGATGAGGTCGGCGCCGTGTTCCAGGAGGATCAGATCTTCCGGATCGATCACTACCTCGGCAAGGAGACGGTGCAGAACCTGATGGTGCTGCGCTTCGCCAACTCGCTGTTCGAGCCGCTTTGGAGGTCGAGCGGCATCGACCACGTCCAGATCACTGTGGCGGAGCAGCTCGGCGTCGAAGGCCGGGGCGGCTACTACGACCGCTCGGGGGCGCTGCGCGACATGGTGCAGAATCACATGCTGCAGCTGCTGTGCCTGGTCGCCATGGAGCCGCCGAGCTCGCTCGCCGCCGACGAGGTGCGAGACGAGAAGCTGAAGGTCCTGCGCTCTCTCAAGCCGATCGGCAGCGCCGAGGTCAACCTCAGGACGGTGCGCGGTCAGTACCGGGCGGGCGCCGTCGATGCGGCGCCGGTGCCGGGCTATCTCGACGAGATCGAGAAGATCGCCGCCAGCAGCCGGACCGAGACCTTCGCCGTGGTCAAGGCGGAGATCGAGAACTGGCGCTGGGCCGGCGTGCCGTTCTATCTGCGCACCGGCAAGCGCCTGCCGACCCAGGCGTCGGAGATCGTGATCCAGTTCCGCGCCGTGCCCTATTCGATCTTCGGCAAGGGGACCGGCGCGCAGTCGCCCAACCGTCTGGTGGTGCGCCTGCAGCCCGACGAGGGGGTCAAGCTGTTCCTGACCACCAAGGATCCGGGGCCCGGCGGCATGCGCTTTCGCGACGCGCCGCTCAATCTGAGCTTCGCCGAGACTTTCAAGGTGCGCTATCCGGACGCCTACGAGCGTCTGCTCATGGACGTGATCCGAGGCAATCCGACCCTGTTCATGCGCCGCGACGAGGTCGAGGCGGCCTGGGCGTGGATCGAGCCGATCCTCGAGGCCTGGCAGGCGCAGGACGAGCCGCCCAAAGCGTACGCCGCGGGCACCTGGGGGCCGTCGGCGGCCATTGCCCTGATCGAGCGCGACGGCCGCACCTGGTACGAGGACGGTGCGTGATGAGCCGCGACTGCCGTCAGCATGCTTCTGCCGCCGAAGGCATGAGAGGAGGCCAGTTGCCGCGCTCGACCTCCCCACCTCTGACCCTCCCCCGCAAGGTGGGAGGGTGCGGTCGCGCCGCAGCCCACGGCTTACCCCCTCCCCCTCGATGGGGGAGGGATGGGTGGGGGTGATGCGGGATCGTAGCTCTTGATGCACAGGCTCTGAGCCGCCCGGAATAAGATTGATGAGCAAAGCCGGTCTGGAAGATCTGCTCGCCGGCACGGCCGTTGTGCCGGTGCTGGTGATCGATTCGGTGGCCACCGCCATTTCCCTGGCCCGCGCGCTGGTCGCCGGCGGCCTGCCGATTCTGGAGATCACCCTGCGCACCGAGGCGGCGCTCGACGTGATCCGGGCGATCGGCGCAGAGGTGGAAGGCGCGGTGGTCGGCGCCGGCACAGTCCTTGCGGCCGGGCAGCTCGAGCAGGTGGCCAAGGTCGGCGCGCGCTTCACGGTCAGCCCGGGTGCGACCGAGGGGCTGCTCGATGCGGCGCGCGACAGCCCCGTACCGCTCCTGCCCGGTGCGGCGACCGCCAGCGAGGTCATGCGCCTGCTGGAGCGCGACTACCGCTTCATGAAATTCTTTCCGGCCGAGCCCGCGGGCGGCGTCGACTACCTCAGGGCGCTCGCCTCGCCTTTGCCCGAGGCGCGTTTCTGCCCGACCGGCGGGATCGACGCCGCGCGTGCCAGGACGTATCTCTCCCTGTCGAACGTGGTCTGCGTTGGCGGGTCCTGGGTCGCGCCGGGCGACGCCGTCCGCACCGGCGACTGGGCGCGCATCAGGACGCTCGCGACGCAGGCGGCAGCGCTTCGATAGGCGAGCGCGGCAAGCTGAGGGGGCACGGATGTCGGCGTTGACCGGTTCGCCAGCCTGGCAGGCGCTGGAGCGCCATGCGCGCGATATACGAGACGCGCACCTGCGCGATCTGTTCGCCTCGGACCCCGATCGCTTCGACAAGTTCTCGCTCGAGCTGGACGATCTGCTCCTCGATCATTCGAAGAACCGCATCGCCGAGGACACGATGCGGCTTCTCTTCAATCTCGCCCGCCAGGCCGACGTCGAGGGCTGGCGGGATCGCATGTTCGCGGGCGAGAGGATCAACACGACCGAAAACCGCGCGGTGCTGCACGTGGCGCTGCGCAACCGCTCGAGCCGGCCGATCCTGGTCGACGGCGAGAACGTCATGCCGGCGGTCAACGCCGTGCTGAACCATATGCGCTCGTTCTCGGAGCAGGTGCGCAGCGGCCGCTGGCGGGGCCACACGGGCGAGACCATCACGGATGTCGTCAACATCGGCATCGGCGGCTCGGACCTCGGCCCGCTCATGGTCTGCGAGGCGCTCAAGCCCTATCAGCGCCTCGGGGCTCAAGCAGCCGAAGGCGGTAGCCCACCGCAACGGGCTCAAGCAGCCGAAGGCGGTAGCCGACCACAACAACCGCTTCACCCGCACTTCGTCTCCAACGTCGACGGCGCGCACCTCGTGCACACGCTCGAAGGTCTCGATCCCGCGCGCACGCTGTTCATCGTCGCCTCGAAGACCTTCACCACCCAGGAGTCCATGACCAACGCCGCCTCGGCGCGCGCCTGGCTGCTCGAGAAGCTGGGGCCGGACGCGGAGGTCGCGAGGCACTTCGTGGCGGTCTCGACCAACACCGATGCGGTCCGGGAGTTCGGCATCGACCCGCAGAACATGTTCGTGTTCTGGGATTGGGTCGGCGGGCGTTACTCCTTGTGGTCGGCGATCGGGCTGCCGATCGCGCTAGCCGTGGGCATGGACCGCTTCGAGGAGCTCCTCGCCGGCGCGCACGCCATGGACGAGCATTTCCGGAGCGCGCCGCTCGAGCGCAACCTGCCCGTGGTGCTGGGCATGCTCGGCATCTGGAACCGCAATTTCCTCGGCGCCTGCAGCCACGCCGTCCTGCCCTACGACCAGCATCTCGAGCACCTGCCCGCCTACCTTCAGCAGGGGGACATGGAGAGCAACGGCAAGTCCGTGCGCCGCGACGGTGTGCGCGTCGATTACGCGACCGGCCCGATCATCTGGGGCGAGCCCGGGACCAACGGCCAGCACGCGTTCTACCAGCTTATCCACCAGGGCACGGAGCTGATCCCGGCCGACTTCATCGCCGCGGCGGAGAGCCTGACACCGCTCGGCGACCATCACGAGAAGCTGCTCGCCAACTTCTTCGCCCAGCCCGAGGCGCTCGCGTTCGGCAAGACCGCCGAAGAGGCACGGGCCGAGCTCGAGGCGGACGGGCTCTCCGGCGCCGCCCTCGACGCGCTCCTGCCGCACAAGGTGTTCGAGGGCAACCGGCCGACCAACTCGATCCTGTACCGGAAGCTGACGCCCTATGCGCTCGGCCGGCTGATCGCGCTCTACGAGCACAAGATCTTCACCCAGGGCATCGTCTGGAACATCAACTCGTTCGACCAGTGGGGGGTCGAGCTCGGCAAGCAGCTCGCCAAGACGATCCTGCCGGAGCTTTCGGGCGCGGAACGGATCGCCAGCCACGACGCGTCGACCAATGCTCTCATCAACCATTTCAAGGCGTTGCGAGGTCGCGATCGGGGCGGCTGACTCCTGCCGCCGGACCCGGCATCCTTAATCAAGAAAACGGGAGGGCTTACGATGACCACGAGACAGACCACATCCAGGGCGCTGAGCCGGCGCGCCATGGCCTATGTGCTCGCCGGGGGGCGCGGCTCGCGGCTCAAGGAGCTGACCGACAAGCGCGCCAAGCCCGCGGTGTTCTTCGGCGGCAAGTCGCGGATCATCGACTTCGCGCTCTCGAACGCCCTGAACTCGGGCATCCGGCACATGGCGGTCGCCACCCAGTACAAGGCGCACAGCCTGATCCGGCACCTGCAGCAGGGCTGGAACTTCCTGCGGGTCGAGCGCAACGAGAGCTTCGACATCCTGCCGGCCTCGCAGCGCGTCTCCGAGACCCAGTGGTACCTCGGCACGGCCGACGCCGTGACCCAGAACATCGACATCATCCAGAGCTACGGTCCGGAATACATGGTCATCCTGGCGGGCGACCACGTCTACAAGATGGACTACGAGCTGATGCTCGAGCAGCACGTCAACCAGGGCGCCGAGGTCACGGTCGGCTGCCTCGAGGTGCCGCGCATGGACGCGGTCGCGTTCGGCGTCATGCATGTCGACGAGCAGGACCGGATCGTCGACTTCCTGGAGAAGCCGGCCGATCCGCCGGGCATTCCGGACAAGCCCGAGATGGCGCTCGCCAGCATGGGTATCTACGTCTTCCGCACCGATTTTCTGGTCGAGCAGCTGCGGCGCGACGCCGACGACACGCGCTCGGCGCACGACTTCGGCAAGGACATCATCCCCTACCTCGTCAAGCACGCAAAGGCGGTCGCGCACCGCTTCCCGGCCTCCTGCGTCAAGAGCAGCGCCGAGGCCGAGCCCTACTGGCGCGACGTCGGCACGGTCGACGCCTACTGGGAAGCCAACATCGACCTCACCGACATAATCCCGGAACTCGACCTGTACGACCGCGCCTGGCCGATCTGGACCTATTCCGAGATCACGCCGCCGGCCAAGTTCATCCACGACGAGGACGGCCGGCGCGGCATGGCGACCAGCTCGCTGGTCTCGGGCGCCTGCATCATCTCCGGTTGTCGGATCGACCGCTCGCTCCTGTTCACGGGCGTGCACGCCCATTCCTACAGCGAGCTCTGCGAGGTCGTGGCACTGCCCTACGTCCGGATCGGCCGCCACGCGCGCCTCAAGAAGGTCGTCATCGACCGCGGCGTGACCATCCCCGAAGGCCTCGTGGTGGGGGAGGACCCGGAGGAAGACGCCCGCCGCTTCCGCCGCACCGAGAAGGGCGTCTGCCTGATCACCAAGCCGATGCTCGAGCGCCTGGCGGCCTGAATTCGCGGGAGCAGGTCAGAAAGGCCTGGTCGGCTGGTGGTTCATCAACTCGTGGACAGAGGCTTGCAGGAGCCGGTTTAGCTGACCGGCCCCTGCAAGTACGGTTCGTGTCGGGGGCCTCGAGCCGCGAATGGACCCGGGCCGCACTGGGATCGCTCAGGCGGCGTCTGCTTCGACGTCGTACCAGAGCTTGTAATGATAGCCGGACGACGAGGCCGTGAGCAACTTGTCGCTTTGAGCATCGTCACGGACCGTCCACGAGCCCAGCGACTTGTACTTTTTATTGTTCCTTTCCTTCAGTTCCACGAGGACGCTGTGGTCGAAGTTGCGAGCCTCGTTAGGATAGCGGGTGTCGTCCTTGCCCATCTTTCCTTCCCAGACCTCCTGACCGGCAATGCAGAGCACTGGCTCGTCATCGCCGGAGAAGTCCTGCTTCCTTTCGCAGAACAATTTGGTGAGAGTGATCTTGGCCATTGCTTCGTCCCTCCTAGAGGATAGGAAATTTTGAAGTCTACCGAACCGTATGAGGTCCGCGAACGTCGGACCGGCCCGTACGGCGTTATCGCGCGGCCGATCCATCACACGGGCTTCAACCTAGCCGATCAGCGTGAACCCGCAGTTGTGCCCATCGGAAAAGAATCGTTAAATCGAAGGGTGAGCGCTTCGGTCATCCGACGATCGGAGCCGACGACCGACAGTCGATCGATCACCCTGCCGACAAACGGCGCCATGAGTCGGGCGGGCACGGCCTCGACCGCGCCGCTCGCCTCGGTCATCGCCGCCGGCTCCGGGCGGCTCGAATCGCAATTGGTCAGCGATGCAGGCCCTCGATCCAAGAAAATCGGCCCTCGCCGCAACGTTGCCGGGCGACCTGCAGATCGATCCTACTCGAGAAAGGCCGGCGTGAGCTCGACCTCGATGTCTTCTGGAGGAGGCGTCGGCAGGTCGAGGGCAATGTGCAGCTCGGGCTCGTCGCTGAGCAGCGCGGCCCGCTCCTCGGGCGTCACCGAGAGGTGGTAGTCCCCCGTCTGGTCCGCGGGGAAGAACGAGAACCGCCCGATCTCCGCCCCGCCGGGCAGGCTCACGACGATACCGAACGGAGTCATGCTCGGATTCTCGATCCGGGACACCCGGATGCGGATGATGCCGCGCCGCGTTGCATCCTCGTCGCGCTCCCGGGCGACGCGGGTCACGACATCCGGAACCTCGTTGCTGAGGCGGACCACGGGATCGGTCTCGTTGGCGGCGACGGAAGTCACCAATGCAGCCGCGAGCGCGGCAGCGGACATGAAGCACCTGCCGGCCCGGCGGCGCATCACTGGCCGCTGACCGCCATCGGCGTGGTGATCACGTCCAGCCGGCCGATCACGATCCGGCCCGGCTCGCGCTCGCCGGTCTCGAATGGCGTGGCGAGCAGGGAGAGGGTCACAGGGTCGCCGGGCGACAGCATGCCGCCGGCGCGCAGGCGAGCAAGCGTGTCGGTGATGTCCACATAGTAGTTAAGCAAATGGAGGGCGTGGCCCGGGCCTTGCGCTTCGGGATCGGTAAAGAACGCGAAGCTGCCGGCGAAATGCGGATCGTCGGCTGAGGTCTGACGCGTCGCGTCGGGCTTGCTCACGAAGATCAGCACGAAACTGTCGTCCCTGGCCGGCGGCGTGACTTCGGACACGCGGATCAAAACACGCACCGCGCTCTCGCCGGTGGCGGCGAGCGAATCGAGGATCTGCTCAGGTAGGCGGAACCGTCGCGTGATCGATTCTCCGGTCTCGAGCGCGAAACTGGTTGCCACCGGCACCTCCGCGAGCACCCGATGCCGGATATTCCCGCCGCGTTCGAACATCTCGGCGACCTCCCGTCGTCGGGTGCGGAGCGCGACCGGCACCGAATCGCCCATGGGCGAGGGTTCGAAGTCGTAGTCCCAGTACGGCCATAGCGTCGTCGCCGCGCAGGTCACCTCGACCGGCGAACCGTCCCCGTCCACGAACATGCCGGCGAGATTGAACAAGCCCCAGTCGGCGTCGGCGATGTTAGGATTGCCGCGATGGATATTCCAGTGCGCCCAGAGGCAGTCAATGAAGTTGTGGTGACACCAGAACACGGGATCCAGTGGAGCAAAGTAATTACCCATGGTCCCGCCGACGAACGAACCGTGGATGTAGTTGTGCGGCCCTCCCTCCAGTTCACCGTAGCTGGGCAGGCCCCCGGGACGCAGCGCCGTCGAGGCGTAGCTTGCGAACTGCTCGAAGTTGGTCAGCGCAAGAATGCCTTCGATCACCGATTGGCCGACCGACAGCTCGCTCGCCAGCGAGCTGGGACCGGCCGAGCGCGACGCGTGGTCGAGGTTGCCGGTCCAGAACGCATCCGGGATCGCGCGATCCACCTGCCAGTTCCAATACGGCAGAGCGAAGTCCGTCACACCGGTCAGCTCCCGGCAGATGTTCTCGAAATAGAACAGATAGGCGCGATGCCACGGCAGGAAATACCAGTTGCCGTGCGGGCAGAAATCGTTATGGATCTGCGCTTGGTTGTCCCAATTGCGCGGATCCGTCGGAGGCAGGGCCTGCATCGCCGCGACGGCCGCATCGTAGGTGGCGATGTCGGTGGCTGCGGCGGCGGACGTCACGCTCTTTCGCACCGGCCGGTTGGCCA
>Ga0299913_10003658_pt1 | contig 12645 bp, 13 predicted proteins | sample RVTome_9_FD_201360 | JGI IMG/M metagenome (GOLD analysis project Ga0299913, IMG submission 201360) | Soil microbial communities from uranium-contaminated site in the Upper Colorado River Basin, Wyoming, United States - RVT155D38 (version 2) ... | reverse complement strand
CCCACAGGTCCTCGGTGATCCCGAAGGTCGATTCCTCCCTCTGGGGCTGCTCACCGTCGCTCTGGTGCTGGGCATGTCGACCTGGTTCTCTGCCACTGCAGTGATTCCCCAGTTGGCGGAAGCATGGGGCCTCTCAGCAACGTCACAGGCATGGCTGACGATCAGTGTCGTCTTGGGATTCGTCATCGGTGCGCTGGTGTCGTCAGCCTTCAACATCGCTGACCGGTTCCGGCCACAGGTCGTGATGCTCATCGGCGCAGCGGGAGCGGGTTTCGCCAATCTCGGGTTGATCTGGATCGACGATGCCCTGGTCGGCATCTTGCTTCGTCTCACCACCGGTTTCTTCCTCGCCGGTGTCTACCCACCCTCGTTCAAGCTCATCTCCACCTGGTTTCGACACGGTCGTGGGATGGCCCTTGGAATGCTGGCCGCCGGAATCATCGTCGGCAACGCACTCCCGCACCTCGCCAATGCACTGGGCGGTGTCGATTGGCGAAACGTAATCTATGCCACCTCGATCATGAGCATCATCGGTGGCAGCATCGCCTACCTGGTGAGAGACGGACCCTTTCCGTTTCCCGAGTCTGCGTTCGACCCGCGACAGGTCGGGCTGGTTTTCTCCAACCGTGGTGTTCGCCTCGCCTCGATCGGTTACTTCGGGCACATGTGGGAGCTGTTCGCCATGGCAGCGTGGTTCCTCGTGTTCTTTCGCGCACACCTCGTCGCCGTCGGCCAGGACCCTCTTCCATTCGCGGCATTCATCACATTCGCAGTGATCGCAATGGGCTCTGTCGGATCCTGGCTCGGCGGCCTGATTGCGGACCGATGGGGCCGCACGAAGTTCACCATCACGATGCTGGCCATCTCGGGCGCTTGTTCGATCACGATCGGCTTGCTCTTCGACGGCGCCACTTGGCCGATAGTCGTGATCGGGTTGATTTGGGGGCTCACGGTCGTGGCCGACTCGGCACAATTTTCGGCCATGGTCACCGAGACCGGTGACCAGTCGTACGTGGGCACTGCTCTGACGATGCAAATGGCGATCGGCTTCACGATCTCGGCGGCGACCATTTGGATCGTGCCGATCATCGAGCAGGTAGTCACGTGGCGATGGGCCTTCTCCATTCTCGCCATTGGACCCGCGGTTGGCGTGCTCGCCATGCTCAGATTGAGACGTCTACCGGAGGCGCGTCTGATCGCGGGGGGTCTCGGCTGACATCCAATCATCAATGAGCCTCCGGTTCACGACTGCGGGGAGCCAGGATCTACCCTGTCACGCCAGCCCATGGCCATCTACCCGATCCGAACCTTTGGCGATCCGGTGCTCCGCATGGAGACCAAGCCCATCACCGAAGTCACCGACGCTGTTCGCATCCTCGCCCAGGACATGATCGAGACGATGTACGACGCCCCTGGGGTAGGGCTCGCAGCCAATCAGATCGGGATTGCTCGTCGGATCGCGGTATTCGACGCCCAGGACGAGCTCGGAGCACGCGTGATGGTCAACCCGAAGCTCGTCGAGACCTCGGGCGAGACAACCCGGGAAGAGGGCTGTCTCTCAGTGCCCGGGTACTGGTGGGAGATCAGACGTCCTGCCTTTGCGAGAGTGGTGGCCCTGGACCTCGACGGCAACGAAGTCGAATATGCCGGTGATGAACTGCTCGGTCGGGTCCTGCAGCACGAGGTCGGCCACCTCGAAGGGGGACTTCTCTTCGACGTTCTGCCAAAACGTATTCGCAAGAAGGCCCTGCGCGACCTTCGCGATGAGGCGTTGGGATACGCCTGATGGCGAGGACTGTGTTCCTGGGGACACCGACCTCGGCGGTCCCAACCCTGCATGCCCTCGCATCGAAACACGAGGTCGCTCTCGTCATCACCCAACCCGACCGGCCCAGAGGCCGCTCGAAGAAGCCTCTGCCTCCTCCGGTGAAGGGCGCAGCTCAACACCTAGAGCTCGAGGTGGCACAGCCAGAATCGCACGCCGAGCTTCTCGAGACTCTCGCGGACGTCGCACCAGTCGATCTCGGTGTCGTCGTCGCCTACGGTCGCATCATCCGACCGGAAACCCTCCGGCTGCCCGAAAGCGGGTTTCTCAACGCTCACTTCAGCCTCCTTCCTCGCTGGAGAGGGGCGGCACCTGTGGCCCGTGCATTGATGGCTGGAGACTCGATGACAGGTGTCACGATCATCGTGCTCGACGAAGGACTCGACACCGGTCACGTCCTGACCGCCCAGGCAGTCGATATCGATAGTGGAGAGAATGCAGGCGAACTGACCGAGCGACTGGCTCGGATGGGAGCTCGACTTCTCGTCGATACGATCGGGCCGTATCTCGCTGGAGAGCTCGAGCCGAAGCGGCAAACCGGAGACGGTGCCAGCTACGCCGACAAGATCGAATCGAGCGACCGGCCCCTGAGGTCCACGGACACGATCGAGAGCGCCGTCAATCGAGTTCGTGGCCTCGCACCTGACCCGGCGGCAACCCTGAACATCGATGGCGAGGCGCACAAGGTCCTGGACGTCACCCGAGCCTATGCCAGCCCACCGCAGGGGAGATGGCAAATCCTCGAACGGGTTCCGGTCGTAGGCCTTGCCGACGGAGGAATCGAGCTGATCTCGCTCCAACCACCCGGGAAGAAGCCGATGAGTGGAGCGGCTTGGGCCCGTGGTCGGCGCGAGAGGGGCGGAACAATCGGATGAGGCCATAGACTCGGCTCATGGCAGTCAAGATCGCGCCATCGCTTCTGGCAGCCGACTTCTCCCGTCTCGATGAGGAGATTCGCCGCGTCGCCGATCATGTCGACTGGCTCCACCTCGACGTCATGGACGGCCACTTCGTACCCAACATCTCATTCGGAATCCCGGTGATCTCTTCGATCCGTGATTCGACCGACCTCTATTTCGATTGCCACATAATGACCACGAATCCAGACGCCTACTTCCCGGAGTTGGCAAAGGCCGGAGTAGATCTGGCAACGGTCCACATCGAGGCGGTCCCGGACCCGTCACGCTCGATGGAGCGGGCGGCCGAGAACGGTCTCGGATTCGGCCTCGTGATGAACCCGGGCACCCCGTTCGACGCCGTCGCCGACTACGTGGATCGTTGTGACGTGATCGTGATCATGTCGGTCGAGCCCGGATACGGCGGTCAGACCTTCATCCCCGATGTGGTACCCAAAATCGCATCGGCGAGAGAATTCGTTGAGGACCACGGTTTGGCCGCCGATATTGAGGTCGATGGCGGCATAACGCCTGAGAATGCCGGACAGGTGATCGCGGCCGGTGCCACGGTGCTGGTTGCAGGAACTTCCGTGTTTCGGGCCGATGACCCTCCATCCGCAGTGAGCGCTTTGAGAAGGGCAACAGACACAACATGAGCGAACGAGTGCTGGTCGCAGACGACGATCCAGACATTCTCACGGTCGTCAAGGTGAACCTCGAGCTCGACGGGTTCGAGCTCGACACGGCCGTCGACGGCGAGGACGCCCTTCAGAGGGCGACCTCCAATCCGCCGAATGTCATCATCCTCGACATCATGATGCCTCGGATGGATGGCCTCACCGCCCTTCATCGCCTTCGGAGCCAGGCTTCCACTGCGAGCATCCCGATAATCCTCCTCACCGCCCGTGGGCTACCCGAAGATCGGGTCCGCGGTCTGGAGCTCGGGGCCGACGACTACATCACCAAGCCGTTTGACATCACCGAGCTGGCAGCGCGGGTGCGAGCAGTCCTTCGCCGGACCCAGGCCGCTCGTGACCTTTCACCGCTCACCGGGCTTCCAGGAAACTTCAAGATCACAGCGGAGATCGAAACTGCCATCAAGGAGAGCCGCGAGTTCGCGCTCGTCCATGGGGACCTCGACAACTTCAAGGCGTTCAACGACCACTACGGATTCATGAGAGGCGATGAGGTGATCCGGTTCTGCGGCAGCTGCCTCACAGATGCTGCCACCAGCCTCGGGATCGAAGGCGCCTTCGTCGGACACATCGGTGGCGACGACTTCGTGGCCATGGTGCCACCGTCGGTGGCGGAGTCCTTCTGCAAAGAGGTCATCGAGCGCTTCGACGACGGGATTCTCGACCTCTACGACACCGCCGACGCACTTCGCGGCTATATCGAGGTAGTCGACCGTAGAGGCGAACGCTATGCGTTCCCGGTCGTCTCCCTGTCCCTGGGGGTAGCGTCCACCGACGTGCGTGACATCGGTACGCAATGGGAGGCGTCTGCGATCGCGGTCGAAATGAAAGAGTTCGCCAAGAAGCAACCTGGCTCGACTTACCGCATCGATCGACGGACCGGGTGACAGAGAGCCGGTTTCTCCAGCGAACCTACGAGCTCGCCCGCTCCGAGCATCCGCATCCGAATCCGCGGGTTGGGGCGATTGTCGTCGATCGACACGGGACGATCATCGGCGAAGGAGCACACGAGGGCCCCGGCGCGCCTCACGCAGAGGCCCTGGCGATCGAGCGAGCCTCCAACGTGCTCGGCGCCACCGTCTACGTGTCACTCGAGCCATGCGTCCACCACGGGCACACGCCACCCTGTGTGGACCGCATCATCGAGGAAGGCGTGGGCAGGGTCGTCATAGGGACCTTGGATCCCGACGAGAGGGTGTCCGGTGCTGGGGTGGAAGCCCTGCAAGCGGCCGGCATCGAAGTGCTCGTGGTCGACGACCCGGCCGCCCGTGAGGTCGACCCGGCCTATTTCCACCACCGGGAGACAGGTTTGCCCTTGGTGACATTGAAGTACGCGATGACATTGGACGGCTCTGTAGCCGCCCTGGACCGCACTTCGCAATGGATCACCTCTGAAGAGGCACGGTCGGATGCACACGCCCTGCGCGCAGAGAACGACGCCATCATCGTGGGCACCGGGACCCTGGTGGCAGACGACCCCCGGTTGGACGTGCGTCTGCCTGGCTATGAGGGCCCTCAGCCACGTCCGGTGATCGTTGCCGGCGAGACCGACCTCCCACGAGACCGAAGAGTCTGGGATCGGGATCCTGTGATCGTTGCGCCTCGCGAGATCCCTGTGCCTGCCGGCGACCTCCTCGTGGTGGGCGGAGAGGAACGTCCCGGGCCCGAAGTGGTCTGTCGAGCGCTTGCCGACGCTGGATTTTTGTCGGTCCTGTTGGAGGGCGGGCCGACCTTGGCGGGGGCATGGATGAGGTCCGGAGTCGTGCAGCGCGGGGTCGTCTACATAGGAGGACGTCTCGGAGGCGGAGTTGGTCGTTCGCCCCTTGGAGGGAGATTCGGCTCAATTGGCGATGCCGTAGCCGGCGACATAATCGGCATCCGTCGCCTCGGCCCAGATTTACGCGTGGATTTCGTGTTGGATGGTTGAGTGTTCACAGGGATCGTTGAACAAATTGGGGAGGTCGTCTCCCTGGAGCCGACCGACACCGGACGCCGCATCGTTGTCCGCGGCCACGATCTCGGAGAGTTGTCCGTGGGAGCATCGATCGCCGTCAACGGGGTGTGTCTGACTGCGATCCAGCCGGACGGCGACACCGTCAGCCTCGACGTCATCCCCGAGACGCTGAGCCGTACCAACCTGGGAAACTTGGAGACAGGATCGAGAGTCAACCTGGAGCGGCCAATGCCGGCCCATGGGCGATTCGACGGGCACATCGTCCAAGGCCACGTGGACGGGTTGGGCACGGTCGGATCCATCCGATCCGCGGAGGACGGCTCGGTCGTTGTGGAGCTCGAGGTCGAACGCGACATGCTCCGCTATCTGGTGGAGAAGGGCTCGGTCACGGTCGACGGCGTCAGTCTGACCGTTTCCTCTGTGAGCGATACCGGCTTCACCGTCGCCCTCATACCCCACACCCTGGAAGTCACCACCTTGGGCTTGCGCACCGAGGGGGACACGGTCAACCTTGAGATCGACGTGCTGGCGAAGTACGTGGAACGACTCCTGGACGAGAGATGAGTTTCGCACCAATCGAAGACATCATCGCCGCTGTCGGCCGAGGTGAGATGGTGATCATGGTCGATGACGAGGACCGTGAGAACGAGGGCGATCTCATCATCGCCGCAGAAGACGTCGCACCCGACAACATCGGGTTCATGCTTCGCTATACGAGCGGGATCATCTGCCTGCCGGTGATCGGCGAGCGTCTCGACGAGCTCGAGCTGCCGATGATGGTGGCCAAGAACACCGATGTGCGACGGACCGCATTCACCATTTCGATCGACGCCGCCCACGGGACAACCACCGGCATATCGGCAGCCGACCGATGTCGAACGGTCCTTGCCGTGATAGACCCCGGGACACGTCCGGACGATCTGGCCCGACCCGGGCACATGTACCCGCTCCGCTACGAGCCCGGAGGCGTCTTGAAGCGGGCCGGGCACACCGAAGCGGCGGTCGACCTGGCCGAGATGGCCGGGAAATACCCGGCCGCTGTGTTGGCCGAGGTCATGAACGACGACGGAACGGTGGCAAGACTGGCCGACCTCGAGGTATTCGCCAAAGAGCACGGTCTCCTCATGGGCACCATCGCCGACCTCATCGCTCACCGGCGCAAGCAGGAGAAGCTGGTGGAGCGGGTGGTCGAGGCACGAATCCCCACCGCACATGGCGAATTCGCCGCGATCGGGTATCGGTCACTCGTCGACGATCGCCAGCATATCGCGCTGGTCAAAGGCGACATCGGTGATGGTGCAGGCGTCATGACACGGGTTCATTCCGAATGCCTGACCGGAGACGTGTTCGGCAGCCTCCGATGTGACTGCGGCGAGCAACTGGACTACGCCCTCGCCAGAATCGCCGAGGAAGGCAGAGGAGTAGTCCTCTACATCCGCGGCCACGAGGGTCGGGGCATCGGCCTGCTTCACAAGCTCGCCGCCTACCGGCTCCAGGACGAGGGTCTCGATACCGTCGATGCCAACGTCAATCTCGGGCTGCCAGTCGACAGCAGGGACTATGGGGTTGGTTCCCAGATCCTCTATGACCTGGGTGTGAGGTCGATGCGTCTTTTGACCAACAACCCCGTGAAGCGCGCCGCCATCGAGGGCTACGGGCTCTCTATCGACGAGCGGATCCCCATCGTCTCGCCGGCCAACGATGAGAACCAGCGCTATTTGCAGGCGAAGGCCGACCGGCTGGGTCACGAGCTAGATGTGGACAGCGCGTGACTCGAGTCGTCGACGACTCGAACGACGGGACGGGTCTGCACGTCGGGGTTGCGGTCGCCCGGTGGAATCAGGCAATCACAGAAAAGCTTCTCGACGGTGCGCTGGGACGGCTCGAGACACTTGGCGTGGCCGATGTCACCGTGCTCAGGGTGCATGGGGCGCTGGAGCTCCCTCTGGCGTGCCAAGAGCTCGCCGCGGCAGGTTGTGACGCGGTGGTGGCGATCGGGGCGGTCGTCAAGGGAGAGACCGACCACTACGACATCGTCGTCAACGAGTCGGCCAGGGGGCTGACTCTGGCGTCACTGGACACCGGCGTACCCATCACCAACGCTATCCTGGCCGTTCACGACTACCAGCTCGCCGTAGATCGCGCCGGCGCCGGCCAGGGCAACAAGGGTGCCGAGGCCGTCGACGCTGCGATTTCGTTGGCCAATTCCCTACGCAACCTGGGGGAGTCCTGAGACCCATCGATATTGGCTCGGGCCCGGCCACTGGTATCCTGACAGGGACAACACAGCGCGAGAGCGGAGGTGCTGCCTCCCCACCCGGCCACGCAGGAGTTGCTGTGAGCTGCGGTCGAGCGAGAGACGGGTCGTTGGCGACCCGTCGTAGAGCACTATGGCAGCAGGTATCCGCCTGCTGCTTTTTCATGTGCCACGAGCACATAGACGTTGTTGGGACAGTACGCAGAAAAGGCTGCGATCAACAGGAGGTATCAGCATTCCAGAGCTGCGCGTGAACGGTGCGATCCGGGCAAAAGAGGTCCGGGTGGTCGCCCCCGATGGAGAGCAAATCGGAGTCAAGAAGATAAATGAGGCCATGTGGCTGGCGGAGCAGCTCGATCTCGACCTGGTCGAGGTAGCCCCAAATGCCCGGCCCCCGGTTTGTCGGCTGATGGACTACGGACGGTACAAGTACGAACAGTCCGTCAAGGATCGTGAAGCTCGGAAGAAGCAGACTCGAACCCAGATCAAAGAGCTTCGGATGCGAGTGCGGATCGGTGAGCACGACTTCGAGATCACCAGCCGCAAGACGCGGGAGTTTCTCGAGGACAACGACAAGGTCAAGGTCACGATCCGCTTCCGCGGTAGAGAGCGGGAGCGTCCCGAGTTTGGCCGAGATCTGATGAATCGCCTCGCTGAGGACGTTGCCGACCATGGCACCGTCGAACAGGCGCCCAAGATCGAGGGTGCGTCGATGACCATGGTGCTGGCCCCCCTGCCCAAATCGCAGCGTCCCAAGAACAGAGAGCAGCAGAGAGACGAAGAGGAATAGGAGGACCCTGTGCCCAAGATGAAAACCCACAGCGGCGCCAAGAAGAGAATCAAGATCACCGGGACCGGCAAATACATGCGTCGCCAATCTGGTCGCGGTCATCTCCGCCTCGCCAAGGGCAAGGCGACCTTCAATCGCCGCAAGGGCATGGTCGAGCTCGCCCCGGGCGATGCCAAGGTCATCAAGAAGCAACTGGGCAAGTAGGAGGTCTACCCATGGCACGTGTAAAACGCGCAGTTCATGCGAAGAAATCCCACAAGAAGGTCCTCGACCGGGCCAAAGGCTACAAGGGCGCCCGCAGCCGTCGGTTCAAGACCGCCAACGAGCAGGTCATGCATGCCATGCAGGACTCGTATCGGGATCGCCGGGCTCGCAAGCGCGATTTCCGCAAGCTCTGGATCGCCCGAATCAACGCGGCGGCGCGACAGAACGGGACGACCTACAGCCAGTTCATCGCCGGCCTTAGGGCCGCGGAGATCGAGGTCGACCGGAAGATGCTCGCCGAGATGGCGGTGAACGATCCTGACGCCTTCGCTCAACTTGTAGAGGCCGCCAAGACCAGCTGAGCAGACCGAGAGTCGAGCCGATGGAGCCGGTCCGCACTCACCGCGCCAAGTCAGTGGTGGAGGCGGCCCGGCTTCATCGCGTCCGGGACCGGAAGGAACGAGGCCTGACGCTCGTCGAGGGCCCCGACTTGTTCAGAGATGTTGCCGCGACAGGCATCAACGTGATCGAGGTGTTCGGGCTGGACCCACCTGCCGATTCGGCGGTGATTCCCGTCGACCAACGCGCCCTCGTTCGCCTGGCAGGGACCAAGTCGCCGCGGGGGCCGGTCGCCGTTGTCGAGATCCCCACCGAATGGCTCGATAGATCGCGAAATCTCCTCGTCTCGGTGAGTGTGTCCGATCCGGGCAACGTAGGGACCATGGTCCGCACCGCAGCAGCTTTCGGCTGGGGGTTCGCTTACACGGAAGGATCCGCCGATCCCTGGTCACCCAAGACGATTCGGGCCGGCGCCGGCGGACAATTTCAAACGTCGGTGGCTCGGATCGGATCTGTCTCGGAGCTGGGGCATTGGACGACCGTGGCCACCGTCCCCCGCGGTGGCGAAGTACCAGGCACCGTCGGAGCACGTCCTGTCGCCGTCCTCATCGGAGAGGAATCGGCGGGTCTGCCGGAAGCGATCGTTCGAGATGCGGACCATCGAATGACGATCCCGACATCCGGCCCCACGGAGAGCCTGAATGCCGCCGTTGCGGCCTCGATAGCGGTATACGCGCTGGCGAGTGGTTCCGTGGATTCCGAGCGGGAGGTATAACCTGCCGCCGGACATGGACCCGATCGTCACGCTGGAACAGGCCATCGCCGACGCCCCAGAATTGGTAGACCGTGTTGACTCGCTCGACGATCTCGAGAGGGCGGAGACAGCCCTGTTGGGCAAGGATTCGGCGGTGGGCCGAGTGAGCCGCAAGATGGGCAGTCTCGCCAACGATCTAAAGCCCAAGGTTGGAGCAAAGCTCAACGAGACATCGATTCTCATCAAGGATTTGCTCGCCGCCAAGCGGGCCGAGTTGGAGGCGCGAGATGAGGAGCGAAACCTCCACGAGGAGATGGTCGACGTCACACTTCCGCATCTCACCATCCCTAGAGGCAGACTTCACCTGGTTCAACAGACCATCGACGAGATCGTCGACATATTCGTCGGGCTCGGCTATCAGGTGGCCTCCGGCCCAGAGGCCGACCTGGCCTATTACAACTTCGATGCCCTGAACACACCACCCGACCATCCCTCACGTTGGGAGTCGGACACCATGTATCTCGACTGGGGAGCTCCCGAGGACGAGGTGTTGCTGCGGACCCAGACGTCCCCGGTGCAGGCGCGCTGGATGGAATCGCACGACCCCCCCGTGTACATCGTCGTACCCGGCCGCACCTACCGCACCGACACCATCGACGCCACCCATCTCCCCGTCTTCCATCAAATCGAGGGATTGGCGGTCGACGACAACATCCAGTTCAGCGATCTCAAAGGCACACTGCTGCATTTTGCACGTGAGTTCTTCGGCCACGACAGCGAGGTCAGAATGCGGCCGCACTTCTTCCCATTCACCGAGCCGAGCGCGGAGCTCGACATCAGTTGCTTCGCATGCGACGGCGGCCAACCCGGCTGCAAGGTCTGTGGCGGGGCGGGCTGGCTCGAGCTCCTGGGCTGCGGGATGGTCGATCCGTACGTCCTCGAGGCAGCAGGCTACGACTCGACCAGGCTGAGCGGCTTCGCCTTCGGGATGGGGCCTGAGCGCATCGCCATGGTTCGCCATGGCATCGACTCCCTGCGTCACTTCATCGACAACGACATCCATTTCCTGAGTCAGTTCGGATGAAGGTACCTCTGCGCTGGCTGCAGGAATTCATCGACCTGCCGACTCCCGACGTGGACGAGTTGTCCTATGCGTTCGACATGCTCGGTCTCACGACCGAGAGCGTCGAGCACCTCGAAGTGGGGTGGAGTGACGTCTTCGTGGGCCAGGTCCTCGACGTCTCGCCACATCCTGATGCCGACAAGGTGCGGGTGTGCCAGGTAGATAGTGGCACGGGCCCCACTCAGATCATTTGCGGCGCCTGGAACTTCGAAGGAGGTGCGACCGTGGCCGTCGCTCGACCGGGTGCCGTGCTGCCCGGCGATTTCGAGATCGGCCAACGCACCATCAGAGGAGTCGAGTCGAACGGGATGATCTGCTCCGAGCGCGAGCTCGGCCTGGGAGACGATCATGCCGGGATCATGGTCCTCACCGAGGGCCAGGAGGTAGGTCGCCCGTTTGCTGATTACGTGGAGCTGCCCGACGTGGTGTTCGAACTGGAGATCACCCCGAACCGGCCCGACGCCCTATCCCTCTGGGGCGTAGCCCGCGATCTCGCCGCCTGGTTCGACGTTGGCTATGGCGTGCCCGTGCTCGAGATGCCGACTGTCCCCGGTGCCACCTCCATCTCAGTTGACATAGCCGACCCAACGGGATGTCGCCGATTCACCGCTCGCGAGATCAGCGGGGTGAGTGTCGGCCTGGCCCCTCTCCGGATACGGCACAGACTGCACAAGGCAGGCACTCGCTCGGTGTCAGACGTCGTCGACGTGACCAACTACGTGATGTACGAGCTGGGACATCCGCTCCACGCGTTCGACGCCGACTCCATCGTGGGTGAGAAGCTGACTGTCAAGAGAGCTGAAGCGGGGGAGAAGCTGGAGACTCTCGACCATGTCAACCGAGCCTTGTCGACCGACGACCTCATCATCTACGACGAAGCCGGGCCAACGTCGATGTCGGGAACGATGGGCGGTGCCAGGAGCGAGGTGTCGGAATCGACCACTCGTGTTCTCATGGAAGCAGCCTCTTGGGACCCGCCGACGATCATGAACATGTGGCGCCGCCACGATTTGCGTTCGGAAGCCGCCACCCGTTTCGAGCGAGGAGTCGACCCCAACCTCGCTGACATCGCCAACCAGAGAGCCAGTGCAATGGTTCAGGCTCTATGCGGCGGTCAGATCTTGCAGGGCGCGGTCGACGAGGTCGCGGTCGATGTCGAGCCATGGGTCGTCGCACTTCCGGTAGACGAGGCGGGTCGCCTCCTGGGCGATGGTTTCGAGCCCGATTATGTCACGGAGATCCTCCAGCGTCTCGGCATGGACGTCGGTGGCGACGATCCCTTGCTCGTCACGGTGCCCACTTTCAGACCCGACCTCACCCGACCAGCCGACCTCGTCGAAGAGGTGGCTCGCGTACACGGATACGACAAATTCGAGGCAACCCTACCGTCGGGACCCGCCGGCGGTCTCACCGCCGAGCAACGCCGACAGAGATCGCTCAACCGCGTCTTGGCCGGTGCCGGTCTCAGTCAGGCAATCAACCTTCCATTCGTGAGCGTGGGCGAACTGAACGCCCTCGGATTCGAGACGGACGGTGGCGATCTGCTGACGATCAAGAACCCGTTGCGCGAGGAAGAGAGCAAGCTGCGCCCAACACTTCTCCCGGGGCTGCTGAACGATCTTCGCTACAACCGGTCGCACGGCAGCCCCTCCGTTGCCCTCTTCGAGGCCGGCAGGGTCTTCTTCTCCGAGCCTGATCCCAGCGACCCCCGTCTGCCCCGTGAGTACGACCGGTTGGCTTGGGCCATTGTGGGAGACATCGGCTTGGAGAGGATCCGCGAGAACTCGTCGACAGCGGATGTCTCGATC
>Ga0299913_10003657_pt1 | contig 12646 bp, 6 predicted proteins | sample RVTome_9_FD_201360 | JGI IMG/M metagenome (GOLD analysis project Ga0299913, IMG submission 201360) | Soil microbial communities from uranium-contaminated site in the Upper Colorado River Basin, Wyoming, United States - RVT155D38 (version 2) ... | reverse complement strand
CGCCAGCCGCCCCATCGCCGACACCATCAGGTCCTTGCGCTCCTGATCGAGCGACCCGAGGACCTCGTCGAGCACCATGAACCCGACGTCGGCGCCCGAGACACGTGAGAGGTGCGTCGAGATCGCCACCCGCAGCGCGAGGTTCGCGAGGTCGGTCTCGGAACCGCTGAACCTCGAGATCGGGAAGTACATGTCGCCGTCGGCGATCTCGATCGCGAGCGTGTCGTCGTGGATCCGGAGGTCGTCGTACTCGTGGTTCGTGAGCTCACGGAACAGCACCTCGGCCTCGCGTGAGAGCTCCGGCCCGACCCGCGCCACGAGATGATCGCGGAACCCGTCGAGGAGGAGCGCCGTGCGCTCGAGGTAGCGGGCTTGCGAGCGCAGCTCGTCGACGCGCGCGGCCGTCTCGCGGGCCTGCGCGAGCTGACCGTCGAGACGCTCCGCCGCCTTGTCGAGCTCGCGGGCCGTGTCGCTCGCCGCACGCTCGCGGGCGCGCGCCACGTCGAGCGCAGCTCTGGCCTCGTGGAGCGCCGTCGCCGCGGAAGCGTGTGCATCCGGGTCGAACGCGAGGGTCTCTGCCTCGGCGGTCAGGCGCTCGATCTCCGCGACGGCTTCCGCCAGGCGCTCGTCGAGCCGTTCGAGATCGCCGCGAGCCTCGCCCAGCCGTTCCGCCGCGACTTCGAGCTGGGCGCGGCGCTCGCGGAGCGCCCGCGCGCGAGCGGCATCGGCCGACAACGCGTCGACGTCGGGAACCGTTCCGCCGAACAGTGCCAGCTTCGCAGCGGCCTCCGCCCGCAGCTCTGCCAGCTGCTCCTCGAGCCGCGCACGGTGGTCGACGATCCCGCGGACCTCCTCGCCCGCCCGGAACGCCGCCGCTCGGTCCCGCTGGGCGGCGGCGAGGGCCTTCGCCGCCGCGGACGCTTCCTGCTTCGCCGAGGCGATCGCCTGCTTCGCCGCGGCGACCACCGCCCTGCGTTCCTTCACGTACGCGGCGAAGCCGTCGCCGAGCGCTTGCCCGCACGTCGGGCACGGCAGGCTCGGGTCGGCCTCGCGAGCGCGCGCGAGGTGCTCCTCGGCATCGTCGCGTGCCACCGCGGCCCGGTCGGTTTCGGCGCGGGCCCGCGCGTCGGCTTCGCGGGCGGCGTCCAGCTTGCGTTCCGCTTGCGCCAGGGCGTCGGCGGCCGCTTCGGCGTCCGCCATCGGCATCTCGTCGAGCGCGGCCTCGGCCCCGGCGAGCTTGGCGGCGATCTCGGCCGCGCCGGCAGCCAGGGCCGCGCGCTCCTGCACGCCTTCGAGCGTCGAGAGCTCCTCCTCGAGCTTCGGGAGGTGGGCGAGATCGGCCTCGAGACGCTCGATCCGCGCGGTCCGTTCGTCGCGCTCCGTGGTCGCCGCCTCGCGTGTCCGGGTCACCGCGGACAGCTCCACGGTGAGGGTCTCCACCCGTTGACGGACGCCGTCGAGGGCCGCGAACGCGTCGCCGGCGACCTCGGCGGCGACGCGGGCCGCCTCGAGCTCATCCGCGGCGACGCCGGCCGCACCCGTGGCTTCGGCCGCGACGTCGCGGGCTTCCTTCACCCGCGCCTCGAGCTCGGCGAGGTCGTCGACGGCTTCGGCGAGCTGTGACACGCTCGTGTTCGTCGCCTTCGCCTCCTTGCGGGCGGCCGAGCGAGCGTCGTCGACGGGCTTGATCCCGAGCAGACGCAGCGCCATGTCCTTGCGCTTGGACGCCGTCTGGTCCGAGAGCGCGTCGAGCTGCTTCTGTTCCGCGTACACCGACGCGCGGAACACCGGCAGGTCCATGTGCAGGAGCCGCACGATCTCGTGCGTCACCTCGGTCGTGCCCGTCGCGAGCACGAGGCCGCCGACGTACAGCTCGGCGTCGGGGGCGTGGCCGCGGCCTCGGATCGCGCGCCGGAGCTCGTACTGGTAGCCGCCGTGCTCGAAGACGACCCGTACCTCGCAGTCGGTCAGCACGCCGTGCGTGCGGATGCCGTCCTTCTTCGAGCGTGTGGCGTCGACGCCGTACAGGGCGAAGGCGACCGACTCGACGAGAGCCGACTTGCCGGCCCCGTTCGGCCCGAAGATGCCGATCACCCGAGCCGGGAGCTCGAGATCGACCTCCTCGAAGACGCGATAGTTCCGCAGCGAGAGCTCGAGGACCTTCACACGGCTTCCCCGCGCGCGTCCTCGAGGAACCTCGTGCCGAGGTCGACGATCCGCGGACGGTCGAGGCCGGCGAGCTCCTGCACCTGGACGTAGTCGGTCCACTCCTGCTCGAGGGAGCCGACCGTGGGGCCACCTTGGAGCGCGAGCGCCTCGGGCCCGTAGTCGGGTTCCACCTGGACGTGGAGCGCGCCCGGAACGACCTCCTGGAACCCCTGCGACCCGATCTGGCGGAACGACACCGGGTCGACCTCCTGCAGGTACACGCGGACGATCCCACCCTCGGGCGAGCCGACGGCCGCCCGCTCGACCGCGTCGACGAGCTCCCCCGCCGACATGCCGGACGTCGGCACCGACACGGTCGTGAGCGGGCGTGACTGCGGGTTGTCGATCAGATCGACCGTGCCGTCGTCGGTGTCGATCAGGAGCACGCCTTTGGGGACCTCCGGCGAGTCCGCGTACGTGAAGGTGTCGGTCGACCCCGCGTACCACGTGCGCTTCGATGCCTGCTGATGCGCGTGGTAGTGACCGAGCACGACGAGGTCGAACGCCTTCGCGAACGCGCCCTCCTCGATCTCGAGCTCGTTGATGTCGCCCCATGCTCGGGCCGGCAGCGACGTGAGCGCCACGTGGGCGAGCATCACGTTCGTCGCGTCGCCCCTCGTCGCAGCGGCCGCGACGTCGAGCTGCGCGCGGAGGTCCTCGACCGACAACGTCTGCGGGACCGCGTGGATCAGCGCGCCGCCGAGCTCGACGGTCAACGTCTGCATCCGCCAGGCGAACGCGACGCTCGGGAACACGCGCTCGAGCGCGTCGTAGGGCGAGCCGGTCCCACGGATCCTCGGCGTGTCGTGGTTCCCGCTGATCGCGACGCCCCGCAGCCCGGCGTCGGTCAGCTTCTGGAGCCCCGCGAGCACGTGCGCGAACGTCCGGTACGTGGGCCGCGCGTGATCGAAGATGTCGCCGAGCCACACGAACCCGTCGGGCTCGAGGCGGATCGTCTCGTCGACCGCCCACGCGAACGAACGCAGGAAGTCCTCCTCGCGGACGTTGCGGCCCTGCTCGTCGCGGACGTGCGCGAGGTGGGTCCTTCCGAGGTGGGCGTCGCCGAGCGCGACGAGCCGCGCCATCAGTCGACGAACCCCGCTCCCGCGCCGTCGGGCGTCGGTGGCAGCGGCGACGGGCCCGCGACGCCCTTCAGGTACTCCTCGTACAGGTGGATCTGCGCGGGGAGCGCGAACGGCGCCTCGAGGTTCGTCACGATCGCCTCGCCCGGCATCAGCGTCTGGATCTCGGGTCCGAGGTCGGAGATGTCCTGTTTCGACGAGCCGCGGAGGATGTTCCGATCCTTCTCGTCGGCGAGGCCGAGCACGAAGAACGTGTTGAACTGGCTCAGCAGCTCGTCGTCGATCAGCTTCGGCTGCTGCGAGACGGCGCACAGGCCGACCTTGAACTTGCGGCCCTCGCGGGCGACCCGGGGGAACACGTTCTCGTCGCCGCGCTGCGCCTTCGAGAGCACCCGCTGCGCCTCCTCGAGCGCGATCAGCGTCGGCGGCAACCGCTCGAAGCGCTCGCGATCCTCGAGGAAGAGGTTCCCGTACGACTCGAGCACGCGCCGCGTGATGACGGATGCGACGAGGATCTCTTCCATCGACGACAGGCCCGACGTGTCGACGAGCACCGTGTACCCGTCCATCAGCTCGTCGACGATCCGGCCCGCGAGCGACGTCTGCGATGGGTCGCGGGACACGCACGGCATGTCGAGGATCCGCTGCGCGCGACGCTGGACCACCTGCATCGTGCTCGTCGCGACGCCCAACCCCTCGGCGAGCACGGCCGCGTCCGGCGCCTCCGCCACCTCGACGATCCAGTCGTCGCCGAACGTGCGTACCGCGCGGTAGATCGCGTCCTCCTGCGCGTGGCTCCACTGGTACGCCGTCTGGAGGTCGTCCTGCGTGAGCTCGGAGAGCGAGAGTCGGAGCGTGGTCGCGCCGGCGCCGTGGGCACGCGTCGCGTAGACCTTCAGCCGCTCCGCCGCCCACGGATGGTCTCGGAGCCCCTTGCGGATGCCGCTGCCGCCGTCGAGGTACTCGCCGTGCGGGTCGAACAGCAGCGTCGCGTAGCGGCCGCGCGACGCGAGCACCTCGCCGGCGAGGACCTTCATCAGGTTCGACTTGCCCATGCCGGTGGTCGCGAAGACGCCGACGTGCGACGCGAGCGTGTCGCCGCGGATCCCGACCTCGAGGTCGATCACGTCCTCACCGGAGCGCAGGCGGCCGACCTGGAGGTCACCCATGCGCTCGCGCAGGAAGGCGAAGTCCTCGATCGTGGGCGCCGTCACGCGCGCGAACTGCGCCGGCAGCGACTTCGGCTTGCGGAAGGCGCCGGCGGCGTCGATGTAGCCGAGCGGCTGACACGTCGCGATCTTGTAGAGGCGCTGCTCCGGGTCGTGGAGCTGGTACGGCGAGTCGGCCGCGTCGCCGCTCATGAACGCGCCGGCCGTGCGCTCGGCCCACCCCGGATCGGAGGAATCGGACCCGTACGTCACCTGGATCACGCGGAACAGGAACCGCCTCGCGCGCTCGGGATCCTCGGCGGCGAGCAGTTCCCCGAGGAACAGGTCCGTCCCGTAGAACGACCGGAACGTCGCCTCGAGCACGCTCTTGCCGAAGATCCTGCCTTTGTAGTGGCCCTGTGCGGCGTCGCTCATCGATCAGCTCCGGTTCAGCACCTCGTGGAAGTCCTGGAACAGGACCTCGACGTCGTCGTCGGACAATCCGTGCCGCCCGAGCGCCTCGCGGAACGCCCGCCGCACGTCGGCGACGGCGTACCCCGTCACCCGGGCGGCCTGGTGCGCCCGCGCGAGGGGGTACGGGTACCCGACGAAGGCGGGGTCGCTCGCGAGCCCGGCGAGCCGCCCGAGGACCTCGGCGGCCGGCGCCGGCCCGTGCGCGACATCGGTCCGGAACGCATGCGGCGCCGTGGGCGCGAGGTGGGCGACGAAGATGTCCCCGACGTACAGCCGGCCGAACACGGGATCGGTCGAGATCCGCGTGGCCCAGCGCGTCGGGCCGACCTCGCGGTCGCCGCGCCGCTTCAGCAGCGTGACGAGCGGCGCGTGCCGCCCCCAGAACAACGTCGACGCCTTGACGACGCCGGCGAGCGACACGCCGCGCTCGTGGGCGAGGTCGTGCGCACGTCGCACGACGGCGGGCGGGACGAGCGGGCCGCCGTGCAAGGAACCGTCGACCAGCACGAGATCCCCCGCGGACGCCTCGTCGATCGTCGCCAGCACGGCCTTCCATTCCCCCCACTCGCGGAACGCGTCGACGGGCCGCGGCAGCTCGGGGATCGCCTCGGGGTCGGACCCGAGCAGCTCGCGCAACGTGTCGCGCGCGGTCGCGGCCAGCGTCGAACCCGACACCGCTCGCACGTCGAGGGCGGGCGACTCGACGAGCTCGGTCGCGCCGCCGTCGAACCGCACCCGCGCCGCGCGGAAGGCCGCGACCTGGAACGCACGCCCGTCGGCGACGGTGCAGGACCCGCCGTCGATCGCCCACACGCAGCCCGGGTCGCGCGGCTCGATGGGCGCCAGCTCGAACCCGTCGGGATGCCCGGGCACGACGAGGTCGTCGCCGAGCTCGAGCTGGCCACCGGCGATCCGGATCTCGCCACCGGGGTCGCGGAGCAGTCGGACCACGTAGTCGGCCGCGTCGTCGAGGCGGCCGGCGGCCACACGATCGGCGCCGACGAGTTCGTCGAGGCCGGCGGTGGAGGGGGGCGCCTCGCCGAGGGCTGACACGCGCCGAAGGATACCGGCGGCCGGCGACACGACGGCGGCGGGCCGCGATGCCCTGCGCGGCACCTCTCCCCCGGTCGTCCCACGTCGGCCGTTCTCCGGAGGTCGGACGGCCGCCCGTCGGTCGTCGGATATCCCCCACTCGGGGCTAACCCTGGAGCGCAGGCCTGCCGATAACCACCGGGAAGCGCCAGTGGGTGTCCGGCCCGTGGCGGCTACGTCTCGGACCGTAGGACCGGTCAGAACGGACCCGCCCGCGCCGGTCGAGGGCTCCGGGAGTGAAGGATCGGACGAGGTGGACGGGCCGTGGTGCGACGGCCGAGAGGTGGACGAGGGGTCGGGATGAGCGCGTCGGGTACGAGGTACGGACAGACGGCACGGGTCTTGCTGTTGGTCCTTGCGGGACTGCTGGCACTGGGCGTCGCCGGTTCGCTGATGATGAGCGTCCGCGCCCGCAACGACGCCCAGAAGCAGATCGTGACGCAGGCGGAGACGATCGTGCAGCGGTCGCTCACGCTCGCGTTCGACCCGGAGGACCTCGAAGGACCCGTCTCCGCCGAACGCGCAGCCGAGCTCTCGCAGCAACTCACCTCGGTCGTCTTCGACCCCAGCGACTTCAGCCGGGTCACGCTGTACTCGGCCGACGGCACGATCCTGTACACGACCGAGCTGAGCCGGATCGGGACGCAGCTCGTCGGCGAGCAGGGGCGGATCCAAGAGGCGCTGAAGGGCATCGTCCAGAACCGCTCGGATGGCGGCACGTTCTCCACGTTGATGTCGTTCCGCTTCCCGTCGGGCGTTGGCCGGCCGACCGCCGTCGAACTCGCGCGGGACGACGGACCGCTGACCGCCGCGGTCGCGCCGTGGCGGACGACCGCGCTGTTCCTGTCGGTCGTGCTGGTGCTGCTGATGCTCGTGGCCTGGGGCGTGAACCGCATCGCCGCGGCCGCGTCGATCGCGGCCGCGTCCGCCGCCGCGAGCCAACCCCGCCCGCAGGTGATCCAGGCCGCCCCGACGGCGACGGTGTCGCAGCCAGGGCTCCGCGAGGAGGGCGAAGCGCGGCGCCGGGCCGAGGAGCGCGCGAGGGCGGCGGAGGACCGCCTCGGCCTGCTCCAGGATCAGTACCGGAAGACGCTCGAGGAGCTGCAGCAGTACCAGACGCTCGCGCGCGAGCCGCACGCGATCGATCCCGCGGTCGAGGAGCGCGCGCTGCGCGCGGAGGGGCAGGTCACCACGCTGCAGCAGCAGCTGGTGACCCTTCGGGCCGAACGGGAGCAGCTCGCGCAGGCCCTGCACGACGCGGGCCGCGATCCGGTCGCTGACCCCGCCGAGGTCGCGGCGCAGCGGGCAGCGCTCCGCGACGCCCAGCAGGAGATGATGGGGCTGCGCGCGGAGCTCGAGGGGGCGAACGCGCAGCTCGAGATGCTGCGCCGGGAGCTCGCCAGCGCGAAGGCGACGGGGGCCGCCGCGCCGACCGGCGACATCTCCGCGACCCACGCCGACCTCGCGAAGACGAAGGACGAGCTCTCGACGACGGCGGCGCAGCTGCGTTCCGCGCAGCGCGAGCTCGAGGACGCGCGAGCGGAGCTCCGGGCGCTCCGGACCGAGGAGCAGCGGGCCGCGATGCTCGATGACGAGCTCCGGGCCGCCAAGGCCGCGGCCGCGAGCCTCGAGGCGTCCCACCGAGCCGAGCTCGTCGAGCGCGAGGCCGAGCTCGAGGAGAAGGTCCGCGCCACCCGTGAGGAGTTCCAGCGACAGCTGCAGGACATCGAGGTGTCCTACAAGGGGCAGCTCGGCAAGCGCGAGGCATCCCTCGCAGGCCGCATCGCGGAAGCCGAGGCGCAGTCGCGGGACGCCGCGCGCGAGCTCGAGGCGGTCCGATCGGAGCTCGAGGTGGCGAAGGCCGAAGCCGCCAGCCGGGAACAGCGCCTGCTCGAGGCGAGTGACGAGGTCCACCTGCGGCGCTCGGAAGTGGCGGCCATGCAGGCGGAGCTCGACGAACGGCGACAGGCGGCCGACATGGCTGCCGGGCTCGCGGAGCAGGCGGGCGCGACCGCCGAGGAGCTCCAGGCTGAGATCCATCGGGCGCACGAGGCCGTCGCCCAGCTCCGCGAGGAGCTCGCCGCCGAGCGGAGCTCCGTCTCGGATGCGACGGAGCGGGCGGAGCGCGTGGAGCGGGAGAGGGCGACGCTCGCCGCGCAGGCCGCGCAACTCGGGCACCAACTCGACGCCGCCGGTGCCGAGAACGCCGAGCTGAACCGACGCCTCCAGGAGATCGAGGCGCGGCGCCAGCTGGAGCTCGCGGATGATCAGGGGCGCGCCGAGATCGACGACCTGCTGCGCGTCACGCAGGAACGCCTCGCGGGTCAGACCGAGAAGCTGATGGCCACCGAGGATCGCGTCCGTGGCCTCGAGGCGGAACTGACGACGGCGAAGGAGACGATCGAGGTCGCGGAGACCGAGCTGCGGACGCACCGGATGTCGGAGGCCCTCAAGGAGATGCGCGAAGGTGAGCACGCCGAGGCGCCCGGGGACGCCGTGACGGTCCCCGCGCCCGCCCCGCTCGAGGACCGGCGCGCGGCCACCCCGTTCACGAAGGAGCTCACCCTCGACGCGAAGAAGAACCTGGCGCGCATCATGGGCATCACCCAGATCCTCAAGCACAAGCGCGACGCCAAGGAGCAGGCGCAGCTGATCAAGCAGCTGACGACGTACGCGCGGCGTCTCGACCACACGGTCGCGGACCTCGCGGAGGCCGACCGCCTGGCCAGCGGCGAGGTCGAGCTCCAGATCAAACGGGCCGATCTCGAGGCACTCGTCCAGCGTGTCGTCGAGGAATCGGGGGCCGAAGGCGATCACGACATCCGCGTCGTCGCGGAACCCCTGGCGATCGGCGTCGACGCGCTCCGCGTGGAGCAAATCCTCGCGGGGCTGATCCGGAACGCCGTCGACCGGACGATCGGCGGCAAAGAGATCGTCGTGCGGCTCGCGGCGTCCGAGGGTGGCGCGCTGCTGTCGGTGGAGGACGGCGAGGCGTCGTCCGACGCGTCGATGTCCCCCGTCGTGAAGCGCTTCGCCGAGGCGCACGGCGGATGGACGAAGGTCGAGGGTCGCCCCGACGGTGGATCGGCGTTCCGCGTCTTCCTGCCCGACGGCGCGCCCGTGAGCGACGACGTCAAGGTGCTCGTGGATGCCCCGGCCGCCGACGTCTGGGACGACTCGGCCGAGAAGATCCTCGTCCAGGAGCTGCATCGGCTCGCCGAGGCGGAGGGGGCCGAGGAGAAGGTGAAGTCCGGCCGGTCCCGACGCACCGGCCGGCGCGGCTAGCGAGGCGACCGCCTCCGAACTAGCCGAGCCGGCGGAGCAGCAGGGCGTCGCCCTGCCCTCCGCCGCCGCAGATCGCGGCGCCGCCGACGTCCACCCGGCGGCGCCGCATCTCGGAGGCGAGCGTCAGCACGAGCCGAGCGCCGCTCGCCCCGATCGGATGCCCGAGCGCGACCGCGCCGCCGTTCACGTTCACGAGCTCCGGGTCGACGCCGAGCATGCGCGTCGCGTGGACCGCGACGCCGGCGAACGCTTCGTTGATCTCGACGAGCCCGAGCTCGGACGGTGACAGGCCGGCCTTCTTCAGGGCACGCTCCATCGCGAGCGCCGGCACGGTGTGCAGCGACGGGTACCGGTCAGCGGACATCCCGTACGCGACGACCTCCGCGATCGGCGACAGGCCGAGCCGTTCGGCGGCTTCGGCGCTCGCGACGACGACCGCCGCCGCGCCGTCGGAGATCTGCGAGGCGTTGCCCGCGGTGACCGTCCCGTCGGCGGAGAACGCCGGCTGCAGGCCGGCGAGCTTCTCCAGGCTCGTCTCGGGTCGGATCCCCTCGTCGCGGTCGAACGGGATCGGCTCCGCCTTCCGCTGCGGCACCTCGACCGCGACGACCTCGTCGGCGAGGCGGCCGTCCTCCCACGCGGCGTGCGCACGTCGGTGCGACCGTTCTGCCCAGGCGTCCTGGTCCTCGCGCGTCACGCCGAGCTCGGCGTTGATCGCGTCCGTGCCCGCCCCCATGTGCCGGTCGTCGAAGGCGCACCACAGGCCGTCGTGGATCATCGAGTCGAGCATCGGGGTGTCGCCGAGCCGTGAGCCCTCGCGCGCTTTCGGCAGCACGTACGGGGCGTTCGTCATCGACTCCATACCGCCCGCGACGGCGAGATCGATCTCGCCGGCGCGGATCATCTGGTCCGCCATCGCGATCGCGGACATGCCCGACAGGCAGACCTTGTTCACGGTGATCGCCGGCTGCTCCTTCGGGATCCCGGCAGCGATCGCTGCCTGCCGTGCGGTGATCTGTCCCTGTCCCGCCTGCAGGACGTGACCCATGATCGTGTAGTCGATCTGCTCGGGCGCGACGTTCGCGCGCTCGAGCGCCGCCCGGATCGCCGTGGCGCCGAGCTCCACGGCGACGAACCTCGTGAGCGAGCCGTGGAAGCGCCCGATCGGCGTGCGTGCACCGGCGACGATCACGGAACGGGTGGCCATGGCGACGAGTCTACGGGGCGACACCCTGGGGCCGGTCAGTCAGCGTCTGGAGCGGGGCGCCCGGCGAGAGCCTGCGCGACGACGTCGAGGATCTCGTCGCGGACGAGCTCGTCGCGCCCGACGAGCGCCTCGCGCAGAGCGCGATGCACGTCGGCGTTCTCGGCGAGCACGGCCCGCGCGCGCTCACGCTGCGCCTCGAGGATGTCTTCGACGCGACGGCGAGCCTCCTCGTTGCCGAGCACCTTCGACACGAGGTTCGAGCGGCTGAACGGCCCGTCCTGGACGGCCTCGAAGCTCACCAGGGACCCCGCCATGCCGAACGAGCCCACCATGCGCGCGGCGAGTTCCGTCGCGTTGGCGAGGTCGGCGCCGGGCCCCGTGCCGGTCTCGCCGAAGGTCAGCTCTTCCGCCACGAGCCCCCCGAGCGCGATCGCGATGCTCGCCTCCATCTCGCTGCGCGTGCGCGTGAAGCGCTCCTCCTCGTCGGAGTGCGCGAGCAGTCCGAGCGAGCCGCGCCGCTTGATGATCGAGAGAACCTCGAGACGCCGTCCCTTGCCGAGGAAGTACGCGACCGTGGCGTGTCCGGCCTCGTGCACGGCGATCGCATCCCGTTCATCGTCGATGTAGACGACCGGCTGCTTCGTGCCGATCTCCTCGGTGAACTTCGCCTCCATCACGTCGTCGAAGGTCATCTGACGGCGGCCGTCGCGGAGCGCGACGAGGAGCGCCTCGTCCATCAGGTGCTCGATCATCACGGGCGTGTAGCCGAAGGTCTCGGCGGCCACGCGGTCGCGGACGGCCGCGTCGTCGAGGATCTCGTGATGCGCCTTGCGCGCGAGGAAGAAGTCGATCAGATCGTGTCGCTCCTGCTTCGTCGGCACGTCGAAGTACAGCCGCCGGTCGAACCGCCCGGGACGCAGGAGCGCGGGATCGAGGGAGTCGCCGCGGTTCGTGGCGGCGATCAGCAAGATGTTGTGGTACTCCGACCGTGCGGCCGGCATCTGCCAGTTCAGGGGCAAGAACCCGTTCACCCACATGATGAACCGGGAGCGCACCCGCCGACGGAACGGCGGCTGGTCGAACGACTGCATCTGGATCAGCAGCTCGTTCACCATGCTGCTCGAGTCGCCGCTGCCCATGAACGCCGAGCGTGTCCGTCCGAGGCCGGTGCCGTCGGGCGCGGACGGCGCGGTGCCCTCGGGTGAGGCCGACGACACGCCTCCCCGGTTCATCGCCACCGCGTCGATCTCCTCGATGAACCCGATCGCGCCCCCTTCCTTGCGCGCGATCTTGCGGAGCCGTTTGAAGAACGAGCGGATGCGGAACGCCGACATGCCCTGCCACATCGATTGGAACGCGGGTGCTGGGATGAAGAGGAACGGCACCCCCGCCTGCTTCGCCATCGCCTTGGCCAGGTACGTCTTGCCGGTCCCTGGCGGGCCCTCGAAGAGGATGCCCCGTCGCGGCGTGCCGCCGAGCTCCTCGCGGAACGTCGCGTACCCGAGGAAGACGTCGAGGCTCCGGATCACCTCGTCGACCTGGTGGTCGAGGCCCTTGATGTCGGAAAGGCCGATCTCCACCTGCTCGGGATGCACGAGCACGTGTGGCGAGCGCCCGCTGATCAGCGGGAGCGAGACCATCAGCACGATCGCGAACACGATCAAGATGCCGGGTAGGAACAGGAACGCATCGGGCGGCAGGTTGAACTCGAACCCGTTCGGATGCGTGACGAGCCACCGGTACAGCAACCAGTCGAACGCGAAGACGACGATGACCGCGCGGATGACCTTCTTCAGGCGCGTGCGCTCGCGCTGACGGAAGACGTCGGCCCCACCTTTGCGCACGAGCTGGGAGCCCTCGAGCAGCGCCGCGGGGCTGCTGCTGCGGTTCTGCTCTCGCACGCGAAGGACCTCCCCCCTCGGTTCGGGCGGAAGCGTTTCCGCCGGGTGAGCCACGATACGACCGAAGCCCTCCCCCGCGCCATCGGGCGTTCGGCCCGAATGCCGCACGAGGCACGAGCGGCGTTCGAGCGTGCGGTGGCGCACGGTAGGGTTGCTCCCTCTCGGACGGCGGGCGGAGGGCGATGGCACGCAAGCGACACACGCCGATCAATGACGACGACCGCGAGATCATCGGCGCGATGCTGCGTG
>Ga0299913_10003656_pt1 | contig 12646 bp, 12 predicted proteins | sample RVTome_9_FD_201360 | JGI IMG/M metagenome (GOLD analysis project Ga0299913, IMG submission 201360) | Soil microbial communities from uranium-contaminated site in the Upper Colorado River Basin, Wyoming, United States - RVT155D38 (version 2) ... | reverse complement strand
GGCCAGCCGGGGTCCAGCTGCTGAAGGGTCTCGCGCAGGACCGCGGCGACCGCCCAGTTGCGGTACCACTTGCGGTCGCTCGGCACGACCAGCCACGGGGCGGCGTCGGAGCTGCAGCGCTCGAGCGTGATCTCGTACGCCGCCTGGTACTGCGCCCAGTAGGCGCGTTCGTCGATGTCCCCGGGGTTGAACTTCCAGAACTTCGTGGGGTCGTCGAGCCGGGCGAGCAGCCGCTCCTTCTGCTCCTCCGCGGAGATGTGCAGCATGCACTTCACGACCGTCGTACCGCTCTCGACGAGCTTGGTCTCGAAGTCGTTGATCGCGTCGTACCGCCGCTCGATCTCGTCCTCGGGAGCGAGCTGTCGCACCCGCGCGACGAGCACGTCCTCGTAGTGGGACCTGTCGAAGATCCCCACCCGCCCCGCGACGGGGAGCTCCTTCTCGATGCGCCAGAGGAAGTCGTGGCTGAGCTCCTCCTCGGTGGGCTTCCCGAACGCCTTGATGTGCACGCCCTGAGGGTCGAACAACGCCACCGCATGCCGCATCACACCGCCCTTGCCTGCGGTGTCCATGCCCTGGAGCACCAGCAGGATCCGCCTGGTGCCACCGCTGCGCCCCTCGGCGAAGAGCTTCTCCTGCAGCTCCGAGAGCTCCGGCTCGAGCGCCTTGAGTGCGGCCTTCCCCTCGGACTTGCCGCCCTCGAACCCGGGGGTCGACCGCGGGTCGAACGACGCGAGCGTCACCTTGCCCTCCGGGATGCGCAGCAGGTCGGTGATCGGAGGCCCGGATGCGTTCGCCATGCGCCCGAGTATGCCCCGCGGCTACTCCGCCATGCCCGCGCCCTCGCGGGCCAGAGCGTCGAGACGACTGATCGCACGGTAGTACTTCTTGCGGTAGCCGCCCTCCAGGAGCTCCGGGGCGAACATCTCGTCCAGGCTCACCCCGCTCGCCACCACGGGGAGGTCGCGGTCGTACATCCGGTCCGCGAGCACCACGAGCCGCAGCGCGACGGCCTGGTCGGTGACCGTGCGGACGTCCTCGAGACAGACCAGGGCGACGCCGTCGAGGAGGGCGCCGTACTTGGAGGGGTGCACCTCGGCGAGGTGGCGGGTCAGGTCGACGAAGTGGTCGAAGCTGGCGCCTGGCTGCTCCGCGCGTCGCCTCACCTCCTCCAACGACGCGGCGTCCGGGGCCTTCGGCAGGCCGCGGTGGCGGTAGTCCTCGCCGTCGATGCGCACCGACTCGAAGGCATCGGCCAGCCCCTGGATCTCGCGCAGGAAGTCCGCGGTCGCGAACCGCCCCTCCCCCAGCTTGCCGGGCAGCGTGTTGGAGGTCGCGGCCAGCCGGACGTCCCTCTCGCGCAGGTTGCGCAGAAGCGTCGACACCAGCACCGTGTCGCCCGGGTCGTCGAGCTCGAACTCGTCGACGCAGACGAGGCGGTACGACGAGAGCTCGGCCACCGCCTCGTGGAACCCGAGTGCCCCCACGAGGTGGGTCAGCTCGACGAAGGTGGCGAACAGCCTCGGCCCCGGGGCGGCGTGCCACAGGGAGGCCAGCAGGTGGGTCTTGCCGACGCCGTACCCGCCGTCGAGGTAGACACCGCCCGGCCCGGCCGGTCGCGCCGCCCGGCGGAACACTCCCTTCCTCCGCGCCGGCCGGTTCAGGTCCTCGGCGAACGACCGGAGCACCTCGACCGCCTCCCTCTGTGAGGGCTGCGCGGGGTCGGGCTCGTAGGAGTCGAAGCTGACCTCGGCGAACCGCGGCGGCGGCACGAGCTCGGCGACCAGCCGGTCCGTCGACACCTGGGGGTTGCGGGAGCACAGTCGGATCGGCACGCGGACCAGCCTACGAGTCGCGGCTACGCTGCCTGGCATGCGACTGCCCGTCATGCCGCCCGTCCAGCCGATGCTCGCCAAGTCGGTCAAGGGCATCCCGGATCCCGCGAAGCACGGCGGGTTGTTCTTCGAGCCCAAGTGGGACGGCTTCCGCTGCATCGTGTTCCGTGACGGCGACGAGGTGCAGCTGGCCAGTCGGAACACCAAGGAGCTCACCCGCTACTTCCCCGAGGTCGTCGATGCCGTCCGCGGGTCCATGCCGGAACGCTGCGTCGTCGACGGCGAGATCTTCGTCGCGATCGGTGAGCGGCTCGAGTTCGAGCGGCTCCAGGAACGGATCCACCCCGCCGACTCGCGCGTGCGGATGCTCGCGGAGAAGACTCCCGCGTCGTTCGTGGCGTTCGACCTCCTCGCCCTGGGTGACGAGTCCTTGATGGACGAGCCGTTCGCGGTCCGACGTACCCGTCTCGAGGAGGCGATGGACCGGGCGTCGGCCCCGGTGTACCTGACCCGGACCACCACTGACGCCGCGGAGGCGGAGGACTGGTTCGCGCAGTTCGAGGGCGCCGGGCTCGACGGGGTCGTGGCCAAGCCGAGCCGTGCGACCTACCAGCCCAACGCCCGCACCATGCTCAAGATCAAGCATGAGCGGACCGCCGACGTCGTGGTCGCCGGCTACCGACTGCACAAGACGTCCACGCCCGAGAACCCTTTGCTGGGCTCGCTCCTGCTCGGGTTGTACGACGAGAGCGGGACCCTGCAGCACGTCGGGGTCTCCGCGTCGTTCACCGCCGGGCGCCGCGCCGAGCTGGTCGCGGAGCTCGCGCCACTCGTCGTCGACGTGGCCGAGCACCCCTGGGGTGGATGGGCGGGGGCCGCGCACCACACCGTGACCGGTGACCGCCTCCCCGGGGCACAGAGCCGGTGGAGCGCGGGCAAGGACCTGTCGTTCGTGCCCCTCGCCCCACGGCTGGTCCTGGAGGTCGGCTACGACCACATGGAGGGCACGCGCTTCCGGCACACCGCGCAGTTCAAGCGCTGGCGTCCGGACCGGGACCCCCAGTCGTGCGGATATGCCCAGTTGGACGAGCCGGTGGGGTATGACTTGGGTAGGGTCTTGACCACCAGGTCTTCATGAGCGAAGGGCATTGCGTTGTCTGAGACTGCAGCCGGACCGACCTACGACGTGGTGCTCCTGCTGGAGCAGCCGCTCTCGCGGCAGGACGCCCTGCAGGTGCGTGGTCTGCACGAGGAGATCGAGGAGCCCGTCCGCTACCACGTCCTGCTCCCGGTGGAGGACGCGGCAGCCCGTGTGGAGTCGGCGATGGGGTCGCTCGCCGCGAGCGAGGTGCTCGCCTCCCCCGCGCTCGTCATGAACGAGGAGGACCTCGAGAACATCCAGCACGAGCTGCTCGACAACGCACGCCGCGAGCTCGCTGCCTGCCTGGCCCGTCTCGAACAGGCCGGTGCGGACGCGGTCGGCGACATCGTCACGATCGACCCGATCGACGCGCTCGCCACCAAGGTCAACGAGGTCGACGGCCGGGAGGCGATCATCCTCACCCGCCCGCACGTCGTCGCGGAGTTCTTCCACATGGACTGGACCTCGCGGGCCCGCCGCAAGATCGGTGTCCCGGTCCTGCACCTGCTCGAGCACGAGAACTTCGACGAGCAGTCCGGCGGTGGCGAGGGCGTCACCGGCATGTGAGGCCTGGACGCCGGCGTCGCGTCGAGCCGGTGTCACCTGCGGTCAGGTCTCGCGCGGCTTCCGTTCGGCGTGCTCGCGGGCGTGGCACGCGCAGTCGTGCACACCGCCGTTGGCCGGGCACGGAGGGGTCACCGGACGGCAGGAACCGCAGATCGGCGGGTCCATGGAGCACCAGATGCAGGTCCAGTCGTGGAGACGGCAGACCTCCCGGTGCGTCGCGCGGTTGACGGGCCGGGGACTGACCTCGACATGCCACAGCGTGACGGCGCAGGGAGAACCTGCTGCGCCTCTGCGTCCCTCGGTGCGGTCCTCGTGTCGCACGGTGATCGGCTCCCTCCCGGAGTGCGAGTCCCGTGCCGAGAAGCGTCCCCGGCGGTGGTGGGAGGGAAACGACCGGACTAGTCCGGCGGGGGGCCCCAGTTCGCGGCGTTCATCCGGCTCGGCTGCACCCGAGGCGGCTCGCCCGGCATCTTCGGGTAGTCGGGTGGGTAGGGCATCTCTCCGATGCCGCGCTCGGCGTCGGCAGCGTACAGCTCGAGCAGCGGCTCGAGCGAGAAGTGCTCGTCGTCGATCGACTCGTGCAGGTCACCGCGCTCGGCGAAGCGCGCGGGCACCGTGTGCAGGGTGAACGCCTTCGGGTCCACCTCGGGCAGCTCGTCCCAGGTCACGGGCGTCGACACGGGGGCGCCGGCGATCGGGCGCAGGCTGTAGGCGCTCGCGATCGTGCGGTCGCGGGAGTTCTGGTTGTAGTCGACGAAGATGTTCGCGCCGCGTTCCTCCTTCCACCAGCTGGTGGTGACGCCCGTCGTACGACGCTCGAGCTCGCGTCCGAACGCGATCGCCGCGTGCCGCACGTCGGCGAAGCTCCACCGCGGCTCGATGCGCACGTAGACGTGCACGCCCCTGTTGCCGCTGGTCTTGGGGAAGCCCCGCAGGCCGAGCCCCTCGAGCAGCGTGCGTGCCTCCCCCGCCACCCGCACCGCGTCGCGGAAGCCCGTGCCGGGCTGGGGGTCGAGGTCGATGCGCAGCTCGTCGGGGTGGTCGGGGTCCTCGCGGCGCACCGGCCAGGGATGGAACGTCAGCGCGCCCATCTGCGCGGCCCACGCCACGACGGCCGGCTCCGTGGGACAGACCTCGTCCGCCGTACGCCCGGAGGGGAAGGTGATGGTCGCGGTCTCGACGTACGGCGGGGCGCCCTTCGGCACGCGCTTCTGGTAGAACGCGTCGCCGTGCTCGCCGGTGCGGGTGCTCAGCGAGATCCCCTCGTGCACGCCCTTGGGCCAGCGCTCCAGCGTGGTCGGGCGCCGGTCGAGCGCGCGGAGGATCCCCGGGGCGACCGCGAGGTAGTACTGGACCACGTCGAGCTTCGTCACGGCCGGACCCGCGTCGGTCGCGGGGTAGATCACCCGGTCAGGGTTGGACACGCGCAGCGTGCGTCCTGCTGCCTCGATCTCGGTCGCGGGGCTGGCCATGGCGACCAACCTAGCCGGAGCGGCGGCTACCGGTCCCCGGACTCGCGCCACGCGTCGGCGACGGCGCGGAAGCTGGCGGTACGACGGTCGCGGCCGAGGCTCGGGGTCACCAGGACCAGCTCGTCGACCTGGGCCTGCTCCCGCAGGTCCTGCAGGCGCTCGACGACCACCTTCGCCTCACCGGTCACCATCCGGGGGTCGCGATCCCTCCGGCGACCGCGGAACTCCGCGGACCGGGCGTGCTCGACGACCTCCTCGGGGCGCAGCGGCTCCCGCACGTTGCGCGCCAGGTTGCGCATGGTCAGCGCCCACGCGGCCTCGAACTCCATCACCGCATCGGTGTCGTCGCTGGCGAAGGTGAGCACAGACATCGCGGAGTAGGGGCGGTCGGCGGGGTGGCGTGGCTGGAACTCGCTGCGGTAGGCACGCAGCACCTCGACCGCGAGGTCCGGGCTCTGGTGGTGCGCGAAGACGGCGGCCAGGCCGTTGACGGCCGCGAACCGCGGACCGTAGGCGCTCGACCCGAGGATGAAGGTCTCGGGCGTCTCGTCCACGACCGGCGCAGCGACGAGCGGAGCGTAGGGGTGTCCCTCCGGGAAGCCCTCGCCGAGGAAGGCGAGCAGCTCGGCCACCTGGCCCGGGAACTCCGCGGCGGCGTCCGCGTGGGCCCCGCGTCGCAAGACGTGTGCCGTCAGCGGGTCCGTGCCGGGCGCCCGCCCGAGGGCAAGGTCGATCCGGCCGGGGTACATCGCCATCAGCGTGCGGAACATCTCCGCGACCTTGAACGGTGCGTGGTTGGGCAGCATGATCCCCGCCGCGCCGACCCGGATCCGCTCGGTGCGGGCGGCGATGTGCGCCGTGAGGATCTCCGGGGCGCTGCAGGCGAGGCTGCGCATGTTGTGGTGCTCGGAGACCCAGTAGCGCCGGTAGCCCGCGTCCTCGACCGCGCGTGCGATCCCGGCCGCCCCGTTGATCGAGTCGTGGGCGCTCTCGCCGTACTCGATCCCGACGAAGTCGAGGACGGACAGGGGCAGGGAGTCGCCGGTGGAGGTCACAGCAGGTGCAACCACGACGACCCGACGCTATTCCCCCGGTGGGCGGCTTGCGAGCCCTCAGTACCGTGGTGGGCATGGGATACCAGGTCGACAAGAGTGATGCGCAGTGGCGTGAGGAGCTCACCCCGCAGGAGTACGCCGTGCTGCGCCAGGCCGGGACCGAGGCGCCGTTCGTCGGGGAGTACACCGACACCAGGACCGAGGGTGTCTATCGCTGCCGCGCCTGCCGGGCCGAGCTGTTCCGCTCGGACACGAAGTTCGAGTCCCACTGCGGCTGGCCCTCCTTCTACGCCCCGCTCGCGGAGGACCGCGTGGAGTACATCGAGGACACCTCGATGGGGATGAAGCGCGTCGAGGTCCGCTGCGCGAGCTGCGGGTCGCACCTCGGGCACGTCTTCGAGGGCGAGGGCTACGGGACCCCGACCGACCAGCGCTTCTGCATCAACTCGATCAGCATGACCCTCGAGCCCGCCACCGCCGCGGCCGACCCCGGCTGACGTCGGATTCGAAGCAGCCGCGCGTGCGTCAGTCCCGCTGGACCCGATAGGGCCTGAGCGCCGAGCTGACGCGTACGACGCCGGCGCCGTACCTTTCGTCCATCTCCTGCTGCAGCGACCCGTCGTCGAAGATCACACCGACGTCGACGGTGTCGCGGCCCGAGCTGGACCAGAGCAGCCCCGTCACCTGCTCGTTGAGCTCGCTCTGGATCCTGCTCAGCTCCGCCGCGGCACGGACCGCCTGCGAGACGCACACCGCACCACCCCAGGTCTCGCGGAGCCGGCGCTCGGCACCGGCGGGGTCCTCGGTCACGCGCACGTTGAGAACCAGCTTCGTGGGGTCGTTCATCGCCTCCGGGTCCCGCGCGGGGTCCGCGTCGTTGGGTGACTGGTCGAGCCACAGGTCGGCGAACCCCGGCAGTCCGTGCGCTACACCGATCGTCGCCTCGAGCGTGGCGTCCGTGGCCCGTGCCGGCTCCACCGGACGCCACCCACCGGGCGGTTCGGGACAGGGTGTGGCGAGGTCGTGCTCGTCGTCGGTGAACGGCGGCCCGTCGTACTCCCCCTGCGTCATCGGCGGACGGGTGAGCGTGAACGTCGACCCGTCGTAGGTCCCGACCACGACGTAGTCGCCCCAGGTCGTGCCTGCCCTCGACTCGGCGTCCGGGGCGGTCGCCCAGTCCCAGTTGGTGATCACCGGCCCGCCGCACTGCGGTGGGAGCGAGGTGGCCACCCCGCCGAGACAGAGCATCGCACCCCCGTCGTCCTTCTCGAGCACGGTTGCGGCGCCGACCAGCTCGTCCTCCACGACCCCGTTCGCGGAGGGAGTTTGTTGCTGCGGTGAGGGGTCGGGGCGCTCTGCGGGCGCCGTACCCGACGACACGTTCCCGCACCCCGTGAGCAGCAGGATCGCACCGAGGGGCGCCAGGAGGATTCGCGCGGTCATGCGGTTTGGACGCGGGTCGTGCTCCCGCGGTTCCCTGGCCGGTGACACGCGGACCGACTCGCCGGGGGCACACGCGGCGCCCGGGCCGACTCGGCAGTCAGGGCAGGTCGTTGACCAGCTCGGTCGGGGTGCGCCGCCGGCCGGTGTAGAACGGCACCTCCTCGCGCACGTGCCGCCGCGTCTCCGAGCCCCGCAGATGACGCATCAGGTCCACGATCCGGTCGAGCTCGTCCGCCTCGAAGGCGAGCATCCACTCGTAGTCCCCGAGCGCGAACGAGGACACCGTGTTGGCCCGTACGTCGGGGTAGTCCCGCGCCATCTTGCCGTGCTCGGCGAGGAGTCTCCGGCGCTCGACGTCCTCGAGGAGGTACCACTCGTAGGACCGCACGAAGGGGTAGACGCAGATGTACTGCCGTGGCTCCTCGTCGGCGAGGAAGGCCGGGATGTGGCTCTTGTTGAACTCCGCCGGGCGGTGCAGCGCCATCTGCGACCACACCGGGTCCAGGCGCGACCCGAACGCGGTGCGGCGGAAGCGGTGGTAGGCCCGCTGCAGGTCGTCGGAGTCCTCTGCGTGCCACCAGACCATCAGCTCGGCGTCGGCGCGCAGGCCGGACACGTCGTACAGGCCACGGACCCGCACGTCGGACGCCTCGAGCTCCTCGAAGAGCTTCTCGACCTCGTTGGCCTCGGCGGCACGGTCCCCGTCACCGATCACGTCGCGGAGGTGGAACACCGACCACATCGTGTAGCGGATCGTGTCGTTGAGGTCGCGGGCGGCCATGCCCTGGTTGGGACGCTTGGCGGTCTCGGTCATGGGTTCATTCTCCCTGCCGGCACAACGACTCCAGCACCTGGGTGACCGCTGCCTCAGCCGAGGCGATGCAGGCCGGGAGACCCAGCCCGTCGTACGCCGCACCGCACACCGCGAGCGCACCGGTCTTGGCCACCGAGAGGCGCACCTGGTGCACCAGGTCAACGTGCCCGACGGCGTACTGCGGCAGCCCGCCGCCCCACCGCTGCACCGTCCAGTCCACCGGCCGCACGGACAGCCCGATCGCGTCGCTGAGGTCCTCGAGCGCGAGCTGGACCAGGCGTTCGTCCTCGACCTGGAGCACCTGCTCCTCGCGGTGTCGTCCCACCGAGCACCGCATCAAGAGCAGGTCCTCGCCGCCGTCGGCGCCCTCGCCGGCCTCACGGACCCAGTCCCACTTGGCGAAGGAGTACGTCGCGGCCTTCACGCTGCGCCTGTCGACCGGCGGGACGAGGAATCCCGACCCCGTGGTCGCGGGGAAGTCCCGGCGACGGAACGCCATCGAGACCACCGCCATCGAGGCGTACTCCACACGCGCGAGCTCGAGGGCCGCGTCGGGGGCGACGTCGCTGAGCAACCGTGCGGTAGGTGCGGCGGGGGTGGCCAGCACCACTGCGTCGGCCTGCACCAGCTCGGGGGCGTGCGCCGACCCCACCACGAGGTTCCAGCCCCCGCCGGCACGGCGGGCGAGGTCGCGCACCGTTGCCCGGGTGCGGACGTCGAAGCCCGCTGCGTCGACGATCGCGTCGGGCAGCCGACCGAGACCACCGGCGAGCCCGGCGAACACCGGTACGTCGGACGTGGCGGACGTGGCGGCGGCGGCGGCACGGAGCATGGACTTGTCGCGGTCGAGCAGGGCCACGACCTGCGGGACGGCCGCGCGTGCGGACAGGTTGCGCGCGTGTCCGGCGTACACACCTCCGAGCAGCGGTTCGACGAGCCGGTCGACGACCTCCCGGCCGAAACGCTCCTCGACGAGCCAGCCCACGCTCACGTCGCTCTCCCCGATCCGCGTCGCCGGGAGGACCGCGTCCAGGGCGGCCCGCGCGAGCCCCGCCTTGGAGATCACGCCACTGTCGGCGAGCGCACGGGCGTCGACCGGGACGCCCATCAGGGTGCGCGGCATCGGCAGCATCTGCCCGCGGTTCCACAGGTTCGCGCTGATCGTGGCCGGGTGCACGAGCCGGTCGGCGAGACCCACCTCGCGGGCGAGCGCCGTCGCCTCGGGGCGCCGGTTGAGCATCGCCTCCGCACCGGCGTCGACGGTGATCCCGCCCACCTCGGTCAGTGCGAGCTTGCCCCCGATCGCCGGGGACCCCTCGAGCACGGTGACCCGGAGCTCAGGCGCCTGCCGTCGCAGCGACGCCGCGGCCGCGAGCCCGGAGATACCCCCTCCGACCACGACGACGTGGCGGGGTGCGGGCGTTGCGGGTGCGGGGGTCACAGGTAACAGATTCGCAAACGTCCCGGCATCCGCCAACTTCCACGGAACCGGGCGTCGATGCCGCGCGTCACATCGACATCGGGACAACGTCCCCGGACCCGCGGAGGCATCATGCGAACCACTGCGACAGACCCCGTCACCGCCACTCGGTCGGTGCCCGGACGCACCGCCGGCATCGCTCGCCGGCCCCTCGTGGGTGCCGTGGCCACCCTCGCCCTGCTCGCCGGTGGCTGCAGCCTCGGCGGGGACGCGATGTCGGACTCCGCGGGGGGCTCGTCCGCCGAGGAACGCGGCGCCGCGGAGCTGGTCGACCAGGACCCGGCAGCACCCGGCCAGGCGCCCGGGACCGCGTCCGGCGACGCCGCGCGCGAGGGCACCGGCGACAGCGGCGCCAACCGGACCATCGTCCAGACCCGAGCGGTGATCCGTAACGGCGAGATCCACGTCGTCGCCAAGGACCTCACCCGTGCCCGCGCGGCCGTCGACGACCTGCTGCAGCGCCACGGCGGCTACCTCGCCGGGGAGGACACCACCAACGACCGGAAGGGTCGGCCGCAGCGGTCGGTTCTCGTGCTGCGGGTTCCCGAGCCCGCCTTCGGCAGGTTCATGAGCGAGCTCGGCGAGGTCGGCCGCACCGAGCGCGCCGACCGCTCCTCCGAGGACGTGACCACCGAGGTGATCGACGTCGACACCCGCGTCGCGACCCAGGAGGCGAGCCTCCGGCGGTTGCGCAGCTTCCTGCGACAGGCCACCAACGTCGACGACATGATCCGCGTCGAGTCCGAGATCGCCACGCGTCAGGCCGCGCTCGAGTCGCTCAAGGCCCAGCAGAAGTACCTCGCCGACCAGACCTCGATGTCCACGATCACCGCGCACCTGCGCAGCCCGGCCGCTCCTGCGCCGGAGAAGCCCAAGGAGGACGCGGGGTTCCTCGCCGGCCTCAGCGACGGGTGGACGGCCCTGAAGGGCGTGCTCGTCGGTGCCGCGACGGTCACGGGGTTGCTGCTCCCGTTCGTGGTCCTGATCGGCTTGCTCGCCGTACCGGCCTGGCTCCTGCTGCGCACGGCCACCCGCCGCCGGCCGTCGGCCGTCCCGGTCGCCGCCGGCCCGGCGCCCACCCCCGACGCCTGACGCGGCCGGGGTCAGCGCGCGGAGTGCTCGTGCACGAAGTCGGTGAGCCGCGCGAGCTGGTCGGGGTCGGTCGACGGCATCACCCCGTGCCCGAGGTTGAAGATGTGCCCGGCAGCGGCGCGGCCCGCGTCGAGCACCTCGGCCGCGCGCTCCAGCATCACCTCGGTCGGGGCGAACACCAGCGAGGGGTCGAGGTTGCCTTGCACCGCGCGGCCACCGACGCGGGCGATCCCGTCGGCGAGCGGGACCCGCCAGTCGACGCCGACCACGTCGGCGCCTGCCTCCCCCATCAGGCCGAGCAGCTCGCCGGTGCCCACGCCGAAGTGGATCCGCGGCACCCCGAGCGTGCCCGCGTGGGCCAGTACGTCTGCCGAATAGGGCATCACGTAGCGCTGGTAGTCGGCCGGGGACATCGCGCCGGCCCAGGAGTCGAAGAGCTGTACGGCGGACGCGCCCGCCTCCACCTGCACCTCGAGGTAGGCCGCGGAGATCCCCGCGATCTTGCGCATCAGGGCCTCCCACACGTCGGGGGCGCCGAACATCATCGCCTTGGTCTTGGCGTGCTCCTTCGACGGCCCACCCTCCACGAGGTACGACGCCACCGTGAACGGCGCCCCGGCAAAGCCGATCAGCGGGGTGCTGCCGAGCTCGCGCACGAGGGTCTGCACCGACTCGGTGATGAAGCCGACGTGGCCCGGCTCGAGGTCGGGGATCGCGGCGACGTCCTCGAGCGACTTCACCGGGCTCGCGACGACCGGACCCACCCCGGGGACGATGTCCAGGTCGACACCCACCGCCTTGAGCGGCAGCACGATGTCGGAGAAGAAGATCGCCGCGTCCACGCCGTACCGACGCACGGGTTGCAGGGTGATCTCGACGACCAGCTCGGGTCGCATGCACGACTCGAGCATCGCGACCCCCTCGCGGAGCTTGCGGTACTCCGGCAGCGACCGGCCCGCCTGCCGCATGAACCAGACCGGTGTGTGGGGGCCGTCCTCCCCTCGGGCGGCCCGGAGGAACGCGGAGTCGTGGAGGTCTGGATCGGTCGTGGAGGCAGCAGGCACGTGTCTCATCTTCGCAGGCCAGGCGGCGAGTCGGGGTCCCGGGGAGAGCAAACGCGCCTAGCATGACCCCATGGCCGCACGTCAAGAGCCCCGTGTGGAAGCACCGGCGACGCCCGAGGAGTTCCTCACCGCTGTCGCCCGGATGCGCGCCGCACGCCTGCGCCCGGAGATCTTCTGCGAGGAGATGCCGGCGCCGCAGCGCATCGCTCCCTACGCGTCCGCGCTGTCGGCCGACGTGACCGTGGACGGCGACGACGTCGGCACCGGACGCATCGTGCTGCTCCACGACCCGGCCGGCAACGACGCGTGGGAGGGCACGTTCCGCTGCGTGGCCTATGCCCGCGCCGAGATCGACCCGGAGATGGCCAACGACCCGCTGCTCGCCGAGGTCGGCTGGTCCTGGCTCACCGAGGCGCTCGGCGCGCACGGCGCGCAGTACACCGCTCCCTCCGGCACCGTCACGAAGGTGTCCTCGGAGAGCTTCGGTGGCATGAGCGAGGACGGGGCCAGCGCCCAGCTCGAGATCCGTGCGTCGTGGACGCCGCTGGGCGACATCGCCGACCACGTCGAGGCCTGGGGCGAGCTGCTCTGCACGGCGTCGGGGCTCCCACCCGTGCCGGAGGGTGTCGCCCCCCTCCCCAGCCGCCGCGGACAGCGCGGCGGGATCTGATGCCGGCCGCTCC
>Ga0299913_10003655_pt1 | contig 12646 bp, 5 predicted proteins | sample RVTome_9_FD_201360 | JGI IMG/M metagenome (GOLD analysis project Ga0299913, IMG submission 201360) | Soil microbial communities from uranium-contaminated site in the Upper Colorado River Basin, Wyoming, United States - RVT155D38 (version 2) ... | reverse complement strand
CGCGAGCTCCTGATCGAGCTGTTCTGGCCGGACTCCGACGCCGAGGCGGGCCGGCGCAACCTCCGCCAGGCGCTCTACAACCTCCGCCAGGGGCTCGGGGACGACCGCGACCTCGTCGCCGACGCCGGCGGCGCGAACCAGTCGATCCGCTTCGAGCTCTCGCCAGGCGACTCGCTCGACGTCGCCGAGTTCCTCGCCGGGGTCCGCCGCGGGCTGCCCGCCGGCGGCGACGTCGTCGCCTTCGAGCTGGTGCGCGCCGTCGGGCTCTACCGCGGGGACATGCTCGCCGGGTTCTCGCTCCGCGGCGGCGGCGTCGGGTTCGAGGACTGGCTGGTCGGCGAGCAGGAGCGGCTGCGCGAGTCGGCGGTGCGGGCGCTGCGCGCGCTCGTCGACCATTACGCCGCCCGCGGCGAGTACGACGCCGCCCTCGCCCACGGGCGCCGGCTGATCGAGATCGACCCGCTCTCCGAAGAGGCGCATCGCGAGACGATGCGCCTCTACGTCCTCGCCGGCCGTCGGCGACGGGCGCTCAGCGAGTTCGAGGAGCTGGCGGAGCTGCTCGAGCGCGAGCTCGGGGTCGAGCCACTGCCGGAGACGCGGGCGCTCTACGAGAGCATCCTGGCCGAGAACCTGCCGCCGCCGGACCCCGAGCCGCGGCCGGCGCGCGGCCCCCTCGGCCCGTTCGTGCCGATGGTCCAGCGTGCCGAGGCGCTCGCCGCCCTCCACGAGAGCTTCGGACGCGCCGCCGGCGGCACGGCCCGCCTCGCCCTCGTCGCCGGCGAGAGCGGGATCGGCAAGACCCGGCTGCTGCGCTCGTTCCTCGACAGCGTGACCTCGAAGCGCCGGGCGGCGGTGGCCCAGGGGCGCTGCCTCGGCCCCGCGCCCCAGCTCGCCTGCCAGCCGCTGCTCGAAGTCGCCCGCGGGCTGCGTAGCGTGGACGAGGACCGCGTCCTTCGCGAAGCCTCGGACGAGGACCGCTTCGAGGCAGCCGTCGACGACCACTTCGCCGACGCCGGCCGGAGCGGACCGGACGGGTCGATCCCGCTCATCCTCTTCCTCGACGACCTCCACTGGGCGACGCCGTCGACGATCCGGCGGATCGCCGACGTCCTCGAGCGACACGCGGACCGGCCGCTGTGGATCGCCGCCGGTGCCGACCTCGGCCGGCTGCCCCGCCGCCACCCGCTCCGGGTCCTCGCCGAGCGGGAGGACGTCGACCACGTCCCGCTCCCCCGTCTCGACGAACGGGGGATCGCCGAGATCGGAAGCACCCTGGTCGCCGACCCCGCCGACGCGGCGAGGCTCGCCGAGCACCTCGGCGCGGCGAGCGAGGGATTGCCCCTGGCGGTGGTCGAGCACGTCAACTTCCTGTGCGACCGGCTCGTCCTCACCCCCGCGAGCCGCCAGCGCTGGCGCCTCGAGGGCGAGCTGGCGCGGACCCCCGACGCCCCGTGGGAGCTCGACGCCGTCATCTCCCGGCGCATCCGCCAGCTCCCCACCTCGACCCGCCGGCTCCTCGTGCTCGCCGCGATCATCGGCCAGACCTTCGACGTCGAGCTCCTCCAGCGGGCGGCGCGGGAGCACATCGGGGTGGTCGAGATCGGCATCGAGCTGATGCTCGAGCGCTGGCTGATCCGTCAGTTCGCCCGGCGCTGGTCCGACGACCCGCGGGAACGCGACCTCGTCCTCTGGGCGCAGGGCGCGCGCCGCGGCACGTTCGAGTTCGCCCACGAGCGGATCCGCCGCATGGCCTACGACGAGGTCAACCCGCTGCGCCGCCGGCTGCTCCACCGGGCGGTCGCCGACGCCCTCGCCGAGCGCCATCCGCCCGACGACGATCGCGAGGCCGACAACCTCGCCCACCACTACGTCGCCGCCGGGGAGTGGGAGGCCGCCGTCCCCTACCTGCGGCGGACCGTGGCCAAGGCCGAGCGGCTGGGCGACCCCGACACCGCCCTGTCCGAGGCCGAACGGACGGTCGGCGTGCTCGACCGGCTCGCCAAGGAGCGGCCGGACGAGGCCGGCCGCTGGAACGAGGTGCGCGCCGAGCTCGAGGCGGTGAGCGCGCGGCTGGCGCGCTGAGCCGCGGGCAGGCGGCGTGCGGCCGGCCGGCGACTTGCGTCCCCCGCGCCGCCGCGCCTACTCGTCGTCGGCGGTCCGTCCGCTCGCCCGCCCCTGCGCCTCCGCGCCTCCCGCCTGCCGCTCGCCCTCCCCGTCCCCGCCCCGGAACTCGACGGGCGTGCCCTGCCCCACCCGGCCGGCGAGGAAGACCGCGTCCCAGTTGGTCAGCCGGATGCAGCCGTGCGAGGTGGCGTAGCCGATCGTCTCCGGCGCCGAGGTGCCGTGGATGCCGTAGTTGTCCTTCGACAGTTGCATCCACACCGTCCCCACCGGCGAGTTCGGGCCGGCGGGCAGCAGGTGGTCCTCGTCAGTGTCCGGCACCTCCGCGAACAGCTTCGGCTGGTAGTGGAAGGTCGGGTCCCAGGCGGTCGCGGTGACCTGGAGGTCGCCGGAGGGCGACGGGTCGTAGCCGGCGCCGACCGTCGACGGGAAGTGGTAGAGGAGGCGCCCCCGGTCGTCGAGCGCGTGCAGGTAGAATCCGTCCTTGGCGACGACGACGCTGGCGACGCGGCCGTCGACCCCGGGCCGCTCGTCGAACCGCTCGACGTCGGGCACCCAGACCTCGTCGCCGGCAGCGAGCGCGTCGAGGTCGGCCTCCGGATTGAGCTTCGCGAGCAGCTCGAGGGTGGTGTGGAACCGCTCGGCGACCGCCTCGGCCGGCGACTCGTGGCACAGGCACTCGAGCTCCGCCTGCTCGCCGACCTCCTCGGGCACCTCGACGAACGGCCCCTCGAGGTCGGCGGCGGTCAGCCGGTGGCGGCGTACCGGCGGGTCGTCACCGACCTCGGCGGCCAGCCGGTCCCAGAGGGCGCGGTCGGGCGTGCCGGTGGGCTCGAGGCCGAGCGCGTCCTGCAGCCAGTAGACCGCCTTCTCGGTGTTCTTCCCCCAACGCCCGTCGATCACCCCGGGCGAGAAGCGCACCCGGTCGAGCAGGCGCTGGAGCGCGAGGACGGTCGGCCCGCCGCCGTCGCGGGCGATCGGGAAGCTCGGAGCGAAGCCCTCGAAGGCCTGCGGCGAGACGTCGTCCCAGCTCTCCCGGCCGGCGGTCCCGGCGCTCGCGCCGCCGTCCGAGCCGGTGCGCGAGCCGGCGGCGGGGCCGGCCGCCGTCCCGGCCGACCGCATGCGCTCGACGGGCGCCGCGGCATCGGAGGGGGCGGCGGACCGCGTCCCGGCCGCCGAGCCCTGCGCTCCGTCTCGGCCCGCGGACCCTGCACCGGCGGGCCCGCCCGGGCCGGCGGCGGCGCCTGAATCCCCCGTCGTCGCCGTCCCTTCGCCGGCCGGCCCCGCGGCGCCCGTCTCCGGCGCGCCCTTGGCCGGCGCGGACCGGCCGGCCGTGCCGGTCCCTTCGCCCCGCAAGGCGGCGGCCCGCGCCGCCCGGTCGCGCTCGGCGACCGACCGCCACGAGTCGTCCAGCCGCTCGGCCTCCAGCCGCTCCGGGTCGAGCTCGCGGTACCCCTCGATCGGCACGCTCGCCCGCACCTCCACCGGCTCGGCCGCGGCCCCGGCCGCGGGCTCGGGCGGCCCCGCGGCGTCGTCCGGCTGGGCCCGGCAGCCGGCGACACCGAGCAGGAGCAGGCAGAGAGCGGCGAGCAGCGGAAGGAGGGCGAGAGCGCCCCGAGAGTGCGTGGCTGCTTGCAGCGGGACGGTCGCCGCGGCAGACCGCGGACGGCGGCGAAGGGAGATCGGTCGACGGTACATTTCAAGGCTCCGGCGGATCGGATGGAACGGGCCTCGGCGCGGGCCGCGGCTCTCGGCGCCGGGAGACTGCAACAATCGTTCCCCGGCGGGGCTCAGCGGACCGCGCCCCCCTGCCGGCAGCTCAGCCCGCCGACAGGACCCGCTCGTAGAGCCCGATCCGCCGCTCGACCATCCGCCGCCACGAGTACGGCAGCGCCGCCTCGTGCACCCGCCGGCGGAGCGCGCGCGCCGCCTCCGGGTCGAGGCCGACCAGCCGGCCGAGCGCCCCGGCCAACGCCGCCTCGTCGCCCACCGGCACGAGCTCGCCGACCACGTAGCTCTCGAGCCCGCCGCACCGGCTGGCCACCACCGGGCAGCCGCACCCCATCGCCTCGAGCGCCGCCACCCCGAACCCCTCCTCCCGCGAGGGCACCACGGTCGCCGCCGCGGCGTCGTGCAGCCGGGCGAGCGTCGGGTGGTCGAGGTGCCCGGGGAAGTGGACGTTCTCGAGGTGGAAGCCCGCCCGCTCGTCGGCCGAGAACTCGCGCTCCAGGCTGCCGGTGCCGGCCATCACCAGGCGGACCGGCCGCTCCGCCTGGAGCCGCCGGTTCGCCCGCAGCAGCACGTCCACCCCCTTCGTCCGCGACAGCTTGCCGGAGAAGGTGACGAGCGGCAGCGCCGGGTCCGCCGCGATCCCCGCCGCCGCCAGCGCCTCGCCCGGGTCCGAGCCCCGCGGCCGGAACGTCTCCTGGTCGTACCCCGGCTCCTCGACCAGCACCCGCTCCGGGTCCACCGGGTAGAGCTCGACCACCTCCCGGCGCACGAACTCCGAGATCGGCAGCACCAGCGCCGCCCCCGCCGCCGCCCGGTCCGCGTACGGCCGCATCCGCTCGTCGAACCGGTAGCCCATCTGGTCGCTGTGATGAGGCGTCGCGAGGTAGGTCAGCCCCAGCTCCGCCGCCGCCCAGGCCACCGCCCACAGGTGGTGGCACTCGACCACGTCCGGCGCCAGCTCCTCGACCACCCGCCCGAGCGCCCGCTTCATCCCGCCGAGGTAGAGCGCCAGCTCCTCCGCCGACAGGTCGCGGCAGGTCAGCGACGCCCCGGCCTCGCGCGGGTGCGGGTCGGGGATCATCTTCGGGAACGTCGCGAGCTCCAGCCCGTCCTCGCGCACCGGGAACCGCCACACCCGGTGGCGCGGGTCCTCACCCGGCCCCACCTCGCCCGGCGCCACCGGCCCCGCCGCGTCCGGGTAGAACAGGAACGCCTCGTGCCCCTGCCGACCGAGCTCGTCGAGCATCGCCTCGACCACCGTCCCCGACCCGGTCCCGGGCGGCCCGGTCATCGCCTGGAGGACGCGCATGGGGAGAGATCTTGCCGCCGCGCCGCCGACGCCCTCGCGCCCTACGGCGTGGCGCCCTGAGGCTCGGGCTCGGCCGGGCCGGTAGCGTCGCTGCGGGTCCAGGTGCGGGAGCCGCCGCCCGGCCACGTCCAGGTCTGCAGCACGCGGTTCCCGGACCGGGAGAGCTCGACCTCCGCCTGCTCCGCGCGGACGAGGTAGCGGTCGCTCGCCAGCGGCTCCAGGTAGTGACCGGGCGCGGTACCGTCGAAGCGCACCCAGAGGGCGCCCGCGCGCTCCACCACCACCAGCTCCGGGCCGTCGTCCTCGGCCCGGTAGGTCCCCTCCCACCGCCGCTGCTCCGCCAGCGGCACGGCAGCCGGCCGGCGCGGCGCCGGCGCCTCGACCTCCCGGCCGAGCACGATCGCCGCCAGGTCGCGGCTGCACAGGTTGAAGAACGGCGTCGCGACGTTGCTCAGGCAGACGACGACCAGCGGCTCCTCGAAGTGCACCGCCAGGGCCGAGCCGTAGCCGGGCACCAGCCCCGTCTGTTCGAGGAGCGGCCCGCCGAAGTAATCGCGCACCCCCCAGCCGTACGGGTACGGAAGCTCCTCGACGTCGAACGGCCGGCCGGAGCGCAGGGCCCGGCCCCAGGCGAGCAGGTCCGGCGCGGTGGATACCACGTTGCCGCTGCCCACCGCCGCGCCGACCTCGAACGGCTCCGCCGTGGCCAAGAAGAGCGGCGGCGGGCCGGGGGCGTAGCCGGTGGCGAGCCCGGGGAGCACGGTGCCGGCGCTCGCCGCCTCGGTGTGGTCGAGCCCGAGGGGATCCAGGATCTCGCTGCGCAACACAGCGGCGAAGGGGCGACCGGTCGCCGCCTCGATGGCGGCGGCGATCAGCACGTAGCCGCCGCTGCTGTAGCGGTTGCCGGCGCCGGGCTCGAAGTGGGGCGGCCGCGCGGCGATGGAGGCGACCACCTCGGACAGCCGGGGCCGCGTGCCCGCGAGCGCCGCGTAGTCGGGATCGGCGACGCCGGAGGCGTGCATCAGCAGGTGGCGGAGGGTGAGGCGCTCGGCGCGCGGGAAGGCGGGCAGCAGCACGGCCAGCGGTGCGTCGAGCGACAGGACGCCGCGCCGCGCCAGCACCACGGCCAGGGCGGCGGTGAAGGTCTTGCTCAGCGAGCCGATGAAGAAGCGGCCGTCCAGGACGTGCGCCACTCCGAGCTCGGCGTGGGCGTCGCCCGAGGCGCGGCGGTAGAGGCGGTCGCCGTGCGCGACCAGCACGACGCCGGCGAAGTCGTGGTTCGCCGCCCAGGCCTCGAGATAGCCGTCCAGGTCCTCCCGGGACGGCGCCAGTGGGACCTCGGCGACGCCGGCGTTGGCGCCGCCGACGGCGGCGGCGGTGACCTGCAGCCGTGCGGCGTCCGGCGGCACTGCGAGACTGCCGGCCCAGGTGCTGGTCTCGCCGGTGAAGCTCAGCGGCGCCGCGGCCGAGACGCTGCCGTCCGGACCGAGCAGCCGGGCCTCGACGGCGATCGCGTCGGCGTCCCACAGGCCGCCCGGCTCGGTCGGGCAGCTGCACAGCATCGTCACCCGCGCCCGCACCTCCAGCGGATCTCCCGGCACGGGAACCGCGCCGGCCTCGGGCGCCAACACCTCGACGATGAAACCGTACAGCTCCAGGACCACCCCCTCGCCCTCGACGTGGCGGCCGGGCAGCAGCCACATCCGGCGCGACGCCCGGAGGGTGACGTGCGGCGGCTCGAGCGGGCCGTGGGCGGTGATCTCCACCCGCGTCGGGCGGCGCAGGGTGAGCGTGGCGCGGAACGCGGCCGCGCCCTCGGTGCCGTAGACGGCGGCGCCGCGCTCGCGTGGACGGCGCATGATGGCGTCGGTGTCGCCCGTCGTGCCCTGCTGGAGGCCCTCCGCCAGTAGCTCGCCGGTGTCGGCGTCGCGCACCACGACCCGGGCGCCGCCGACGCCGTCGCCGAGCAGCTTCGCGTCGTGCGCCACCACCCGCACCACCAGACGGGTCGGTACCGCCGGCCCCTCGCCCGGATCCTCCTCTCCCCGCAGTGGCGCCGGCTGCACGAGCGCATAGGCGGCAGCCAGGGCCACCAACGAAAAGAGGAGCGGCAACCTCGGCGTACGGTGCGTGGACCGTTCGATACTCGATCCAGTGGTCTCGTCGCACATGATTTCACCCTCGTCGCTCATGCCTGACCCCAAGCCGCCCAACGACAAGCTGCTCCGCTCGCATCACCTCTCCGGCATCGAGACCGCCCGACCCCACCGCCGGCTCCAGCGCCGTCAGCAGCGCCGCGCACGAGCTGCAGAGGATGCTTGCCGCGAGGCAGGAGATGGCGATGAGGTCGATCAACCCGTATGAGCATATCGCCGGGTCGGCTCAGTGATGGATCTCCGGCGTCCGACGGCCGCCCTTCACCTCCTCGGGCTCGGCGAAGAAGAGGCGGCCTTCGCGCAGGCTGGCGCCGCGAAGGGTGATGGCCTGGGCTTCGCCGAGCTCCTCGACGGCGTGCAGGGTGAGCGACTTGCGGACGTCCTCCGGCAGGTCCTCGAGGTCGGCCTCGTTCTGGCGCGGGGCGGCGGGACGAGGCGGACGAGATCGAGCGGCAGACCCGCGATCGATTCCGCAATGCGGATCTGGAGCGGAGGGCTCGCGAGTACCGGGAGACGAAGCGCTCGCCACGCTGATCCCGGCTCTCGCCGCCGACCACGACTTCGACAACCGGATCTGGCGCACCCAGGTCCGGCGATTCCCAGACCTGCGAGTCGTGCCCCTGCGCGACGTCGGTCTGACCACTGCGGGCGATCCTTCCGTCCTCGAATGGGCAGCCAGGTTCGTTGGCTGCCTATCTGAGCGACAGCCTCTCATCCCCTCGAGACACCGGGCGGCACGATGAGGTTGGTCAGCACCTCCCCCACCGCCGCCCGCACCGCCGTTTCCCCGTGCTCCGCCTCCACCCGCCGCCGGGCGGTGCGGACGAGGCGGTCGCGGGGGGGGGCGCCGGCCAGGCCTCGAGGACCTCGATTGGCACGCCCGAGCCGGGGCGGGTCCAGGCGAGGGCGGCGTCGGCGGAGCGGAGGACGGCGGCGAGGTCGGGCGGATCGGCGAGCAGGCGGACGCCGGGGGCGGACGGGGCAGGAGAACCACCGTGCTTCAGTGGCCGCGTCTGAAAGGACGCGGAAACTGGTTCTTGAACTCGGTCATTCTCCCCTCCCCCTACGGCTTCAATGGGGCCGCGTCTGAAAGGACGCGGAAACGGGCTCGCTGGTCAACGCCTCGCCGCTGTGGCTCGGGCTTCAATGGGGCCGCGTCTGAAAGGACGCGGAAACCGTCAGCGTATGGCCGGAGGTCTCCCACGAGCCGTCGCTTCAATGGGGCCGCGTCTGAAAGGACGCGGAAACGGGCGACGTCCAGGCCACCCGCGACCGGGTCGCCACGCTTCAATGGGGCCGCGTCTGAAAGGACGCGGAAACGGTGGGCTGTCGGATGCGGCCGGAAAGCTTCAGGAAAGCTTCAATGGGGCCGCGTCTGAAAGGACGCGGAAACACCCCGCCCGCGGTGGAGGTGCCGACGCCGGTATCTGCTTCAATGGGGCCGCGTCTGAAAGGACGCGGAAACAAGGCCGCGAAGGAGTAAGCGATGGCAGATTCCAGTCGCTTCAATGGGGCCGCGTCTGAAAGGACGCGGAAACGGGGCGGCGCCTGCGGAATCGGAACGTCGGCGACGACGCTTCAATGGGGCCGCGTCTGAAAGGACGCGGAAACTGGCTCATGCCGCGGGAGCCTCAACCTCTACGTCCAGGCTTCAATGGGGCCGCGTCTGAAAGGACGCGGAAACGCAGCCGACACGTGGATGCAGGCGTGGGGCGTGACGCTTCAATGGGGCCGCGTCTGAAAGGACGCGGAAACCCGCTCGGCGCTTGGACATACCACGTGGCGGTCGTCGCTTCAATGGGGCCGCGTCTGAAAGGACGCGGAAACAACGTGATAGAGGCTGTGTGGACCAGAACAATAGACGCTTCAATGGGGCCGCGTCTTAAAGGACGCGGAAACGTGCAACGCGAGCTTTTGCTCCCGGCGCCCAAGAAGCTTCAATGGGGCCGCGTCTTAAAGGACGCGGAAACCGAAGTTCGTCGCGATGACGTTCGGGCCGAAGCTGGCGCTTCAATGGGGCCGCGTCTTAAAGGACGCGGAAACGCCGCCGGGGCGCTGCTCGTGCCAGTACACACGGTAGCTTCAATGGGGCCGCGTCTTAAAGGACGCGGAAACTCGCTGCACGAGGCCCTCCCGGTCCGCTTCACCACGAGCTTCAATGGGGCCGCGTCTTAAAGGACGCGGAAACCTCCTGGCGCCGTTCGGCGCGGATGCCTTGGATTCGATCGCTTCAATGGGGCCGCGTCTTAAAGGACGCGGAAACGACGGCGGTGACCCCGTCGTCGAGGCGGACGATGATGCTTCAATGGGGCCGCGTCTTAAAGGACGCGGAAACGCCGCAGCGGGCCGAGCGACGAATCTCGGCCTCGGCGCTTCAATGGGGCCGCGTCTTAAAGGACGCGGAAACGCCGAACCGCAGGTTCTGTCCGACGCTGATGTCGTCGCTTCAATGGGGCCGCGTCTTAAAGGACGCGGAAACCTTCACGTCCAGGGTGTAGGAGGTCCGCCGCCGAGAGCTTCAATGGGGCCGCGTCTTAAAGGACGCGGAAACCGCGCCGCTGGCGACACGCCGGCCGACGTCGAGCGGCTTCAATGGGGCCGCGTCTTAAAGGACGCGGAAACCTCGGTCACAGCCATGCGGGTACCTCCGTCCGGGTCGTGCTTCAATGGGGCCGCGTCTTAAAGGACGCGGAAACCGACCGGCTCAATGAAGGGATGGACCCGGACACCCCGCTTCAATGGGGCCGCGTCTTAAAGGACGCGGAAACCGGAGGCCGAGAAGTTTGGGATCGAGGCGTCGCGGTCGCTTCAATGGGGCCGCGTCTTAAAGGACGCGGAAACGACGGTACGGCCACTCGCCGTGGTCGGTCGAGAGGATGCTTCAATGGGGCCGCGTCTTAAAGGACGCGGAAACGTGGAACCAGACGGCGGTCGGCATCTGCCTGGCCGGGCTTCAATGGGGCCGCGTCTTAAAGGACGCGGAAACGATGGCGACGCCGCCGGTCGGAGACGAGGCGAACCTGCTTCAATGGGGCCGCGTCTTAAAGGACGCGGAAACGTGAAGGCGTAGCGGCGCAGGACCGGCTCGAGGGCGAGGCTTCAATGGGGCCGCGTCTTAAAGGACGCGGAAACGGCTCCGGCGTGTGGCTCAGGGTCGCGCGGATCCCGCTTCAATGGGGCCGCGTCTTAAAGGACGCGGAAACGGCGGCAAGCTCCTCAAGGTCGCCACCGGTGGTCGGGCTTCAATGGGGCCGCGTCTTAAAGGACGCGGAAACAAGAGCGCCGGGCACGCCTCGCTCGGCTCCTGAGGCTGCTTCAATGGGGCCGCGTCTTAAAGGACGCGGAAACAAGCGGGTCCGGTTGGTCACCAACGGGTACTTGGAGCTTCAATGGGGCCGCGTCTTAAAGGACGCGGAAACTCGCGATGCACGACGGCACCCCGCTCGCGTCGTACTGCTTCAATGGGGCCGCGTCTTAAAGGACGCGGAAACCGCGGCGGTCGTGTTCGTCCCGCCGGTGAGGTCGGCAGCTTCAATGGGGCCGCGTCTTAAAGGACGCGGAAACCGGCGCGTCGTGGTGAGTCCAATGCGCTTGCATGTGCTTCAATGGGGCCGCGTCTTAAAGGACGCGGAAACCTTCGCGTTCTCGGGCGAGGCCGCGGCGTCGACGTCGCTTCAATGGGGCCGCGTCTTAAAGGACGCGGAAACCAGGCGCGGAGGCGCGCGATGCGGCCGGCGGGGGCGCTTCAATGGGGCCGCGTCTTAAAGGACGCGGAAACGGTAGAGACAAGTGCCCGGGGATGGACGATCGCCTAGCTTCAATGGGGCCGCGTCTTAAAGGACGCGGAAACTCCTCGGACCCGATCGGGGCCGTCCTCCGCGTCGGGCTTCAATGGGGCCGCGTCTTAAAGGACGCGGAAACCGAGATACTGAGCATTGAGTTAACCGTGTCTAGCCGCTTCAATGGGGCCGCGTCTTAAGGACGCGGAAACCGGGAGACGCGGTCGTTGAGGTCGTCGAGAGTGGAGTAGCTTCAATGGGGCCGCGTCTTAAAGGACGCGGAAACCCGAGGGGCGCTCACGGCGCCAACTCGTAGCCGGGGCTTCAATGGGGCCGCGTCTTAAAGGACGCGGAAACGTGCGGATGTCGAAGTCGAAGTTGCTCCACGTGCAGCTTCAATGGGGCCGCGTCTTAAAGGACGCGGAAACGGCCGGGCGGATGCCGTCGTCGTCGGCCAGGACGGGGCTTCAATGGGGCCGCGTCTTAAAGGACGCGGAAACCGTCCTCGCCCCCACCCGCCAGTACGAACCGCTGCTGCTTCAATGGGGCCGCGTCTTAAAGGACGCGGAAACGACTTCCGGCGCCACGACTACCCGGAGTCGAGCTGGGCTTCAATGGGGCCGCGTCTTAAAGGACGCGGAAACGGTTTCTTTATGTTGGGCCGCGCTTTGAACCAGAGCTTCAATGGGGCCGCGTCTTAAAGGACGCGGAAACGATTAGCTAGCGCGGAGGCCGATAACAGCACGGCCCTGCTTCAATGGGGCCGCGTCTTAAAGGACGCGGAAACGATCGCAGAGTCTAGCTTGGAGTTCGTCGGGACGAGCTTCAATGGGGCCGCGTCTTAAAGGACGCGGAAACGTCGTCTCCCTCGTGTCGGTCCGTGTCGCCATCTCTCGCTTCAATGGGGCCGCGTCTTAAAGGACGCGGAAACACCAGCCCTGAATCTCCTGCGGCACGTCCTCGGCTAGCTTCAATGGGGCCGCGTCTTAAAGGACGCGGAAACCTTGCCCGCCTCGCGGTAAGCGGCGAGCCGCATGCTGCGCTTCAATGGGGCCGCGTCTTAAAGGACGCGGAAACCCTCCTGTCAAGTCATGGGTGCCGCTGGTCAGGCGGCGCTTCAATGGGGCCGCGTCTTAAAGGACGCGGAAACCTGGTGAGGCCGCGAGGACCGCGCACCGCCGGGACGGCTTCAATGGGGCCGCGTCTTAAAGGACGCGGAAACGTCGTCGCCCTGGGTTGGTATCGGGGCGCCCAGGCCGCTTCAATGGGGCCGCGTCTTAAAGGACGCGGAAACGGACCCGCACCCGTCGAAGATCCTGGCGACGCGGTCGCTTCAATGGGGCCGCGTCTTAAAGGACGCGGAAACTGCTCGGGCGATTCTACCGTGGCGACGGGGGACCGCAGCAGGGGTTGCGAGAGGTGGCGCGAGAGCCTCGGCCCACGGACCGCTCGAGGTGGGGCAGTTGTCAAAGAGGCAGTGCTCACCGGGGAAGCTCGGTGCGAGCGGTCGCCGGGTTTTCCGCACCACTCTACCGCTCGTCGCCCCGCGG
>Ga0299913_10003652_pt1 | contig 12650 bp, 10 predicted proteins | sample RVTome_9_FD_201360 | JGI IMG/M metagenome (GOLD analysis project Ga0299913, IMG submission 201360) | Soil microbial communities from uranium-contaminated site in the Upper Colorado River Basin, Wyoming, United States - RVT155D38 (version 2) ... | reverse complement strand
GCGGACGCCGTGCTCGAGGGTGTACGCGACACCGGACGGCAGCGCGGCGAGATCGCCGCTCGACCCCTCCCAGCCGGCGAGGATGTAGCCGTCCGCGCCGTACGTCCCGACCCAGTCGCCCTGAAGGCCCGGCTGGTCGACCGTCGGTGGCGGTGGCGGCTCCGGCGGGTCACCCGCGCCGCCGAGGAACACCCCCGACAGGACGGCGTTGAACCCGGCCGTCCTCTCGACCGTGATGACGACCGAGCCGCCTGCGGCGACATCGATCGGGAAGTGCAGCCAGGCGCCGTCGGCGAAGGACGTCGTCAGGTGCACGCCGCGCGGCCCGTGACCGTCATCGACGGTGACCACCTCGCGCCGGTCGGTCGTGCTCCAGTCGACGGCGTAGAGATGGAGCGTGTCGGCGTAGGCGGCACTGAAGTCGAGCCGGACGCGGACATGGTTGAGGTCGGTCGACTCGTTCTCGGGGTCGAACCAGATCGTCGCCCGGCGCTCCGAACCGTCGGGGCTCTCGAGCACCCGCGTCTCGGTCGACGACGACGACCAGCTGTGGCGGACGCCGTGCTCGAGGGTGTACGCGACACCGGACGGCAGCGCGGCGAGATCGCCGCTCGACCCCTCCCAGCCGGCGAGGATGTAGCCGTCCGCGCCGTACGTCCCGACCCAGTCGCCCTGAAGGTTCCCACCGACGGACACCGTGACCCGGTCGACCGCGGTGCGGTCGGAGGTGTCGGTCGCGACCGCCTCGACTCCGTACACGCCGGGCAGCAGCCCGCTGGTATCCCAGGACGCCGTCCAGCCGTCGGACCCGTCGGTGTCGGTTCCAACGAGCACGCCGTTGACGGAGAACTCAACCTGCGCTACGCCGAGGTCGTCGGCCGCGTCGGCGCTGATCTCCACGAGCCCTGACACGGCCGTTCCGTCGGCGGGACTCGTGATCGCGACCGTCGGCCGGGCGTCCCAGCCGGGGGCTGCCGCGGCCGCCCGACGGGCGTTGACGAGCGGCTCCCCGTAGCCGTCCGGGTCGTTCGCCCAGATGCCCTTTCCGGCGCAGGAGTCGCTCCCGTCCGCATCCGCATACTGGCCGTTCTGGCATTCGCCGGTGGACTTCAGGATCTCCTCCACCTCGCCCGGGCCGAGAGCGGGTCGGGCTGCGCGGACGAGCGCGGCGACGCCGGCCACGTGCGGCGCGGCCATGCTCGTGCCGCTCTGCAGCTGGTAGCCGCCGCCGGTCCACGCCGAGAAGATGTCGTAGCCGGGCGCCGCGACATCGACGACCGCGCCGTAGTTGCTGAACTCGGCGAGCGTGTCGTCGCAGTAGAAGATCCACAGCGCGCACCCGCCGAGCCCGCCGCGCTCGCCGTCCAGGTCGACCGTCGCGGACACCGTCACGACCTCGGGGAAGGCGGCCGGGATGAACGTGGACGCGTTGGACGTCGAGTTTCCCGCCGCCGCGACGTAGGTCACGCCGGCGGCGACGGACGTACAGATTGCCTCGCGAAGACCCCCGTCCGTGCAGTCGCCGAGCGGGCCGATGTCGCCGAGGCTCATGTTCGCGACCTGGACGTCGTTCGTCGGGTCGCCATCGAGCGCGAGCCCGGTCAGGTGGTCGATGCCGCAGATGACGTGCGACCACTCGCCGGTCCCCGAGTCGCTGAGGACCTTGACCGGGACGATCCGAGCGTCCGGGGCGACCCCCACGACGCCCTGGTCATTGTCGGACACCGCGGCGGCGATGCCTGCGACATGCGTGCCGTGGCCATGGCCATCCTGCGGGGCGCCCGCCGAGTAGCAGTTGATCCCGAGGTCGCTATCCAGGTTCGCGACGAGGTCCGGGTGCGTCAGGTCGACGCCGGTGTCGAGCACGCCGATGCGCACGCCAGCCCCGGTGAAACCGCTGTCGTGGGCGTCGGGCCGGGTCGGGTGGCGCGCTTCGATCCGGCGAACGCCGGGTGCCAGCGTCTCGGCGGCGATCCGGATCGGCCGGTCGGCGATCACGGTGCGGACCTGCGGGTTGCGGGCGAGTGCATCGGCGGCGCGCGCGGACCCGCGGAAGACGAAGCCGTTGAGGGCGTGGGTGAACGTCCTGCCGGCCGAGCCGCCCGCGGCGCCAGCGATGCTCTCGGCACGGCGGCCGGGGTCGACGCCCGGCTCCAGGGTCACGATCCACGCGCGCGATCCATCCCCGGCCGGATCGGACGCTCCCGCGACGGTCGCAGGCGCGATCGTGAAGACGAGCATGACGGCCATGACGACCGTCAGAGCACGGGCACGTGGACGGTTCATCGCCCCTCCGACGCAGACACGTTCACCCGAACGTTCGCGGAGTGTGGTCTTCGTGAGCGCGGTCGTCAACGGGGATTCGCCTCCCCGCGTCCACCTCCCCGGGGCAGACCGCCCGAAGCGCGTGCGAGAATGCCGGGCGATGGCCCAGTCGAGCGAACCCGCCCACGCTACGGTGATTCGCGCACGACGCGGATGGGCGGGGATCGGACTGGGCGAGCTCCTCGGACACCACGAGCTCCTCTATTTCCTGGTCTGGCGGGACCTGAAGGTTCGCTACAAGCAGACCGCCTTCGGTGTCGCTTGGGCCGTCCTCCAGCCGCTCCTCCTCATGGGCATCCTCACGCTCTTCCTCGGGCGGATGGCGGGTATCCGACCCGATGCCGTTCCCTACCACATCTTCGTCCTCGCCGGGCTCATCCCGTGGACGCTCTTCGCCCAGAGCCTTACCGCTGCGGGGAACAGCCTGGTCGAGAGCGCTGCCCTCCTGACCAAGGTGTACTTTCCTCGTCTGCTCTTCCCGATCGCGGCCGCGGGGTCCAAGGTTGTCGACTTCGCAATCGGCTTCGTCCTTCTCGCGGTGATCGCCACGCTGGCGGGTTTCGGGCCACAGGCGAGCTGGCTGTTCCTCCTGCCACTCGCGATACTGGCGCTCGCGGCAGCCGTCGCCGTAGGCCTGTGGCTTGGGGCTCTCAACGTCCGGTACCGCGACTTCCGCCACGCAATCCCGTTTCTCATCCAGGCCTGGTTCTTCGCGACGCCGATTGCGTACGGCGCCGAGGCGATTCCCGAGGAGGTCCGGCCATTCCTTGCGCTCAACCCGATGACCGGCGTTGTCGAGGGCTTCCGCTGGGCCATCAGCGGCGGTCTGACCGATCGACCGGACCTGTCCGTCCTCATATCGGCCGCTGCGACCACTGCCATCCTCTTCGGCGGGCTCGCCTATTTCCGGCGCGTCGAGCGCACGTTCGCGGACGTGATCTGAGGTCGTGAGCGACATCGCCGTCTCCGTTCGCGGCCTCGGCAAGCGCTATCGGATCGCGCACGACCGGGAGCCGTACGCTCGGCTGACCGAAACGCTCTGGAACACGATCCGGCATCCGCTGCGACGAGGGTCCGCCGCAGAGGAGTTCTGGGCATTGCGTGACGTGAGCTTCGACGTCACGCGCGGCGACGTCATCGGGATCATCGGCCGGAACGGGGCGGGCAAGTCCACGCTTCTCAAGATCCTGTCGCGCATCACCGAGCCGACCGAGGGCGAGGCAGTGCTCCACGGCCGCGTTTCGTCTCTTCTCGAGGTCGGAACCGGCTTTCATCCAGAGCTGACCGGGCGCGAGAACATCTACCTGTCGGGTTCGATCCTCGGCATGCGCCGAGCGGACATTCGCCGACGATTCGACGAGATCGTTGCCTTCGCGGAGGTGGACCGCTTCCTGGACACTCCGGTGAAGCGCTACTCGAGCGGAATGCAGGTGCGCCTCGGCTTTGCTGTCGCCGCGCATCTCGAACCAGAGATCCTGGTAGTGGACGAGGTGCTGGCCGTCGGAGACGCCGCCTTCCAGAAGAAGTGCCTCGCCAAGATGGAGGACGTCGCCCACGGCGGTCGCACGGTCCTGTTCGTCAGCCACAACATGGCGGCGGTCGAGAGCCTGTGCACCACCGGTCTCCTCCTCGCACGGGGCAACGTCGCGCTCGCGGGTTCTTCGAAGGCAGTCGTCCAGGAGTACCTGAGCACGGTCGAGAGCGAGTCGCCGGGCGACCTCGCGGCCCGTCGCGATCGCGAAGGCACGGGACGTCTTCGATTCACGCGGTTCGACGCCCAGATACGAACCGGGGCCCGATCGCAGATTCGGCTCCACTACTCCGCACCCGGAGGGGCCGCGAACGTCGAGATCTCGATCGGAATCTTCACTCTCCGCGGTGAAGGTGCGGCCTTCCTCGGGAATGCGATGACCGGACAGGAACTTGGACCCATACCGTCAGACGGCATCATCGTCTGCGAATTGCCAAGCGCCCCGCTCCTCCCGGGCACTTACTCGGCGAACGTGTACTGCACCGTGGGCGGGGTCGTCGCCGACTGGGTCCAGGACGCGAGCAGGATCGAGGTGGCCGAAGGTGACTTCTTCGGCACCGGACGGCTGCCTCCGGCCGGCTACGGTTCCACGGTCTTTGGTCACCAGTGGCTGGTCTCGCCTCCAGGTGAGTAGCGAGCGAGTCCGTCGGGTGCTTCGAGCGACAGGCCTGTGGCCCTTTCGCCTGCTGAGCGAGCCCGGCCTCCACGTCGTCGCTGCACTCTTCAGGGGCCGGCCTGTTCCAGTGCGCACGGTGTTGGGGCTCCGCTCGATCGCGGTCGGTTCCGATCCGATGAACCGCGGCTCACGGCGCAGCGATGCGAGCGCCCTGCGCTCACCCGATCTGCGGGCACTCCTTTCCGGACAAGTTCTCGGAGACTGGACATTGGGGACCGGCGCGCTCGAGGAGCTCGAGCGCGCGTTCGACCGCCAAGCGCCCGGACTGACCATAGAGTTCGGGTCGGGAGTCAGCACGCTCTGCCTGGCGTACCTGGCACGGCGAGCCGGCGCCGGGTCGTTGCCCGCGGTGATCTCCATCGAGCAGGACGCTGACCATGCCGGTCGCACTCGGGAGGCGCTCGCCCGCGCTGGGCTTGATGGCGTGGCGGCGGTCGTCCACGCCCCTCTCGCGATGGCCGATCTCGACGGACGGCAGTTCTCAACCCACGTGGTTCCACCGGAGGTCGGTGAGCTCGTCGGCGAACGCTGTGCGGAATTCGTCCTCGTGGATGGTCCCGCCGCGGAGAACGGCGCCAGGACGGCGACCCTTCCGGTCGTACGGCAGTGGCTCCGTTCGGGAGCCTTGGTGATGCTTGACGACGCCCTCAGGGATGGGGAGCTGGAAACGGCCCGGCTCTGGCTCAGGATGGGGTGGATCGACGTCGAGGGAATCGTCATCCGGGATAAGGGAATCCTGTTCGCGAGGATTCGCTGAGTGCGAGTGCTGATACTGGACCACTACTACGAGGCGTTCATCGAGCAGGTGTACTCGCGTGCCCCGGGACTGTCACGCGGTGCCTACTCGGAGCAGTACGAGGCATTGGCTGCCGGCCTGTTCGGCGAGTCGGCCATGCAGGTCTCGGCGCTCGAGGCACTCGGCCACCAGGCGCTCTTCCTGCCGGTGAACGTTCCGCCGTTGATCGAGGCAATGGCCGTCGAGCGGGACATCCGCCTGGATCAACCGATGCGTATCCTCAGTCGGCTGAGAGTCGCACGGGCTTTGGCTTCGGGAGCCCACCGCCGGTGGCTCCGCAGTGCTCTATCGGCGATCGCCGATTGGTATCGGCCCGATGTCATCCACATTCAGTGCGTCGACGTCATCCCCCCGGCCACCGTCCTCGCGCTGCACCGGCCTGGCCGGCTGATCGTTGGCCAGACCGCGACCCCCTTGCCTGCCTGGTTCTCGCCCAGGCCCTACCACCTGCTGGTGAGTTCGCTGCCCACCTACGTGAGGGACTTCGCGGCCGCGGGCGTGGAGGCTCGGTACCTCCCTCTCGCATTCGAGCCATCGATCGCCAGCCTTCAGGCTCCGGACCGCGACATCGAGGTCTCGTTCGTTGGAAGCCTGTCAGGTCTGCATGTCCGCAGAAACGCACTCATCGAGAGTCTGGCTCGGGACATGTCATTCGACATCTGGAGTCCTCATCGACTTCCCGGGGACGGTCCTGATGCCTACAGGGCCAGCGAGCACGGACCCGTCTGGGGACGGGACATGTACCACGTCCTGGGGAGATCGAAAATGACGATCAACGTGCACGGCGAGGTCGCGGCCGGCTACGCGAACTGCCTGCGCCTCTTCGAGGCTACCGGGATGGGCGCCATGCTCGTCACCGAGTCGGCGCCCAACCTCGACGAACTCTTCGACGTCGGCAAGGAGGTCGTCACGTATGCGGACGAGGCAGAGTTGCGAAGGGTCATCAGCTATTTCCGGACGCATCCTCAGGAGGCTCGCGAGATAGGCGAGGCTGGTCAGCGGCGCACGCTCAGGGACCACACGTGGCGTACTCGAATGGCGCAGTTCGTGGAGCTGGCTGAGACGCTTCGGTCGGGGCTGGCGTCCCAGCGTACGGGACTCACGTCGCTACCCCATGACGAGGCGGCCGAGCCGTAGGAGCAGGTGCCGTCTCCTCAGCAGCCGAAGTACCTCTATCGCGGTCAGCCCCGTTCCGCGACGGCCGGTCGCGGCAACGGGGAAGCCCTTTCCAATCACGTCTTGACGAGCCTGCTCGAGATCCAGGATGTACCGGCGGTACAGGAACGTGCGGACGCTGCGCGGCATCGTGCCGAACGGCTTGAGGCCATCGTCGAAGACACGTTTACCAATCCCCTTGAACCCGTGGAAGTGGTAGAAGACGAGCGGATGGCCATCCACCGCGGGCGGTCGAGATTTGACGTCGATGTCGAACCTTGCGACGTTCCACGGGGCAAGACCGACGCCCGGCCGGTCGAGGACCACGACGCCAGCATGGACGTCGGGCCAGTCGTCCAGGTACGCCTGGTCGGCGAAGCGACCCTCCTCGACGCGGTCGTAGCACCACTCGATGCAGCGCTCGCGCCACCGTTCCAGGCACGCCACTCCGTCCGCGTCACGCCGGAACGACACCATCCCGACGTTGAACCGCCCGTGCATCTCGAGATGAGTCAGCCCGGGCGAGAACCCGTGCGGAATGATCAGGACTGAGCCGGCGGCCAGGTGCTCGAGGACGGCCGCCGGATCGGAGTAGAACCGAAGGTCGGCGTCCAGGTAACTGACGATGTCGACCTCGGGATGGGTGGAGAGCACGTAACGCGGCAGCGCGGGCGTGAGCGTGAAGTAGTACTCGATCCGCGTTCGATCGTGCTTCGTCGCGGCAACCTCCGGGTCGGCGGCCTCGAGCTCCGCGAGCGAGATAGCCTGCAGCCCGCTCCATCCGAGACCCCGGATGATCCGATAGCTCTCATCGTCGAGACACAGCGCCCACAGCGTGAACTCGGCGCCTGTTTCCTTCAGGGACCGGTACAGCACCAGCGCTCGCAGGAGGTAATTCTTGTCGAAGTAGGTGCAGAAGTACTGCATCCGCTAGCCGTCGTTCCCGGGCCAGGCCCGCACGACCTCGACGACCCGTGCGGTATCGCTCGTCGCCAGCTGCGGATACATCGGGAGACTGACGATCTGCTGTACGACCTGCTCCGTCACCGTGAGGCTCCCGCTGCTCACCGCGATCGATTCAAATCCGGGTTGCCGATGGACCGGTAGCCGGTAGTGGACTGCCGTTCCGACACCGTGCGAGTCGCACCACGCGCGGAGCGAATCTCGTCCGCCGGTTCTGACAACGTACTGGTGAAAAACCGGCCTGTGGCCGATGGGTCGCGCGGGAAGCGCGAGGCCCATGTCGGCAAGACCGGAATCGTACGCATCGGCAATCGCGATTCGTCGGTTGTTGTCACGCTCCAGGTACGAGAGGCCGACGCGCAGGAACGCGGCCTGGATCTCGTCGAGTCGGCTGTTCAGGCCCGCCCGCTCGACCACTTGCCGCTCCCGCCACCCGTACTCGCGAAGCTGACGCGCGGCCTCGGCCAGCGCTTCGTCGTCGGTCACGATGGCGCCCCCATCGCCGATGGCTCCCAGGTTCTTGGTGGGATAGAAGCTGAACGCAGCGGCGTCCCCCCATCGACCGGCGTTGACGCCCTGGAGGCTGGCTCCGTGTGCCTGGGCACAGTCCTCGACCACGCGCAGGCCGTGCGCCCTTGCCAGGTTCATCAGCCTTGCCATGTCGGCCATGAGCCCGTACAGGTGCACTGGCACGATGGCGCGCAGCGCGACGCCTTGCGGAGGCGCACTGATGGCACGCTCCACAGCATCCGGGTCCATCGTGTACGTGGCCTCGCTGACGTCCACGAGGATCGGCGTGGCGCCCGTGCGCACGATGGCAGAGACGGTGGCGCCGGCAGTGTGCGACACGGTGATGACGCCGTCTCCACGCCCGATGCCGAGGGCGCGCAATGCGATCTCGATCGCGTCCGTCCCGTTGGCGACACCGACGCAGTTCGAGCTCCCGACCTGATCGGCGAACTCATGCTCGAAGGCCGCGACCTCGTCGGACAAGATGTAGCGGCCAGAGTCCAGGACCCGGGCGGCGGCGCTCAGGTACTCCGTGCGACGCTCGGCGACCGCGGCTCCCGGGAAGGCCTGTGGGATCACCGTCACATGTACGCGTCCAGGTTGGACCGGTAGAACTCGATCGTTCTGCGCAGACCTTCTTCGAGAGATACGTTGGCTTGCCACCCGAGCGTTGACCGGATCAACGAATCGTCGCTGTAGTAGTCGCCGATGTCGATTCGCTTGCGTTCGGGCGGGAACTCGCGGACCGCGTACGACCCGGTTCCGGCAACCTTGATGACGAGCTCCGCCAAGTCCCGGAGGGAGATGACACCCGTCCCGCCCAGGTTGAACACCTGGCCGTCGGCGCGCTCGTCGTGAGCGGCGCGGAGAAACGCGTCCACGGCGTCGTCGACATAGGTGAAGTCCCGGAGCTGGTCGCCGCCCCACACCTCGAACGGTTCTCCGCGAACAGCGTTCGCGATCCAGATCCCGAGGAACGTCTGCCGAGCGTCCTTGACCCGCATGTGGGGCCCGTACGTGTTCGTGAGGCGCAACGCCGTCGATCGCACGCCGTACACGCGGTCGTAGAGCAGGTGGTACCACTCCCCGGCAACCTTGTGGATGCCGTTGACGTCGACGGGGCGGATCGGGTGAGACTCATCCACCGGGAGGTGGTCGGGCCTCCCGTAGATCTGCCGCGTGCTGGCATACACGATCTTCACCGCAGCGTTGTGCAGTCGACATGCCTCCAGGATGGAGAGCTGGGCGCGGCAGTTGATCTCTAGATCCGTCTGGGGATCCGTCATGGAGTCGAGGTGGCTTGTCTGGCCCGCAAGATTGAAGACGTAGTCCTTGTCCCGGACGATCGCAGGCATGGCATGCAGATCACGCACGTCGGAGATGTTGACGTGAACGCGATCGGTGATCCCGTCGATGTTGCGGCGCAACCCCCCGTACTGCGGGAGCAGGCTATCGACGATCGTGACGTCGGCATCAAGCTCGACCAGCCGGCGCGCAAGGTGGGACCCGATGAATCCGAGGCCGCCGGTGATGAGCACCCTGCTGCCCGTGAACGAGTCCTGGGTCATTCAGCCAGCCGCTCGAAGAGAAAGCCACGGTCGACGGGCTGCTCAGGGGCGCCTGGCACCACCGGCTGTCCACCGGTCAGGAACTCGCGCTTGAGGCCCAAGCCATGCCCGGTGACCGCGGATAGGAACTCGCCTCGATTCAGGGCCCATCCCGGATACTCCGTATCGTATCCGTGAACTATGGGCCGCTGGACCATCACGAACGCAGACGCACTGTCCACGAGTGGCTGCCTCGTGACGAACAGATGACGTCTCGTCGACTCGGCGAGTCGGGCCAGGATCGAGCGCCAATCCTCCACGTACTGGAGCGAGCTGCTGGCCATCACGAGGTCATAGCGCTGGGCGAACGCCTCGTCGTCAGCGTCATAGAAGGTGGCGTCCGGCAGGAGTTGACGACCGGCGTCGGTCATGAGTGGCAGGTCCCGGCAGTGATAGTCGATCGTCAGGTGCGGGTAGAGCGCCCGGGCCATCAGGCCGTACTGGCCGAGACCGCCACCCCAATCGAGGATCGACAGTCCGGATTTGCCAGACGAGGCGAGCCCCAGCACATACCCGAAGCACATCCGCGTGTTGTGTGCGACGACGTCGCCCGCGACGCTCCTTGTGCTGTGCATCACTTGAGCCAGGTCATTCCAGTCGGCACGTTGTCGGGCCACGACCGATTCGACGTTCCAGCCGCGCATCGAGCCCTCGGTCGGCCAGCGGGTACCCCGGTATTCCCATTCCCGGGGCGCCGATCTCCGGGCCGCGGCCTTCGCCACGCGCGCGAGGAGCGGCGGGGTCATGAGGTAGGCGCCTCGACGGAGTCGTGCGAGCGCAATCGCGGTCTGGGATTCAAGGCTCATGGCATACCGTCGGTGCCGGGTACGACTCCCAACCCGATGCCCGCTCCCGGATAGAAGTGCCGGACCGGGACCTCCCTCCAGAAGCTGTAGCGCAAACCGTGCCGTTGGCTGAACTCGGCAAGCGCCGTCGTCGAATGCGAATTGTCGCTGATCACCGCCGCGCCCGGAACGAGATACGGGGCGATGAGCTCGAACTCGGCCGCCTCGTGCTCGCGCCGATGGTCGCTGTCATGGATGAATAAGGTGACCCCGCGGTCAGAGACGGCAGCCGGGATCTGCTCGAGCGAGTTTCCGACCACGATCGTATGTCGTGACCTCAGCGCTTCCGGAATCAGCCACCCAGCCGACGGATCGACGTCGAAGGACAGGAGCTCGCCCGGCGAGCCGTCCTGCTCGTTCCGCTCCAGTGCTCGGAGAAGCGCTATCGAGCCCAGGCCATCGTGGACGCCGGTCTCGACGATCAAGCGGGGCTTCAACCATCTGGCGACCGCGTACCAGCCGAGTCGGCGGCCAAATGGCATGACCCGGTTGCGATCTGCCTTTCCACTCAGGCGTTGCCGGAGCAAACGCGCGAGTGGGGCGTCCCTGCCCAGTTCGTCCAGGTGAATCCTGTGGACGGCCCGGTCACCTCCCAGAGCGCTGGCAAGGAAGGCCGCAAGATCAGCGACGTTGGCTATGTCATAGGTGAAGTTGTCGAATTCGCGATCAAACAGGATGTAGCGGATTGCCGACCGAGGGGACCGTCGAAAGCCCCCGTATGAGGCCACAAGCCGTGCCTTGCGCACCGTGGGTCGCGCCCGTCTGCGAATCGGCGTTGGCGTCACCGTCCGTACGATCCGCCTCAGGAGCACGTTCATGATTCGCTGTGCGGGGTTGGACCGGACTGCGACGTGTACCAGCCGATGGTCCGCCGCATGCCCTCTTCGAATGAGGTTTTGGCCGCGAACGCGAAACGCTCGTGAGCCCGGCTCGTGTCGAGCGCCCGCCGCGGCTGCCCGTCCGGCTTCGTGGCGTCCCAGTGGATCTCGCCCGTGAAGCCGGTCAGCTCGACGATGAGGGCGACAAGGTCACGGATGGTGATCTCGCGGCCGGTGCCGAGGTTGACCGGATCGCCGCCGTCGTAGCGCTCGGCAGCGAGAAGGATTCCCTCCGCGGCGTCGTCCACGTAGAGGAACTCCCGTGATGCTGCACCTGTGCCCCACACCTCGATGTAATCGTCGCCGCGCTCGCGGGCGTCGATGCACTTCTTGATCAGCGCCGGGATCACGTGCGAGGACGCCGGGTCGAAGTTGTCGCCGGGGCCGTAGAGGTTGACCGGGATCAGGTGGATCACGTTGAAACCGTACTGCTGGCGGTACGCTTGGCCCTGGACGAGGAGCATCTTCTTGGCGAGACCGTACGGCGCGTTCGTCTCCTCCGGGTAGCCGTTCCAGAGGTCGTCCTCGCGGAAGGGAACCGGCGTGAACTTCGGGTACGAACAGACCGTGCCGATCTGGACGAACTTCGCGACGCCTGCAAGCCGCGAGCGCTCCATGAGCTCGATGCCCATCGCCGCGTTCTCGTAGAAGAATCGGCCCGGGTTCTCGCGGTTCGCTCCGATCCCGCCGACGACTGCCGCCAGGTGGATGACGAGGTCCGGTCGGGCTTCCTCGAGGGCGGCATCCACCCCTTCGCGCGTCCGCAGGTCGTGGACCGCGCTGCGAGGCACGGAGATGTGGGCCGCGCCGGCGGTTTCGAGCCGCTTGACGACCGCCGTGCCAAGAAACCCGGCACCCCCGGTGACCATCACCCGACGGTCCGACCAGAACGTCACCCGGCGGCCTCGGTCACCGGCATCCACCGGGTCGGGTCGAGGCCGGCCTCGCGCAGGTCCGCCTCGAGCATGATCCGGACGAGCTCCGCAAACCGGGTCTGTGCCCGCCATCCGAGGACCCGCTCGGCCTTCGAGGCGTCGCCACACAGGATGTCGACCTCGGTCGGGCGGAAGTAGCGCTCGTCGATCCGGACGTGCTGCTCCCAGTCGAGACCTACGAGACCGAAGGCCACCTCGCACAGCCTCCGGACCGAGTGCATCTCACCCGTCGCGACCACGTAGTCGTCGGGCCGTGGCTGCTGGAGCATCAGCCACATCGCCTCGACGTACTCCTTCGCGTAGCCCCAGTCGCGCTGGGCGTCGAGGTTGCCGAGATAGACGTGCTCGGACTGGCCGGCCAGGATCGAGGCGATGGCCCGGGTCACCTTGCGCGTCACGAAGGTGCCGCCCCGGCGCGGGCTCTCGTGG
>Ga0299913_10003650_pt1 | contig 12652 bp, 9 predicted proteins | sample RVTome_9_FD_201360 | JGI IMG/M metagenome (GOLD analysis project Ga0299913, IMG submission 201360) | Soil microbial communities from uranium-contaminated site in the Upper Colorado River Basin, Wyoming, United States - RVT155D38 (version 2) ... | reverse complement strand
CGCAACGTCGCCAACTTCTCGCCGCCGGTTTTCGAACGTGCCGACGGCATGCCAGCCGAGTGGCAGGTCATGCTGCGGCTCGCCGCGATCGTCACCGGGCAGGCGGGGGCCGACATCGCGGCGATGGACGACCTGGTGGCCAGGACGCTCATCGGCCTGGAGCAGTCCGTCCCCGGCTCACCGCTCTCGGGCCGCGACCCCGAGGAGCTGTTCTCCGCGCTGGCGCCGCGCACCGGGCCGGAACGGCTGCTCGACCTGCTGCTGCGCGCCGGCCCCTACGGCGACCACTTCGGCGCCCGGCCGGACGGGCTGACGCTCGACGCGCTGGAGGCGCAGCCGCACGGCGTGGACCTCGGGCCGCTGGCGCCACGGATCCCCGACCTGCTGCGCACGCCGTCCGGCAGGATCGAGTTGGCGCCCGAGCCGATCGTGGCGGACGTGCCGCGGCTGCGGGCCGCACTCGGCCGGCCGTCGAACGGCGGCATGGTGCTGATCGGGCGCCGCCAGCTGCGGTCGAACAACTCGTGGATGCACAACCTCGCGCCGCTGGTGAAGGGCCGGGACAGCTGCACGATGCAGGTCAATCCCACCGACGCCACGAGGCTCGGGCTGGCCGACGGCGGGCACGCCCTGGTCAGCTCGTCCACGGGCGAGGTGTTGGTGCCGGTCGAGGTCACCGACGCGATCATGGCCGGCGTGGTGTCCATCCCGCACGGCTGGGGGCACGGCGCCAACGGCTCGCGGATGTCGGTCGCCGCCGAACACGCCGGCGTCAACAGCAACGTGCTCGCGGACGGCACCATGGTCGACCCGCTGTCCGGCAACGCGGTGCTCAACGGCATTCCCGTCGAGGTGCGCCCCGGCTAGCTGCGGCCGGCCTCGTCGAGGCGTCGCATCTCGGCGACCAGCCACTGCAGCTGCTGCCACACCCGGCGCTGCTGCACGTCGAGCCGCCGGCGGATCGCCTCGCGGGATGCGGAACCGGCCTGCTCGCTGCGCGCGTGCAGGGTGCCAAGCAGCCGCAGCCGAACCTGGGCGGCGGCGCCGAGCGCCTGGTAGTAGTCGCCGGTCAGGCCGTCGCGCCGGAACTTGACGATCTCGGGTGGTGGTGCCGTGGTTTCGTCCACGCTGGCAGCCGGAGCGGGCACGCCCGGAGTCGGGAGCTGCGTCGACGGAGCAGCTGCCATCCTCCTCGCCTCCTCGAACGACCGCGTCGCCAAGAATAGACCGCTGCTCCCGGCCGCGGTTGCCCTCGGGCGTGGAGCCGACGCTGGTTACCCCGGCCGAATCGGAGCCAAACCCAATCTTGAACGGCCCACTCGGGCGGTGCAACCGACGCTGGTCGAATTGGACTGAAACACCCTTTCGAGTCGCGGGATCGCTGGGCCGGGGGCACGCTTTACATCGTCAACTGACACTGATCGGAGGTAACGATGGGCATCCTGGGCTTCATCGTGTTGGGGCTCATCATTGGCGCCATCGCGAAGGCAATCATGCCGGGCAACGACCCGGGCGGCATCCTCATCACGATGGCGATCGGAATTCTCGGTGCGCTACTCGGTGGGGTGATCGGCGCCGCGATCTTCGGCGGTGGACTTGGCGAGTTCTTCGACCTGCGCACGTGGCTGCTGGCCCTGCTCGGATCGTTGATCCTGCTCGGTGGCTACCGCATGATCACCGGGCGGAGAGGGGTCGTCTGACGGCCGCAGGCGCACGAATCGGCATGGGCCGGGCCCGCTACGGCGGGCCCGGCCCATTGCCGTCCGGCCCTCGTCCGCGGTCCCACGGGGCACGGTTCGGTGGTGTTCCGGTGACGGGCTGTACGTAGCTGGGCCAAGCCGGTGATCAGCCGCCCACCGGCTACCACCGCAGAGTGAGCCGTTAGCAGACCAGGCTCCCACCCTGGGGTGAACTTGCCCAAGGGGTCTACGACATCACCTGGCCACGACCGATAGCAGACGTGCTGCCCGTCGCGACCAGCCGATCGCCACGGTGCTGCGCCGGCCGTCCCCGCTACGACGTCTCCGCGTCATACCCGGGACAACCGCCGGCCTACCGAGGAGGTGACACGCGATGGAGCAGCGGCTCCGGCGCGCCGTGTTCGACAGGCTGGAAATGCTGGGGGATCAGGCGGGCCACGCAGAGCCTGGCCGTCTCGCGTCGCTCGCGCGCACCGAAATCCGCCGGCTGACGGACGGGTGGCGCGACCTGCTGGCAATCCACCAGCCCGACGACGACGGCCGCTGCCCGCGGTGCTGGGGCTGGTTCCGGCGGCGGCGCTGGCCGTGCCAGGTGTGGCTGTCCGCGCACCAGCACCTGATCGGTGAGAGCGTCGCGCACAAGCAGCGGATGAGCCCGGCGACCAACCGGCGGAACCAGACCGTCGTCATCCCCCGCCAGCTCCCGGCGGCGCAGCGGTCCGCGTTGCCCGCCGCCGCCGTCGTTGCCGTCGCTGGGCCCGGCAACGCGGACGACGGCGAGCCGCGCATCCACCGCGCCGCCGTCAGGGAGCGCTCGCCGCGGCTGTCCCCGCCACGAGCACGCGCCGTCGGCTAGTCCGCTCCGGCGCCACGCCGCCCCTTCGGCCTCAGCCGCAGCTGCCTGGCGCGTCCCAACCCGGCTCAGCTCTGCAGCACGGCCCTGGCGGCGTGCAGGCCACCCAGCCCGCTCACCCCGCCGCCGCGGCGGCTGCCCGCGCCGGCCAGCAGCACCCGTTCACAACCCGTGATCGCAACGCCGGACCGCTGCGCCGGGGTTTCGGCCGGCTCGTCGTCGTCCAACCATGGCCAGTCCAGGTCGGCGTGGAAGATGTTGCCGCCGGGCATCCGCAGCGACCGCTCAAGGTCCGCCGGGGTGGCCGCCTCCACGCACCGCCGGCCGTGCGCGTCCGTTGCGAGCACGGCGTCGAGCGGCTCGTCGAGATGCGCCTGCAGCGACGCCAGCGCCGCCGCGACCGCGCGCTCCTTGGCCGTCTCATGGTCGCCGGCGAACAGCCTGGCCGGCGAGTGCAGCCCGAACAGCGTGAGCGTGTGGAATCCGCCGCCGGCCAGCTCCGGCGCGAGGATCGACGCGTCGGTCAGGGAGTGGCAGTACACCTCCGCCGGCAACGGGTCCGGCAGCCGGCCGGCCTCCGCCGCGGCATACGCGCCGAGCAGCTGCTGGTAGCCCTGCTCCAGGTGCAGCGTGCCGGCGAACGCGGTCCTCGGGTCGATGCCGCTGCGCAGCCGCGGGAGCCGGCGCAGCACCATGTTCACCTTGAGCTGGCTGCCCTCGGCCTGCCTCGGCTCGCGCCCGATCAGGCCGTCCACGACGGACGGCGCGCAGGCGGCGAGGGCCCAGCCGGCACCGATCGTGGAGCCGTCGGCCATCGAGACGTCGACTCCGGCATCGTGCTCACCGAGCGCGGACACCTCCGCACCGGTCATCAGCGTGACGCCGGCCGCCCTGGCGCTCGCCACGAGCGCGTCGGCGACCGCGCCCATCCCACCGATCGGCACCCGCCACTCCCCGGTGCCGTTGCCGACCACGTGGTAGAGGAAGCACCGGTTGGCCCGCAGCTTGGCGTCGTGCAGGCCGGCGTGGGTGCCGATCTGGGCGTCGGTGGCGGCGACGCCACGGACGAGGTCGTCGTCGAAGGTCCGCTCGAACGCCTGCCCGATCGGCTGCTCGACCAGCTCGTCCCACAGCTGCGCGTCGACGGCCCTCGTCACCGCGTCCCGAACCTCGCTGCGGCGCGGCAGCGGGCCCAGCAGCGTCGGTGCCACCGTCGCGGCGAACGCCTCGATCCGTCCATAGAACGTCGACCACGCCCGCCAGGCCTGGTCCGAGCCGGTGAGCTCGCGAAACGACGCCTCGGTGGCCGGGCCAGGGTCGCGCTCCACGAGCAGCCCGGTCGGCCGTCCGTTGCGCACGGTCGGCGTGTACGAGGCGACGGCCCTTGACACCACCCGCAGGTCGAGCCCCAGCTCCGCGGTCAGCTTGTCCGGCAGCAGGCTGACGAGGTAGGAGTACCTGGACAGCCGGGCCGGCACGCCGTCGAACACCTGCACGCCCGCGGTCGCGCCGCCCAGCCCGTCGGCCGCCTCCAGCACGCACACCGACCGGCCGGCGCGCGCCAGCAGGATCGCCGCCACCAGCCCGTTGTGCCCGCCGCCGATGACCACCACGTCGTACCGCCCGCTCCGCATGCCCTCGATCCTGCCCGAGATGGCGGGGCGGTGCGGCAGGATGGCCGGGTGCACGATGGGACGATCGAGGTCGACGGCCTCACCAAGCACTTCGGTGCCATCCAGGCGGTGCAGGAGCTGAGCTTCTCGGTCGAGCCCGGCTCGGTGACGGGCTTCCTCGGCCCGAACGGCGCGGGCAAGACGACCACGCTGCGAATGCTGCTCGGGCTGGTCCGTCCCACGGCCGGCACCGCGACCATCGGCGGCCGCAACTTCGAGCAGCTCGGCAACCCGGCGAGGGTGGTCGGCGCGGTGCTGGAGGCACAGAACTTCCACCCCGGCCGCAAGGCTCGCGACCACCTGCGCTGCTACGCGGCAGCAATGGGTGTGCCGCCGCGGCGCGTCGACGAGGTGATCGAGCTGGTCGGGCTGACACCTGCGGCGAGGCGCAGCGCGCGCGGCTACTCGCTCGGCATGAAGCAACGGCTGGCGCTCGCGACCGCGCTCCTCGGCGACCCGCAGGTGCTCGTGCTCGACGAGCCGGCCAACGGCCTCGACCCCGAAGGCATCGCCTGGCTGCGCAATTTCCTGCGCACCTTCGCACGGTCCGGGCGGACGGTGCTGATCTCCAGCCACATCCTGGCCGAGGTGGAGCAGACGGTGGACCAGGTGGTGATCGTCAGCCGCGGCCAGTGCGTGTACTACGGGCTGCTCGACGACCTGCGCGCCGGCCAGCGCAGGCGGGTGCTCGTGGAGGCCGCCGACCCGAGCGCGCTGGTCGAGGCCATGCAAACCGCCGGCATCGGCAGCATCGACCTCGCGCACGACGGCCGGCTGTCGGTCTCCGACGTCGATCGCCGGCAGGTCGGCGACATCGCGCTGGCGGCCGGTGTGGCGCTGTACAGCATCACCGAGGAGCGCACCGACCTGGAGCACGTGTTCCTGCAGCTCACGAGCGGCCAGTTCAGCGGCGGTCAGCCGTACGGCTACGGCGCACCCCCCGGCTACGCCCCGCCCCCCGGCTACGCCCCGCCGGCTGGCTACGCCCCACCGACTGGCTACGCCACGCCTCCCGGCCATGCCCCGCCGGCTGGCTACGCCCCGCCCCCCGGTTATGGCCCGCCGCCGGGCTACGACCCGGCAGTCGGCTATGTCCCGCCGGCTGGCTATGCCCCGGCCCCGGGTTATGCCTCGGCAGCCGGGTACGCACCACCGGCCGGGTACGCACCACCGGCCGGGTACGCACCGCCAGCCGGAAATGCACCGCCGCCGGGTTATCCGCCGCCGGGAGGGTACGAACCACCGGCCGGGTACGCGCGACCGAGCGGGGACGGCCCGTCGGCCGGGGACGGGCCGTCGGAGCCGTCGCCGTATGCGCGGCCGCAGGACGATTCGGCGGGAGACAAGCAGTGACGCGGTTGCTCGTCGCCGAGTTCTTCAAGGTGTTCACCACCAAGCTGTGGTGGGCGCTGCTCATCCCGGTCGCGGTGGTCGCCATCGTCATCGGGTTCGCCGGCGCGGCCATCGCGAGCCTGCCGGACGTCGTCGACGAGGCCGGGCTGACAGCGCCGGCGGTCGCGCTAACCATGCCGATCTCCATGCAGCAGACGACGATCTTCGCGGTGGTCCTCGGGCTCATCGGCGGGGCCGGTGAGTTCCGGCACAAGACGATCACCACCACGTACCTGACGGGCTCGTCGCGCGGCGCGGTGCTGGCCGCCAAGGCGATCGTCTACGGCGGCATGGGGTTGCTGTACGGCCTGGTGACCGCCGTGTTGTGCGCGACCGGCGCGATGATCAACTCCGGCACCGCGTCGTTCCCCTCGGCCGGCGACACCCTCGTCATCGCCGCGGCCGGCACCGCCGGCGTGATCATCTGGACGGTGCTCGGCGTCGGCATCGGCACGCTGATCAGCAGCCAGGTCGCGGTGCTGATCGTCGTGCTGATCTACATGCTGTTCGCCGAGGGGCTGATCAGTCTCATCCTGCGCATCCCCCAGCTCGGCCTCGCCGACATCCCGCCGTACCTGCCCGGCGCCGGAAGCACCGCGCTGCAGACCGACCACGGGATCTCGGCGTTCGCGGACAGCTTCGGCGACGAGGCGTTCGGCGTCAACGAGGGGCTGGAGGCGCTGGTCGGCACCCCGGGTCAGCTCTCCTGGTGGGCCGGCGGGCTCGTGTTCGCCACCTACGCGGCGGCGTTCCTCACCGGGGGCTGGTTGGTCAGCCAGAAGCGCGACATCAGCTGACCAGCCGTCGGCTCGCCGACCGCGAGCGCAGCATCAACTGACCGCGGCTCGGTCCTCGACTGCCAGCGCGGCGTCGGCTGGCCGAGGGCGTCAGCCGACGGCGTCAGCCGACGGCGCCGGCCAGCAGCACCGCGGCGCCCTCGACCCGGTCGGCCGCCAGGTCTCGCAGTGCCGCGTCGGCCGCGTCGAGCGGGTACCGGGTGGTGCTCACCCGCAGCGGGTGCTCGGCGGCGAAGCGGAGGAACTCCTCGCCGTCGGCCCTGGTGTTGGCGGTGACGCTGCGGACGGTGCGCTCGTAGAAGAGGTGCCGCCGGTAGTCCAGCACCGGCACGTCGGACAGGTGGATGCCGGCGATCGCGAGCGTGCCGCCGCGGTCGAGCGCGGCCAGCGCGGTCGGCACCAGCGTGCCGACCGGAGCGAACAGGATCGCCGAATCGAGCGGTTCCGGCGGCTCGTCGAACGAGTCGCCGGCCGAGGCCGCGCCGAGTTCGAGCGCGAGCCGGCGGGCCGGTTCGGCGCGGGTGAACACGTGCACGGTCGCGCCGCTGGCGATCGCGACCTGCGCCGTCAGGTGCGCGCTCGCGCCGAAGCCGTAGATGCCGAGCCGCCCGCCCCGCGGCACCTGGGCCAGCCGCCAGGCGCGGAACCCGATGATGCCCGCGCACAACAGCGGCGCGAGGGTTTCGTCGTCGTACCCGCTCGGCAGCCGGTACGCGTATGCGGCCGGCACCACGGTGTGCTCGGCGTAGCCCCCGTCGGCGTCCCATCCCGTGTACGCCGAGTTCGGGCAGAGGTTCTCCCGCCCGGCAAGGCAGTACCGGCACTCGCCGCACGTGTGCCGCAGCCAGGCGATGCCCACCAGGTCGCCCTCGGCCCAGCTGGTCACATCGGCCCCGGCCGCCACGACCTCACCGACCACCTCGTGCCCCGGCACCACCTCGGGCCGGCGCACCGGCAGGTCCCCCTCCGCCACGTGCAGGTCCGTTCGGCACACCCCGCATGCCCGCACCCGCACGAGCAGCTCACCCGCGGCCGGCTCCGGAATCGGCAGTTCCGCGTACCGCAGCGGACCAGCGCCAATGGGCCCCGGCTTCGCCACCACCCATGCGCGCATGGTGTTGCTCGACACGCCGTGAGTCTAGTTCCGCATTACGGTGAACTGCCCACTGGATAGCTGGCGGGCACCGTATTTGTGTACCTGGGTATGGTGGTGGCGGCAGGCGAGGACGCCATTGTCGTAGCTGGTGGATCCGCCATCGGCCCAATGCCGGCGATGGCGGATATCGCAGTGCTGGGACGGCACGTCACAATTCACGTGCCGACAGGTCCCGTCTCTCAACTCGATCGCGCGGCGGACGGCCGCCGGCCAGATCCGCGACTTCCGCCCGATGTCCAGTACCGCACCCGCACCGTTCAGGACGGCCGGAATGACCGCGCAGTCGCACGCCAGCATTCGGGCCTCGGCGCCACTGATCGGCCCGACCCAGCTCAGGTTCGCGGGCAGCCGGTCGTGCACCCGACCCGCACAGGATCGTGCCGGCTCGCCGTGCGTTTGGCTCGTCCAGTCCGGTCGCGGCGCCTGGCCCGTCCAGGCCGGTCGCGCCGGGTGCTCGTCGTGGGCCCGAGCACCATCGCGGTACGGCTGCGTCAACTTGTCGGCCAAGGCTTCGTAGGACACGGTGACCAGCAGGTGCGGCTTCTCGCCGTTCACCTGCGGCAGCGTTCCGCCGTCCAGCGCACGCCGGCATGCCCACCAGCTGCGCCGCCTCCCGCGGATGCAGCCGCAACTCGTGCCGCAACCACGACTGCGAGGACCGGTATTCGTCCACCTCATACGCCTGAGCGGCGTCGAACTCGCCGACACAGCGCACCAGCTCGGCCTGCAATTGGCTGACTTGACGGTGCAGCTCGCGTATCCGCCGACCCAACTCCCTCCCCATGCTTCGCACCGTAGAACAGGCCACCGACAATCCCGGCGGTCGACGCCGCCATCGGCAGTTCGCTCTGAGCTGATCCGTCGCAATTCAAGGACTCTCCGCCGTACGGCGACACATACCGGCCAAGAAACCAGTGCTCGCCCAAGGCTTTCGCTATACGCGAACACCGGCAAACGGCGACTGGCGGCGGGGTGCGGGGCAGGTCCCGGCGGAACGTCGGTCCCCGCGCATAGCCTGGCGAACGTGCCAGCCGACCCGACCGTGCAACCCGGATGGATCCGACGACTCGTCGGCGCGTGCTGGCGGCACCCCGTCCTCACCACGGCGGCGCTGGTCGGGTCCGTCCTCGGTGTCGGCCTGGAGGCCATCGGCCCGCTGCTGATCATGGTGGCGGTCGACGACGCGATCGGCGGCAGCACGGCAAGCCTGGCCGCGGTGGTCGCGGCGCTCGTCGGACTCGCGGTGCTGAGGTTCGGGGCCGCGTTCCTCCGCCGCTACCTCGGCGGCCGGCTCGCACTGGACGTCCAACACGATCTCAGGCGGCAGGTGTTCGCCTCGGTCCAGCGGCTCGACGGCGCGGCCCAGGACGCCATGCGCACGGGCCAGGTCGTGTCCAGGGCGATCACCGACCTGCAGTTCGTGCAGGGCCTGCTGATGATGGTGCCGCTCACCGCGGGCACGGTCGTGCTGGTGATCGTGTCGATGGCGGCGATGATCTACCTCCAGCCGGTGCTGGCCATCGTGGCGCTCACCGTCGTCCCGGTGGCCGTGCTGGTCACGGTGCGGGCGCGCCGGACGCTTTTCCCGGCGACGTGGTCGGCGCAGCAGTGCGCGGCCGACATCGCGCAGCACGTCGAGGAGACGGTGACGGGCGTGCGCGTGGTGAAGGGCTTCGGCCAGGAGCAGCGCGAGGTCGCTACCCTGCGGGACCGAGCAACGAGGCTGTTCGCCGAGCGGCTGCGCGCGGCACAGCTGACCGCCCGCACGGTGAGCGCGATGGCTGCGCTGCCGGCGCTCGGGCAGGTTGGCATCCTGGCGTTGGGCGGCTGGCTGGCGCTGCGTGGACAGCTGTCCCTGGGCGAGTTCCTCGCCTTCGCCGCGTACGTCGGCACGCTCGTCGGCCCGGCCAGACTGATCGCCGGCCTGACCGTGCAGGCACAGCTGGCCAAGGCGAGCGTGGTGCGGGTCTACGAGCTGATCGACTCGCAGCCGGAGATCGTGGACGGCGAGCGCGACGTGCCGGACGGCCCGGTGGACATCGAACTGGATGGGGTGCGGTTCGGCTACACCTACTCCGAGCCGGTGCTGGACGGCGTGTCGCTGCGCGTCCAACCCGGCGAGACGCTCGCCCTCGTCGGCGGCCCCGGATCCGGCAAGTCCACCGTCTCGCTGCTGCTGCCGCGGTTCTACGACGTGCACGCCGGCGCGGTCCGGCTGGCCGGCGTCGACGTCCGCAAGCTGCGGCTGCAATCGCTGCGCAGGACGATCGGCGTGGTGTTCGAGGAGGCGTTCCTCTTCTCCGACTCGGTGCGGGCCAACATCGCGTACGGCCGCCCGGACGCCACCGACGACGAGGTGCACGCCGCAGCCAAGGCAGCCGAGGCGCACGAGTTCGTCGAGGCGCTGCCGGCCGGTTACGACACCGTGGTCGGCGAGCGCGGGCTGACCCTCTCCGGTGGCCAACGGCAGCGGATCGCGCTGGCCAGGGCGCTGCTGTCGGATCCGAGGGTGCTCGTGCTGGACGACGCGACGTCGGCGGTCGACCCGGCGACCGAGGCCGCCATCCACGACACGCTGCGCACCGTCACGGCGAGCCGCACCACGCTGCTGATCGCGCACCGCCGCTCGACACTGGCGCTGGCCGACCGGATCGCCGTGCTCGACCGCGGGCGGCTGGTCGATATCGGCACTCCCCAGGAACTGACGGCGCGCTGCCCGCTGTTCGTCGCGCTGCTCGCCGGGCCGGGAGACAGCATCGACGACGACCCGGTGAGCGAGTTCGAGCCCGAGCCGACGCCGGAGGGAGTCACCCCCGCGCTGTGGCCCGAGCCAGCCGAGGCAGCCGGGCAGGCCGATCCGACGGAGGCCGTGCCGGCAGCGGCATACGTCGGCGGTGGGGCCGGCCGGGGCGGACTCGGCGGCGGACCGGGATCATGGGCGGGCGCGGTGCCGGCCACCCCCGAGCTGCTGGCGGCGGTCGCAGCACTGCCGCCGGCCACCGCGACGCCGGGGGTGGTCGCCGAGCTGGACAGCCCGACGGAAGACCCTGCCCAGCCGGCAGCACCGCAACTGGCCGCACCTCGCACCGCAGCCCAGCTGCTGCGGCGGCTGCTGCACCCCGTGCGGCTGGGGCTGGCGCTGGCCGTCGCATGCGTCGCCGTGGACGCCGCCACCACGATCGCGCTGCCGTCGCTGATCAGGTACGGCATCGACTCCGGTGTCACCACGGGTGCGGCCGCCGGCCTCTGGCGCGCCACCGTCGCCGCGCTGGTCATCGTGCTGGTCGGCGCCGTCGTGGTCGCGGTGCAGACCGTGGTCACGGCGCGGGTCGGCGAGACCGTGCTCTACCTGCTACGTGTTCGCAGCTTCGCCCACCTGCAGCGGCTCGGGCTGGACTACTACGAGCGCGAGATGGCCGGCCGCATCATGACGAGGATGACGACCGACGTGGACGCGCTGTCCACGTTCCTGCAGACCGGGCTGGCGACCGCGGTGGTCAGCGTGCTGACCGTGGTGGGCATCGCGTCCGCGCTGCTGCTGACCGACGGCCAGCTCGGCCTCACCGCGCTCGCCGTGCTGCCAGTGCTCGTCGTCGCCACGGTGATCTTCCGGCGGCTGTCCTCGGCCGCCTACGCCGACGCGCGGGAGAAGGTCAGCGCCGTCAACGCGGAGTTGCAGGAGAACATGTCGGGCCTGCGGGTGGCGCAGGCGTTCGCCAGGGAGCAGCATTCGGCCCGCTCGTTCGCCGACCGCAGCGACGCGTACCGCCGCTCCAGGCTGCGGGCGCAGGTGTACGTCGCCACGTACTTCCCGTTCGTCGCCATGCTGTCCGACCTCGCGCTGGCCGCGGTGCTGGCGGTCGGGGCGCAGCGGGTCGCGGCGGGCACCCTGAGCACCGGCGTGCTGTTGGCCTTCATGCTCTACCTCGCGCTGTTCTTCGCGCCGATCCAGCAGCTGTCCGGCGTGTTCGACGGCTACCAGCAGGCCAAGGTCGGCCTGCAGCGCATCGGCGAGCTGCTGCGCACGCCGACCTCGGTGCCGCCGGACGCCAGCCCGCTGCCCGTGCCGCCGAGGCTGCGCGGCGAGGTGGAGCTGCGCGACGTGTCGTTCAGCTATCCGGGCACCGAGACCCCGGCGCTGCGCGACGTGTCGCTGCGGATCGCGCCCGGCGAGAGCGTCGCACTCGTCGGTGAGACGGGCGCGGGCAAGTCCACGCTGGTCAAGCTGCTCGCCAGGTTCTACGACGCGACCGAAGGCACGGTGCTGGTGGACGGCGTCGACGTGCGGCGATACGACCTGGCCGGGTACCGCCAGCGGCTCGGCGTGGTGCCGCAGGAAGCGCACCTGTTCACCGGCGACGTGGCGACCAACATCGGTTACGGCCGGCCGGACTCGGCGCCGCGGGAGGTCGAGGCCGCGGCCCGCGAGGTCGGCGCGCTGGAGACGGTGGCGCGCCTGCGGCAGGGCTTCCGGCAACCGGTCGCCGAGCGCGGCTCGGGGCTCTCGGCCGGCCAGCGGCAGCTCGTCGCGCTGGCCCGCGCCCAGCTGGTGCAGCCAGACCTGCTGCTGCTCGACGAGGCCACCGCCGCGCTGGACCCGGCCACCGAGGCGACCGTGCTGACCGCGTCCGCGCGGCTGGCCGCGACCCGCACCACCGTGGTGATCGCGCACCGGCTCACCACCGCGGCCCGCGCCGACCGCATCGTGGTGCTCGACAACGGCCGCATCGTCGAGCAGGGCGGTCACGCCGAGCTACTGGCCAGGGGCGGCCGCTACGCCGGTCTGTGGGCCGCCGGCAACGGCCGTCCAAAGGCAGCTGCACACCACCCTTGAGGTCCTGCCCGACCACCAGCTCGCCGCGCAGCACGCCTGCAGTGCGCATCACACCTGCGGCGCGCAGGACGTGCTGCCGCTCGTCCGGCGGCCCGCCAGCCGGACCTGTCAGCCGGACCGCCGGCCGGATCCGCCGGATGCCCGACGCCCGACGCGCCGGACGAGATACGCGACGGACGTACGGGGTACTAACCTGACTAGCGGAGCAACAGGCCAGTCCGAGATGGATAGAGGCGAGCGAGCCGTG
>Ga0299913_10003649_pt1 | contig 12653 bp, 11 predicted proteins | sample RVTome_9_FD_201360 | JGI IMG/M metagenome (GOLD analysis project Ga0299913, IMG submission 201360) | Soil microbial communities from uranium-contaminated site in the Upper Colorado River Basin, Wyoming, United States - RVT155D38 (version 2) ... | reverse complement strand
AAGCCTACACAACCCTGATCGGCGTGCTCCTGGCGCTGCTCGCGGGCCTGACCGTCGGCAAGGCCTGGGAACGCTACAAGCTTCAGGATGGGCGCTGGGTGGACCGCCGGAGAGGCCGGCAGTCCCCGCACTACATGCTGGGGCTCAACTTCCTCGTCGCCCACCAGGTCGATGCGGCAATCGAGGAGCTCACCCGGGCGGCAGCCGTGGCAGGCGATCCGGCGGAGATCCGCCTGATCCTCGGAAATCTGTACCGTGAGAAGGGGCAGGTCGGCCGCGCCATCCAGGAGCACCAGGCGCTGCTGCAGCGGCCCAATCTGCGCAAGCTCGAGCATGCCAACATCCTCCTCTGCCTGGGCCTCGACTACCGGCGCGGCGGGTTCGTCGACCGCGCGGTCGATGCGTTCCGGGAGGTGCTGCGGCTCGATCCCGGGAACCAGTACGCGCTGATGAACCTCGAGAAGCTTTACGAGGAGCAGCACATGTGGGCCGATGCGTACGCGGCCCGCCAGACGCTGGCGCGCGCCAGCGCGCCCGAGAACGAACCCCGGCATCGCGCCATCCTGGCGTTTCTCGAGAACGAGCTCGGAACGGCAGCCGTCGCCCGCGGTGAGCCGGGTGAGGCCATCCGCCGCTTCGGAGCGGCGATGGAACTCGATCCGATGAATGCGCCGGCGCACCTCAATCTGGGAGACGTACAGCTGGGCATTGGCAACGCGCCCGCGGCAGCGGCGACGTGGGAGCAACTGGTCGAGCGTGCGCCCGAGCGCGCGTACCTGGCGTTCGGCAGGCTCGAGGCGGCATACCGCCAGCTGGGCGATCGGCACCGGTTCGAGCACCTCTGTGCCCGCCTGATCGAGGCCAATCCGCTCGACTGGCGGTCGCGCCTCGCGCTCGGTCGCTTCCGTGCGGCAGACGGACGGGACGGCGAGGCACTGCAGCCGCTGTTCGACGCGCTCGTGCAGAACCCCCACGCGCTCGCCATCCACCAGGCGATCTGGCAGACGCTCTCGGGGCTGGAGCTGCCCTCGTCGCTGGTCGCGCGGTACATCGATCTCACGCGCGATGCGATCTTCTACCTCGATCCGCACATCTGCGTACGCTGCCGCTACCGCAGCACCGAGCTGCTCTGGCAGTGCCCGCATTGCCACGAGTGGAACACGTTCGTGGAAGAGCGGATTGCTCCGGCGCAGGATACGGAAGCGACGCTGACGTCGTAACGGGGCGGACGACACGCGGGGCTGAAGCCCCGCGCTGCTGTGGACTCTTCGACGCGCAGCCAGCTCGAGAACCGATCATGTCTCCAGAAAAAACCGTGCAGGCACGAGCGAGGCTGCGCCTCCCCCCATCGAGGCTTCACCTCGCCAGGTGGCATTTCTCGGTAACGCCCCGCTGGCGCGCGGGCGGTCTCGACTCCGGAAACTTGATTCAAATGGACACGTTCTGGGGGCGCACGTCCTCTGAACCGGAGCTCACTTGGGTTGCGTACCGCGCGCCGGTCGTAGCGCAGGCCTTTAGGCGTGCTTCCGGGCGCGCGGGCGACCTGAAGGTCTGCGCTACGCTGCCCCCACGTGGGACCCCGGGGTTAGTGGCGAGCGCTGCTCATGAGCGCGTCGAAGACTTGCCGGACCTGCAGGTCCGTCTCGGAGAACGTGCCGTCGGTGTGAATCACGTGATCGGCGCGGCGCGCCTTCTCCTCGATCGGCCACTGCGCCGCCAGCCGTGCCTGGGCGGCCCCGTCCTCGAGGCCGCGTGCGCGCATCCGGCGGAGCTGCTCCAGTGGCGTGCACGCGGCGACGACCACGGCATCGAAATCGTGCTCGTGGCCCGTCTCGAAGAGGAGCGGAATGTCCGCAAGGCCGAACCGGATGGCCGGGGGCAGCCGCACGAACCATTCACGGATGCGCCGGTAGACCTCCGGGTGCACAATCGCTTCGAGGTCCGCCCGCGCGGCCCGGTCCGAGAAGATCAGGCCCGCGAGCGCTGCGCGATCGAGCGTCCCGTCCGGCCGTTCGACCGATCGGCCGAACCGTGCCACGACAGCCTGAAAACCGGCCGACCCGGGGGCGACGGCCAGACGCGCGAGCCGGTCGGCATCGATGACAGGCACCCCGAGCGCCTTGAACCGGGCGAGGCAGTACGATTTGCCGGTCGCGATCCCTCCTGTGAGCGCCACGCGCATGACGTTCTGGCGTGGCGCTAGCCGCGCCGTACCCGCGCGGTCGCGGCGGCAAGCGTGTTCTTGAGCAGCATGGCAATCGTCAACGGGCCGACGCCGCCGGGAACGGGCGTGAGGGCGCCCGCCACCTCCGCGACGTGCGGGTGCACGTCGCCGACCAGCACCGACCCGCGTGCCGCGAACTCGGCAACGCGCGGCGACGACGCGCCGAACAGCTCGACGGCGTCGGCGTGCGTCGAGACGCGGTTCATCCCGACGTCGACGACCGTGGCGCCAGGCTTGACGAAGGCGCGGCGCACGAAGCCGGCGCGGCCGATCGCGGCGACGAGGATGTCGGCTCCCGACGCGACCTCCGCCAGCTGCGGCGTGCGCGAGTGGCAGATCGTGACGGTCGCATCCCGGTGCAGGAGCATCAGCGCCATGGGCTTGCCGACGATCTCACTCCTGCCGATGACGACCGCACGCTGCCCCGCGATCGGGATACCCGTCCGATCGAGCAGCTCGATGACCCCCGACGGCGTGCACGGCGCCAGGTGCGCGCGGCCCTGCACCAGACGGCCGACGTTCACCGGGTGAAAGCCGTCCACGTCCTTGGCGGGATCGATGGCGTCGAAGACGCGCTGGGCGGCACCGCGTCCCATCGAGGCGGGCAGCGGAGCCTGCACGAGGATGCCGTCGTGCCGGTCGCTGCGGTTCAGCCGATCGACGAGCGCCAGCAGGTCGTCGAGCGCCGCGTCCGCCGGCAAGCGCTGCAGATCCACCCACAGCCCGGAGTCGCTCCCGGCCCGCATCTTGTTCCGGACATAGACTTCCGAGGCCGGGTTGTCGCCCACGAGGACTATCCCGAGGCCCGGCGGACGGCCGGCGGCCTCGGCAAAGGCCTGCACGTCGGGGAGAACCCCGGCGCGTATCGCGCCGGCCACGACGCGTCCGTCCAGCACCTGCGCCCTGGATTCGATCATCCTCAGATTCTAGTGCTTCACCCTTGAGCCACGCACGCGAGCATGAGTATCATCCTTCAGCCCGCCCGCGCGGGCACCCGTGTCGGCAGGCCGGCAGGCACTCGCGCCGCATTCCGCCCGTCACGCACCCGCAATCCACCACTCGAGGAGCACACGACGGCTGATGGCAGGGACTGACAGAGGCGCTTGGGGCTCGAGAGTCGGGTTCGTCCTCGCCGCTGCCGGATCAGCCGTCGGCCTCGGCAACATCTGGGGCTTCCCCACGCAGGTCGGGCAGGGCGGGGGCGCGGCCTTCGTGCTCGTGTACCTCCTGTGCGTGGCGTTCATCTGCGCACCAATCATGATCGCCGAGATCGCCATCGGCCGCCGCGCGCAGAAGGACCCGGTGTCCGCCTTCAGCCTGATCCGTCCCGGCTCCGCCTGGTGGCTCACGGGGCTCCTCGGCGTGCTCGCCGGCGTCGGCATTCTCTCCTTCTATTCCGTGATCGCCGGCTGGACGATCGCCTACATCTGGTTTACTGCCACCGGCGCCGTCACCGGCGATCAGGCGGCGTTCGGCGCCTTCTTCGGCGCGTTCGTCAGCAACGTACCGCTGACGATTGGGCTGACGATGGTCGTGCTCGCCACCACCGCCGCGATCATCGTCGCCGGGGTGCACGGCGGGATCGAGCGCGTCACGAAACTGCTCATGCCGATTCTGATCGGCCTGCTCCTCGTGCTCGCGGCGCGGGCGATCAGCTTGCCTGGGGCCGGGAACGGGCTCATCTACTACCTGCGCCCGGACATGAGCCGGGTGCTGGACATCGGCGTGCTCAACGCGGCGCTCGGCCAGGCGTTCTTCTCGCTGAGCCTGGGCATGGGCACGATGATCACGTACGGCAGCTATCTGAGCCGTCGCGCGACCATCGGCACGGCCGTCGTCTGGGTGGTAGCGCTGGATACGGGCATCGCACTCCTCGCGGGGTTCATCATCTTCCCGGCGGGCTTCTCCATCGCGGGCTTCGACCCGTCGACCGGCGGGCCCGGCCTGATCTTCACCGTGCTGCCGCGGCTTTTTGCCACGCTCCCCTACGGACACCTGTTCGGCGCCGCGTTCTTCATTCTCCTCACCATGGCGGCGCTGACGTCCACGATCTCGCTGCTCGAGGTCCCCGTCGCGCACCTCATCGACGGCCACGGGTGGACGCGGCCGCGTGCCGTGCTCGCGGTCACGGCCGTGACGGCGCTGCTGGCGATCCCCTCGGCCCTCGCCAACGGCGCGGTGCCATTCTTCACCGAGCTGCCCGGTCTGGGGATGGGATTCCTGGATCTGATGGCGACGATCTGGAACAACTTCGCGCTCCCGATCGGCGGCTTGCTCGTGGCGCTCTTCGTCGGCTGGGCCTGGCGCGTCGACGGCGCGCTCGGAGAGCTGCAGGCCGAGGGCGCCCGCTTCCCGTTCCCGGGACTCTGGGCGACGCTCCTCCGCTGGGTCTGCCCGGTCGCCATCACCCTCATCATCGCCATCACGTTCCGCAACGTGTTTGCCGGCTGAACGCGCGGCGCGAAAGCTCTCATGAACATCGACTTCATTACCGAGCGTATCCTGGCGCTCGACAGCCTCGTCTGGCAGCCGTTCGTAATGCCGCTGGTGCTCGTCATCGTCGGCGGCCTCATCACCCTCATGACCGGCGTCATCCAGGTCCGCAGGTTTCCGCTGGCCGCGCGTCTGGTGTTCGGCGGGAGCGTGGCGCGACGCGACGAGACCGGCAACACGATCACGCCACTGCAGGCGCTGGCCACGGCGCTCGCCGCGACGGTCGGCAACGGCAACATCGGCGGGGTCGCCACGGCCATCCTCATCGGCGGCGCCGGCGCGGTGTTCTGGATGTGGGTGTGCGCGACGGTCGGCATGGCCACGAAGTTCGCCGAGGCCGTGCTCGGCGTGCACTACCGCGTGACGCGCGAGAGCGGCGCCCTGGCCAGCGGACCGATGTACTACATCAGCCGGGGCGTCCCGAATCCCGCGCTCGGGCGCGTTCTGGCGATCCTGTTCGCGTTCTTCGGCACCATGACCGCGCTGGTCGGCACCGGCAACATGGCCCAGTCGAATACCGTCGCCCGCACGGCGGTCGAAGCGATGCGGACGCTCGCGGGGATCTCGATGCCGCTGTGGGTGCCGGGGCTGCTCATCGCGGTGCTCGTCGGGCTCGTCCTGCTCGGCGGTCTGAAGCGGATCGCCCACACCGCCGAGGCGATCGTGCCGCTGATGCTGGTCGTGTACGTCGCCACGGCGCTCGTCTACATCGTGCTGAACGCGGCGCAGCTGCCGGCGGTCTTCGGGCTGATCTTCCAGGAGGCGTTCACGCCGACGGCGGCAATCGGCGGGTTCGCCGGAGCCAGCGTGGCGCAGGCGATTGCTGCCGGCGTGAGCCGCGGCGTGCTGTCGAACGAGGCCGGCCTCGGCAGCGCCCCCATCGCGCACGGCGTCGCGAACGTGCGCCATCCGGTCGAGCAGGGCATGGTCGGGATCTTCGAGGTGTTCATCGACACGATCATCGTCTGCTCGATGACGGCGTTCATCATCCTGTCCTCGGGGTTGTGGACCGATCCCGCCTACCAGAAGGCGAGCGGCGATCTGACGGCCGCCGCGATGTCCACGACCATCCCGTTCGCGGCGGGAATCGTCGCGCTCAGCTCGTTCCTGTTCGGCTTCTCCACCCTCATTGCCTGGTACTACTACGGCGAGAAGTGCTTCGAGTACCTCTTCGGCTCCGCCGCGATCACGGCATACAAGGTCGTCTTCGTCGTGCTCATCTTCGTCGGGGCGGTGATCGAGGTGCGCCTGGCGTGGGCGCTCGGCACGCTGCTGAACGGCTTCATGGCCTTTCCCAACCTGATCGGCCTGGCCTTCCTGCTGCCGACGGTGCGTCGCATCACGCTCGACTACTTTCACGGCGCCGGGCGGAGGTTCTCCGTGGACCATCCGACCACCGGCGCCCGTTACCGGTGATCAGCCGCGCGTGGCGGCGAGATAGCCGCGGACGCGGGCCGCGACGTCACCCGTCGCGAACAAGTCGGAGATGACGGCGACCGCCGAGGCCCCCGCCGCGAGCACCTCCGGCGTGCGCTCGAGCGTGATGCCGCCGATGGCCACGACAGGTGTGCCGATCCGCACGGCATAGCGCACGAGCGGCAGCCCGCGCGGCGTATATCCCGTTTCCTTGGTGCTGGTCCCGTAAACGGGCCCGACGGCGATGTAGTCCACGAGCGGCAGCGGCACGCCGTCGACCTGCGGCTCGTCGTGCGTGGAGAGGCCGAGGAGGCCCGTGCCGAGCACGGCACGGGCCTCCGCCGGCGGGAGGTCGTTCTGCCCCACGTGCACGCCCGCGGCGCGGGACGCGCGCGCGATGTCCGGCCGGTCGTTCACGATGATGCGGCCGCCGTCCGGCGCGGCGAGTGCCACGAGCCGATCCGCGAGCGACAGCACGTCGCGCCCGGCCAGGTGCTTGGCGCGCAGCTGCAGCAGGCGCGCGCCCCCCGCGAGGCACGCCGCGGCCACATCGAGGGGGCTCACGCCGCGCGCCGCGCACACGTCCGTGTCGATGATCGGGTAGAGGCGATACGAGGGGCTCCAGGCGTCGGTCACACCAGCTCAGGGAGCCCTTTCTCGGGCGCCTTCTTCTCCGTCAGGTAGCGCTCCATGAACGACGTGCTCAGCCGCCCGGCGACGAAGTCGGCGTCGCGAAGAATCTTCAGGTGCAGGGGAATCGACGTCTTGATGCCCTCGATGACCGTCATCTCGAGTGTGCGCCGCATGCGCGCGATGGCCTCCTGGCGGTCGCGGCCATGCACGATGATCTTGGCGATGAGCGAGTCGTAGTACGGCGGGATCGTGCACTCCGAATGGGCGAATGTATCCACCCGCACGCCCGGCCCACCCGGCACGCTGAAGGCGTGAATCACCCCGGGTGACGGCGCGAACGTCACCGGATCTTCCGCGTTGATCCGGCACTCGATCGAGTGTCCGGTGAAGGTGACGTCCCCCTGCTTGAACGAGAGGCGCTCCCCGGCGGCGATACGGATCTGTTCCTTCACGATGTCGACGCCGGTGATGAACTCGGTGACGGGATGCTCGACCTGTACCCGTGTGTTGACCTCGAGGAAGAAGAAGCTGCCGCGCTCGTCCAGCAGGAACTCGAACGTGCCCGCATTGGTGTACTGCACCGCCTGCGCGGCATCGACGACGATGCTTCCCATCTTCCGGCGCATCTTCTCGGTCACGGCCACCGATGGCCCTTCCTCCAGCAGCTTCTGGTGCCGTCGCTGAATCGAGCATTCCCGCTCGCCAAGGTGGACGACGGCGCCGTGGTGATCGCCGAGGACCTGGAACTCGATGTGCCGAGGGTGCTCGAGGTACTTCTCGATGTACACGTCGCCGACCCCGAATGCCGCTTCGGCTTCGCGCTGCGCGGTCTTGAGCGCGCGCGCGAGCTCGCCCGCGGCCCGGATGACGCGCATGCCGCGGCCCCCGCCGCCGGCCACGGCCTTGACGATCACCGGATAGCCGAGGTCCCGCGCCACCTTGTGCGCCTTCTCCTCGCTGTCCACCGGTCCGTCGCTGCCCGGGAGGATGGGCACGCCCGCCCTCCTCATCGCCCGGCGCGCGCGCGCCTTGTCGCCGAGCAGCCGGATCGTGTTCGGCGCCGGCCCGATGAACTTGATGTGGCACGCCTCGCAGACCTCTGCGAGATACGCGCTCTCCGAGAGGAATCCGTAGCCCGGATGGATGGCATCGGCGCCCGTGATCTCGGCGGCGCTGAGGACGGCCGGAACACTCAGATAGCTGTCGGCGCTGCGTGCCGGTCCGATGCAGACGTCCTCGTCGGCGAACCGGACGTGGAGCGAGTTCTCGTCCGCCTCGGAGAAGACGGCGACGGTCTTGATGCCCAGCTCGCGGCACGCGCAGATCACACGGAGGGCGATCTCTCCGCGGTTGGCGATCAGGATCTTCTTGAACATGCCCCCGGCAAGATCAGGTCGTCCTGATGGCGAACAGCCGTTCGCCATACTGGACGGGCGTGCCGTTGTCGACGTACACGCTGACGATCTCGCCGTCGTACTCCGACGTGATCTCGTTCATGAGCTTCATCGCTTCGATGATGCAGAGCACCTGATCCTTCTTCACCCGGTCGCCCACCTCGACGAAGGCGGGCGAGCCGGGTTCGGCCGAGCGGTAGAACGTGCCCACGATGGGCGACTTCACCACCGCGAGCTCCAGCTCGCCGTCGTCCGGGAGGGGTACGGCGGTCACGAGCGGCGACGTGGCGGCCTGGTTGACGGGCGGCCCGGATGGGACCTGAAGGGGTCCGGCAGCCGGAAGCGGCGGGTGCACGGCGTGTTCCACGGTCCCCCCCGCTTTTCGGACCCGCAGCTTCAGTCCGTCCCGCTCGAGTTCGAACTCGGTGAGGTCGTGCTCCCGAACCAGCTGCAGAATCCGCTCGATGTCGTCGAAATCCATCTGTCTCCAGCCCTGCACTCGTGACCGTCCGACCGGCTCATCCGTCCTGGCGCGCGCCGCCGGGGACCGCACTCGCCTGCTCTATCGGCACGTCGGTCAGGACCTCGCACCCGCCCGCGTCCACCAGCACGTCGTCTTCGAGGCGGACACCCCCGAGTCCCGGGATGTAGGCACCGGGCTCGATCGTGAACACCATGCCGGGCCGCAGGACGTCGCCTCGGCGCGCGCCGGTCCGGCTGATACGCGGCTCCTCGTGGACTTCCAGCCCGAGGCCGTGGCCCGTTCCATGAACGAACGCCTCGCCGAGCCCGCGCGCCTCCAGCACCTCGCGCGCGGCGGCGTCGACGGCGCTGCCCGGCACCCCGGGCGCGACAGCCGCGATCGCCGCATCATGAGCGGCACCGACCGCGTCGAGCAGATGGCCGAACGCACCGGTTCGCGGGGGCAGCTGAACCGTGCGCGTCAGATCCACACAGTATCCGTCGTATACACCTCCGAAGTCCAGCACCACGCCGTCTCCCGGATGGAGGCGCCGATCGCCCGGACGTGCGTGTGGCAGCGCGCTGTTCGGACCCGACGCGACGATCGTGTCGAATGCCGGCCGCTCGAACCCGGCCCGGCGCAGCGCGGCGTCGATGTCCGCCGCGATCTCGCGCTCGCGGCGGCCGGCCTGGGCGAGGGGGAGAATGTCCCGCGCGACGGCCGAGAGCCGCCGCGCCGCCTCGCGCAGGGTGCTGATCTCCGTCTGGTCCTTCACCAGCCGTCCCTCCTCGACAATCCGCTCGAGCGGGACCAGCCGTGGGACCGCGCGGCCCGAGGCTGAGTGCGTATCGCGCATGGCCGAGATCAGCCGCTCGAACCGGCTGACCGTCATGGCTGCGGCTTCTATCCCGATCCGCTCGACGCCGCGATCGGCGGGAATGCTGCCCGCGATCGCCTCCTCGTGCCCTCCCTCGACGAGCGCCACGGAGACCGGAGACAGCTCCGGCAATCGCGAGATCAGGGCATGCGCGGTCGTGAGGTACCTGCCGTCGACAAACAGCGTGCAGAGATCCCGGGCGACGAGCAGCGCCCCCATGCTGCCATCGAACCCGGTGAGATACCGCACGTTCGGCGGGTGCGTCACGAGGAGGGCGTGCACGTCCGCAGCCGCGATGGCTTCACGGATGCGGGCCAGGCGAGCCGCATAGGGCGGCAATGGGGAGCCGGGTTCCGGTGTCACCGGAGGTCCACCGCACCCCGTCCGCGGCGCGCGTCTGCGCCCCGGACACGCCGGATCGCCGCGAGGAAGCGCTCGAGCGCTGCGAGCGCGCGCCGATCGGTCTCCGTCAGCGCGCCGGCTCGGCCCTCGCCCGCATCGGGCGCCATGAGAACCCGGTCCTCCTGGACATCAGCGAGCAGGGCCCTGGCAATCGGGTTCTCGGGGTCGATGAAGAGAACGTGCGCGAGCTCACGCCGCGCGTCCTGGAATTGGCCAACCGCGAGCAGCGCCTGCGCGAGGGTGAGGCGTGGCGGAACATAGGCGGGATGACGCGTGAGCCCGGCGCGGCAGGTGGCGATCGCCTCGCGGTACTCTCCGGCGCGCCGATACTCCTCGGCGAGCGCCGCAAAGGACACCGACGCCGGGTTGCGGGCAACCCGGCGTCGGAGCTGTTCGATCGGACGGTGGTCGGACATTCCGGCTGGAGGCCGCTCGTTCGGGCCCTTGGAGCCGCAGTGTATCACCGCGGCCAGCCTGTCCGCCGGCGCGCTCTACCGCGCGATGACGCCCGCGACCTCTGGCAGCTTCACGGGGATCTGAATTGCCACCGAGTGAGTACCGCCGCGATCGTCGGTCACCGTCAGCGTGACGGTATACGTCCCCTCTTTCGTATACGTGCGCGATGCCTGCACCCCGGTTGCACCAGGGCCGCCGTCACCGAAGTCCCAGGCGTAGCCCGTCATGCTGCGTCCTGGTGCGGGCGTCGACTGCACGCCGTTGAAGTGGACCGCCTGGTTCGGGAGCGGCTGCGTCGGTGAGAACGTGAACCGTGCGATCGGACTGGCCCCTGGCGCTACGGTGATGCTCTGCGACGCCTGGGCCGAGCGCCCCGCGGCGTCCCGGATCGTGAGCCGCGCCACATACGTGCCCGCCACCGCGTACTGATGGGTCGTCGTGCGGCCCGAGGAAGTCGCGCCGTCGCCGAAATCCCAGGCGTAGGTCGCGATGGGGTTGTTCGACGGCGCCTGGCTCGCCGAGGCGTCGAACAACACCGTCTGGTTGGCCGTGGGCGCAGTCGGCGTAGCCGCGAACGCCGCCACCAGCCCCGCGGGCGGCAGGATCATGCCACGCGGGATGAGCCGGAGCGAGGCAGTCCGCGTCGAGGAGTTGTTGAAGTCGGACCCGATCGGCGTGATCGCGATGTCCACGACGGTCAGCGTATCGACGGCGACAGGCGGCGCGGGAGGGGCCGTGTAGGTCAGCACCGCCCTCCCGTCGCTCAGCGTCGCGACGGTGCGGCTGGACAGCCTGCCGAAGTCCACAGGCGTTCCGTCGACGATGATCTCGGCGCGAAGGGGTAGGTTGGCGAGCGGTGCGCCGTTCGGTCCGCGAGCGGTGACGGTGATGACACTCTGCGAGGCCCCGTCCTGGTCCAGGATGTCCGGCGTCAGCGCGACGCTGATCGAGGTGCCGAACTCCGACGGCCCCGACAGCCCGGGCGCTTCCTGTTTCTTCATCGTGCAGCCCCCCATCGTCACGAGAAGGACGAGTGCGGCCGCGCGCGTGCAAGTCATCTGCTTCATATCTGTTCCCGCGTGTAGGGCCTCGGATGTGCTGCGATCAGTTCGGGTCGGCGAAATTGCCGAAATCAACCGAGATGGTGGCCGTGGCGCTCGTCTCGCGGCCGGTCTGGTCACGGCCGTAGAAGGTGATTTCGGCGAGCGTCGAGATGATGACGCCGTTCACGCTTAGAGCGGCGAGCGGCGCCTCTTCCTTGGCCACATGGCGGACGAGCGTGAACGGCACCTGAAACACGCCCTCGCCCACCGTCGCCGTGAAGCTGCCGTCGAACCCGTAGGGCACGTCGATCCCCTGGGTGTTCCGGCCGTCCGCCCGCACGTACCGCACCCGGTACCGATCGACGGTGATGAACTGGTTCTGCGACGGCTGGTTGGGATTGGCGGCCGTGCCCGGGTCCTTGAGGCCGAGCTGGAACTCCACGCGGCCCATGTCCGCGTACACCGTTGCCCGGTCGTCGACGACCGTGGAGACATCGGAGAACAGGGCGCCCGCGAACTGGTTCGGCTCGGCGCCCGAGGCCGCCTCGAGCCTGTTGACGATCAGGAACGACGTGCCCGTACCGTCCCGGACGACGCTACCGCAGGAGACCGTGGCGAGCGCGAACGTGAGAATCCAGGTACGGGCGATGTGAACGGTCCTCATGCCTCTCAACCCTTCTGAATGCGCGGCGTGATGAAGATGAGCAGCTCGCGGCTCTCGTCCAGCTGACTGTCACGCTTGAACAGCCAGCCGAGCAGGGGAACGCGATGCAGGGCCGGCGTGCGGTCGTTCGAGGACTGCTCGCGGCTGACAAAGATGCCGCCCATGACCGTCGTCATGCCGTCGCTGACCTGGACCCGCGTGATCGCCCGCTGCGTGTCGATCGAGGGAATGGCGCCAACGAGCACGCCTGGCGTGGCGTTCTCGAGCGTGATCTGCATGATGACCGTGTTGGCCGCCGTGATCTGCGGCGTGACCTTCAGGGTGAGCGCGGCGTCCTTGAAGGTGACCGTGACGGTGTTGTTCGCCTCGGTCTGCACGGGAATCTGGACACCCTGCGTGATCTCCGCCTCGACGTTGTTCTGCGTCGTCACCCGCGGCGTCGACAGGATCCGCCCCTTCCCTGTGCGCTCCAGGGCCGAGAGCGCGACGTCGAGGTTGAAGGCGCCGTTGATCGATCCGAGCGCCAGCCCCAGCATGCTGGACGCAGACGGCGCGCGCAGGTCCTGGCCGGCGGTGAGCGATCCGTTG
>Ga0299913_10003647_pt1 | contig 12657 bp, 10 predicted proteins | sample RVTome_9_FD_201360 | JGI IMG/M metagenome (GOLD analysis project Ga0299913, IMG submission 201360) | Soil microbial communities from uranium-contaminated site in the Upper Colorado River Basin, Wyoming, United States - RVT155D38 (version 2) ... | reverse complement strand
CGCGATAGGCCGCGCCGATGCCCTGGCCCGGCGGCGGAGCGGGTTGTCCCTCGATCTCGACGCCAAGGCGCCAGATGTCGCCGGCGAGCGGAAGGTGGTTGATCGCGCTGACCGCGTCGACGCCGGGCAGCACCTCGATGGCCGCCGACAGGCGATCGAAGAAGGCGACGCGGGCCGCGCCGGTGGCATGGCGCGTGTCGGAGACGGACACGACCGCCGTCAGGACACCTGAGGGATCGAATCCCGGATCGACGGCCTGCAGCCGCAGCAGCGTTTGCCCCATCAGGCCGGCCCCGGCGACGATCGCGAGCGCGAGTCCGATCTGTGCCGCGACGAGCGCGCGCCGCAGGCGTGTCCGGCCGCCGCCTTCGGTCGCCCCGCGCGGCGTGTCCTGCAGCGCCTCGCGCAGGGACGCCCGGCGGACCTGCAGCGCCGGCGCGAGTCCGCAGAGCAGCGTGGCGACCGCCGCGAGCGCCCCGGCGGTGACGAACACGATCCCGCCGGAAGCGAGATCGTACTGCCGCGGCAGGCTGTCGGGCGGCAGCGCGGCGGCAAGCCACCGCACGGCGGCCACCGCGACCATCGCACCCGCGATTCCGCCCGCCCCGGCGAGCACGAGGCTCTCGGTGAGCAGCTGGCGCACCAGCCGGGCCGCGCTCGCACCGAGCGTGCTGCGGATGGCGATCTCGCGATGCCGCGCCAGGGCGCGCGCGAGCAGCAGGCTCGAGACGTTGGCACACGCGAGCACGAGGAGCAGCGCCGCCATGCCGGCCAGCACGAGCAGCAGCGGCCGGACGTGCCCGACGGTCTTCTCGTGGAGCGGCATCACGGTGATGTCGCGGCCGGTGTTCGTCTCCGGGTACGCGGCGGCGAGGCGCGCGGCGACGGCGGAGGCCTCGGCCTGCGCGCTGTCGAGGGTCGCCCCCGGTGCAAGCCGGCCGAACAGCCGCAGCGATCGTCCGTCGCGATCGGAGGCGCGGTCCGCGAGCGCCAGCGGCTTCCAGATCGCGGCCTGCGTCGCCCAGAAGGGCGCGAAACGGAAGTCCTCGGGCATGACGCCGACGATCACGTGCGGCCGGCCGTCGAGCAGCATCGTGCGGCCGAGGACGAGCGGATCGGCCGCGAAGCGCGCGGTCCACAGCGCATGGCTCAGGACCACGACGGGAGCGCCCTCGCCGGCGTCCTCTCCCTTCGCCAGCGTGCGGCCGATGAGCGCGTCGGTCCTCAGCGTCCGGAACAGGTCCGCCGTGACCCGCAGACCGTGAATCCGCTCCGGACGCCCCTCGCCGGTCACGGTCGTCGTCCAGTACTCGGCGGCCGAGAGCGACTCGAGCGTGCCGAGCGCGCGGCGATAGTCGAAGAAGTCGGCGGGACCGACCGGGTGGGTGCCCTCGTGCAGGAGCACCACGAGGCGATCCGGCTCGCCGTAAGGGAGCGGCCGCAGCAGGACGGCGTAGCTGACGCTGAAGATGGCCGTTGCGGCGCCGAGGCCGACCGCCAGCGTGGCGAGCACGGCGGCGGTGAGGCCCGGGGCCTGGCGCAGCGCGCGGAGGGCATGCCGGAGATCCTGGAGCATCGAGATCCTCGCGAGTGATCGGGAAGCGCAGCCCTGGCTCTGGCGAGAGATGTGCCAGCGCCCCCCGGTCGGCGCGGCGCGCGTTTCACGCGGCTTTCAAGCGGAATCCGGGCCCGCTCTCTCGCGGTGCGTCCCGTGACGTCCGGTGCCGGGACGCGAGCGTCCCGGAAGCGGGACGCGTCAGTTCAGCGTACGGGGGACGTTCCGATCGAGCCCGCCCAGCCGGAACCAGCGGTACCCGTACGGCTCGAGCAGCAGCGGGTAGCGATCCCCCTCGGGCAGGCAGTCGTCGGTGGAGAGCAGGCTGACGAGCGGCTCTCCGGCGCCGTCCTTCACGTCGAGCGACAGCTGGCGCGGTTCGGCCGCGAAGTTGTGCACGGCGACGATGGAATGCCCGCGCCACAGGTACTGGAGGGCCAGGACGCTGCGATCGCGCGTGTCGAGGAGCCGCCAGTCGCCCCAGGGGATCTCCGGGCACTCGCGCCGCATGCGGATCGCCCGCTCCATCCAGTTCAGCAGCGAGCCGGGTTCGCGCCGCTGGTCGGCGACGTTGAGGCGGCGGAAGCCGTAGACCGGATCGCGAATCACGGGCCAGACGGTGCGGCGCGCGGACGAAAAGCCGCCGTGCCGGTCGTCGGACCACTGCATCGGCGTGCGCGCGGACTCCCGTTCCGGAAGCGACAGGTCGTCGCCCAGGCCGATCTCGTCGCCGAACTGCAGCATCGGCGTCCCCGGCAGCGTGAAGAGGACGCTGAACGCCAGCTCGAGCCGCCGGCGATCGTTGCCCAGCATCGGCGCGAGCCGGCGCCGGATCCCGCGATGATAGAGCTGCATGCTCTCGTCGGGGCCGAGCGCGTCGAAGACCTTCTCGCGCTGCGCGTCCGTCAGGCGTCCGAGATCGAGCTCGTCGTGGCTGCGCAGGAAGTGCACCCACTGCGCCGCCTCGGGGCGTTCGCGGGTGTCCTCGAGAGCCCGCTCGAGCGGGCGGACATCGCCGGTCGCGAACGCGTAGAACAGGCGCTGATTGACCGGGAAGTTCAGCATCATCGTCAGCCGCTCGCCCCGGCTGCCGAAATACTTCATGTTCTCCTTCGGCAGCACGTTGGCCTCGGCCAGCAGCACGCCGTCGCGGCAGCGCCACTGCAGGAAGTCGCGCATCTCCTGCAGCCACGCGAAGTCCTGCTTCGGCTCCACCCCCGCGCCCTTGAACTCGATCAGAAAAGGCACGGCGTCCATCCGGAACCCGGACACGCCGAGCTGCAGCCAGAACCCCATGATGCGCATGATCTCGCGGCGCACGGCGGGATGGTGCGTGTTGAGGTCGGCCTGGAAGTGATAGAAGCGGTGAAAGTAGTACTGCTTCGCCGCCTCGTCCCGCGTCCACGTCGTCTTCTGGACGCCCGGGAACACCATGCCCTGGTCGTGATCCGGCGGCCGCTTCTTCGACCACACGTACCACTCGCGGTAGGGGGACGAGGCGTTGCGGCGCGCGGAGCGGAACCACGGATGACCTGTCGAGGTGTGGTTGACCACCAGATCCACCAGCACGCGAATCCCGAGCTGCTGCGCGTGATTCATGAACTCGACGAAGTCGCCGAGCGTGCCGTGCTTCGGGTGCACGCCGTAGTAGTCGGTGACGTCGTAGCCGTTGTCGCGGTTCGGCGAGGGATAGAACGGCTGGAGCCAGACGCACGTCACGCCGACGCCGGCCAGGTAATCGAGGCGGCGCGTCAGCCCCATGAAGTCGCCCACGCCGTCCGCGTTGGCATCGAGGTAGCGCTCGACGTCGAGGCAGTAGATGAGGGCGTTCTTGTACCAGAGATCGTCGATCATCGTTTCGGTAGCGATCGGCGGTGATCGGTTACGGTTGGCGGTGTGCGGGCCGGCTGACGGCGGCCCCTACGGGTGCGGGTTGACGATCATCGCGGCCGCACGTTCGTACTCGTAGGGGCCGCCTTTCAGGCGGCCCGATCCCTACCGCAGGTCCATCACGATCAACCGGTCCTCCGTGAACACCGGCACGAGCAGCCGCTTGCGCTTCGCGTCGTAACCGATGTCGGCGGGCGACGCGACGTTCTCGAGCACGGCGGACGTCTGTCCCTTCGCCAGCCGGTAGACGGCCTGCCCCTCCCAGCTGGATGCGAGGATCGTTCCGTCCTCGAGCCGAAGCAGACCGTCGAGCTGGCCCGCCGGCATCCTGCCCATCGTGTGCCTGGCGCCGTTCGCGTCGATGTGCCACACCTCCGCCCCGCCGAATGGAACGAGGAGCACGCCGCCGTTGAGGGCGACGACGCCGTTGGGGTTCGTCAGCTCGGGCCCCTTGATCAGGGCGGCAGGCTTCTGGTCCCTGCCGATGCGATACACCGCATCGGTCTTCGTGGCCGTCATCCCGCTCTCGTCGAGCCGGATTCCCGTATCGGACACGTAGATCGTCCCGTCCGGCGCCACGCTCAGATCGTTGAGGAAGGTGGCGCCCTCGATGCAGGTCTCGCCGGCGGGCGCGCCGGTCTCGCGGTTGAAGCGCCGCACGCAGTCGATGTCGCTGACGTAGAGCGTCTCGCCGTGCAGGCCCAGGCCCTTCGGCGCGTGGAGCGTCACGCCCTTCTGCCCGCCCGCGATCCATTTGAGGGCGGCCATTTTCCCGTCGGGCGACACCCGCGAGATGAAGCCGTTGTTGTCCTTCGCCGACGGCGCGCCGTTGATGTTCGAGACGAGATACACGTCGGCGCCCTCGTCGTGCAGCATCGACTCCGGCGTCATCAGGCCGGCCTTCGCCACCTCGATCCGTCCGGCGGCGGCAGGCCCCTGGGCCGCCACCGCGGCCGAAAGCGTGAGCGCTGACACTGCCGCCAGCGGCAGGAAATACCACCTCGAACCGTTCAGGACGAGACGAGCCATCGAGCGCACCTCCGTGAGCGTGAAGCCACTGAACGCCATTGTTGTGTGGCGGTTCGATGCGGTCAAGCCAGCACGGCCGTGAGCGGACGCATTACACTCGTGGCCACATGCCCGCGCCGCTCCCCCTGGAGATCGACGAGGCCGTTTCGCGATGGATGCAGGCGCTCGAGGCGCGGCACCTGCGCGACCTCACGTTCCAGGAGGTCAGCGGCGCCCTGCGGGCGCTGTCGTCCTGCTATGTCGAGCGCCGAGGGCGCCTCCCGTCGGGCGCCGCGCTCGAGGGGCGAGGCAAGCGCGCCGCCTTCGCGCTCTTCTACGCGCCAATCCACTTCCTTCTCACCTCGCACGTCGTCAGCGCCCTGGGACTCGGCCTGGCGCCGGGGACGACGATCGTGGACGCCGGGTGTGGAACGGGAGCGGCGGGCGCGGCGTGGGCGCTCGGCGCGGGAGGGACGGCGAGCGTGCTGGGGGTCGATCGCAGCGGCTGGGCCGCGGCGGAGGCGGCCTGGACGTGGCGGACGCTCCGGGTCCGGGGCCGCGCCGTGCAGGGGGACGTCGCGGCGCTCCGGCCGCCGCGTGGCTCGCACGCGTGGCTCGCGGCGTTCGTCGCGAACGAACTGCCGCCCGGGACGCGCGGGCGGCTCCTCGAGCGGCTTCTCGCCTCCGCGCGCGAGGGGCGCGCGGTGCTCGTGCTCGAGCCGCTCGCGAAGGCGGTCGCGCCGTGGTGGGACGAGTGGGTCGAGGCGTTCGCCGCCGAAGGCGGCGAGGCGCGCGAGTGGCGGACCGCCACGCGGCTGCCCGATCTCGTGGCGCGGCTGGACCGCGCGGCTGGCCTCGATCACCGCGAGCTGACCGCGCGATCAATCCATATCGGCGCCCTCACGCCCGCTGGCGTGCTGCCGCGATCAGCTCCACGTCGGCGTCGCCCATCGTGACGGCGATCTCGCGGATGTGCCCCTGCACATCGCCGCGGATGGCGAGCGCGCACTCCGCGCGCAGCGGGACGGCGGTGCCGCGGAGCGCGCCCGTCAGCACCGCCCGCGCCGAGAGCGACGACTCGCCGCGCTGCTGCTCTTCCGGGAGGACGGGCTCGAGCACGAGCCGCGGGTTGGCCACGGCATAGCGGAGGGCGGTGAGCAGCAGCCGGTAGGCCGCCGGACCGCAGCCGATCAGCCGGATGAGCGGGTCCTCGATGGGGCGGCCGAGCGTTTCGTGGTAGGCGCGGCCGTTGAGACGGAAGACGCAGTCTTTGTGAATGGCGTCCCTGGGCAGGTCGGCCTTCTGTGCGTTGAACTGCGCGACCAGCTCCGTCAGGTACGACGTCAGGTTCATGGATCGACGGCCACCGCACAGCTGATGCCGGCGAGCGGACCGTCGGTGGTCATCAGGTCCACCCGGGGATCGAGATCGGGCTCGATATTCACGTCGAGTCCGTAGTCCACCCACACGTCGAGCGAGGATCGGGACGGCCCGACGTCGAGATCGATCTGCCGCCCGCCGTTGGCATTGCGGTAGGAGAGGCGCACGCGCTTCCCGCTCACCTCCGGCGCCGCACCGGGCAGCGCGAGCCGCACCCACGCGTCGCCGGTCTCCTCGCTCCGGAACGACAGGCGCCACCGATCGCCATCCTTGTCGAGCACGTACACGCGCCGATCCGCATCACCCTCGACCCGACAGGTCACGGCGGGCGCCTCCTGGCGCGCACCGGTCATCGCCACGACGAGCCACGCACCCAACAGCAATCCACCGATCGCGATCACCCGTTCTCCCTTCTCCCTTCCCCCTTATCCCTTTTCCCCTGTCCCTGTTCCCCCGTCCGCCTCCGCCCCCAGCCTCTCGCGGATCGCGCGCACCTGCGCCGCCAGCGGCAGCGCGATCTCGATGCGGACGGCGGAGTCGGGCTCTTCGAGCGTGGCGAGCTGGCTGCCGAGCAGCCCCGGATCCATGAAGTGTCCCAGGCGGTTGCGCAGGCGCTCGGCGAGCAGCGCCTCGTCGCCGCGCAGGTAGATGAAACGCACACCGGCGAGGCCTTCCGCGAGCACGCGCCTGTACGCGGCTTTCAGCGCCGAGCAGCCCATCACCAGCGGCTCACCTTTCGCGAGCGCCTTCTCCGCGCGCGCGCGGATCGCCGCGAGCCAGGGGGCGCGATCGGCGTCGGTGAGCGCGACGCCGCGGCTCATCTTCGCGATGTTCTCGGGCGGATGAAACTCATCCGCGTCTTCGAAGCCCCAGTCCAGTTCCTCGGCGAGGCGCGCGCCGACCGTCGTCTTGCCGCACCCCGTGACACCCATGACGATGAGGACCATGGGGGGGATCGTACACGAAAGGGAAAAGGGAAAAGGGAAAAGGGAAAAGGGAAAAGGGAAAAGGGAGAACTGCCTCACCTCCGGCGGCGGGAGGCTCGCCAGTGGCGGATGACACGCGGCGTGCGGCGCGCGGCCGCGCGGCACCAGTGTGCGCCGCGCTGGAGCGCGCGCTCGTCCGCCGCCGTCCAGCGCAGCCCGTAGCCCTCGCGGACGGCCGGAGGCAGGCGGCCGATCGTCGCGAGGCGGTTCAGGCGCGCCCATGGCCAGACGAGCCAGCCGAGCGGCGGATGCAGCACCGTGTGCGCCAGGCGCCGCGCGGTCTCGCCGACGACGATGTCACCGGAGGCGAGACGATCGGCAACGGCTTGCTGCAACGCATCGAAGCTGTCGGGCAGACGCTCGGGCGGCAATCCCAGCCTGTGCACGGTGCGGCGCGCCTGCTGGACCCACACATCCTTCTCCTCGCGCGAGAGCTCGCCCACGAAGAGCTCGTAGGCCAGGGGGAGCGAGTCGAGCAGCGTGAGCTCCACCCACGTGAGCAGCTCCGGATCGTGAGCCGAGTAGGCGGCGCCGGCCGGGAAGCGTCCCACCGCGGAAGGCAGCCGTCCGTGGACGCGGTCGTGGATCCTGTTGATGCCGCGGGCCGACCGATCGGCCTCATCCGGCGTCCCAAACGTCAGGGAGAGCGCGGCCTGCACCGTGTCATGAAGACGGCGGAGGGACGCGTACCGGCTCCGCTGGAAGGTGCTGTGGTCCGCGACGCCGGCGGCGACGAGTGGATGAGCCAGCTGCAGCAGGATCGCCCGTCCCCAGCCCAGGAGTACCAGGCGCTCGGCGTTCACGCGCCATGCGACATCGTCGGGGCGAATGGCGGTCGGGCGTTCGGTTGCGGGCTGTCGGCTGGAAATCGGCATGTGAACCGGAAGTGAATCGCGCCCATACGCATCGGTCGATCCGTTCATGGCGGGCGGGCGCCGCCCCAACCTCGGCATCGCACTCCGCCGGTGCAGGCGGCGCCACTTTGGGCCGCGCATCGAGCAGATTCGACGCGACTACCTCTGCCGTGACGGTCGGCCTGAGCCTTGCAAAACGCCAGCGCATGACGAGCGTCGCCCGCGGGGCGGCGCGCATTGACCGTACACAGGAGGACGATACATGAAGCGTCTATTCACGACCGCACTGGCGTGTGCCTTTGCTGTCAGCCTTGCCGCTCCCCTGAGCGCGCAGGAGGATCCCGCCACGCAGGACGCGCCGCCCATCGAGGAACCGGCGCAGGATCCGGCGCCCGCGCCGGACACGGCGTCCGATCCGTCGGACGACACGGTCGGGACCAGCGGGACGGCAGCCGACACGCCATCGTCGACGGCCGCCGACGCCATCACGGTAACCGGCTGCCTGTCGGGATCGGCCGGCAACTGGCAGCTGACCAACGCGACGAAGAAGGAAGAGTCGGGCGCGATGGGCTCGACGAGCGGAACGTCCGCCTCGGACACCGCCGCCGGCACGTCGGGTGCCGCCGCTGCGGGTACCACGTATGCGCTGAAGGCCACGAACGACGACGAGCTGAAGGCGCACGTCGGCCACAAGATCGAGGTGACCGGCAGCGTGGACGACTCGTCGAGCATGGCGAGCGGTAGCACCAGCAGCACCAGCGATCAGCCCATCGGGACCGCCGGCGCCGGCAGCGCCGCGGCCGCGAAGAAGCTGAACGTGACGTCCGTCAAGATGGTGTCCGGCAGCTGCGAGTAGTCGCGGGTGGGTCCGCCGCGGGCGCCCGGCAGTCTGCCGGGTCCGCGACGGATCCCCCCGGCACGGCACACGACGATGACTCAAAAGCTCCCCAGCTTTTCGTTCTCCTCCGTCCGCGTGCGTTCCGCCCTCATCACGCTCCTGCTGGCGGCGGTCGTTTCGGCGCCGGCTTCCGCGCAGTACTTCGGCCGCAACAAGGTCCAGTACCGTACGTTCGACTTCGAGGTGCTCAAGACCGAGCACTTCGACGTGTACTTCTATCCCGAGGAGCGGGAAGCGGCGCAGATGGCCGGCCGGATGATGGAGCGCTGGCACGCCCGCCTCGACCGGATCTTCGATCACACGCTGCGCGGGCGCCAGCCGCTCATCCTGTATGCCGCGCACCCGCACTTCGAGCAGACCAACGCCATCCCCGGACAGATCGGCGAGGGCACCGGTGGTGTCACCGAGGCGCTCCGCCGGCGCATCGTGCTGCCGCTCGGGGGACCGCTGGCCGACAGCGATCACGTCCTGGGACACGAGCTCGTGCACGCGTACCAGTTCGACATCACGACGGATCGGGACGCGGGCGGACAGGGCGGCCTTCCGGGCGCGCTGCGGCTGCCGCTCTGGTTCGTCGAGGGGATGGCGGAGTACCTCTCGGTCGGGCACATCGACCCGCACACCGCGATGTGGATGCGCGACGCCGCCCTGCAGGAGCGGCTGCCGAGCATCCCGGACCTCAACAACCCCGAGTACTTTCCATACCGCTGGGGGCAGGCGTTCTGGTCGTACGTGGCGGGCCGGTGGGGCGACGAGATCGTGCCGCTGCTCCTGCGGGAGGCCTCGCGGGTGGGATCGCCGGAGCAGGCCATCGAGAACGAGCTCGGCATCAAGGTCGAGGAACTGACGGCGCAGTGGCACGCGGCGCTGCGGGCGGCGACCGAGCCGGTCGCGCGCGAGCGCCAGCCGGCCGAGCGCATCGCGCAGATCCTGACGCCCGAGCGCGATCTCGGCGGGGAGGTCAATCTCGCGCCGGCGCTCAGCCCGGACGGCCGCTTCGTCGCGTTCCTCTCCGAGCGCGGCATCTTCTCGATCGACCTGTACATTGCCGACACCGAGACCGGCGAGATCGTCGACCGGCTCAGCCGCTCCGCGCTCGATCCGCATCTGAGCAGCCTGCAGTTCATCAACTCGGCCGGCGTCTGGAACGCGGACGGCTCCAGGTTCGCGTTCGCCGTGATCAAGTCCGGCCGGCCGTGGCTCTCGATCTACGACGTCGCGGCGCGGCGGACGGAGCGCGAGATCCTGCTGCCGGACGTGGACGAGGCGTTCAACCCGACGTGGTCGCCCGACGGGCGGCGCGTCGCGATCTCCGGGATGACGGGAGGGCTGACGGACCTGTTCGTCCTGGATCTCGAGTCGGGGCAGATGGAGCGTCTCACCTCGGATGCGTTCACGGACCTGCAGCCCTCGTGGTCCCCCGACGGCCGTACGCTGGCGTTCGCGACCGACCGGTTCACGTCCAACCTCGACACGCTCGCGATCGGCCACTACCGGCTGGCGCTGCTGGATCTCCAGACGCGCGCCATCCAGCCGGTGCGCGGATTCGAGAATGCGAAGCACCTCAACCCGCAGTGGGCGGATGAGGGGCGCACGATCTACTTCCTGTCCGATCGAGGCGGCGTGACCAACGCGTACCGGCTCGACGTGGCGAGCGGCGCGATCCGGCAGAGCACCGACCTGCAGACGGGCATCAGCGGAATCACGGCGACCAGCCCGGCGCTCTCGGCGGCGCTGAAGGCGAACCGCCTGGCGTTCAGCGTCTACGAGCGCGGGGCGCACCGGATCTACACCGCCACCGACAACGCCGTCATCGCCGGCCTGCCGCTCCAGCCCGAGCCGGCGCAGAACGCCGCGGTGCTCCCTCCGGTCGAGCGGCGGCCGGCCGTCCAGGTCGCGGCGATGCTGAACGCGCCCCAGGCGGGGCTTCCGCCGGAGGGCGTCGGCGAGGTCGTCGACTACGACCCGTCTCTGCAGCTCGACATGATCGGGCAGCCGACGATTGCGGTCGGACGCGACCGCTTCGGCACCTTCGGCGGTGGCGGCATCGCGCTGAGCTTCAGCGACATGCTCGGCGATCACAACCTGTTGACCGCGATCGAGCTCAACTCGAGCTTCAACACCGGCATGAGCTGGAAGGACATCGGCGCCGTCGCGGCCTACACGAACATGCGCCGCCGGCTGAACTGGGGCGGCTACGCGCAGCAGGCGCCGTACCGCGCGGGCGCGGCGCGCATCCGGACCGGCACGATCCAGGGCACGCCCGTGGTGATCGAGGACACGATCATCTTCCGGCAGACGAGCCGTGCGGTGGGCGCCGGCCTCTCGTACCCGTTCAACCAGGCGCAGCGGGTCGAGTTCAGCGCCGGCTATCGGAACATTACCTTCGACCAGCAGTTCGAGTCGCTGACGTTCTCCGCGATCACGGGGGAGCTGCTGCAGGAAGAGGAGTTCTCCGAGTCGCTGGGAGACGCGCTGCACTTCGCGGACGTGACGGCGGCGCTGGTGTACGACACGTCCATCTTCGGCGCGACCAGCCCGGTGCTCGGCCAGCGCTACCGCCTGGAGGCCTCGCCGATCGCCGGGACGATCAACTACACGACGTTCCTCGCCGACTACCGCCGCTATTTCATGCCCGTGCAGTTCTACACCTTTGCCGTGCGGGGGCTCCACTTCGGACGCTACGGCAGCGGCGGAGAGGACGATCGGCTGACGCCGCTCTTCATCGGCTACCCCAACCTGGTCCGGGGCTACGACGTCGGCACCTTCGACGCCTCCGAGTGCGGCTTCGATCCCGAGGGCGGCTGTCCGGCCTTCGACCGGCTGATCGGAAGCCGCCTGCTCGTCGCCAACGCCGAGTTCCGCTTCCCGCTGCTGCGTCCGTTCGGCCTGCGGAGCAACCCGTACGGGCCCCTGCCCGTGGAGGTCGCGCTGTTTGCCGATGCGGGCGTGGCGTGGACGAGCGAGATCAGTCCCGAGTTCGCGGGCGGCGACCGGGAGGCGGTCACGAGTGCCGGGGTGGCGCTGCGCCTGAACGCCTTCGGGTTCGCGGTGCTGGAGTTCGACTTCGTGAAGCCGTTCCAGCGGCCCGACAGGGGCTGGCTCTTCCAGTTCTCGCTCGCGCCCGGGTTCTAATCCCACGCTGCTCTTGTGGGGCAGGGCTTCAGCCCTGCATCCGGCGCGTGCAGGCTCATGTGGGGCAGGGCTTCAGCCCTGCATCCGGCCGCTCATGTGGGGCAGGGCTTCAGCCCTGCATCAAGCGGCGCGTGCAGGCCTGAAGGCCTGCCCCACAGTGCAGCGTGGGCTTAGGACGGACGATTCAGCTCCGGGGAAACCCGGGCGACGCTCTCACACCCTGCGCCTGCACGAGATGCCGCCGGTCGTGCGCGGCGATGACGCGCAGCGCCGTGCCCGACCGCATCCGGATACCGCGGATGAAGGGATTGGGGAAGCACGCGCGGTTGAGATCGAGCCGCGCGCCCTGTCCCGTGACGAGCGCGCGAAGCTGGGTGTGCAGCCGTACGAACTCCGGCCACACCTCCGCCTTCAGCCTTCGCGGCGCCGGCCTGATCGTCCGGGGCGCCGGGAACTTCATCTGGCCCGGGCCCATCGACCGGACGAACCTGCGGCCCCAGAAGGTCGGCGCGATGGGACCGCGCCGCAGGTGACCCGCCGCTTCCGCCTCCGCGATTGCCTGCCGGATGCCCGACAGATACACTGCGTTCGCCGTGTTGAGGTGATCGAAGCACTGCGCGATGCTCCACGCTCCCCTCGCCGGCGCCCAGTTGAACTGCTCATCGTCCAGCGGAAGGAGGAGCGCCTCCGCCTGCTCATCGATCTCGTTCCAGGCGTCGACGAGCTCCTGCAGGTCTGGTGGCAGTGACGGCGCCGCAGCGGCGTTCATACGCGCGATTGTAAACGACGCCTTCCACGCTTCGCCCGCACAAGGAGAGGATCTACCCCGTGACACGCACCGGCCGCACCGTCCCGCTGGCGGCGCTCCTGGGCGCCTTCTGCCTTCCCGTTTCCGCTGACGCACAGGCCGAAAGGGCCGCCGAATGGAGCCGCCCGCTCCCGCCGTTCCGC
>Ga0299913_10003646_pt1 | contig 12659 bp, 11 predicted proteins | sample RVTome_9_FD_201360 | JGI IMG/M metagenome (GOLD analysis project Ga0299913, IMG submission 201360) | Soil microbial communities from uranium-contaminated site in the Upper Colorado River Basin, Wyoming, United States - RVT155D38 (version 2) ... | reverse complement strand
CGTACCCCTTGTCCAGGAGGAACTCGGCCAGGTACGACCCGTCCTGCCCGGTGATGCCGGTGATGAGCGCGCGCTTGGTGGTCAAGATCGTCCCTCCGTATGTCGTGGTCGCGAGAGGCGCAGTCGCAGCAGGCCGCGGAGCGCGGCGGCGGCCTCGCCGGTGCCCATCTTCGAGATGCCCTGGCGCCGGTTGATGAACGTCGTCGGCACGTCGGCGAAGGGCATGCCCGCGTGGTGGAGCACCCACGCCCACTCGGAGAGCGAGATATAGCCCGGCTCCCGCAGCTCGGCGGTCGCCAGGATCTGGGCGGCCCGGCGCGAGTACACGCGGAAGCCGTTGGTGTAATCCCGGGTCGGCAGGCGGAGCACCGTCCGCAACAGCCGATTCGACATTCGGCTCCAGACCTTGCGGCGCCGCGACCAACCGACGATCTTGCTCCCGCGTCCGTAACGCGAGCCGATGACGAGGTCGGCATGCTCGCTGGCCGCCAGCAGCGCCGGCAGCTCTTCCGGGAGATGCGATAGGTCGGCGTCCATCTCGACGAGCCGCGTATAGCGCTCGTCGGTGAGGCCATGCTTGAGGCCGGCGAGGACGGCCGCGCCGCGTCCACCCTTCTCGGTGCGATGGAGGACGGAGACGCGACCGGGATGTCGCTCGCCGACCCGCTCCACGAGCGCCCCGGTCCCGTCCGGCGAGGCGTCGTCGGCGACGAGCACATCGATGCTCTCGTCGAGCGCCAGCAGCTCGGTCACCAGCTGCTCGATGTTGAGCGCCTCGTCGTAGGTGGGGATCACGACCAGCGAGCGGGTCATGCCGACGTCTCGTCTAGGATCGGGCGCACGATGCCGGCGATAGTCGCTACGTCGTCATCGGTCATGCCCTGGTGGGATCCGACGTAAAAGCCCCTTGCCAAGGTGTTCTCGGCGACCGGGAAGGTGCCGTCGGGGAACTCGAGGCGCCCGCGGTAGCACGGCTGGCCGAGGATCGGGAGCAGGAAGCGGGTTTCGACGCCGCCGCGCTCGAGCGCGATGACGAGCCGGTCCCGCAGCTCTGGGGTGCGGCACACAACCGGGTACATCATGTAGGCGTGCTCGTTGCCCTCGGCCACCGTGGGCAGCTGGAGCAGCGGATGCGCGAGCGCGGCGTCAAGGGCTCGTGCGATCTTGCGGCGGCGCTCGAGCGTGGCCGGCAGGCGTTCCAGCTGGCCAATGCCGAGCGCTGCCTCCAGCTCGGTGACGCGATAACTCTGACCCATCGAGTGGAAGTCGTATCGGCTCCAGACGATCTCCAGCAGCGCCTTGTCGTCGACTCCCTCGTCATCGTCGATGCGCAGGTAGCGAGGGTTGCGCCCGTGGTTCATGAGGCTGCGGAAGCGGTGCGCGTTCTCGTCGTCATCGGTCACGGCGAGCCCGCCCACCCCGGTCGTCACCAGGTGTGCCATGTACGTGGAAAAGCAGCCGAAGTCGCCGAATGACCCCACCATCCGCCCGCGGTGCCGCACGCCGGTCGCCTCGGCGGAGTCCTCGACGACGCGCAGGCCGTGGCGTGCGGCAATGTCCATGATCGCGGTCATGTCGGCCGCCTGGCCGAAGAGGTGGACCGGGATGATGGCCACCGTGCGCTCGGTGATCGCCGCTTCCACGGCAGCCGGGTCGATGGTGTACGTACGCGTGTCGATGTCGGCGAGCACCGGCGTCAGGCCGTTGAAGTAGACGACGTTGACCGTGGCCACGAAGGTCATCGCGGGAACGATGACCTCCGCGCCATCGGTCCAGTCGTACCGCTCCTTGAGGGCCTGGAGGGCCAGCTGAAGCGCCCCGGTGCCGCTGTTGCACATGGCGGCGTGCCGTCGCTCGTGCATCCGGGCGAACTTCGACTCGAACTCCGCCATGAACGGCCCGGCCGACAGCCGGCCGGTGACCAGGGCGTGCTGTACCCGTGCGCGGTCCTCCTCGGTGATGTCTGCGGTGCCGATGCCGATGCGTGGCCTGCTGCTGGTGGTCATGCCGGTGCCGGGGCTCTCCTGCGTGGTGCGACCGCGCAACGCTACCACCGTCGGCCACGCACTCCACTAGTCCCTTGGTCATGCCCATCAGCCGATGGGTCGGGCGGTTACGCCGTGGTCGGTCGTCCCTACCGATTGCGGCGGGGCGGCTCATTCAGCGGCCGAAACTGCCAGGTCCCTATCAGGGTGAACGTCAGGGGAGCCATGGCCGCGCTCCGGACGCTGGTTCGGGACTAGCTCCCACAACAGCACGAGCAGGTAATAGCCGAGCCAGTACGGGCTGATCGCCACCGCGGCGAACCCGATCCGACCTCTCCACGTCAGCCACGCGGCCAGGGGAACTCCTATCACGAGCCACCACAGTCCGATGAACCGGGACGGCCCCCAGTTGAAGTTGAAGGCGATGATGTCCGTGCCGTGTGCCAGCGAGGCCATAAACGAGAAGGCTTCTCCGGTGGCGAGGGTGAGGAGGGCGTACGCCAATAAAATTGCTCCAATCTGCATCCGCCACTCGGGATGCTTCCACACGATCCACACGAGCAGAGGGAGCATGAGCGGACGCGGTACCAGCAGAGCCAGGACGACATACGCCAGGGCGGCCCAGCGGCTTCCCCGCAAGGTGAGATAGCCAAACACGAAGACGAAGCTGATCACATTGGCGTGGGCAACATCGAACCAGAACGGCGCGGCAACGAGAGTGGCGGCTGCCAGCCACTTCGGCAGCAGCAGCAGTGCCGCGACGTGCAGCAGCCGCCAGACCTCAAGGCCCAGTGCGACCACGGGAGCCATGGCATACGCCAGCACCGGCGAGTAGCGATAGGAGTACTCGGTTCCCGACGGCATCGGGCCCCAGTGGTACAGCGTCCCGGTCCCGATGCGCGCCGTCGCCTCCTGGAATAGCTCCCAGTCGTAAATGCCCTCGGGCGACCGTAGCGCGTTGAGCGCAAAGTTGAACACGATGACGTTTGGGATCGTCAGCAAGAGGACGATGGCGTACAGCCAGAACCGCCGCGGGACGGCGAGCGAGCTGCCTGGTGACCGGCTGCGCATCACCGTTGAGAAGTCTCCCAACCGACGCTGCGAATCAGGCCGTACAACAGCAGCCGGCCCAGCCAAGGCAAGGGCGGATACGGCTGGGCTGGTCGAGGCTCACGGCAAGGCCGAAGGCGAACAGACTTGGCTAATGGTCGAGCATCGTACATGCGCCCATTGTCATGCGTTGCCGCGACCGACGGACGTGCCGAGTGGTGCTGTAGGTTCGCGTCATGAGATGGCTGTCAGTCGTGCGCTGGACTTGGCCGATTGCGTTTGTCGTCGTCCTTGCCGCAGGCGTCCTTGGTGAGGGGTTCAATCCGACCGATGAAGGGCTGATCGCCGCAACGAGCCAGCGGCTCCTGGACGGCCAGGTACCGCACCTCGACTTCATCACGCCACGAACGGCCGCCTCCGCGTACCTGCATCTCCCCGAGCTGCTGCTGCCGACCCCCCTCTTCCTCACCGGCCGGCTGGTGGCCCTGGGCGAGGTGGTCCTCCTCTCGCTGCTGCTCGCATGGCTCGTCCTCGGTCGCGCGCCCTCGCGTTGGGGAGTCGGCGCCAGCCTGGGGGTGGCGGCCTCGACGCTGATCAACCTCAACACCGTGCCGCTCATGCCGTGGTACACGACCGATGGTCTTCTTCTCGCGTCACTCGGACTCGTGCTCCTGCGCGAAGGGCTCACCCTCGACCGACGGGTGCTCCTGGGGCTCGGATTCGCGAGTCTTGCCCTGTCTGCCATGGCGAAGCAGTCATTCGCACCCGTGCTGGTGATCGGCCTGGTCTGGCTGGTGGCTGCATCCTCACCGGCCGATCGACCGCGTCGAGTCGCGCTGGCGGTGGCCGCCGCCGCGGCGCCGCTCGTGCCCTACGCCGGGTGGGTGGCCCTGGCCGGGGGGTGGTCGGCCATGATCCAGCAGCTGTTCTCGAGCCGGCCGACGTTGGGCGCGGAGCTGCTGGCCCCGTTGGATGCGCCGGCATCGGTGCTTCTGCTCGTCGGCGTGCCGGTCGCGCTCACCTGGGTCAACCGCTCTCGGCTGCGCGGAGAGTCCGCCTCTCCAGGGCGTGCCGGCGTCGTGACGGCCGTGATTCTGACAGCGCTCGTTCTGACGATCCTTGTGACCTCAGGACTTCGGGTGACCGCCTACTGGGGCATCCTGCTCACCTGGCTGCTCGCCGCGTACGTTGCCGCGGCACTCCTGTCTGCTCGACGGCTCGACGGCACGGCGCTCATCCTGGTGCTCCTGGCGTGGATGACGTCGCTCTCGTATGGGGTGCCGGTACCCAGCCTCGTGGCTGGATCAGTGGCCCTCGCGGTCATGGACCGGGCATGGCGCCACCTCCCCGACCTCGCGGTGCACCGAGGGATTGCGGCCACGTCCGTCGCCTTCGGTCTGCTGTTCGTGGCCGCCGTGCCGGCGTTCGTCATCGCCCGATCCGAGTACGTGCATCGCGATGCCCCGCGAGCGGAGCTGACCGCAGATCTTGGCGCGCTGTCACCCGCACTGGCCGGCGTCCGGACCAACGAGCGCACCGCGACGTACCTGCGTGTCATGCGCCAGTGCGTCGGAGCGCATCCGGCCGGGGCGGTCGCCGTGCTGCCGGACAACCCCGCCGTGTACCCGGCATTCGGCTGGAGCAACCCGCTGCCACTCGACTTCCTCTACCCGCCCGAGTACGAAGGCGCCCGCGACGAGGTGCTGCAGGCGACGCGCGACCTTGCGACGCGTGGCGACTTCCTCGTCCTCTTCCAGCGGGTCCGCGCCGACACACTCCTCGATCCGGGAATCGACCTCACCGGGGACGGCGGGCTTCACAGTTACGATGCGGCGCTCACCGACGAGATGCGGGATCTCCTGGCCGAGGACGGTGAGCCGGTGGATTGCGGGACATTCGATGGCTACCATGCGCCGAGCCGGTAGACCAGGCGCCGCCGGTGGCGATGGGCGCCGGAGCCCACCGTGGATGGCGGTCGCGTTCGCGCTCTACGCCGGAGTCAATCTCGGCCTGGTCCTCTATTTCGGCAGGTTCCCCGGCGTTCCGCATCCTGACTGGGAGTTGTGGACCGCCCTGGGTGACGGACCGATCTACGACACCGATACGGTCGCTCCGTTCGTATGGTCCCCCGTCGCGGCGTGGATCATGAGCCTGGTGCCGGTGATCGGCTACTGGCCGTGGGTTGCCCTGCAGCTGGGGTCCGTGCTGCTGGTTCGCGATTGGCGGTTCATTGCCCTCCTCGCGGTGTCCCTGGGATTCTGGGACCAGCTGGCCGGGGGAAACACGATGATCTTCGTGGTCGTGGCTGGCGTTCTCGCTCTCCGTGGCAGCCGCCCGGCGGCGGTGGCCTACCTGGCGCTCCTCTTCCTGATGCCGCGCCCGCTGCAGCTGCCGCTGGCCGCCTGGCTCGTGTGGACGATGCCCGAGATCCGCTGGCCCGCCGCCGCGCTCTTCGTCCTGCACGCCGTCATCGTGCTCGCGAGTGGGCTGACCGGAGTGTGGATCGAGAACGTGCTGGCTCATGGAGCACCACTCGGCAACTACGGGCCATCGGCTCACATCGGCACACTGCCCTGGCTCGCCGTGGGAGTCCCTCTCGGGGTCTGGCTGACGATCAAGGGTCGGGTCGGGTGGGCCGGGCTGGCGATGAGCCCGTACTGGCTTGCCGGCTACCTCCTGATGCCGCTCATCGAGCTCCCGCAACGAAAACCGAATTCGACGGCTGATGATGTGGCGCCCTCGCTAGAGCCGTCTCTGGCTGGCAGGCAGACAGACCCATCCCATCCAGGAGGCCACCGGGATGCTGACTGAAGTGCAGTTCGATCAGCTCCATGCGTCCCTCGCATGCGAATCGGAGTTGCGGCGTGGGACATCAAGCAAGGGCATGAGCAAGTACTGCGGCAGGTGGTGAGGGGAAACAGCGACTCCGGCCCACCCGAGCTTTCCCATAGACGCGAGCCACAACCCGAGCGGAATCCCAATCGCAAGCCAGGCGACACCCAGGTATCTCGCCGGCCCGATTCCTGAAGATGCAGCACCAAAGGTCGCCATCGCCTCGATCCAATCCCAATGCAAGCCGGTGAGGATCACCAGAGCGGCGTGTCCCAGGAAGAGGCCCGCGAATGAGATGCGAGTCCTGGGCAGCTTCCAGAGTATCCATAGCGCCAAAGGGAACTGTATCGGTCTTGGCATCAGGACTGTGAGGGCGAGGAAAGCCAAGGCTCCGCCGCGACTGCCTCGCAACGCGAGCAGGCCACAGAGGAATACGAACGTCATCGTGTGTGCCGAGGCCGCATCCCACCAGAACCCCCACGAAGACAGGGTTAGCAGTGCCAACCAGACAGGCCGCACGAGGACGAGGGCGACAAAGTGAAGGATCACCCATGGCCAGTACCCGATGACTGACACTGCCGCGATGATCCATGCCGCGACTGGAGACCACACGAACGCCGGTGAGGCTCGGTACAGGTTTCCCTCCGCGAGCCTGACCTCGAGCGAGGCGAAGAGCAGCCAATCGTCGACGTGCGGCCCGAAGGCGATCGTGGCCTGGATCGCCACGAGATTTATCGATACGTAGACGGCCGCGGCGACGAGCCGCCATCGACGAATGACGAGTGCGAGCGCGCTGATCGGAAGTGCTCCTTGCGGTCGGGTTGCTCGAGCATTTCAGGAGACGCGCCGTCTGACCTCAATCAGCGGCATAAGCAGATAGCCCTGCAGAATGTAAGGCGATACCGCAAGGCCAGCCCATCCCGGATGTCCGCGCGCCGTGAGCCAGATTCCCAACGGGATGCCGATCAGTAGCCAGCCCGCGCCAAGCCAGGCGGTGATCCCGAGGTCCAATAGCGGAGCGTCAGAATGGGAGAGGGCAGCCTCGATCCATGGGATTGCGTAGCCGCTAGCAGCTACGGCACCTGCATGGATGGCGAAGATAAGGGCGAATGGGGTGCGAAGCTCGGGTCGCTTCCAAAGTAGCCATGCGGCTAGCGGCATGAACAGCGGACGAGGGATCATGACCACGAGCGCGAGGAACGTCAGCGATGCCGCATGTCCTCCGCGGTAGGAGAGGATCGCCAAAACCAGCATCAGCGTGAACAATGGATTGCCACCCATGATGGCGGGCCAGAAGAACGCTGACGACGCGATCAGCAGTACGAGCCACCGGTCGCGCAGGGTAAAAAGAAGTGCGATGTGCGCGACCGCTTGCGGCCAGAAGCCGGTGATAGAAACCAGGGCCATCACGGGTGCTAATAGCGGCGACCAGACGTACGGCATTGGAGCGTCAAGGGAGTAGAGCGTCCCTGTCGCGATGGCCGACGGCAAGGCCGCCCACAGTTCCCAGTCGCCGCGCAAGAGCTTGAACGGCTCGAACAACACGAAGGCCGCGATGTTCAGACCCAGATAAGTAGCCAGCGCAAGCCGGTGGCCGAGTGCCGGCGGGAGTGCGAGTGCGGGAGCTGTCATTGACTGCACGACTGACACCCTACACCGCGGTCTCCATGCTTTCTGAAGTGCGGGCGGGGCTGGCTGCACGAAGGGATTGGCCTTGCCGTCGTAGATTGTGCTCAGCCCGCGTTCGCCGCCCACCAGAAGCCGGCCAAGTTGGCGGTCGCCCCGATGGCGACGGTCGCGGGGAGCATCCATCCGGCCGGCCGTCCTCGGTAGGCAATGGCGAGGAGCACGAGCACGATCGGCATGCCGTCGAGCAGGAACCGATAGCCCCATTGTGAGAACCCCCAGGCGCCGTGGGAGAGGGAGGGCAGCATGACGACGAAGAAGACGATCGCGGCCACGAGGGCCGTAGACCCGCGCGCACGCACGGCGAGGAAAGCCATCGGGGCGGTGAGGAACAGCGACAGCCCGGACCACGATGGCGTGACGAACGGCGGCTGGAGGCTCAGGCCGCCGAACAGCGCCCAGCCCAGTGAGCGGGGGACGTAGGTGAGTGACATGAGGCCGTCGGCGTAGTACGGCTCGCTGGTCACAAGGATGCCAGCTTCACCCGAGGCGATCAGCGCGCGTCCGAACTCGGTGGGATCTCCGAACCGAGCGACGTTGAACGCGACGACCAGCAGGGCGGGCCCGGTGAGGCCGATGAGCAGCATGAGGTGAGCGCGACTGGGCCTGGTGCCGTACATCCACAGCAGGAGGGGAAGGGCCAGGCCCACCGGCAGTCTCGATCCCGCGCCGAGGCCAAGGAGCACTCCGGCGACGAACGGCCATCGTCCCGAGCAGGCGGTGAGCAGCGCCGCCAGCAGGAACAGGGCGGCGACCAGCTGTACGTAGTGGTGCGTGCCCGACATCCCCGCCACCCACAGGTGCGTGGACGTCGCGAAGCCGAGGGTCAGCAGGACCAGCGCCCAGCCGGAGACGCCCAGGCGCCGGAGGAGCAGGAACGCCAGGCCCACGTTCGCACCGCCGCCGACGGCGCCGGCAGTATTGAGGGAGAGCTCGGTGTGCCATGGCTGCGGTCCCATCAGCGCGACGGCCGGCAGGAGCGTGACCGCGGGAATCGGCGGAAACGGCACGTGGTGGACACCGTCGGCCCAATGGATCAGCTCGAGCCACGGCCGATCCTCGACCAGGTGGAGGCGCCCATTGAGCAGCGCCTCCGCGAGGGGCACCCAGACTCCGCCTCGCTGGTCCGGGCCAAGCGTCCAGTACACCGCCGCTGATGCCGCGGCGAACCCGAGGGCCATGATCCACGCCGGTACCGCAAGCGCACGAGCGGCCGCCAGGCTCGGCTGCACCCGGATCGCGCTCAAGGCGCGTTCACCCCTTTCTGACCGCGATCCGGATGCACGGCCAGGAACGTGGTCAGGTCGTAGCCGAATAGCTTGGGTGACGCGATGATCGCCGCGGCCGCAGCCGCGAGCGTGATGTAGCGCGAGCGCCGCCACGCCATGACCACCAGCACCGCGAGCGTGACGGCGGCAATTCCGAGCCAGAGAACGGGTGAGACCGCCAGCAGCCCGGGCTCTCGTCCGGCGACGTCCGTCAGGAGCGTCTCCGGCTGGTAGAGGAGCATCGGCGCGACCAGCACCGCCGTCAGGCCGATGGTCGCCCAGAATCGACCCCATTCGCGCCGTGCGGCGTAGACGGCGACGAACAGGAACGGTGTCGCACGGAGCGAAGCGGCAATCGCGATCCATAGCGGGCCGGAGCGCCGATCGATCCCGAACAACAGCGAAGCCACCAGCAGCGCCTGGACGTTGCCGCCGGCGGACACCGCGAAGAGCAGCGGGATCATCAGCCCAGCGAACGCCAAGCCGAGGAGGCCCCGGCGAACGAACGGGATGGCGACGAGAGCCGTCGCAACCAGCAGGGTGGCCTGCCACACGGCAGCGACCAGGTCGTACGGCAGGTAGGTGAATCCGGCCCACAGCCAGGCGAACCAGGGGGCATAGCGGTACGAGGTGTAGGGGCTGGTCCCGGGGTACAGCGGCTCTCCGTCGCGGATTCGCCCACCCGCCTCCCAGTAGATCTGGATGTCGCCCATCGGCCAGGTCTGGAGGGTCCAGATCACGTTGGCGATCGCCATCGCCGCGATGATTGCGAGGGCACCGATACGCGCGATGCGCTCCCGCGTACTGAGGCCTGTCGGATCGAGCATGCCGGCGATCACGCTGTCGCCCTCGATTGAAGCCGGGCGCGCACCCCGGACCACACCCGATCGGGCACCTCGAGCACGAGCATGAGCAGGTAATACGGCAGCACGTATGGGTAGCTCACGGCGAGGCTCGCCCAGCCCAACCGACCCTTCCACGTCAGCACGACGGCCAACGGCACGCCGGCGAGCAGCCACCAGGAGCCCAACCACCGCGTGGGTCCGAGGTTGTTGGGTGAGCCCTGCTCTCCGCCGAGGGTGAGGAGCATCTCGACCCAGGCAGCGCCCCATCCGGTTGCCAAGGTGAGGCCAAGGTGGACGGCCGCCATGACCAGGGCGGGTATGCGCCACTCGGGCCGCTGCCAGAGGATCCAGCCGAGGATCGGCAGCATGAGCGGCCGCGGCACGAGTAGGCTGAGGGCCACGAAGCCGGCGATGCCGATGGCGTTTCCCCGGATCGCCCATGCACCGGCGAGGAGGACGAAGACCATGACGTTGCCGGCCTCGACGTCGTACCAGAACGGCCAGGCGGCCAGGGTGACGAGCCGCATCGGCCAGGTCGGGAGCGCCAGGGCGGCGACGACGTGGAGCAGTCGCCACCCGAGCGCCCCCATCGGCCCAAGGGCTGCGAAGCCGTAGGCAGCCAGCGGCGACCACCGGTAGCCGTATGTTTCGCTCACTTCGTACAGGTCGCTGGCGAAGATGCGGCGCCCGGCCTCCACGAACTGCTCCCAGTCGACGGCAGGTCCGCCTTCCAGGATGACCGAGAGCGATCGGGGCAGCAGGGTGGCATTCACCACGGCCAGGATCACGACCAGGCAGGCGGCCGCGCGGTCGACGGCGCGCGCCCGCGTCACGGCTCGGTCACTACGCAGGAGCCCGCGAGATCACAGGTGATCTCAGGCCCGAGGCGCGGATCCGTCAGGATATCATCGAGGTCGATGGTGGAGGTGTCCTGGAATCCGTCGTGGTCGGGGACGGCGATGCCCTGCCGGCGAGCGTAATAGAGGAAGCTCGGGTTCCAGCCCATGCCGCGCTGGATCACCCAGTCATCGGGATCGGAGTGCTCTGCGATGTACGTGGACACGCGCAGGGCGCGGTCTTCCTCCGGCGGCGTGCCATAGATGATCGACCAGGAGCCGAACAGGCCGATGAGGGTGGCCACCCAGGCGCCGGCCAGCCCGACCATCGTGCGCTTCGCCCATGCCCTCGCCCGATGGGCGATCAGCCAGTCAACCCCCAAGCCGATCGCGATGGCGAAGAGTGGTGCGATTGCCGCGTAATAGTAATCATGGACGACGTACAGGTTGAACATGACGAGGGGAATCGCGACAGCGACCCCGAGCACGACAACCGCGAACGTCGATTGGGTCACCCGACGGGCCTGGAGCACGGCCATCGGTGCCCAAACGATAAGTCCCGATCCGGTGAGCATCAGCATCGCAACGAGGGGCAGGCGCCACTCGCCGGGATCGAGTCGCTGTGCGATGGTCCCGAAGAGCCATGCCGGCTGGTTCTGGAGCGATAGGAATGCCGATGCCGGCGTCTCTGCTCGAACGCCCTGGGCATACGCACTCCACGCCAGGCCGATGGCCGCGGCGCCGCCGACCACGGCCCACACTGCCGGGGACTGGAATCCCCACCGGCCTTCGCGGGTTCGCAGGAGCAGGGCCGGCAACAGGTAAAACCCACCGGTAGTGATCTTCACCAGCGTGGCGACGCACCCTGCGACGAGAGCCAGCACCCAGTGTCGGCCTTGCGCCGTGTCCACCCACCGCGAGGCAAAGTACAGGAATGCCACGCCGCCGCCGGCCGCCAGGTACTCGATCAGAGACGCGCGGCCGTAGACCCAGGCGTGGGCATTGAACACGAAGGCGGCCAGCGCCAGGAGCGCGGCAGCTGGGGTCATCAGCCGGCGGGCAAGCGCGAAGACCGCGACTGCTGTCCCGAGGAAGGCTGCCAGTCCCGCCAGGCGCATCGCCAGGTCAGCGCCGAACCCGGCGCTCATGAGCAGGGCGCCGCCGGCCTGGAAAATGGGGAACTCCTGTGGGATGAACCCCGGCGGACCCAGGATGGGCAGCGGTGGACGGAGCAGATCGATCCCGCGCTCCGCGTAGAGCACCGCGGTGTACGCGGTCTGCGTCTGCCGGAAGGCGTGCGACTCCAGCAGCGATTGGCCGAGCGACGGCAGCACACCGATGACATACAGGCCCATGAGGCCTGCGGCCCAGGTCCACGGGCGCGTGGCGATCGAAGAACTCATGAGCCGATCGCGGGTGCGGGCGTCGGGGACGGAACCCGATCGATCCGAGCGACCGCGACCGCGGCGCACAGGATGCCGATCACCGCGAAGGAATAATTCGCCGATCCCTGGCGGCTGAACGCGAAGAAGACGAGCAGCATCAGTCCCAGGCTGGCGGCGAATCCGAACGCGGTCCGCGGCGCGCGCCACAGCGCCAGGGCGCCCAACGGCACCAGGAGCAGGAATCCGAAGCCGCTCAGCCGCGGCCCCCAGTCACCGGGGAGTGCGGCCAGGAAGCTCAGGGAATCGGGCCGGAAGACCTGTCCCGCCAGCGACCCGAGCGTGCTCCAGGAGAATGCCCCGGGGTCCCAGACGAAGAACGGGAGCGTGAGCGCGGCTGCCAGCGCCACGGACTGCCAGCCGATGCGCCAACGCTCTCGGTCGCTCCGCGCGAGGAAGATGAGCGCCAGCGGAAGCCCGAGCAACACGTACTGCTTGATGGCGATCATCAATCCGACCGCCACTCCCAACAGCCGCGGCGTTCGCATCGCAGCGAGCAGGACGCCGGCCACGCCCAGGATGACGAGCGGCTCCGTCCAGGCACCAGCCACGAGAAAGAAGGTCCACGGGGTGAACAGGAACACCAACGCGGCCGATGTACTGACGCGCCCGAGATGGCCGCTGAAGGCCATGGCGATGGCGGCGATCTCGAGCGCCAGCAGATGGACGAACCGCGGGTCGCCGGCGAGCAATTCGCCGGGCATCACAAGCAGCA
>Ga0299913_10003645_pt1 | contig 12659 bp, 11 predicted proteins | sample RVTome_9_FD_201360 | JGI IMG/M metagenome (GOLD analysis project Ga0299913, IMG submission 201360) | Soil microbial communities from uranium-contaminated site in the Upper Colorado River Basin, Wyoming, United States - RVT155D38 (version 2) ... | reverse complement strand
CTTTGCATTTTTCACACCACTTGTCCGGGGTTGTGGCCCGGGCGAGCGACGTGGTCACCCGACCGATCGGTCAGGCGGGCGATGGTCCGGCAGCATTGGCGGCGTGGATCGGGTGCTGGTGGTCGGGGGCGGGCCGGTCGGGCTGGTCGCGGCGCTGTTGTTGGCCCGCGCCGGGGTGGCGTCGGTGGTGTGCGAGGCGGCGGCCGAGCGGGAGACCGAGGGCAGCAGGTCGATCTGCATGCAGCGTGACGTGCTCGATGTGCTGGAGCGGTGCGGCGGTGTGGGCCGGCGGATCGCGGATGCCGGGGTCACCTGGTCGACCGGCCGCACCTACTACCGCGAGCACGAGGTACTCACGATCGGCTTTCCGGAGCAGCCGGCCGCGGAGTTCCCGCCGTTCACCAACCTGGGGCAGTCGACCGTGGAGCGGATGCTGGACGACCGGGCGGCCGCCGAGCCGCTGGTCGACGTGCGGTGGGGCGTGCGGATCGTCGACCTGGAGCAGCACGGCGACGGCGTGACGGTCGTCGCGTCGGACGGCTCGCGGTTGAGCGGGCCGTACTGCATCGCGGCGGACGGCGCGCGGTCGGTGGTGCGCGGGCTGCTCGGGCTGCCGTTCGACGGGCACTCCTTCGCCGACCAGTTCCTGATCGCCGACGTGCGCGTGGCCCTGCCGTTCGCCGCCGAGCGCCGGTTCTTCTTCGACCCGCCGTGGAACCCCGGCCGGCAGGTGCTCGTGCACCCGCAGCCGGACGGCGTCTGGCGGATCGACTGGCAGGTGCCGGCCGACTACGACCTCTCCGCCGAGCTGGCCGGCGGCGGGCTGGACGCGCGGACCCGGCAGATCGTCGGCGACGCGCCGTACGAGGTGGTGTGGGTGTCGGCCTACCGGTTCCATCAGCGGCGGGTGCCGCGGATGCGGGTGGGGCGGGTGCTGCTGGCCGGCGACGCCGCGCACCTGATGAGCCCGTTCGGCGCCCGCGGGCTGAACTCTGGTATCCAGGACGCCGAGAACGCCGCATGGAAGCTCGCCCATGTCCTGGCCGGGTGGGCCGGGCCGGGGCTGCTCGACTCCTACGACGTGGAGCGCGGTGCCGCCGCGGCGGAGAACCTCGCGATCACGGCCGAGACCATGCGCTTTCTGGTGCCGCGGACGCCCGAGGAGCGCGCGCACCGGGTCGACGTGCTGAGCCGATCCGTGCACGATCCCGCGGCCCGCGCGGAGATCGACTCCGGCAAGCTGTCCGAGCCGTTCTGGTACCTCGACTCGCCGCTGACCACGCCGGCGTCGGCCGCCGAGCTGGCAGCCTTCCCGCGGGCGCCGGGTGCGGCCCGGCCGCCGCTGCCCGGTGTGCTGTGCCCCGACGCCACGCTCCGGGCCGGCGGCCGGCTGCGGCCGCTGTTCGGACCGGCGTTCACGCTGCTGACGGCCGGCGCACCCGCACCGCTGCCGGCCGTCGTAGGGGAGCCGCCGGTGCGGCTGATGCCGTGCGACCAGTTGGCCGACGGTGGGCGATTGGCGTCCGCGCTCGGCCTGGGCGACCGTGGTGTCGTGCTCGTGCGCCCCGACGGCCATCTCGCCGCCGTGCTCCCGTCGGTCGCCGGCCTCGCCGACGCCTTGCGCCGCGCCACCGGTGGCAGGGTCGAGGGGTGATCATCGACCGGCGGCGGTTCCTGCGGGTGGCTGGGCTGGGGGCGGCGGCCGCCGCGGCGGGGTGCACCACGGGCGGGGTGCCGGCACCGGGCAGCCGGAGCGCCACGCCGCCCGTGACGACCAAGACCACGACGGCCGCCGGGCCGCCGGACTGGGCGGCGCTGCGGCAGCGGATCGACGGGGAGCTGCTGCTGCCCGCCGACGCGGGGTACGACGCCGCGCGCCGGCCGTTCAACGCGCGGTTCGCGGACCGGCGGCCGGCCGCGGTCGCGCGCTGCGGGACACCGTCCGACGTGCAGGCCTGCATCGAGGCCGCGCGCAATGCGCGAATGCCGATCGCGGCTCGCAGCGGCGGGCACAGCTACGCGGGCTACTCCACGCCCGAGCAGGGGCTGGTCGTCGACGTCGGACCGATGACCCAGGTCGAGGTGCGGCCCGGCGGGTCGGCGGTGGTCGGCGCCGGCGCCCGGCTGATCGGCGTGTACGCGGCGCTCGCCGCGCACGGCCGCGCGCTGCCGGCCGGGTCCTGCCCCACTGTCGGCATCGCGGGGCTGACACTTGGCGGCGGCCAGGGCGTGCTCGCCAGGCTGCACGGGCTGACGGCCGACCGGCTGCGCGCGGTGGACATCGTGCTGGCCGACGGCACCCGCACCACGGCCACCGACGGCGACCTGTTCTGGGCGCTGCGCGGCGGTGGTGGCGGCAACTTCGGCATCGCCACGGCCTTCACGTTCGAGACCGTGCCGGCGCCAGACCTCACCGTCTTCGCGCTGCGGTTCGGGGCCGGCACGGTGCCGGCCGTGCTCGCCGCGTGGCAGGACTGGGTCGGCGCCGCGCCCGACGAGCTGTGGTCGAACTGCGTGGCGTCGGCCGGCAGCCAGGGTGGCCGGCCGAGCTGCCGGGTGGGTGGCTGCCTCGCCGGCACCGCGGCCGCGCTCGACCCGCTGCTCGACGACCTCGTGCGCCGCGCGGGCACCACACCGGACAGCCGCAGCGTCACCGCCAAGAAACACCTGGACGCCATGCGCTACTTCGCCGGCTGCTCCACCGGGCCCGTCGAGCGGTGCCTGCGGGCGGACCCGACCGCGTTCGTCGGCTCGTCGCGCGTGCTCGGCAAGCCGATGCGCGACCCGTCGGCGGTGGCGGCCGCGCTCGACGGCCGCCGCGGCATCGACCTGATCTTCGACTCGCTCGGTGGCGCGGTGCGCAGGGTCGCCGCGGACGCCACCGCGTTCCCGCACCGGGACGCCCTCGCCACCGTGCAGATCTACGCCGGCGGCACCGACCCGCGGCCGGTCGCCGAGGTGCAGGCCGCGCTGGCCGAGCTGGTAGGCGCCGGGGCGTACGTCAACTACCTCGACCCGGACCAGCAGGACTGGGCGCAGGCCTACTACGGCGGGAACCTGCCGCGGCTGCGCGAGACGGCCCGCAAGCTGGACCCGGACGGGGTGTTCGCCTTCCCGCAGGGCCTCACGGGGTGATGCCGGTGAGCACCATGACGCGCTCCTCGGTCAGGTCGGCCATCGCGGAGCGCAGGCCCTCCCGGCCGGTGCCCGAGGCCTTCACCCCGCCGTAGGGCATCTGGTCCGCGCGGTAGGACGGCACGTCGCCGACGATCAGCCCGCCGACGTCGAGCCGGGCCGCCGCGCGGAAGGCCACCGCCATGTCCCTGGTGAACAGGCCCGCCTGCAGCCCGTACACGGAGTCGTTGACGGCATCGAGTGCGGCGTCCAGACCGTCCACAATGGACACGCACAGCACCGGCCCGAAGACCTCCTCGCGCCACACCTTGGCATCGCGCGGCACTTCGGTGAGCACCACCGGCGTGATCAGTGGGCCGTGCCGCTCGCCGCCGGCGACCAGCCGGGCGCCGGCCGCGCGGGCCTCGTCCACCCAGTCCAGCACGCGCTGCACGGCCGCGTCGTCGACCAGCGGGCCGACATCGACCTGGTCGTCGTACGGGTCCCCGTTCTGCAGTGCCCGCACGGCGTCCACCAGCCGCGGCACGAACCGGTCCGCGAGCGCCGCGTCCACGATGACCCGCTGCACCGCGATGCACGACTGCCCAGCCTGGTAGTTGCTGAAGGTGGCGATCCTGTTGGCCGCGTAGTCCAGGTCGTCGTCGGACGCGTAGTCGGCGCAGACCACGGCCGCCGCGTTGCCGCCGAGCTCCAGCACGACGTGCTTGCGCGCGGCCGCCTCGGCGATCTGCCAGCCGACCGGCACCGAGCCGGTGAACGACACGACGGGCAGCCGCTCGTCGCGGACCAGCTCCATGGTGGCCTCGTTGCCGACCGGCAGCACCGAGAACGAACCGCCGGGCAGCTCGGTCTGGGCCAGCAGCTCGCCGAGCAGCAGCGCCGACAGCGGGGTGCGCGGCGCCGGCTTGACCACGATCGGCGACCCGACGGCCAGCGCCGGGGCGACCTTGTGCGCCACCAGGTTGAGCGGGAAGTTGAACGGTGAGATGCCAAGCACCGGGCCGCGGGACACCCGGCGGGTGATCGCCACCCGGCCCTCCGAGGTGGGGTCGGTGTCCAGCCGCTGCCACTCGCCGCCGAGCCGCCGCGCCTCCTCGGCGGCGAACCGGAACGTCGACACCGCGCGGTTGACCTCGATGCGCGCCCACTTCATTGGCTTGCCGTTCTCCGCGACGATCTGCTCGGCGACCTCCTCCGCGCGCTGGACCAGCTGCGACGAGACGTGCTGCAGCGCGGCGGCCCGCAGGTGCACGGGCGAGTTGCGGAACTCCACGGCGACCTCGGCGGCGCTGGCCACCGCCGTCTTCACCTGGTCGGGGCCGGGTACGGCGACGGAGGCGACCTCCGAACCGTCGAACGGGTGCCGTACCACGAGTTCGTCGACGCCGTGCTCGGCCTTGCCGGCGATCCAGCACGGGCGGGGGCGCGGGGTGGTCATGCTTCCGAGCCTACGACCAGCGGCGCGGCTAGGCTCCCGGCCATGGTGGCTCACCCGGATGCCAGGCCGGTGCTGGTGGTCGACTACGGGGCGCAGTACGCGCAGCTGATCGCGCGGCGGGTGCGCGAGGCGCAGGTGTACTCGGAGATCGTGCCGCACACGGCGTCGGTCCCAGAGCTGCTGGACCGCGACCCGGCCGCCGTCATCCTGTCCGGCGGGCCGGCCAGCGTGTACGCCGACGGCGCGCCCTCGGTCGACCCGACGCTGTTCGACGCCGGCGTCCCGGTGTTCGGCATCTGCTACGGCTTCCAGGCGATGGCGCAGGCCATGGGCGGCACCGTCGTGCGCACCGGTTCGCGCGAGTACGGCCGCACGGAGCTGATCGTCAATGACAGCGGTGCGCTGCACAGGGAGCTGCCGGCCCGGCATCCGGTGTGGATGAGCCACGGCGACGGGGTGTCGGCCGCACCCGCCGGCTTCACCGTGACCGCCTCGTCGTCCGGGGCGCCGGTCGCCGCGTTCGAGCACCCCGCGCGGCGGCTCGCCGGGGTGCAGTACCACCCCGAGGTCGTGCACTCCCCGCACGGTCAGGAGGTGCTGCGCCGCTTCCTGCGCGACATCGCCGGCATCCGTCCACTATGGACGACATCGTCCATAGTGGACGAGCAGGTGGCGCGGGTGGCGCGACAGGTCGGCGACGGGATGGCGATCTGCGGCCTGTCCGGCGGGGTGGACTCCGCGGTCGCGGCCGCGCTCGTGCACCGTGCCATCGGCGACCGGCTGACCTGCGTGTTCGTCGACCACGGGCTGCTGCGCGCCGGCGAGCGGACGCAGGTCGAGCGGGACTTCGTCGCGGCTACCGGGGTGCGGCTGGTCACCGTCGACGCCCAGCAGCGGTTCCTGGACGCGCTTGCCGGGGTGACCGATCCCGAGGACAAGCGCAAGATCATCGGCCGGGAGTTCATCCGGGTGTTCGAGGCCGCGGCGCGAGACCTCGTCGCCGACGCCGGCTCGCACGGCGACAAGATCAGGTTCCTGGTGCAGGGCACCCTGTACCCGGACGTCGTGGAGTCCGGCGGCGGCACCGGCACCGCGAACATCAAGAGCCACCACAACGTCGGCGGGCTGCCGGCCGACCTGGACTTCGAGCTCGTCGAGCCGCTGCGCACGCTGTTCAAGGACGAGGTGCGGCGCGTCGGGCTGGAGCTAGGCCTGCCGGAGACGATCGTGCACCGCCAGCCGTTCCCCGGCCCCGGCCTCGGCATCCGGATCATCGGCTCGGTGACCGCGGCGCGGCTGGCCGTGCTGCGCGCCGCCGACGCGATCGTCCGCGAGGAGCTGTCGGCCGCCGGGCTCGACCGCGACATCTGGCAGTGCCCCGTCGTGCTGCTGGCCGACGTGCGCAGCGTCGGCGTGCAGGGTGACGGCCGCAGCTACGGCCACCCGGTCGTGCTGCGGCCGGTGTCCAGCGAGGACGCCATGACCGCGGACTGGTCGCGGCTGCCGTACGAGGTGCTGGCAAGGGTGTCGAGCCGGATCACGAACGAGGTGCCCGAGGTGAACCGCGTGGTCCTGGACATCACCAGCAAGCCGCCGGGCACCATCGAGTGGGAGTGAGTCGACGTGAGGGGTCAGCGCAGGAGGGGGCGGTCGCCCCAGCCGTCGTCATCGTCGTCGGTGCCGCCCCGGCGCCGCGGGGGCGGCGCGTCGTCGTCGACCTGGCCGATGCTCATGTCCCGGCCTCCGACGGCCGGCGGCTCGTCCTGCTGCGGTGGCTCGGGGAAGCGCTGCTGGTAGCTGGCGACCACGGTGTTCACGGTCGCCTCGTCGTCGCCGACGGTGTCCTGCATGACGTCGTGCACCCGGTCGGTCAGCCGGCTCTGCGCGCGGCGCATGACGTCCATGATCTGCGACGCGAGCTGCTGCGGCCGCAGCTGGCCGGCCCGCTCGGAGAGCACCAGGTCGGTGACGACGCCGCCGGAGTCGACGGTGACCCGCACGGCGCCGTCCGCGGACGACTCGGTCGCCGAGACCTGGGAGATCCGGCTCTGCATCTGCTGGTAGCGGTCGGCCTTGGCAGCGAACTGCGCCGCCCACTCCTCGACCCGCCGCTCGGTCTCTTCCGGGCCGGCTCCGGCGAACATGGACCCAGTCATGGCGGCCACCGTAGCGAACCGGCCCCGGTCAGCGGCCCGGAACCGCGGGCTACTCCCGGTCGCGCGGGCGGTCCTGGTCCGGCGGCCGGCGCAGCGCCCCGGCCAGCATCAGCATGCCGACCAGCACGGCGCCGCCCGCCAGCAGCCACCGCGGGTCCACCCCCGGCAGCAGGCCGGAGCCGTCGGTCAGCGCGGTGCCGGAGACCAGCAGCGCGCCGATGCCGAACAGCAGGGTCACCGGGTCCAGCCCACGCCGCTCGCTCTGTTCAGCCACGACGGGTCACCTCCAGATCGCCGGCGGCACCGATGGACGCGTTCAGCACGATCCGCGCACCGCCTTCTTCGTCGTCGTCGCCGAAGTCCGTCGCGGAAGCCGACGCCTGCGGTCCCTGGTCCTCGTCGCCGAGGCACTTGATGGCACCAACCCCCACGTTGCAGCTCGCCTCCACGTCGACGTCCGGCGGCAGCAGCACGTCCAGGTCGCCGACGCCGAGCTCGACGTCGACCTCGATGCGTTGATTGCTGTCCGTCAGGTCGAGCTGTCGCAGGTCGAGGACGGCGTGACCGACCGAGTGCCGGAACGGCTCGTTCAGCTCGCCGACCGTCTTCGGCACCCACATCTCGTCGCCGACGCCGTACCGCGGGTCGAAGCGGTCGAACGGGACCACCGACAGCGCATACGTGACGAGCGCCAGCGGGATGGCCACGGCGATCAGGCCGCGGCCGCCGCGTACGAACGAGCCGGCGACGAGCCCCAGGCCGATCACACCGAGGGTCAGCCCGGCGACTTCGAGCGGGCCGAACACGTCGCTGCTCATCGCCACGATCGCGGCCACGCCGCCCACCATCAGCGCGAGCGCCAGCGTCACCGGCGTGACGGCCGAGCGGCGGCGCTTGACGGGCGGCGCCGGCGGCGGACCGGCCGGGCTTGGCTCCGGCAGGTCCCACGCGAACGGCGCGACACCGAGCGGGTCCCACGCCGGCGGGGTCTGCTGGTGTGGTGGCGCGTCCTGGACGCGCCCCGCCTGGTGCGGTGGTGTGTCCTGGACGCGGCCCGCCGCGGCGGGAGTGTCGACGGGCGTCGCCATGGCCGCATACTGGGCCGTCGGGACCGGCGTGCCGCCGCGGTGGCGGTGCAGCAGGTACACGGCCCCGGACACCACCGCCAGCGCGAAGAGCGCCGACAGGCTGCCGGTGAAGATGCCGGAGCTGGCCGGGATCAGCGCGATGGCCAGCACCACCGTCAGCGGCTTGGACATCGAGCTGCGCCCGTGGCCGATCAGCGCCTCGGCCGCGGACACCTCGTCGCCCTCCTCTGGCAGCAGCAGCCACCCGAGCAGGTAGACGAGGATGCCGATGCCGCCGTAGACGGTGGCCACGACGAGCGCGATCCGCACCAGGATGGGGTCTATGCCGTAGCGGCGGCCGATGGCCGCGGCCACGCCGGCGATCTTGCGGTCGTCACGGCGCCGGTGCGGCCGGGTCTGCCACATCTCGCGCACAGTGTCGTCGATGTCGGAGCGCTTCATGACATCGATCGTGCCTACCGCGGGGGGCCGCGGCATCGGGGAGCGCCCCTGAGCCTTCCCGGATGTTTACCAGGGGTGGTGCGGGGTCGGTCCCTGATGACCTACCGGCGCGCACGTGTGACCATCAGGGTGTGACATTGCAGCCCCATGGGCCGGCGGCCGAGCGGGCCGCACGCCCGGCACCCGGTCCGGAGGTGATCGGGCCCGTCGGCGCGCCCTCAGCTGCGCCGCCCGCGGTGCCGTCCGGCGGGAAGGCCGCGGTGCCGTCCGGCGGGAAGGCCGCGATGCCGCCCGATGGAGAGGTGGCCGAGCCGGCGAAGCTGGTCCGGCGTCGGACGGGTCGGGTGCTGGCCGGCGTGTCCGGCGGGGTGGCCGACCACCTCGGCGTCGACGTGCTGTGGGTGCGCGCCGCACTGACGATCTTCGCCGGGCTCGGTGGCGCCGGCGTGCTGGCCTATGGGCTGCTCTGGGTGTTCCTGCCGCAGGCGAAGCCCGACGCGCCGGCCATCGAGACCACGCCGAGGGAACGCCAGCAGGCGATCGGCCTGGTCGCCGTGGGCGCCGGGCTCGCACTGGCCTCCGGCGCCCTCGGCGGCTCCGCCGGTGCCTGGATCACCGGGCCGCTCGGCGTCGCGCTCGTCGGCGCGGCCGTCGTGTGGCGGGAGGCCGACGAGTCGCAGCGCCGAAGGCTGCGCTCCGGCACCGGCACCCTGTTCGAGGGCCGCGTCGGGCTGATCCGGGTGCTGGCCGGCGTGGTGCTGGTGGCCGGCGGCCTGGCGATCTTCCTGCTCGGCAGCGTCGACCTCGGCCAGGTGCAGTTCGGGCTGCTCGCCGTGGTGGCCACGCTGGTCGGCGTCGCGGTGATCACCGTGCCGTGGTGGCTGAAGCTGATGCGCGACCTGGGCGAGGAACGCCGCGTGCGGATCCGCACCCAGGAGCGCGAGGACATCGCCGCGCACCTGCACGACTCCGTGCTGCAGACGCTCGCGCTGATCCAGAAGCAGGCCGACGCGCCGCGCGAGGTGAAGCGCCTGGCCCGGCGGCAGGAGCGCGAGCTGCGCAACTGGCTCTACGAGGACAAGGGGCACGGCCGCACCAGCGCGGAGGCGGCCGCTGGTGACGACACCCCGCGGACCCTGGCGGCCGCGCTCGCCTCGGCGGCCGCGGAAGTGGAGGACACCTACGCGGTGTCGGTGCAGTCGGTCGTGGTCGGCGACGTGCCGCTGGACGCGTCGATCGTCGCGCTCGTGCAGGCCGCGCGCGAGGCGATGGTGAACGCCGCCAAGCACGCCGGGGTCGGCGAGGTCAGCCTGTACGTGGAGGTGGAGCCCGAGGTGGTGCACGTGTTCGTGCGCGACCGCGGCGCCGGCTTCGATCCAGAGGCGGTGTCCGCGGACCGGCACGGGCTGGCCGACTCGATCCACGGCAGGATGGAGCGCAACGGCGGCAAGGTCCGGCTGCGGACCGCGCCGGGCGACGGCACCGAGGTGCAACTGGAGATGCCGCTCAAGGTGGCGGCCGTCAAGGAGGCGAAGGCGTGACCACTCCCGAACCGGGCAATGAGCCGGCCGCGGAACGCACCGGCCCGGTCCGGGTGTTCCTGGTCGACGACCACGCGCTGTTCCGCACCGGGGTACGCGCCGAGCTGGACGCCGCCGGCGACAGGCGGGTGACGGTCGTCGGCGAGGCCGGCTCGGTGAACGAGGCCGTCGCCGGCATCGGCCATCTCAAGCCGGACGTGGTGCTGCTCGACGTGCACATGCCCGACGGTGGCGGCGCCGAGGTGCTGCGCCGCGCCAGGCTCAGCCGGCCCGACGTGGTGTTCCTCGCGCTCTCGGTGTCCGACGCCGCCGAGGACGTCATCGCGGTGATCCGGGCCGGCGCCCGTGGTTACGTCACCAAGACGATCTCCGGTCGGGACCTGGTGGCCGCGGTGTGCCGGGTGGCGGACGGCGACGCGGTGTTCTCGCCGCGGCTGGCCGGCTTCGTGCTGGACGCCTTCGCCGACCGGCCGGGCGCGGCGCCCATCAGCGATCCCGAGCTGGACCTGCTCACCCCAAGGGAGCGGGACGTGCTGCGGCTCCTCGCCCGCGGCTACGCGTACAAGGAGATCGCCTCCGAGCTGTTCATCTCGATCAAGACGGTCGAGACGCACGTGTCGTCGGTGCTGCGCAAGACCCAGCTGTCCAACCGGTACGAGCTGTCCCGCTGGGCCGCGGACCGCCGCCTCGTGTAGCGCCGCCTACTCGCCACCGACGACGGCGGGCCGCGCGACCGGCGCCGCGGCCCCGGCCGGCCGCGGCTTGCGCTGCGCCAGCAGGACCCCGGCCAGCACGACCACCATGCCGGTCAGCACCCGCGGGCCGAGCGATTCGCCGAGGGCCACCGCGCCGAGCAGCACCGCGATCACCGGCATCAGGTAGGTGACGGTCGACGCGCTGGTCGGGCCGTTGTCGGCGATCAGCCGGTGCAGCAGCACGAACGCGTAGCCGGTGCCGAACAGCCCGAGCACGGTGACGGACATCACGACCAACGGGTCGAGGTGCACCGGCTGCAGGCCGAAGAACGGTGTGGCCAGCAGCATCCAGGCGGTGGCCATGGTGATCTGGGTGGTGGCCAGCACGACCGGCGGCACGCCCCGGTTGGCCAGGAAGCGGGCGGTGTAGACCAGCGTGACCCCGTAGAGGGCGGCGGCGATCGTGCAGGCCAGCGCGCCGCGGAGGGTGCCGCCCGCGCCCTGCCACGGCGCCAGGATGAGCACGGTCCCCGCGAAGCCGAGGGCGAGCCCGGCCGCCCGCAGCGGGCCCGGCCGCCGCTCCTGCCCGACCAGCAGGGCCACCAGGGCCGTCCACAGCGGGGTGGTCGCGTTGAGCACGCCGGCCAGGCCCGAGTCGATGGTCTGCTCACCGATGCTGAACAGCACGAACGGCAGCGCGTTGCCGATCAGCGAGATGAGCAGCATGTGCGCCCACACGGTGCGGTCGGAGGGCAGCCGCAGCCGGCTCGCCGCGCACAGCGCCAGCAGGAAAGCGGCACCGAGCGCCAACCGGACGAGGGTGATCTGCACCGGGTTCAGGCCGTCCAGCGCGATCTTGATCCAGAGGAAGCTCGATCCCCACATCAGCGCGAGCATGATGAGGCGCAGCAGGCTGGTCCGGGTCACAGGAACCAGCCTGCCCGCGGAATTACATCAGGACAAGTGAATAGATCTGCAATTATCGTGCAGTAATGCTGTAGGTTCGAAGCGTGCTGGACGTGCGTAGGCTGCGGGTGCTGCGCACCGTGGTGCACGGCGGTTCGATGGCCGCCGCGGCCGACGAGCTCGGCTACACGCCGTCCGCGATCAGCCAACACCTGGCGGCGCTGGAACGCGAGGTCGGTACCCCGCTGCTGGAGCGGGCCGGGCGCGGGGTGCGGGCGACGGCCGCCGGTGCCCTGCTCGCCGAGCACGCCGGCGCCGTGCTGGCCAGGCTGGCCGAGGCGGAGGCCGCGCTTGCCGACCTGGTGTCGGGGCGGATCGGCCGGTTGGGCGTGAGCTTCTTCCCGACGGCCGGCGCGTCGCTCGTGCCGCCCGCGGTCGCCGCCTTCCGGGCCTGCCACCCGGGCGTCGAGCTGCGGCTGGAGGTCGCCGAGCCGGCCGACGCGGTGCCCGCGCTCCTTGCCGGCCGCACCGACGTCGCCGTGGTGGTCGACCTCGGCCGCGACGGCCCCCGGCAACCGGACGGGCTGAACTGGGTGCCCCTGCTCGACGATCCGTACCACCTCGTGCTGCCGCGAGGGCACGAGCTGGCTCGCCGCCGCTCGCTCAGGCTTGCCGACGTCGCCGCCGAGCCGTGGCTGCAGACGGCGTCGGTGCCGGGGCCATGCCAGGACGTCATCCTCCGCGCCTGCGAGCGCGCCGGGTTCCAGCCGCGGGTGGCCGTCGAGGCCGACGACTACCCGACCACCCAGGGACTGGTGGCGGCCGGAGTCGGAGTCGCGCTGGTGCCGGGCATCGCGCTCGGCGTCGTGCACCCCGGGGTCGTCGTCCGGCCGATCAGGGAGCACCGGCCGGTGCGGCACATCCACGCCGTGGTGCGCGACGAGCGCGCGCCGCACCCGACCGTGCGGACCTTCCTGGACGCGCTGCTGGACGCCGCCAAGGACCACCGCGACCCGTTCGGCGCGGCACCGCCCCATCGCGGCACCGCCCCGGCCGGGCGGCCGTCCTAGCGGCCCCTCCTGGCGACTCGCATCCGTATCGACGTTTTCGCGCCGCCAGAACGTCGATTCGGATGCGAGTCGACGCGGGGAACTAGCCGCGGCCGCGCTTGCGGGTCGTGGTGGGCACCGCGGTGGCGCCGATCTTGGTGTCGCTCTCGATGAGCAGCGCGTCGCCGCTCCGGATGAGCACCAGGTCGT
>Ga0299913_10003644_pt1 | contig 12663 bp, 15 predicted proteins | sample RVTome_9_FD_201360 | JGI IMG/M metagenome (GOLD analysis project Ga0299913, IMG submission 201360) | Soil microbial communities from uranium-contaminated site in the Upper Colorado River Basin, Wyoming, United States - RVT155D38 (version 2) ... | reverse complement strand
GGTAATAGTGCGTTATTGTTGTCAAGATCTCTTAGCCTCATAGTGAAGCAATACTTTACCGCTTTCAAACGCTTTTGATTCAATCAGAGTGTATTTTTGAATCTCGTTCAAGTCCTTAAATATGGTCATACCGTTTCCGATTGCCACAGGATTAATAAAAAAATAAAATTCGTCAATAAGTTTTTCTTTAATCAAGGAAGAATCGAATGAGGCACCACCATAAACGATGATGTCCCCGCCGTTTTGACTCTTTATCTTGTTAACTTCTTCTACGAGATCGCCTGTTGCAATATCTGTATTTATCCACTTAGATTCGTTCAGTGTTTTAGTAAACACAACTTTTGGGGTTTCTATCATCTTTTTAGCGAACACATACCAAGGATCATCAGGTTTGTTCATTACATCTGACCAGTAAGAGATGAAGACATCAGTCATTTTCCGTCCCAGGAGAATGGTGTCAACAGGCTCATGTAATTTGTATGCATATTTTATGAGTTCATCATCCAAGAGTCCGACCATCCAGTCCATTTCACCATTTGGCCCTGCAATGCAGCCATTTACAGACATATTCACATGTAGTATTAATTTTCTCTTGTTATTTGCCATTTATAAAATAACGAACCTCTGTTTTAACTAAGTTTCTACCCCTTAAGAACCCAAAACTTTGGTATACTGATTTATCTAACATAAAAACGAACATTTGAGCAACAAAGTCGAACAGAGGTTGCAATGCGTAGAGATAAGGTCAGACAGTTGTCCATTCAAGGTCATGGACAGAGACATGCAGTTCTGGCAGTCCATATTTCGTAGTGAATGAGAGTGTTACTAATTAATCCAGCCCCTCGCGCTGCCTGATCCTTGACTGATTATCTGTGCAGTATGGGCATTAACTAAGTCTAGTTTATTGTGACGTTTGCTACTAATATATAAGCCGCCAATTTAGCACTAACTAACCGCATGGCGATTGATGATGAAAATGATTGGGCTAGGAACGGCCAGAAGGATATGGATCAAATCTGGATGAGCGATCCTGTAAAATATCTGTGTGAAAGACACAGCGATAAAGCCAAGAACCGAGAATCCACAGACTGTAGGATTGAAGATCTTCGAATTGAACGCTTTCCATCATGGGAGAATAGTGAGTATTTTAGAAGGTGTATTGTAGGACTGGCTAACATACACGAGGAAATAGAAACGGCGTGGGGAGGAAATATTGTTAGACTAACTCCAATTGGTTTACAGAGTTGCCGTAGGATTCCTGGCTGGCAAATGGATTTCTGAAAGATGCAGTTCTGGTATTGATGACAAATCCGTTCTAAAAGTAATGTAAGAACCAATATTAATAATGGTGTGTGTGCCAGCAAGGCGTTACTAGTTTGATGTTAACAAAGTATGCTTTACCTTTGAAGTGATCTAATAATTCCAGTATGAATACAGTTTTTGAGCGGCGTGGATGGTGATAACTTAGTTCAATTACCTTATCAGCATCATTTTTGGACATTAAGTTGGCTTTGGCTTCATGTACTTTACAGTATGTGCCTGAAATATCATCGACTGTAGTCTCCTAGTAAAATCTATCACTCAGCTAATATAGGCAAATTTACTGCATATTTCTGATGTCCCAAACATTCGAACACTGTATAAGATCATTCTGTATTCGCTGCGAGGATGTAGGACTGGACAGTGATTGCATTATTTATGGAAACACTACAGAGAAAGTCGCGGATGAGACATTCCTACACATGTATGAATATCATGCAATAAATCCAGAGGAAATGACTACGTCTATGAGATTGAAGATTAAAGAGAATATGCAGATTCATTCTCATAGTGATTATCTGTCAAGATTAACTTGTACCGCTTTTTAGACTATTCAAATGGTACAGGAGCATCAGATTCCGTAGCATTAAATTATAAAAATGGTTTCTACCGTAGCTTTCAAAATTAGGTTATTATTATAATGGCATACCTCATTGGCAGTAGCAACACATGAAGACAATGATGGATAGATTGCAAGTGGAAGATGATAAACTAAATCTAGAGCTAGAAGAATCACATGGAGATTATGAAAAAATGCGTTTAATATTTGAATCGATTAAGTGCAGTATAATCTGGTCGTATCTATAGTCGTTACCCATTTTAACTAAGATCTTTTTCCCATGCGCATAGCGATATTAAAACCCCTCTCGAAATCTTTATGCAGTTCGTCCGCTAACTGCATGAATTTATCATCCTGAGCCAAAATGGCAAGAGCATCCACGCCCGTAGCGTCCTTGTACTTTTGAAAGCGCTTCAATATATTCATGATTAGATCGTCTCTTGGTGAAGTTAGAAAGCGGGAGAGCCACTTGAGCTCTTCAGCAGACTTAGATTTCTTATTACGATTAGTATACCGGTATATGTCAGGACAGCAATCACTCAGATATCTGCATAAATCAAATACGATTCTCGCTTTAACGTCTTGAGGATTATCGAATGTAGAGTAGTCTAAAAATTCTGTCCTATGAAGAGCTGCAAAAGTTTCTTTTTCGAAGTAGGGGTAGAGAAGGGTTTCGAAAAAGGAAGAGTTCCCATGGATCTCCCATATGTGAAACAGGTCATTTCTATAGGTACCTAAAATGTCAACATTTCTATAGAACAACCGAAACATTCCTGCTTCGGAGATTCGATAGTAAATCGCTCTTCGTCCAGTATCTTCCTCTTTTATCTCCTTCTGCTCTACCGGTTCAATAAATTCTAGACTCGCGAGTCTCTTTACGCGCTTATAAGTATTTTTGTAGTCAACTTTTAAGCCTTTACGTTTAAAGTTCGAGTAGATATTGTAGGTAGACAAATATTGATACTGTCCGAACTCACCGAGTATGTTCCATGCTTGTTCTCCAATATCAGAGCCTAAGTGCTTGTACTTTTCCAGAATTGAGATATAGGTAGCTAGAGTCAAGTCTGGTATAGGTAACCCACTACCTATATATATTAAGTTCGACCCTTTTCACCTCTATGGAATATAATAAAGATCCAGCAGAAAACACATACTCAAACGACCATCAGCAACGGACGAATAGAAGTACGATAGGATCAGAACACTCCGAGTTAGATCACGGAGAAGAATACATAGCTCGTATGCAAGCGACAATGGAAGAGATCGTGTCAAAGCCAAGAAAAGGGACACATGTGACCGACTTAGTTCTCTGCACCAGACTAAGGGTCTTCAGAGAAATCGATCCTCTGCCAATAACAGCAAAGGCCTTAAGCATTTTCACGACTGGAATGGCAATCCATGGCGTGGCCCAATGGTTGTTCCTACGTAATAGCAGAAGGTTCGAACGAGAAAAGCACCTAGAATTCGGCGGCATAACGGGAAGTGTTGACGTCCTAGACAAAATACGTAACGTTCCCCTTGAGTTCAAGACCACTAGAGCCTCGAGCATTTTGCAACCAAAGCCCTGGCACGTTCAACAACTGAAATACTACATGGCAATGCTGAACGCTTCGCAAGGGTATATCTTGTATCAACTGTTGATGCACTTTGGAAACACACCCTTCAAAGCGTTCAGAATAACGATGACCATTCAGGAAAGAAAGAACCAACTCGACAAACTTGTGAAGGAAGCAGATTCTCTGAAAAAAGCAATGGAAGCAAAAGACCCATCTCTAGCAAAACCGGTGTATGACGATCCTTCACTAAATTGGCTCTGTAGGGAGTGCCCCTATCAGGTGAACTGCAAAAGGATACAAGACGCCGCAGCCGCAGCCTAACTTTTTTTCATCTGGAGTTGAAAACAACATTGAAATCAATACAATCAAAATCAACTGAAAGGCTAGAAGAAATAAGCATGACCAACAGGGCTCCTTCAAATCAAACATACCAGGTACTGCATTCAAAAGGTCTTTCTGTTACTGGCGGTAGGACTTACTTACATGAAGAGCCTCCCAAACCTCTTGGCTTTTATAAGATACCGTGCAAGCGCTGTCGAAGTATGCGTACAACCAAATGCGGGAAACTCATCAATGTATATCAACGATGTGGTTCATGCAACAAGTCGCTAGGAATACCTACAAACGCTAAAAGATTGGGACTATCCACCAAAGAATGCACCGCATGTGGAAAGATAAATGATGTGAAGTATTTTCAGCGTTGGCTGGCAGTAGTACATTTTTTTTGTACCTCAAGGATGTTATTGATTTGATAAGGAATTTGCGCGCCGAAATCACACCGTACGTTTGATTGAATCCCATTACCTGAATGAATACGCATGATATGAAGGCTACCATACGCTGGATAGCAGAGTAGTTAAAAGACCTTCTTCTGAGATGCCTGAACAGAAACAGAATCTATGTTCTGATAAAGGGTATGACTTTCAGGAGGCTGAAAGTGTAGTTATAAGAACGATTACTAATAATGAGCAATAACGGTAATCATCATCATCAACATCATAATAGTCATGCCAGAAGAAGATGGGTTGTAGAAAAAAACAAACCCCTGACATAATAGATTCACAAAACTATTCGTTAGAACACTAAGAGAAGAAGTTAGTATGTATAACTATTCTGCGTTAGTATGTTTAGCTTGTTGTATTGTCATATACGGCTGGATAGTTTTGGGATAGACTTAGCATTATGTCAATAAGTAATTACCGATTCCTCAATTTTAGTGATAATACAAGTACAATCATTCCCATAACTACCAACAGCATTTGTGCTGTGAAGGCGACGGGACTTCCCTCAGTTAGCGCATGACCAATTATTTGTAATTCAGAATTTCCTACATTCTTAATTGATATGTTATATTCTCCCTCCTTCTTCAGCATAAAGCTGTGTTTGATGTATGAAACGTTTTTCTTAGATAATATTAGATCGTTTGAAGGTTCAGTAACAGTGATATCAAAATAAGATCCTTCTTCTGCGATAGTAGTGCTATTGTTGACATTCATGTCTGGAGTTAAGGTGTCTGTTTGTCCTGATTTGATAGTACCTGCCAACGATACATCTACAGGAATAGTATTATAGATAGCAGAAGCTATTCCAATAATAATGAATACAATTCCAGATGCTGAAAGGCTGAGGCATTCTAATCATTAGGCGCTCAACCTTGTGATCAGGAAGTATAGACTCAAAGGTCTAGATAAGGTCTTTTACTCTCGTGCGTTTAAGTGATAGAGCGTTAAGAGCTACCACCAGCGATGAACCTGACATTGCGATGGCACCAATTTCAGGCCTTAAGATTAGACCCATAGCTGGATACAAAACTCCTGCAGCGATAGGAAATGCTATCATATTGTAACCTGCAGCCCACCAAAGGTTCTGTTGCATTTTCCTTCGTGTGGCTCGACTCAGAAGAACTACTTTTGCGACATCAAGTGGATCACTCTTCGTAAGAACCACATCTGCAGTCTCCATGGCTACATCAGTTCCTGCACCAATAGCAATTCCCACATTGGCTTGGACTAATGCAGGACCGTCGTTTATACCGTCTCCTATCATGGCTACTCTTTTTCCTTTTGCTTGAAGCTCCTGAACCTTTGCTGCTTTGTCTCCAGGTAGGACGTCAGCGAAGATGTTCTTGATCCCAAGTTCAGCTGCAATGCGTTCTGCTGTGGTACGGCTGTCACCAGTTAACATAGCGACCTCTATGCCCATGGAACTCAAACGTCGTACTGCTTCACTGCTTGAAGGACGTACCGTGTCAGCTACTGCGAAGGCACCCTGCAACTCACCATCTATGGCGGCGAAAATTACTGTTCTTCCAGCTCCTTGAAGCTCTGCCGCACGGTTGTCTACCTCCGTGAAAGCAATCTTTCTGTCCAGCATAAGCTTTCGATTTCCTATCAGTACTTTTCTACCATCCACAGTTGCACTTACACCATGACCTGCAATTGCGTTGAAATTGACTGCATTGCTGATAAGTAGCTTTGTTTCGTTTGCTTTTTCAAGAATAGCCTGCGCCATAGGATGTTCGCTTCCCTGCTCTACTGAAGCAACCAGATGAAGAAGCTGAACTTCTGAGATACCATCTTTTGTGGTCACAATCTCAACAACTTTAGGTTGACCTAGTGTAAGGGTTCCCGTCTTGTCAAAGATAACAGCGTCGATCTTGGAAGCTTCCTCCAGCGCCATAGCATTCTTGTATAAAATACCATTTAAGGCGCCAAGTCCTGTACCCACCATTACAGCCATAGGTGTGGCCAAGCCCAATGCATCTGGACATGCAATTACGATGACTGTGATTGCAAGTGTGGTCGCAAAGACCACCGATTCGAGTCCAAATGCATACCAAGTAATAAAAGTAGTAAGTGCTGCAGCAATAGCTGCAATAACAAGCCACTGAGATGCTCGATCAGCAAGCCTCTGAGCAGGTGCCTTAGAGTTCTGTGCCTCTTGTACAAGCCTTACGATTTGTGCTAATGCTGTGTCTGTTCCCACTTTAGTTGCACGGAACTTGAATGAACCCGTTTTGTTTATTGTAGCACCAACTACCTCATCACCCGACGACTTCTTAAGAGGAACACTTTCACCTGTGATCATCGATTCATCAATATCTGATGAACCTTCAATGATTATACCATCAACTGGGATTTTGTCCCCTGGTCTAATATGAACGACATCATCAACGAGGACTTCTGATGTAGGTATCTCTACTTCCTGCCCGTTCCGGATCACGGTGGCCTTTGGAGGCGCCAGATTCATCAATGTCCTGATGGCTTGAGATGTCCCCGCACGTGCGCGCATCTCCATGAGGTGACCGAACAAAACGAAAACAAGAAGCAGTGATGCAGCCTCATAAAAGACTTCTGATTTGAAAAAGAATGTGGCTCCTACACTGAAAATGTATCCTACTAAAACTGACAACGATACAAGCACGGCCATGTTGAGTACACGGTTCCTTAAGGCCCGCCAAGCACCAATGTAAAAAATCCAACCACCATAAATAACTGCAGGAGTTGTTAGGATAAAGGATATTACTTCATTAGAAACGCCAAAGGGCAAAGGAGCTTGGATCCTAACAACTTGTGTGAATAATGGGGAGTAGATAAAAATCGGGATTGCTAAGACAAGGGCAACAATAAAACGTCTTTTCATATCTAGAACCATTTCTGTCATAGACACATCTGCACTATGTCCCATCTCGTGTGCCATGGCTGGATGACTTACTGAAGAAGATGAAGAAGATGAAGAAGAAGATGAAGACGTATCGTGTCCTTCATTCGGCATAGTTTTTCGATCTCGATCGGAACTGCTCAATCCTGTGATTGACTACGGTGTTGTTTGCTATTTCTTAGAGCTTGTTTAATTCTTCTTTTTGAACTACTTTCACCATTTCTAGGAGCATACGCTGGCTTGCACAGGTTTTCTGGAAGACATTCCCCAGGACAGTAATATCCACATTCAGAGACAAGTTCCTGTAGATCTGCTAACGTAATATGGTTTTCATCATATTCAACTGTAGAGGTGCCTGACAGAAAATTCGCTTCAACACGAACGATACTTGGATGGCGTCTAAGCCTTTTTTCAACTCCAAGTGCATCAAGGACAGACATCATCCCTGTTATATAAATAACAGAAGTTTTCAATCAGGAGTTGTTCTCCATGGCAGTGAAGAGTTTGTTAATATAGAAACTAAGCAAGATAACGAAAAAATAACCTAAGGCTACATACGCGATAGGGGGGCCAGTAGCTCTTGTCACGGCTACCTTAATTATCATATGAAATATTATGGAATGCGATATAAGAAAGTTGCTCACCTATGATATTATGATTAGACCGGTTATGATGGCTTGAGATACATTGCATAGATGATTGTAAGAAAAACAAACCGAAAATATTAGTTCATTATTACTTTAATAAATAACATTCGAAAACTATAACCAGCTGCCATGTCGCTGGCAATCTAGACTTATATAACCTCCAGAACAAAGTCTGCTATAATCATCTTTCCTTGATGCTGAAACTGTCCCCATACTTTGTATATGCCTGACTTTGGAAAGTTAGTTCTAAAAGATATTTCTGGTCCACCCCTCCAATTAGGATCTACCTCTTCAGTAGGATTCTTTAGTATCGCTACTGATAATAATAGAGTGGCCTCCTGCTCCCATCAAAGGTTCTAGATCACCTACAGGTTTGTTTGCAGCATCCGAAATACTAAAGACAATTTCCATATCACGATTTGCCATAATCTTTTCTGGTAGCTTTAAACTAATTTGATATTTTCCTTCTGCAGATCTTTTGGTGTGTTTGCCGTCATATACTAATGTCGTAAGTTTGTGAATTGGATTGCCTATAACTTCTCTCTTGAATACAATAAGTGTTCGATCTCCACCCTTCGGTTTAAAATCAATCCATAGTTTGTATATGCCAGATTGAGGAAATGTATGAGGAATTGTAAAGCTCTCGGCATTATCTTCCAGTGTAGGGTGAATGTGTGCAAAATAAGAAAGATCCTCGCCCAAATAAGATGCATAAGTTTGTCATGTACACGTTCATATTCAATAACAGGAAATCCTGATTTCTGATCTCTTATAGATATTACCATTTTTGTTGACTTTTTGGCTTCAGGAGTAATGGGATCGGATAGAAGACCAACATCATAATTATTAAGTTCTGGTTGTTGATGATGTTGTTTCGGATGCTGGATATGTTGCTTATGTTTCTGCTCTCCGGTATGATTACTGCTGTTTGTGTCATGATTGCCGTTACTTCTTGGTGTTCCTTCTTCAACAATCATTTCAGTTGTTACTTTTTTTGTCATACCACAAGTAGTCTTGTTAGTGTTAGTGGTAGCAAATCTTTTACAAATAGTTGACATTTGAAATATAAGCTGTCTTATCAAATTGGATTGCTTAATGAAGTTCGTCATTATTCTCTACCTTCAAACTTTCTTTTTATAGACTCTATTCTTACAGCGTACTTTTGCCTGTAGCCGGACATGCATCCAGCACAACAGAAGAATCGCTCATAATTTGCAAACCTAAACACATGAGGATCGCCTGCAATTGGTCCTTTACAAAATTCGCAATCTAATTTGATTTTCATTCCTTTTTTGATTCTTAATCTGGCATTTCGTAATTGTTGCTGATATTGTTGTAGATCGTATTGCTTTTTATTCCTCTTTTGTTCTTTATTTTCTATTACCTTAGAATTTCTGTTCTCATCTTTTTGGAGCTCTGGCTTCACAACATTCTCTTCTTGCTTAAAAAAAAGCATACTCATTACAACAAACTACGTAGTTATGACTGCTTCAAATACGCCATGATGAAGTGAAGAATGGTAAATAACTGAAGCTGTAACCTGACTAAATAGGATGTTATTCTGCAACTTAAAAATAAATTCCATAAATCTAAGTGATACTCCAATCATTCATACAATTGTGAGCTCCATTCCTAAGACTATTTTCTAATTGTAGAGCATCAAAATTATAGCATTTTTTGAGATGCTTAATTGTAAGACCTCTGTCAAGTATATTGGATTTATCTATTGCTTCCCCAAAATCTAGGTATAAAATATGTATCTGTATAAAATATGTATCTGTATTCCTATATCTATTGTTGCCGATAATAATCAAGACGTATCAGCCCCGCGAACTTTCCAAGTCATTTGGATAATCTGCACCGGATAACGTGATAAAGAAATTTTCCCCATAGAGGAGATTTATTGTTTTCTGCTTATATTCATGCGCAATACCATGCCTGATTAGTTCAAACGGTTTCCTGCCGAAGACATCAAGAAAATTGATTCTGCTTTTAAGAAATATGAAGATATAGTAGGATACTGTCATATTGCGAATTTCGATGAATTGAAAGAGAATGGATTTAATCTGAACATTCCAAGATATGTAGATATTTCCGAATCCGAAGAAGAAATTGATATTCAAGCTACAATTAATGATTTAAAGATATTCGAAAAAGAAAGACAAGAGGTCGAAATTCAGGTTAATAAAAATCTGAATGGAGTAGAGTAATGCAGAATTTCTGTTATTATGAAACTTATGTGGTTAAACAACTGTTTATAATTGTGGTCATGAAAGTACATTATTATTGTTTGATTTCTGATTGGATCCAAAGATTTTCAAAAATAGAAGCGTAAGATAGACTGTCGATTCACTATTTGAATATGTAGCGATGCCTACTGGATCCTCATATTTCTTCTCTTCTACCACTAATGATAATTCATTGTCTACGATTGCCATAGTTAATCTGCTGGACGGTAATAGATCAGTATATTGAGTTTGAAGATTTGGAAAGGAAGAAATTTCTTGCCACTCTCCTTGTTGCGGACGATCTTTCTCAGCTAACAAGATCCTCACATTAATCTTGTTTTCTAATTGTTATTTTAGTAGATTTAATACGCCCTCCCTTTCATATACTTGAAATGACCTAGCAGTAGGAAACATGATCATTATTTCATCAGTTGCAGATGAGATAGTTTTATGAATTAGATCTAATGTTTCAGATGGATCTTGGATTGTTTCTATGAATTCTCTTTTGATGCCTTCTTCTATTTCCTTTATTCTTTGCTTGGCAGGAATTGCCTTCTTCCATAGCATATCAAAAAAGTATTGCTGTTGTTCTACAAATGCTCTTAATTCACTACGGATAAGTAACGAAGGAGGAGAAGATTTTGTTGCTTTTGCACTAGCTCTGTAGTAAATTTCATCAACAATTCCAAAATTTCCTTTCACTTCATCTAGACTTATTGTTTTAATTCTATCATAGAATATTTATAAGAATTTAATGGTTAAAATTTTAGGAACATTTTCCCAATTTGAACAACAATATCTTCTACTATTGATACTAATAATGATACTAAGTGCTAAAAATTGTAAATAATAGTAGTAGTCCTCAATTAGGTAGATGCCAATATGTTTGCAAAATGTATAAGGAGTTATTGATTACATAATTTAGTATGCCACCTAACGATAATGATACTTTAAATTTGGAGTTAAAAATACTTGAAGCTTATAGTAGAGATATTGGTAGAGGGATCGCCCGCATTGATTATGATTCAATGGATTCTATAATTGCTACTACTGGAGATATAATAGAAATAAGAGTAGATGAAAAAAAGTACCAGAAAGACGGTAGCCAAGTGTTTGCCTTGAAATATCCCAAGAACTTAGAAAACTGATAAATTCAAAGAAATTTACTAAAGATGAACCTAATTATATTTCTGTAGATTGATGTTTCCGAAACAGAAAGAAAAGGATTGAAGTATTAACAGAAATTCGGAACCACTACCAAAGGAAAATGGAAACGAAGGTAACAGTAAAAAGTAAATGACCTATCTAATCTTGCTAGCTTTTTCCTACTTCTACACACGAATATCTCATAAAAAAGCGATTGCCTCAAGACATACATCTGATAAATGAGGAGAACTGCTGAGCCGCCATTTTGCTGGCTATCATCTAACTCTATGGAGTTATGACAGTTTCATTCTGGGGACCAACATCTCCGAAGATTGCCTCCGGTGATGATTCGGACTCAGATGCGTTAAGAGGCACACCTAAACCCATTTCAGTAGTATTCCCAGTTACATTCTGCGCTACCACCTCCTGTGATAAGCCTGCCACTAGGGCTACAACAGCCAAATGCGATATGCTCATTCCTAAAAGCTGAAATTCTTTCTTCATATCCAATAATAAGTAAGACATGGGTATATAATACTTCATTGCTTGACGAAAACATGCCTTGGTTACTCTAGTATTAATAATAATGAAAATTTGACAAAGTTCAATAGCCTTAATCTTACAGGAATACGAGTCGAAAATAATACTAATAACTGGGAGCGGCTATCAACATCAGAAGAACCATCTTTAGCACTATCAGAAAACATAACCTATTTGGACACATTCCAATCACAAAATCGTGGTTCAACTATTCCTGTTCCAAATAATCCTTTATCAGATAATCTAGAGAATATGGATATGGATCAAGAGGATGATATTAATAGTAGTAGTGGTCCACCGAACGATGATGATATGGATAAAGACGAAGATACTGATTATAAGAATAGCATTACCAAAAATGAGTACGATGACTTCTTACAAGGATTGCATGATAGAGTGTTTGATCAGGTGACAGAGCAATTAAGAAGATCAGGAATAGATTTTCCACCCTGAGCAATGGATCCTAGATTATATCATTTATCGACTATAAAATACAAGTTATAGTTTATACAGCGCCAGCCGGTTGATCCTATTTTACACAATCTTATGCTTTTGTTTTACTGAGTTAAATTTTGGTAAAGTAATGATGAACTGTAACTATTGTATGTCATATGTTCTAATTTTTAGAACAAATAAGAATCATTTGGACCGAGAAAGTTTCCCGATCTCCAATCTGTAACAATATTGCTCCTCTATGATCCCAGTCAATATGACTAATCTAGGACAACGTGGATTGATTTACCTTATTCAATAACTTTACCATAATAATTATAAGATCCTATAATACGATACGATATAAAGCATTGTTAGATGGGAGTGATATAAGAATAGGATATAAATCTAATGTGATGTTGACGGCTATTTTCGTGATTGCTTCATCTTTTATAGTATTTGGACCATCATTATTAGATTCGCAGTCGCAGCATCTGCCTTTTTCCATATCTTCGACATTATTGGGTTCAGTTTCATTTGTCTTTGCTCAGTCTAATGAGGAACCTGAATTTCCA
>Ga0299913_10003643_pt1 | contig 12666 bp, 17 predicted proteins | sample RVTome_9_FD_201360 | JGI IMG/M metagenome (GOLD analysis project Ga0299913, IMG submission 201360) | Soil microbial communities from uranium-contaminated site in the Upper Colorado River Basin, Wyoming, United States - RVT155D38 (version 2) ... | reverse complement strand
CGGAGGCTCGCCTGGCCCGGCTCCTCGGTGCCCCGCGTCCCGAATGGCGCCGGGCGCTGGATCTCGACGACCCCATCGGGAAGCCGATTGGCGCCTACGAAAGAACCGTTGCCCAGATCGAGCTGGGGGTGGAGGTGCTCGCCAACGCCTTGTGCGGCCCCCCTGCGGGATAGGTCGCGAAAACGGGGCTCGTGGGTCGCAGCAATCTAGACTCGCCCCGTGCGCATCGCCCTTGGAGCCGATCACGCCGGCTTCCCTTTGAAGACCCTCGTCGCCAAGCATCTAGCGGATGCGGGGCACGAGGTCATCGACCTCGGGACCGACTCCGAAGAGTCGGTGGACTACCCGTCCTTCTGTGCCGCAGTGGGCCGAGCGGTGGTGGCGGGGGGGGCCGATACCGGGATCGTCATGGGCGGCTCCGGGCAAGGTGAGGCGATAGCAGCGAACAAGGTGCACGGGGTAAGGGCTGCACTCTGTCACGATGAGTGGACGGCCCGCTTCGCCCGGCTTCACAACGATGCGAACGTCCTGTCGATGGGGGGCCGGATCCTCGGCGAGGCGTTGGCTCTGGCCATCGTCGATGTCTTCTTACAGACCGATTTCGAGGGGGAGCGTCACGTGCGGCGCCTGCAACAGATAGCTGAGATAGAGAAGGAGGAGTGTCGGTGAGAGACATTCCGACACCGACGTCACCAGGAGGATCATCTTGAGCAACCCCGGTTGGGCGGATTGGCAAGCGGTCGAGAAGATCGATCCCGAGATCGCGGAGGCGATCCTGGCCGAGGTACACCGTGAGAACACGAAACTCGAGCTGATCGCGTCCGAGAACTTCTCGTCGACCGCGGTGCTGGCCGCGTTGGGGACCCCGCTGAGCAACAAGTACGCCGAGGGCTATCCGGGCAAGCGCTACTACGGTGGCTGCGAGTTCGTCGATGTCGCCGAGAGCCTTGCGATCGAGCGCGCCAAGAAACTGTTCGGAGCGGAACACGCCAACGTCCAGCCCCATGCGGGCGCCCAGGCGAATGCAGCCGCGTACTTCGCGTTCCTGCAACCGGGTGACAAGTTCATGGGCATGTCGCTTCCTCACGGTGGGCACTTGACCCACGGGAGTCACGTCAATTTCACCGGCAAGTTGTTCGATGTCGTGTCCTACGGAGTGCGCGAGACCGACGAGATCATCGATTACGACGAGGTCCGCGACATCGCCAAGAAGGAGCGCCCGAAGCTGATCGTCGCCGGCGCGACCGCTTACTCCCAACAATGGGACTTCAAGGCATTCCGCGAGATCGCCGACGACGTCGGAGCGATCTTCCTGGTTGATGCGGCTCACTTCATAGGTCTCGTCGCCGGAGGCGCACACGACAACCCGGTCGAGTACGCGGATGTGGTCACGTGCACGACGCACAAGACCCTTCGGGGGCCGCGCGGGGCGATGATCATGTGCAAGGAAGAGCACGCTTCGGCGATCGACAAGAGCGTGTTCCCCGGCTGGCAGGGTGGTCCGTTGATGCACTCGATCGCCGCCAAGGCCGTCGCTTTCGCGGAAGCCGCCACTCAGGAGTTCAAGGACTATGCCCATCAGATCGTGAAGAACGCGCAGACGATGGCGTCAACGCTCACTGAGGAGGGCTTACGGATCGTCTCGGGCGGAACCGAGAACCACCTGATGCTCGTCGACCTTCGCCCGGTCGGTCTTACGGGCAAGGTGGCCGAAGCGAGGCTGGACGACGTCGGCATAACGGTCAACAAGAACGCGATCCCCTACGACCCCGAGAAGCCGTTCATCGCCTCTGGCATCCGAGTCGGTACGCCGGCCATCACAACCTGCGGCATGAAGGAAGAGCAGGCGGCGCAGGTGGCCAGGCTGATCGCATCTGCACTGAAGGACGACTCTGCCGAGACGACAGACCGGATCCGATCCGAGGTGAAAGCTCTCACGGATCGCTTCCGTCCTTATCCCGACGTGACATGACCGCATACCTGTTCGTCGGGCTCATCGCCGCCGTGGTCGCATTCGTGATGACACCTCTCGTGTGTCGTCTCTCGACGCGCATCGGCGCCATCGATCACCCGAACGACAGAAAGGTCCATGCGAAGCCGACGCCGACCCTCGGGGGCTTGGCCATACTTCTCGGCATCATCGCTGCGGGTGGCGTGGCCAGCTTCATGCCCGAGTTCGACCGCGTCTTCGTTCAGTCCGCTCAGCCGTTGGGTATCGGGGCCGCAGCCCTCGTGATATTCGCTCTGGGTGTTTACGACGACTTCAAACCACTGACCGCTGCCCCGAAGATCGCCGGCCAGGTGTTCGCCGCGGGGTTGCTTTTCCTGGCCGGCGTGAAGATGCAATACGTCCTGTTGCCTTCAAGCGTGCTGGTGCTGGGCGACGATCTCTCGGTTCTCGTGACGATCATCTGGATCGTGGTGATGATCAACGCGGTCAACCTGATCGACGGACTCGATGGCCTTGCAGCGGGGATCGTTGCGATCGCGGCTGCCTCGTTCTTCGTTTACAGCTTCAACCTCTACGAGGTCGACCACCTGACGCTGGATATCGCGGCCGCTCCTCTCCTGGCGATCATCGTGGTGGGGGCGGCACTAGGGTTCCTCCGGCACAACTTCCATCCAGCCCGGATATTCATGGGGGACTCCGGATCGATGTTGCTCGGCCTGGTGCTGGGGGCTACGACGCTCGTCGGGGTCGGCAAGGCGCCGACGAACTTCTCGCCGGACGCGGCGAACGTCCTTCTCGCTTACTCACCGTTGTGGATCCCTGCGCTCGTGGTCGCGATCCCGATCCTCGATGCCGTCCTTGCGATCGTCAGGAGGGTCCGGGGACGCCGCAACGTCTTCCACGCCGACAAGGAGCACCTTCACCATCGCTTGATGGATCTCGGTCATGGCCACAAGCAAGCGGTAGTCGTGATGTACGTGTGGTCGGCCCTCGCGGCCGGGGCGGGCCTCGCGTTCACGTTCCTGGACCGTTCGCTATGGGTCTACGCCCTTCCGGTCGCGGTAGCCGCGATCGTCCTCTACACGCTCTTCCCGATGCTGACGAAAGCCCTACAGAACCGCCTCAACGCCCCCTAGCGTTTCTGTGTGACTCAACCCGGATTTTTTGGGTACCCCTGGTTTGCGTTTTTGAGTGGACCGATATAGTTTGTGAAAAGATTCACAAGGTCATCGGTGGGTTAGGGTGTCGCTCCTCGTGAGCCAGCCCCCCCAACGGTCGCAACGGTCCCATCCTTCCACCCAGGGAGGCCAGGGTTCGGACATGGCCAAGGGGATGTCGCAAGCATCCCAGGGCCTATCGGTGGCTTTCGGGTTCGTAGGCGTAGCGCTCGGATTCTGGTTCTTGGGCCGCTGGGTCGACGACCTTCTAGGCATCGAACCGTGGGCGCAGATCATCGGAGCCATCGTGGGATGGGCCCTCGGGGTGGTCACCGTTTTCTATATGGCCAAGAACATGAGACAGGATTAGAGGAGCTCTTCAGACGTGATCGAGCTGCAGATGGTCAAGCGGATGATCGTTCGGGGTCTCTACCTCGCTCCGGTCCTCGTCGCGGCTCTCTGGCTCTGGAACGGCTCCGGATACGCCCTGTCGGGCGCCGTTGGCCTCGGCCTCACCCTCCTCAATCTCTTCATCGCCGCCCAGCTGATCGGCTATGTCGCCGAGAACAGTCCTCGCCTCTTGCTCCCGGCCGCGATGGTCGCCTTCACCCTCGGTCTGGCTGTCATCACCGGCATCTCATTCGTCCTAAAGTCCACCGGGACCATCTACTTCCCGGTAACAGGCTTCACCCTCATCGGCACGCACCTCCTCCTGGTCATCTGGGAGGCGGCCGCCGGTCGTGACAAACAACCTTCCGTCCGCCTGCAAGCAGAGACATAAGGAGCCGCGATGCAGCTTGCGATCGAACTAGATATCAACCACCTCTTCTTCTGGGACCCGATCCTCTTCAAGGGCCAGCCGTATGAGATGAACCGCGTGGCGATCCTGATGCTCCTCGCTGCTGCGGCGTGCATCGGGTTCTTCCTCTACGGCGCCGCGAAGAAAGCACTCGTCCCCAAGGGCGGTCAGAACCTCGCCGAGACCGCTTACCTCTTCGTGCGCGAGAAGATCGCCATCGATGTCATCGGGCCGAAAGACGGTCCGAAGTACGCGGGCTACCTCGCGTCGGTGTTCTTCTTCATCCTGTTCATGAACGTGCTTGCCGTGGTGCCGGGCATCCACTTCGCCCCGACGTCACGGATGGCGATCCCATTCATGCTGGCGATCCTGACCTGGATCATCTTCAACGTCGTGGGGCTCATCAAGCAGGGTCCGGTCGGCTACTTCAAAGGCATCCTGTTCCCGCCGGGCGTTCCCAAGCTCGTTTACATCCTTCTGACACCGATCGAGTTCTTCTCGGTCTTCATCGTGCGCCCATTGACGCTGATGGTCCGACTCCTAGCCAACATGATGGCCGGCCACGTGCTGCTGACGATCTTCTTCCTCTTCACCCACGACTTCCTGGTCCACAACCTGGGGCCGGCCTCCCCCCTCGGACTCGTCACGCTCATCGTCGCGGTCGCACTGATGATGCTCGAGATGCTGGTCGTGTTCATGCAGGCCTACATCTTCACGATGCTTACCGCCTTCTATATCTCCGAGTCCGTCCACGGTCATGGGGCGGAAGACCACGTCACCCCCGGTGAAACCGATCACGATGCACACGCTGAACACCGTCCCGTCACCGAAGGCATAGCCGCCTAGATCAGGAGGAGAGAAAGATGCTCGACCTAGCTATCCAACTTGCACAGGAAGCAGAGACCACCGGAGTAACCGACGAGGGCCTGAAGGCCGTCGCTCACGGTCTCGTGTACGGCCTCGGCGCCATCGGCCCGGGAGTCGGCATCGGACTCGTGTTCGCGAGCGCTATCGAGGCGATGGCTCGCCAGCCCGAGACCGCAGGTGAGACCCGGACCACGATGTTCCTGGGCTTCGCTCTGATCGAGGCACTTGCCCTGTTCGGTTTCGTCCTCGCCTTCATCCTCTAGGAGACAGCCATGGCACTAGTAGCAAGCATCTTGACGTTCGCAGCCACGGAAGGTGAGGCAGAGCCTTCGGGCACCGATCTGATCCTGCCCGCGGTCGACGAGCTCATCTGGGGCGCGGTGGCATTCATCATCGTGCTCATCGTGCTGAACAAGTACGCCTTTCCCGCGCTGCGCAAGGCGGTCGAGGCCCGCGAGCAGCAGATCCAGGGTGACCTGGAGGCTGCCGAGCAGGCGAAGACCGAGGCCCAGCAGGCGAAGGCGAACTACGACAAGCAGATCGCCGACGCACGTGGCGAGGCCAACCGCATCATCGAAGAGGCTCGCCAGTCGGCCGAGGAGGTCCGCAAGGACCTCATCGCCAAGGCCGAGAAGGAGGCCGAGCAGGTTCAGACCCGCGCGGCCGAGCAGCTCGACGCCGAGCGCAACCGCACGTTGACGGAGCTGCAGTCCACCGTCGGTGACCTCGCCATCGAGCTCGCCGAGAAGGTCGTGGGTCGCGCCCTCGACCAGTCCACCCACCGCGAGCTCGTCGACGCCTACATCAAAGAGGTCGGCGCGATGAGCGGCAATGGAAGGAACAACTAGCCATGGCCGATCAGCTCGTAACCGGCTACGCGGAGGCTCTGTTCAAAGTCGTTCAGGCCGAGGGCGAGCTCGACCGCGTCGAGGACGAGCTGTTCCGTTTCGGCAAGCTGCTCGAGCAGAACCACGAGCTCAAGCAGGCGCTGAGCGACCAGAGCATCGACAAGCAGCAGCGCGAGAAGGTGCTGGACGAGCTCCTCGCCGACAAGGTGTCTGCGCACACCCTCGGCTTGTTGAGCTTCATCGTGACCCAGGGCCGCGCTCGTCAGCTGCCGCAGATCCTCGAGCAGGTATCGCAGCTCGCTGCAGATGCTCGACAGATGGTCGTCGCAGAGGTCCGCAGCGCTATCCCTCTGGATGAGAAGCAGCAGACGCAACTCGCAGAATCGCTGTCTAAGGCAACCAACAAGAGGGTCACGGTCAAGGTCATCGTCGACCCCTCCGTCCTCGGTGGGGTGGTCGCCAAGGTTGGAGACACAGTCATCGACGGTTCGATCAAGCGCCGTCTCGATCAGTTGAAGGAGCAGGTGAGTCACTAGTGGCCGAACTGACTATCGACGCCAAGGAGATCTCCTCCGTACTACGCCGCTACGTGACCGACTTCAAGACGTCGGTCGAGCGGGAAGAGGTTGGTTATGTCAAGGATGTCGGTGACGGGATCGCCCGTGTCACCGGCCTTCCGGGTGCGATGGCCAACGAGATGCTCGAGTTCACCGGCGGGACGATCGGTCTCGCCATGAACCTCGACGAGAACGAGATCGGCTGCGTCATCTTGGGTGACGACAGCCACATCGAAGAAGGCCAACCGGTGAAGCAGACCGGCAACATCCTCTCCGTCGGTGTTGGCGACGGCCTCCTCGGCCGTGTCGTGAACGCCCTCGGCGAGCCGATCGACGGCAAGGGCGCGATCAAGTCCGAAGCCCGTCGTCCGCTCGAGGTGCAGGCCCCCGGTGTGACCGCGCGCCAGCCGGTCCACGAGCCGCTTCAGACCGGTATCAAGGCGATCGACGGCATGACCCCGGTAGGCCGGGGCCAGCGTCAGCTCATCATCGGCGACCGCCAGACCGGTAAGACCGCGATCGCGATCGACGCCATCATCAACCAGCGCCAGCTGTGGGGCACCGAGAAGGCCGTTAAGTGCATCTATGTCGCCGTCGGTCAGAAGGCCTCCACCGTTGCCGAGGTCGTCGCCGCCCTCGAAGAGGCCGGTGCGATGGAGTACACGGTGGTCGTCAACGCTCCGGCATCCGACCCCGCGCCGTTCCAGTTCCTCGCTCCCTTCGCAGGTTGCGCCATGGGCCAGCACTGGATGGAGAACGGTGAGCACGCGCTCGTCATCTACGACGACCTCTCGAAGCAGGCGATCGCGTACCGCCAGCTGTCCCTGCTCCTTCGTCGTCCACCGGGCCGCGAGGCTTACCCCGGTGACGTCTTCTACCTCCACTCCCGTCTGCTCGAGCGTGCCGCCAAGCTCTCGGACGAGAACGGTGGCGGGTCGCTGACGGCTCTGCCGATCATCGAGACCAAGGGTGGAGACGTCTCCGCGTATATCCCGACGAACGTCATCTCGATCACCGATGGCCAGATCTTCCTGGAGTCGGACCTGTTCTTCTCGGGTGTGCGTCCGGCCATCAACGTTGGTATCTCCGTCTCACGAGTGGGCGGAAACGCACAGATCAAGGCGATGAAACAGGTCGCCGGGCGTCTGCGTCTGGACCTCGCCCAGTTCCGCGAGCTCGAGGCGTTCGCCGAGTTCGGTTCCGACCTCGACAAGGCATCGCAGCAGCAGCTCGATCGTGGTGCTCGCATCGTCGAGATCCTCAAGCAGCCGCAGTACTCCCCGTTCCCCGTCGAGGAGCAGGTGCAATCGATCTGGGCCGCCACGAACGGATATCTCGACGACGTCCCTCTCGATCAGGTCGGTCGCTTCGAGCGTGAGCTCCTCGATCACCTCCGGTCGCGTAACTCGAGCATCGGCGACACGATCGTGTCCACCGGCAAGCTCGAGGAGGAGACCGAGGCGCAGCTCAAGAGCGCGGTCGAGGACTTCAAGCAGTCGTGGACCGCGCGCGTCGACAGCGACAAGGCCGACGCGGAGCGCGAGACGGCTGAAGAGGACGCCGCAGCGGGTGCAGCCGCTCCCGCTGACACCCAGCAGATCACCACGCAAGGGGAGTAGTTAGATGGCAGGACAGCTCCGGGCAGTCAAGCGCAGGATCGTCTCGGTCAAGTCGACCCAGAAGATCACGCGCGCAATGGAGCTCATCGCGTCCTCGCGCATCATCAAGGCGCAGCGACGCGTGGAGGCCGCACGCCCCTACGCCGAGACGATGCGGCAGCTGATGGCCTCAGTGGCGCAGAACGCCGGCAATATCGACCACCCGCTGCTCAAGCCCCGCGAGGGCAAGGGCAAGGTCGGGATGGTCGTGATCTCCGCCGACCGCGGTCTGGCCGGTGCCTACAACACGAACGTGATCCGGGCGGCCGAGCGGGACATGGCGAAGCACGCGGAGACCCGCTTGTTCCTCTCGGGCAAGAAGGCCTTGAGCTATTTCCGCTTCCGCGGCTACGACGTCACGGATTCCTGGACCGGCACCTCGGACCAGCCGAAGATCGGTGATGCTCGCGTCGTCGCTCGCGCGGCGGTAGAGGCGTTCGAGAAAGGCGAGGTGGACGAGGTACGCCTGGCGTATACGCGTTACGAGTCCGCGCTCACCCAGCGTCCGGTCGTGGTGAAACTGCTCCCGGCCGAGACCGACGACATCAAAGGCGAACCGAAGGAGCAATCGGGCGGCAAGAAGGCCGGTTACATCTTCGAGCCCGAGCCCGAGGACATCCTCGGCTTCCTCCTCCCTCGTTACATCGAGGGCGCCGTTCTCCAGGGCATGCTCGAGGCCGCGGCATCCGAGCATGCAGCGCGTCGTCGTGCGATGAAGGCCGCGACCGACAACGCCGACGAACTGATCGGCAACCTGACCCGGGACTACAACCAGGCACGACAAGCAGAGATCACAACCGAGATCATGGAGGTCATCGGCGGGGCGGAAGCTCTGTCGGATGCCGCCGCCCACGACGCAGCCCAGTAGGAGGACACGATGGCAGTAACCGAAGAGAGACTCGCTAAAACCGGCGGTAAGGCAGAAGCCGACGGCCGGATCCTCAGGATCACCGGCCCCGTCATCGAGGTCGAGTTCCCTCCGCACGACCTTCCCGAGCTCGGGTTCGCGATCACGGTCGAGCGCACGGTCGAGGGCAAGACCGACACGATCACCGCCGAGGTCTCTCAGCACATCGGTGAGAACGTCGTCAAAGCGATCTGCATGAAACAGACGGACGGTCTCGTCAGGGGCACCCCCGTGATCAACACCGGCGCTCCGATCACCGTCCCGGTCGGCCCGAACACCCTCGGCCACGTCTACAACGTGCTCGGCGAGCCGGTCGACGGCTCGACGATCCCCGAGGACACCGAGCGCTGGCCGATCCATCGCCAGGCTCCGCCCTTCGACGAGCTCGAGCCGAAGACCGAGATGTTCGAGACCGGCATCAAGGTCATCGACCTCCTCGAGCCCTACGTGCAGGGTGGAAAGATCGGGATGTTCGGTGGTGCAGGAGTCGGCAAGACCGTGGTCATCCAGGAGATGATCTACCGCGTCGCCGAGCAGCACTCCGGTGTGTCCGTGTTCGCCGGCGTCGGCGAGCGCACCCGCGAGGGCACCGACCTCCTCATCGAGATGCGTGAGTCCGGCGTGCTCGAGAAGACCGCTCTTGTCTACGGCCAGATGGACGAGCCCCCCGGCGTGCGTCTGCGTGTCGCCCTATCGGCCCTCACGATGGCCGAGTACTTCCGTGACCGCGAGCACCAGGACGTGCTCCTGTTCGTCGACAACATCTTCCGTTTCGTCCAGGCAGGTTCCGAGGTCTCGACGCTCCTCGGTCGTATGCCTTCGGCTGTGGGCTACCAGCCCACGCTGTCCGAGGAGATGGGCGAGCTGCAGGAGCGCATCACGTCGACGAAGGGTCGTTCGATCACGTCGCTGCAGGCGATCTACGTCCCCGCCGACGACATCACCGACCCTGCACCTCACACGACGTTCGCGCACCTCGACGCGACGACGGTGCTTTCTCGTCAGATCTCCGAGCTCGGCATCTACCCGGCGGTCGACCCGCTCGACTCCACGTCGCGCATCCTCGACCCGAGATACGTCGGTGACGAGCACTACAACGTCGCTCTGACCGTCCAGAGGATCCTGCAGCGCTACAAGGACCTCCAGGACATCATCGCCATCCTCGGTATCGACGAGCTCTCGGAAGAGGACAAGATCACCGTTCAGCGTGCTCGCAAGATCCAGAGGTTCCTCTCGCAGCCGTTCTTCGTCGCCGAGCAGTTCACCGGCATCCCCGGCAAGTACGTCGGCGTCCAGGAGACGATCCAGTCGTTCAAGGCCCTCGCCGAAGGTGAGTACGACCACCTTCCCGAGCAGGCCTTCTACATGGTCGGTGGCATCGAGGAAGCAGAAGCCAAAGCCAAGGAGCTCAACGAGTAGTCATGGCAACCCCCATGCAGGTATCGATCGTGTCGCCCGAAGAGGCGATCTGGGCCGGCGAAGCCGAGCTGGTCATCGCTCGGTCGCCCGAGGGTGAGTTCGGGATCATGTTCAACCACATCCCGTTCCTCGCGGCCCTCGTCCCGGGAACGGTCACGGTCGTGTCCGGCTCGGATCGCGAGGTCTTCCTGGTCACCGGTGGGTTCCTCGAGGCGAACGGCGACGGCAGCGAGTACCACGTGATCGTCCTTGCCGACGATGCCGAGGCGACGGGAGAGATCACCGCCGAGGAGATAAAGCAGCGGATCGCCGAGATGCGCCGGCAGCAGGAAGCCGATCATCGGTCGGAGGACCGGGCCACCGCTCGCCTGCAAGCAGCCATGGCCGCCGACGAGGTCGCCGCCAGCCGAGGTCAGAGGTAACCAAGCAGCCGTTCTACTTGGTGTTCGCCCGCTCCGATAGGACCGGCCTGCCGAAAGTGTCGGCTTTGGATGGGTCGGTGCCCAGGTTGTTGATCTCGGTTACGTCGGCCACCCCGTCGCCGTCGCTGTCGAAATCGAATGACGGCGCTATGGTCGCCAGACCGGCTACGAGGATCGCTGCTGCAATCAGCACTCGGACGTGGCCTCGCTTCTGTGTGGTCTCCATGGCTTCCTCCTACGCATGACTGTCTTGTTGTCGTAGCTGCCACTGTGAAGGACAGGGGGCCCGGAGTCTGTGTCCGACCCGACTGCCCAAGGGTCTGCTTGACGACACCGAGTGGCCGCCGTAGGAGAGGATGGCGCCATGGGGGACCGTCCGGAAGGGCTCAGGAATCGGGTGTTCTGTTCCTCTTGCGGGATATCCGAGGCCCGGAGGCAGGGGCTGGTCCCTCTGGGCTGGCAAGAGATGCCGGACGCCAACGACCGCAGGCTCGCGCTGTGTCCCGAGTGCGTTCGTAGGAACCTGTGGCTCATCGAGGCCAGGCTCGATATAGATCCTGGATCCGGCATCTAGCTCGTTGAGGGACCTCGACCCCGTCGCCCCGTCTGGAGGGCCCGGAAGGCCACATAGGCCTTCTAGGTAGGGCGGGATGGAAGGAGAATCTCGCCCGACTTCGAATCCTTCGAGGAAAGGCAGTCTTCTTCGCGGGAGGTAACTGATGGGCCGTAGGCGTTCTGTCCTGGCGATCGTGTTGTCGGCGATGCTCGTAACGGGTCTCATCGGGCAGCTTCCCTCCGCCAACGCGGGCAAGAAGAAGAAGAAGAAGGTGGAGCGGACGGCGACCGCTGAGTACGTGGGCTTCTCGGGATTCCGGGGTGCGGTAGAGGGCGCCTGCGATCAACCTCCCCTCGGGTGCGTAAGTATCCCCGTTGAACGGGGCGAGAAGTTCGTCTCGGTCGAAGTCACCGACGCTGCCGGCGAGCCCGTGTGGGCCTCGGTCTACATCTTTGGATATTCCGAAGGCGCCGCCCACGAACACGTTTGCGGGAAATCTGACCACTCCTTCGCGATGAGCGGTGTCGAAGAGCTGGTCGTCGTGCTCACGCAAACAACCGGCGGAGCCACGGAGGCGTGTGCAGGGCCGTCGACTACCGGAACGGTTACCGCGACCTTCTCGAACCTGCCCTAGGTAAGAGCTTCGGAGGAGGCTCGGAGACGGTGCTCCTCGATCTTCTCGATCTGCTCCTCGGCGCGGGCGATGAGCTTGTCGAAGTCGGTGACGGTCAGACGGGAGTCATGGTCGGCGATCTCCTTGAGTGACCGCCACAGCGAGAGCTTCCCGGTAACCCCGAGCTTCAGCCCTTCGAGCTCCACCAGGCGGCTGAGTGGTGAGTACCCGGTCAGCTGACCGTTCAGCTTGAATCGTCCTAGGCGCTCGGCGAGCAAAGCGGCTGCCCGCTTAAGTTTGTCGGATGGGAACCCAAGGGTTCCCATCAACGCTTCGAGCGCGGCCCTGTCCTCCTGTATGTCGCGGGTCAAGTCACGCAAGAACGTCTCGTATCCGGTGTTCCGATTGTTGCCCAGACACCTGCGCGCCAATTCGAGGCCGGCGGTGGATCCCGCGTGATGATCGGTCAAGTAGATACGAAGAAGTTTGTCGTCCATACAGACTGTTTGCCCCGCGCGCGCATCGGGTAATCAATATGGGACGCGGTTTTGGTTGCGCGTTTTCGGAAAGCAAGGTAGGCATTGCCAGTGCGCGTCCGTATCCACGGAGGGAGAAACAGATGACAGAAGAAAGAGGTCTGGTCGACAGAGCACGCGAGGCGGTTGCAGATGTGACCACTTCGGCGGCAGATGTCGTAGCCCCCGACCGTAGTGATTCGGGAGCGATCGCATCCGCCCGCGGTGCCGCCGCGGGAACGGCTCGCGTAGGTGCCGCGGTTGCCCGGCCGGCCCGCAAGAAGTCCCCGGCTCGCAAGAAGACGACCGGGCGCAAGAAATCCACGGCGCGCAAGTCCCCGGCTCGCAAGAAGACGACCGGGCGCAAGAAATCCACGGCGCTCAAGTCCCCGGCTCG
>Ga0299913_10003642_pt1 | contig 12669 bp, 10 predicted proteins | sample RVTome_9_FD_201360 | JGI IMG/M metagenome (GOLD analysis project Ga0299913, IMG submission 201360) | Soil microbial communities from uranium-contaminated site in the Upper Colorado River Basin, Wyoming, United States - RVT155D38 (version 2) ... | reverse complement strand
GCGGTCGTGTTCACATAGGACACGACTACCGCACCCGGGTACTCGGCCTTCCAGCGCCGTAGGTCCTCGGCAGTGATGGTCGCCGCCAGCGAACAGCCGGCTTCCAGATCGGGGAGCAGGACGGTCTTCTCGGGGGACAGGATCGCGGCAGTCTCGGCCATGAAGTGAACGCCGCAGAACAAGATCACTTCGGCTTGGGTTTCGGCGGCCTGCCTGGAGAGCCCGAGCGAGTCGCCCACGAAATCGGCGACGTCCTGGATCTCGGGGATCTGATAGTTGTGCGCGAGGATGACGGCGTTGCGCTCGGTCGCAAGGGCGCGCAGACGCGCAGCCATCTCGTCGGGGCCGAGGCCCCGGTAGTGCTCGGCGTAGCCGTTCTGACAGGCCACCTGCTCACCACCTCATGTGACTCGTCCTCCGAGACTTTGTGAAAGAAATCACGATGTCCCGTCGAAACGACTCACTTCTGGTTTATGTGGATTGGCTACGAGTCTAGCTGCTCGGACTCCAGAAGGTTGGCGCCCGCCGCTTCCATCTCGGCCAGTGCTTGTTCGCCGTCGCCGACATTGACGTCGACGGAGCGGATCGCATCGGTGAGAACGACGACATCGAAGCCGTGCTCGCCTGCTTCGATGGCCGTCGCGCGGACGCAGTAGTCGGTAGCCAGTCCGGTGACGAAGACCCGTCTTACGCCGCGATCGCGCAAGCGCCGTGCGAGGTCGGTGCCGGCGAAGCCGGAGTAGCCGTCGGTGTTGATGTCCGTTCCTTTTTGAACGATCTCATCGAGACCGCCCTCATTCAGGTCGGGATGAAGGGCTGCACCGCTTGTTCCTTGTACGCAATGAACCGGCCACGGTCCACCCTGCTCGACGAAGGACGAGTGTCCCGGTGGGTGGAAGTCCTGTGTGGCGAGAACGAGCTCGAAACGCGGCATGAGGTTGTTGATAACGGGGGCCACTTCATCGCCCTCGGGTACGGCCAGAGCACCGCCCGGACAGAAGTCGTTTTGGACGTCGACGACGAGGAGCGCGTCCGTGTCCCTGACGTTGATAGCGCCTCCGCTTCGCTTCGGCGACCGCATGACGATCGAATCTATACACTCCCGCTCATGAGCGAGGCGGTGCGCGTCGAGCGCGATGGTGCGGTGTCCGTCATCCGCATCGATCGGCCCAAGGTCAACGCTCTGAACGTGCAAGTCGTCGACGAGCTGAACGAGGCCTGCGCGCAGATCGAAGGCGACGCATCGGTTCGTGCCGTCATCGTGTACGGGGGCGAGCGCACCTTCTCGGCAGGTGCGGATCTGAAAGAGATGGCGGAAGGCACTCCCGAGGACGTGAACAAGCGAGTCGGGGGACTGCAGCGCGTGGTCGACCGCATCGAGGCGCTGCCGGTCGTCACCATCGCGGCCGTCACCGGTTACGCGCTGGGTGGCGGATGCGAGATCGCCATGGGTTGCGACTTCCGTTTTGCCGATGCAAAGGCACGGTTAGGACAACCCGAGATCGTTGTTGGTCTCATACCGGGCGCCGGAGGGACGCAACGGTTGCCCCGCCTGGTTGGACTCGCGCGCGCCAAGTGGATGATCTACACCGGCGAGTTCGTGGGAGCCGAGACGGCGGCCGAGTGGGGACTCGTAGACGAGGTCGCCGACGGCGACGTCTTCGAGCGTGCTCTCGAGGCCGCAGGTCGCTACGCATCGGGTCCGACTCTTTCGCTCGCCGCCGCCAAACGCGCGATCCATGGTTCCTACGGACCGCGGCCGGAGGGTCTATCGCGCGAGCTGGAGGAGTTCACCAGGCTCTTCTCGACCGAGGACACCAAGCACGGTCTCTCCAGCTTCGAGAAGGATGGTCCGGGAAAAGCGAACTTCAGGGGCGAGTAGATGTCGGACTGGGACCGTGACCCGGTAAAAGCTGCCAACGACTTCTTCGGCCCGCTGGTGCCCGGCAGGCTCGGTTGCGTTTTCACCGAGGTCGGCAAAGACCTCTGTGTCGGACAGATCAAGGTCACGAAGGAACTGATCGCAGGAACCGGATACCTCTTCGCGCCGGCCATCATCGCGTTGGCCGACACGCTCTGCGCTTTGGGCACGCCGCCCAACGCACCGGAGAACACGACGTTCACGACGATCGAGCTCAAGACGAACTTTCTTGGGTCGGCACGAGAAGGCGAGACGATCGAGGGTCGCGCCACGCCTCAGCACGTCGGACGAACCACTCAGGTCTGGGATTGCGTCGTGCGCAACCTCGACACCGACCGCACTATTGCGCTGTTCCGCAACACGCAGATGATCCTTCCCCGCAGGGATTAGCGTTCCGAGGAGTTTCGGGATGAGCTGGCCGGCTGTGGGACGGCTAACTCATCCCCAAATGCACTTCAGTTCTCTTCGCGAAGACTCCGTGCCGTTTCGAGCGGGTCGGCGGCCACGATCGCGAGCTCGGCCCCCATCTCCAGACCGCCCCAGACCGCCGTCCTCGGCATCAAATGTGCGTGCCAGTGGAACCGGTCGATGCCTCGCGGCGCAGTGTGGACCACAAGATTGAATGGAAGACCTCGGCCCTGCGCCTCGAGCTCGGCGGTTATCGCTTGGGCGAATGCTTCCCCTGCGCTGGCTAGCTCGGAATCTTCGAGTGTTTCCAGCGCAGGGGTACACGGTGGAACGACGAGCAGCTCATCCGCAACGAATGGAACGGGGTGTGCAAGCACGCGATAGCCGTCCAGCTCTGCGACTAGAAGCTTGTCTTCCTCCGCGATGCCGCACAGAACGCATGGACCCTCGCCGAACGACGTAGTCTCGCGCTCGAGGGTTGGTGGAACGTGGTGCAGCCCAAAGATCTGCCCGTGAGCGTGTGTGCGTGAGGCACCGGACGCACGGCCTCGATTCCACACCACGACATTGCTGATCGTGGGCGCGTTCTGGATGCGGTTGCGGTATGCGCGCATCACGTCGAGGCGGTGCTCTGCGTCCTGATCTTCGAAATGCTCGTTGTGATCGGGCGTATGAACGACTACCTCATGGAAGGGTGTTGCGGGGTAGAGGTTCGGGACAACTCGCACGGTCCAGCCCGGCGAGTCCGGTCCGCCATCTGAGCTCCGGATCGCGAACGTCTCGGGCGGAGTGCGTTCCTCTTGTCCACCGCAGAAATCGCACGGCGCAGGGTCGGGCTCGAACGGCTCTGCGGGCGGCGCACCTCGCCGGGCGCGTTCGGGCGCGAGGAGCACCTCACGCTTTCCGAGTGGGTCGAAACGAAGTTCGGGCATCCGTTTACGTGGTCTCTCCGCTCGCTCGATGCGCTCCTATCATTACCTGATGCATTACCTCGATTACGCCGCCACATCACCGATACTTCCCGAGGCCCGGGAAGCCATGCTGCCGTTCCTCACCGACGCTTGGGGCAACCCATCGAGCATCTATTCGCGCGGGCGCGAGGCGCGAAAGGGGATCGACGAAGCGCGTGAGAAGCTGGCGCTTGCGATCGGCGCGTCTCCCGAGGAGATCGTGTTCACCGGAGGTGGGACAGAGGCCGACAACCTCGCCGTGAAGGGAGCGGCCTGGGCCCAAGCGAGTCAGGGCCGGCGGCACATCCTGCTTCCGAAGATCGAGCATCATGCCGTTCTCGACTCGGCGACCTGGCTCTCCGCAAGTCAAGGGTTCGAGGTCGAAATCCTACCCGTGGACGAAACCGGTTTCGTTTCACCTTCCGAAGTCGGCCAAAGATTGCGCGACGACACGGCCCTTGTTTGTCTGATGCTGGCCAACAACGAGATCGGGACGATCGAGCCCGTGGCCGAGATCGCAGCCTTGTGTCGTGATCGCGGCGTCTTGTTGTTCACCGATGCCGTGCAAGCGCTGGGCAAGATCGACGTCGACGTGCGCGGGCTCGGCGTGGACCTCGCAGCGTTCTCCGCCCACAAGATCGGCGGACCGAAGGGAACGGGAGCTTTGTACGTCCGTCGCGGTGTGAAGCTGATCCCGACGACGCACGGCGGCGGTCAGGAGCGCGGACGACGCTCTGGAACGGAGAACCCAGCCGGAGCGGTCGGTTTCGCTGCGGCGGCCGAGATCGTCACGGGCGAGCTCGAGACAGAGCCCGATCGCTGGCGGGGTCTGCGGGACCGTATGTGGGCCGGACTTCGTGACCTGATCGGGGACTTGAGACTCAACGGACACGCGAGCGAGCGACTGCCGCACAACCTCAACATCAGCGTTCGTGGAGTCGTGGGTGAGGACGTCCTCTTGATGCTCGACGCCAAGGGGATCTGCGCGTCGACCGGCTCGGCGTGCCAGTCGGGGTCGGTTGAGCCGTCATACGTGCTCGGCGCATGCGGCATCCCGAAGGCGTGGGCGCAGGGAGCGTTGCGCCTCACCGTGGGCCGAGGAACTACCGACTCCGACATCGATGCTGTGTTGAACGAGTTGCCGCCAATCGTCGAGCGCGTCCGCTCCTTTAAGCGATAGCCGTGGCCCGCTTACTGGCCGCCATGTCCGGCGGCGTCGACTCCTCGGTGGCCGCCGCGCTGGCGGTACGTGAAGGACACGAAGTCGTAGGCGCGACGCTGAAGCAATGGGAGTTCCCGGAAGAGGAAGCGCGGCTGACCAAGGGATGTTGCACTCTCGATGCGGTCGCCGATGCCCGCCGGGCCGCCGATGTCATCGGTATCCCTCACTACACGTTCGACTTCCGCGAGACGTTCGCGGCCCAGGTCGTCGATCCTTTCGTGGATGACTACGCAAAGGGACTGACGCCCAATCCGTGTATCCGGTGCAACGAGCTCGTTCGCTTCGGAGCTCTGGCGGACAAGGCCCGGATGCTGGGATTCGACGGCATCGTCACCGGTCACTATGCCCGTGTCGTAAGCGAGGCCGATGGACGGAAGCGACTGCTGCGTGCGCGAAACGCGGACAAGGATCAGAGCTATGTGCTCTATGCGCTGGGACAGAGCGCGCTGGCGATGGCCTTCTTCCCGATCGGCGAGCACTCGTCGAAGGACGAGGTCCGCGCGATCGCGCGCGATCACGCCCTTCCCAACGCCGATCGCGAGGACTCACTCGAGGTTTGCTTCGTGGGAGAGGGACGGCGCCCCGGGGATGTCGTGGCCGAAAAGGTCCCCGTCGCCGTACGGCGGGGCCCGATCGTCGACGACGCCGGAGCGGTCGTGGGTGAGCACCGGGGCCTCGCGTACTACACGGTCGGGCAGCGCCGCGGTCTGGGCTCCATCAGCACCGAACCCCACTACGTGACGCGGATCGACGCCGATCGCAACGCGATCGTCGTCGGTACCGAAGAGTCGCTTGGGCGCTGCGAGCTTCGCGCGCAGCGCCCCCGCTTCGTGAGTGGTGACCGTCCCGGTGACGGAGAAAGATTGGATGCCGTCGTGCGGTATCGAGGTGAGCCTGTGCCGGCAGCCTTCTTCGGTTCCGAAGAAGGTTTCCGGCTCGAATTCGAACGTCCGGCGCGCGCGATCGCGCCGGGCCAGGCCGCCGTCCTCTACAGGGGCGATGAGGTAATCGGTGGCGGAACGATCACCGGGCGCTAAACGTCAGGGCCAGGTGTTCTCGCGAGGCCGGCTGATGGTCGGCCTCGTCCTGATCGCGGCGATCTCAGCGGCCGTCGCATACGCGTTCGGTGCCAACCGGGGAGGTCCGGATCCCGGACGCCTGGTCTACGCAGGCAAAGAAGGTGTCTTCGTCCGGCAATTGGAAACCGGGAAAACTCAAAGAGTCGGCCCCCTGCCCGAGGAAACGATCCTGGGCATCGCAAGCCCCGATGGTCGCTGGTACTCCTACGTCGAGAGGAACGGCGCGCTCTGGATGCTCTCCACTGAGGAGAACAGGAGGTTCGAGCTTTCGGGAGCAGCGGCGCTCCCACTGGGCTGGTCTCCGGACGGCAAGCTCGTCGCCCGCGAGGTGCTGGACGACCGTGACATCGTCCTCATCGATCCCGAAGGCGGCAATCGCGTCCTTTGGTCGCGCGGAGCGGCCAATGTTCGTTTCCCCGTATGGCTCGACGCCGATCGCTTCGTCATCTTCGATGATCAAGCCCAGGAGGAGCTCGCGCTCGTGAAGCTTGCCGGATCGCGTTCGACCATCGCTCATATCGGCACGGGGAACCCCGTGGCTGCTTCACCCGATGGGAAAGAGATCCTTGTGCAGCGCGGTGAAGCTTTGGTCGTCGCGAAGTTGGACGGGGGACGGCTAACCAATGAGCGCGAGTTGTTCGAGGGGACCATCGGACACGCGTCCGTCAGCGACGAGGGGTACGTCGCCTTCACGGCCAAAGATAAGGAAGGACGTGAAGGTGTCTGGGTTCTGCAGGGCGAGGGCGGAAGGAAGAGGGTGCTAACCGAGTCCGTGACTTGGATGGATTGGAGCAAGGACGGCTCGACGATCCTTTACGCCCAGAAGGGGTCCGTCTACGCCTTGACTCTCCCGGACGGGAAGCCGAAGAAGGTCAGCGGCGACGTTACTGTTTTCGACATCAACGGGTTCACGGTAGTGCCCTAGCGCGGTAGACATGGACAGCACGAAAGGAGGCATGTTGACCGGCATCAAAGTTGCAGCCGTTCAGGCCGCTCCCGTTTTCCTGGACCGCGAGGCCACCGTGGAAAAAGTGGCCACGTTCATCGATAAAGCCGCCGGGGAGGGTGCGGCGTTGATCGTCTTCCCCGAGACCTTCATCCCCACATATCCGGACTGGGTTTGGCGCACGACCGCGTTCTCCCGCCAGTCGGCCGATCTGTTCGCACGCCTGCTGGACCAATCGGTGGTCGTCCCGAGCGCGACCACAGAGGCCATCGGAGAGTCCGCCGCCCGTGCAAACGCCTTTATCTCGATCGGTGTGAACGAACGCGAAGAGACCGGATCGACCCTCTACAACACCCAGCTCTACTTCGACAACGAAGGAACCTTGATAGCCAAGCATCGGAAGCTGATGCCGACCGGCGGCGAACGGCTGGTCTGGGGTATGGGCGACGGTTCTACTTTGGACGTTCTCCAGACACCGTTCGGGCGACTCGGCGGATTGACGTGCTGGGAGAACTACATGCCTCTGGCGCGAGCCGCACTTTACGCCAAGGGGATCGAGATCTACCTGGCTCCCACTTGGGACAACAGCGACGTCTGGGTGGCGTCAATGCAGCACATCGCCAAGGAAGGTCGGATGTTCGTCGTCGGCGTGAACTTCTGCATGCGCGGCAGCGACGTGCCGGAGGGAGTTCCCGCCCGCGACGAGCTCTACGGGGGCGAGGATGACTGGCTGTCGAAGGGCAATTCAGTGATCGTTGCGCCATCGGGCCACATCCTGGCCGGTCCCCTCGTTGGCGAGGAGGGGATCATCTATGCCGATATCGATGTGGCCGACGCCCAGCGCGAGCGACATCAGTTCGACCCGGTCGGGCATTACGCGCGGGCAGAAGTCCTGCAGCTAAGGGTTCGCACCGATGCCGCGCGTGCCGTCGTTTTCGAGGATCACGCCGAGGAACCCGAAAACAGTTAGTCGTGCCCAAGGTCAAGCAGGCCGACGACGCTGCTCAATCGGACGCGCGCGTCCGAGCCGAAGAGCTTCGAGCGCAGATCGAGTACCACAACTACCGCTATCACGTGCTCGACGAGCCCGAGATGTCGGATGCGAATTACGACAAGCTCGTCCGCGAGCTAACCGACATCGAGGAACGTTTCCCCGAGCTCATCACTCCGGATTCGCCTACGCAACGGGTCGGCGCGGCGCCGTCCGATCTCTTCGCTCCCGTCCGGCACTCCGACCGGTTGCTGTCGCTCGACAACGCATTCAGCGACGAAGACCTCGATGCGTGGCTCGTACGAGTGACGCGCGGTCTCGGTCACGACGCCGCTTTCGTTTGCGAGCCGAAGATCGACGGCGTCTCGGTGGCCGTGGTGTACGAGAACGGCAGGTACACACGCGGAGCGACGCGGGGCGACGGAACGATGGGCGAGGACGTAACACCGAACATCCGCACCATCCGAGGCCTGCCCGCGCGCCTGCGGACCGACGACCCACCGCCGTGGCTCGAACTCCGCGGTGAGGTGTTCCTCAAACTCGAGGACTTCGAGCAGGTCAACGTCGAACTTGGCGAGACCGGTAAGACGCTTTTTGCCAACCCACGCAACGCCGCGGCGGGCACCCTTAGACAGAAGGATCCGTCCAAGACTGCCGCGCGTCCGCTCTCGATCTACTTCCACGGCGTCGTTCGCGCCGACGGCTTGCGGTTGGAAACTCACTGGGAGGTTCTCGAGTACCTCAAGTCCATCGGACTTCGCGTTCATCCGCACGCGAAAAAGACCCCTGGGGCCAAGGAGATCAAGGCCTACTGCGCGAAGACCCAAGAGCGGCGTCACGGTATGGACCACGAGATCGACGGAGTGGTGATCAAGGTCGACAACCTCACCGAGCGGTCGGATCTGGGGAACACCTCCAAAGCACCTCGCTGGGCGATCGCTTTCAAGTTCCCACCCGAGGAACAAACGACCGTCCTCAACGACATCCATGTGAACGTGGGCCGAACCGGCGCCGTCACACCGTTCGCGATCCTCGAGCCTGTGCACGTCGGTGGAGTCACCGTCTCCCAGGCGACCTTGCACAACATCGACGAGATCGAACGCAAGGATGTGCTGATCGGCGACCACGTCGTTGTTCGACGCGCGGGGGACGTCATCCCGGAGGTAGTCGCACCAATACCGAGCATGCGTACGGGCGACGAGAGGAAGTTCAAGATGCCGGCGAAGTGTCCGGCATGCGGTACGAAACTCGAGCGCCCGGAAGGTGAGGTCGTCATCAGATGTCCCAACTTGTCGTGTCCCGCGCAGCTGCTCGAAGGGACCATCCACTTCGCCGGCCGCGGTGCGATGGACATCGACCATCTGGGCTTCAAGACGATCCAGTCGCTGCTCGATGTGGAACTCATCGCCGACGTCGCCGACATCTTCTATCTGACGGAGCAGGAAATAGCCCGGCTCCCTGGTCACAAGGACAAGGCCATCGAGAATCTGGCCAAATCGATCGAGCGTGCGAAGGACCGGCCGATCGATCGGTTGTTGTACGGACTCGGGATCCGTCATGTCGGCGCCACTACGGCGCGGGACATCGCCGATCACACCGGATCGATCGATGCCATCGCAAAAGCGAACGTAGATCAGCTGCTGGAGATTGAAGGGATCGGGCGGGTCGTCGCCGAGTCGGTTGTCGAGTTCTTCGCCCGTCCAAAGACGAAGGACCTCCTCGAAAAGCTCACCAAGGCCGGTGTCCGCATGAAGGAAGCAAGGAAGGCGGCTACGGGACCCCTTCAGGGCAAGACGTTCGTGATCACCGGCACGCTCGAGGAGTGGAGCCGCGACGAAGCCACGCGGTTGCTCGCCGACAGGGGCGCCAAGGTGACGTCGAGCGTTTCGAAGAAGACCGATTTCGTGGTTGCCGGTGACAATGCCGGTTCCAAGCTCGACAAGGCGAACGAGCTGGGCGTGGACGTACTTGACGAAGCAGGATTACGGAAGCTGCTCGGCTAAACTCGCTTCTTATGGCCATCTCCCGTGAAGAGGTCGAGCATGTCGCTCGTCTCGCCCGTCTCGAGCTCACCGAGGAGGAGATCGAGCTCTTTCGCGGGCAGCTGAGCGCGGTCCTCGAACGCGCGCAGCGGATCCAAGCGCTCGACCTGGAAGACGTTCCCGAAACCGCGCACCCCATCGAGCTCAGCAATGTCTGGCGCGAGGACGTGGTCGTCCCGCCTCCGGATTCCGAAGCGATCCTCTCCAATGCTCCAGAAAGGGACGGGCCGTTCTTCCGCGTTCCGAAGATCCTCGAGGACGCCGATTAACGGATGACCTACACGGAACTTTGGCGCTTGAGCGCCACCGAGCTTTCGAGTCTGCTCGAACGCCGCGAGATCAAAGCAGCTGAGGTGGCGGAGTCGGTCATCGGTCGCATCGAGCAGACCGAGCCGAAGCTGAACGCGTTCATCTCGCGCACCGGCGACGCCGCCGTCCGGCACGGCGCGCGCATAGACGAGGAGCGCGCTCGCGGGATCGAGATGGGTTCCCTGGCCGGAGTAACCGTGGCCGTGAAGGACATCTTCTGCACCAAGGGCATCCGCACGACGGCCGGTTCGAAGATCCTCGACAACTACAAGCCGCCCTACGACTCGACGGTGTGGTCGCACCTGCGCGAGGCGAGAACCCTGATGGTGGGGAAGACCAACCTCGACGAGTTCGCGATGGGTTCGTCCACCGAGAACTCTGCGTTCGGGCCTACACGCAATCCGTGGGACACCTCCCGGGTGCCGGGAGGTTCGTCCGGCGGTTCGGCGGCCGCTGTGGCTTCGGGGATGGCCACGATCTCCGTCGGCACCGACACCGGGGGGTCGATCCGGCAGCCGGCGTGTCTGTCCGGCATTGTCGGCTTGAAACCGACCTACGGGTTGGTGTCGCGATTCGGCATGGTCGCATTCGCTTCATCGCTGGACCAAGCCGGCCCCATGACACGCACCGTGCGCGACGCAGCACTTGTGTTGCGAGAGATCGCCCGGCACGACCCGCGCGACGCGACCTCGATCCCGGGAGACCGCCCCGACTATGTCGCCGGACTCGGCCGCCCCATCACTGGGATGCGCTTCGGTGTGGTCAAGGAGCTGATGGGAGAAGGTATGCAGCCCGGTGTTTCGGAACGCGTCCGTGAAGCTCTGGTCGTTCTCGAGAAGCTCGGCGGGATCGTGGAGGAGGTATCCCTTCCTTCGTTCGGCTACGGCCTCGACGCCTACTACATCATCGCTCCCGCCGAAGCGTCCTCGAACCTCGCGCGTTATGACGGAACGCGGTACGGCCTGCGTGCCGATGCGCCGGACGTGCAAAAAATGAATCGCGCCACGCGTGAGTCGGGATTTGGAGCCGAGGTCAAACGCAGGATCCTCCTCGGAACCTACGCGCTGTCTTCCGGCTACTACGATGCCTGGTACGGACGCGCACTTAAGCTGCGAACGCAGATCGTTCGTGATTTCGAGCGTGCATTCGAGGGCTTCGACCTTCTCGTTTCTCCCACTTCACCGACGACAGCGTTCCGGATCGGCGAACGCATCGACGATCCGATGCAGATGTACTTGTCGGATGTCTGTACGATCCCGACGAACCTGGCCGGGACCACCGCAATCTCCATCCCCTGCGGTCTGGCATCGGAAGACCAGTTACCGGTCGGGCTTCAGCTGATGGGGCCGGCACTCGGCGAGGCAACGGTGCTCCGCGCGGCCTTCGCGATCGAAGACGAGCTGAAATTCTCGGCAGCGCGTGCGATGGGGACGATCGCTTGAGCCTCTTTCGCCGGCGCCTTTGGGGCGACCGCATAACACTGATCTTCGTCGCTATCGCCACAGCCGGTGTGGTGTACCTGTATCAATCGCGCGGCGGCGATCTGCGTTTGTACATCCTTACGGGCTGGTCGCTGTTCGTCGTTTGGCTCATCGGTTACTCGGAGCTTCGGATCGGCCGCAAGCAGCTACGTCGCGGACGCGACGCCATGTTTCTGGGGCTCGCGGCTTTCGTCGGCGAGGAAACGGTCGTCTCGGACGGTGAGCGCGAACGCGGCTGGACGGGGGCCGCGGCCGGTGCACTGGCGTTCGAGCCGCACGGGGTCCGGTGGGTGCCGAAGCTGCCCGATGGTCCGGAGGAACTCTCTTTCGCATGGTCCGACATCTTCACGTGGCGACTCGTGGGGGTGGTTCCTTTCGTCTGGCGCGCGTCCGGTTACCTGGTCCTCTCGCTTTACGGCGGCCGGGAGTTGGTGTTCCACATCCACGGGATGCGGTCTTGGCGCCGCGCCGTGCGGGAAGCCGCCATCGTGGGGCCCACTTTGATCCCGCGCGGCCACACGACGAGCCAGGCCCAGGAGCAGCCCGCGGCGCTGGCATGGGTGCCGCCGCCGCCGCCCGAACCTGAGCCTGAGCCGTCGACGGTCGATGTCGAGGAGGCGAAGCCGAAGGGTCCGGCCTACGAACCCGTCATCGGCTTGGAGTGCCACGTCGAGCTCGCAACCAACTCGAAGATGTTCTGCGGATGTCCGACGAGGTTCGGAACCGCTCCCAACACCCAAGTCTGCGCGGTGTGTTCGGGTCAGCCGGGTTCGCTTCCTGTCCCCAACAAGCGTGCGATCGAACAGACGATGCGGATCGCCTTGGCGCTTGGTTCAACCGTGGCCCCGCAGTCGATCTTCCATCGGAAGAACTACTTCTATCCCGACATGCCGAAGAACTATCAGATCTCCCAGTACGACATCCCGATGTCGAGCGGAGGCTCGCTCGAGTTCGACGTGGACGGAGACCAACGCAGCACGAGGATCCATCGCGTGCATCTGGAAGAGGACACGGGGAAAACCATTCACGGCGGTGAAGGCGGCCGCATCGGCGCGGCCGATCACGCATCGATCGATTACAACCGCGCAGGGATCCCTCTCGTTGAGATCGTTTCCGAAGCGGACATCCGAACATCGGAAGAGGCGCGAGCTTATCTGTCGGAATTGCGCACGCTGCTGCTGTCGCTCGGTGTATCCGATGTTCGTATGGAGGAAGGGTCGCTACGATGCGACGCCAACATCTCGCTTCGTCCGACCGGCACAACGGAGTTCGGTGTGAAGGTCGAAGTCAAGAACATGAACTCGCTCCGGTCCGTACAAC
>Ga0299913_10003641_pt1 | contig 12669 bp, 11 predicted proteins | sample RVTome_9_FD_201360 | JGI IMG/M metagenome (GOLD analysis project Ga0299913, IMG submission 201360) | Soil microbial communities from uranium-contaminated site in the Upper Colorado River Basin, Wyoming, United States - RVT155D38 (version 2) ... | reverse complement strand
ATGCCGAGGAGCGGAGCGGAGGCGGTGCTCATCGTCGCCGGTCCGGACGGTTCCGGTGCTGCCGCTCTACGGCGTCGTCGTCGTCCAGGCCGAGGTGTCGCCCGACTCGAAGCCGTCCTCGAAGACGGTGCTGCTGATGCCCATGAAGATCTTGTTGCCGTTGCAGGTGCCGATCCAGAGGTCGAGAGCGCCGTCGCCGTCGATGTCGAGGGCCTCGACGTCGAAGGCGCCCTGCGGTGTCCACGGGCGCGTCTGCGCTCCGAGGGGGTCGGTGTAGGTGACTGCGGGGGGCGTGCCCTGGCCTTGGAGGAGGGCGAGGCGGCCGCCGCAGCCCGGGATGTCGGTATCGACGTCGGCGACCAGGACGTCGAGGACACCGTCGTCGTCGAGGTCGGCGAACTTGACGTTGCCGCCGAAACCGCTCGTCTTCGGGCTGTTGGTGAACGAATGGGTCGTGAACTCGGCGTGGCCCTGGCCGTCGTTGCCGGTGTTGATCAGGTAGCGGTCCTGGAAGTCGTCGACCACGACGAGGTCGAGGCGGCCATCCTGGGTGAAGTCGGCCGGCGCGGTCATATAGGGGTTCTCCGCGTAGACCGTGTCCTCGAAGTCGAAGACCCCGTCCCCGTCGTTGTAGAGGACCGACACCTTCGGGCACCCCACTCCCGGAGGCGCCGAGCCCACGCCGGTCACCTTGACCACGTCGAGGAAGTCGTCACCGTTCATGTCGGCCATGTCGGCGTCGGTGCCGAAACAGGACTCGACCATCGTCGGCAGCGTGCGGTCCTCGGTCTCGTCGACGAAGAAGCCGGGGCTGAGCGGGTTGTTGATCAGCAGGCGGTCGTTGAGATCGATGCCTTCGCCCACCACGACGCCGCCGTAGTCCGCGAAATAGAGGTCCGGCAGGCCGTCCCCGGTGATGTCGCCGACGCCCAGTCCGCAGAAGTGGGGCCCGATGCCCTGTGGCGAAACGAGGAGCGGCAAGCGGCTCGGCTCCCAGCGGAAGCCCCGCCACTGGCCCGCGGCCTCACGCAGGTTCATCAGGATCCGCGGCTGATCCTCGAACGTCGGGGCGGTGACGATGTCGAGCCAGCCGTCCCCGTCCACGTCCACCAGCTCCACGTCGCGGTCGTTGGTCAGGTCGAGGAAATCCTCGGCGAGCGCGGCCGTCCGGTCGGTCATCACCCCGTCCTCGTTCATGAAAAGGACGTTGCGCTTGCCGCCCGGGTTGGTGAACGGGACCTTGCGCACGACGATCACGTCGACGTCCCCGTCCTTGTCGACGTCGCCGGAGATGATGTCCTTCTCCTCCGGGTCCGAGACCCCGACGCTCGGGTCCGCGACAAGGCGCGTGGCCGTCTCGTCTGTAAAGGTCACCCAGTCCTCTCCGGCGAAGAGGGTCGCAGGCGCGAGCAGGACGGTGACGGCGAGCAGGGCGGCGGCGGGGCGCAGGGCGAGAAGGGAACGGCTCCGGTCAGGCATCACGGCGTGATCTCCTTGCAACGGGATACAGTCGCGACTCGAGACGGCGGCTGGGCCCATCGCGGGGGTCGACCTCGGGGCCGAGCGACACGGTTCTCGTAACGTCAATAGCTGACTATACTAGCAGCAGTATCCTGCCAAGCAACGCAAGGTTCCGCAACGTCCCACTCCAGGTCGAGAGCGAGTCCACGTCGATGAGCGCACACCAGGCATCCCAGCGTCCACGCCATCCGTTCCATCGCCGTGCCGGCGCCCCGTGGTGGACCGGCCGGTCGGCCCTCCCCGCGGCCCTCCTCCTCGGCGCGGCGGCGGCCGGCCACGCACAGCTCCTGCCGCCGGAGGCGCCGGTGGGGAACCCCTTGACGGCGGACAAGGCGAACCTGGGCAAGGTCCTCTTCTGGGACGAGCAGATCTCCTCGACGCGCACCGTCTCCTGCGGCACCTGCCACATCCCGGCCGTCGGCGGCGAGGACCCGCGCTCCGGCGTGAGCCCCATGGCCGTCCATCCGGGCCCCGACGGCCTCTTCGAGACGGAAGACGACATCTTCGGCTCCCCCGGGGTCCCGCTCAACCACGCCGACGGCCTCTACGACTGGAGCACCCACTTCGGCCTGCTCGAGCAGGTGACCGGCCGCCGCACCATCTCCTCGATCAACGCCGGCTACTCGCCCGAGCTCTTCTGGGACGGCCGGGCGCCGACGGAGTTCACCGACCCGGTGACGGGGGAGGTCGTGCCCGGCCTCGAGAGCGGCGCCGCGCTCGAGAGCCAAGCCGTCGGGCCGCCTGTGTCCGACGCCGAGATGGCGAACGTCGACCGGGTCTGGGTGGACGTCCTCGCGCGCATCGACGCCTCGGTGCCGCTGGCGCTCTCCCCCGAGGTCCCGGCCGACCTGATCGACTGGATCGACGGGCGCAGCTACCAGCAGCTCTTCGCGCAGGCCTTCGGCACGCCGGAGATCACGGCGCCGCGGGTGGCGAAGGCGATCGCCAGCTACGAGCGCACCCAGTTCACCGCGGAGACGCCGTTCGACGAGTGGCTCGGGGGCAACCCGAGCGCGCTGACCGCCCAGGAGATCGCCGGCGCGAGCGTCTTCACCGTGACGGGCAACTGCGACAACTGCCACCCGTCTCCCGTGCTCACCGACCACAGCTTCCGATACACGGGGGTGAGACCGCAGGACGAGGATCCCGGCCGTATGGAGGTCACCGAAGAGGAGGATGACGAGGGGAAGATGCGCGTGCCCATGCTCCGCAACCTCGAGCTGCGAGCGCCCTTCATGCACAACGGCCGCCTCGCGACGGTCGAGGACGTCATCGAGTTCTACGACCGCGGCGGCGATTTCGGCCCCCCGGAGAACCCGAACCTCGACCCCTTCATCCAGCCCCTCAACCTCACGCCGCAGCAGAAGGCCGATCTCCTCGCCTTCCTCACGCGGCCGCTCACCGACCCGCGCCTGGCCGCGGGTCTGCCTCCCTTCGACCGGCCGACGCTCTACACGGAGTCGGACCGGGTGCCCGTCGTCCTGGGCAGCGGGCAGCCGGGGTCGGGGGGCTTCGTGCCCTTCGTCGTCGCCCTCGAGCCGGCGCTCCTCGGCAACCCGAGCTTCACGGTCGGCGTCTGGAACGCCCTGGGCGGCGCCAACGCTCGGCTGGTGATCGACGAGGAGGACCCCGGGCTCATCGAGCCGGCGCCCGGCACCGGGACCCTCGTCGATGCGGAGGTCGCGCTGCAGGGAGCGGGGGCGGGAGCCGGTTTCGGCTCGATCAGCGTGCCGATCCCGAACGACTCGTCCCTCGATCGGGCCCTCTGGTTCGGCCGCTGGTACGTCGACGATCCCGGCGGCGCATCGTCCCTGGCGGTGAGCAAGGTCTTCCGCTTCAAGACGTTCGGCGTCCACCAGCAGACCGCCATCTTCGCCGACGGCTTCGAGTCGGGAGACCTCTCGGCCTGGTCGGCCAGCGTCGAGTGACCCGGGCCGTCGCGCCCGGCCCCCGGACTACTCAGCGGCCCGCGCGGTGCCGCCCACGACGACGAGCCGGCCGACCGGGACGCCTCGGATCTCGCTCGCCGCGCCGCCCGGCCAGCGGACGCGGAGCGTGACCGTCGCGCCAGCTGCCGCCTCGCCGAGGCCGAAGAAGGCGTCGGGCTGGTCGACCGACTGGTAGCTGCCGCCGCCGGTGATCCAGCGGCGCTGGATCCCGGCTGAGGTCTCGAGCTCGACCATGGCGCCGGTGGCGTGCCGGTTGGGCGGCTCCGCCGCGAGGCGCACGACCAGGGCGCGCCCCGGCGTCGCGTCGTTGCGCAGCACCTCGACGGGGCCGTTCAGGGTCGTCATCACGATGTCGGGGTCGAGGTCGCCGTCGAGGTCGCCGAACGCCGTCGCGCGACCGTGGGTGCGCCGCTCGCACCAGAGCTGCGAGCAGGCGGGCTCGAAGCGCTCGCCGCGCCGGGCAAAGAGGAGGGGGGGCTGGGCCCAGGACGCGCCTGCCTCCTCCATCTCCGGATAGACGTGGCCGTTGGCGACGAACAGGTCCTCGTCGCCGTCGAGGTCGAAGTCGTAGAAGCCGCAGCCCCAGCCGAGGTAGGGGCGGCTCGCTGCGGCCAGCCCGAGCTGGGCCGAGCGGTCGTCGAAAAAGCCGTCGCCGAGGTTGAGGTGCAGGGTGTTGGTGTCGTCCGAGAAGACGGTGAGGAAGAGGTCGGGCGCGCCGTTGCCGTCGGCGTCCGCGAGCCCGATGCCCATGGTCGCCTGGGGCGCCCCCGTGCCGCTGGTCGCCGCGCCGGCGACGACGGCGACGTCCTCGAAGGAGAGCCCGCCGCGGTTGCGCAGCAGGCGGTCCTCGGTCGAGTCGTTGCCGACGAAGAGGTCGAGCCGCCCGTCGTCGTCGAAGTCGAGGGCGCGCACGCCGAGGCCATAGCCGAGGCCCGACGCGTCGGCGCAGCCGGCCTCCGCGGTCACATCCCGGAAGCGGCCGTCGCCGAGGTTCTCGTAGAGGGCGTCCGGCTGCGCCTCGAGGCCGCGCGGCCCGGCCATCACCGGGACGCCCTTGAAGGCGTTGCCGGCGCGCGGCGGCGGGTGGGCGGCGTCGAAGGCCAGGTAGTTGGCGACGTAGAGGTCGAGGTCGCCGTCGCCGTCGAGGTCGGCGAAGGCGGCGCTGGTCGACCACCGCTCGTCGGCGACACCCGCGCCGGCCGCGACGTCGACGAAGCGCCGCCCGCCGTCGTCCCCGGCGACGTTGCGCAGGAGCGCGTTGGGGCCATAGCAGGTCACGTAGAGGTCGTCCCAGCCGTCGCCGTCGACGTCCCCCACCGCGACACCCATCGCCCAGCGCCGGAGGTCGATGCCGGCGCGCTCGGTCGCGTCCTCGAAGGTGCCGTCGCCGCGGTTGGCGTAGAGCCGCGAGCCGGGCCCGTGCTCCGGGTCGGCGAGGGTCGCGCCGTTGGCGAGGAAGACGTCGACGTCGCCGTCGCGGTCGTAGTCGAGGAGGGCGATGCCGCCGCCGTTGACCTCCAGGATCTCCCGGCTCGGCATGCCGCCGCTCGTCATCACCAGGTCGATGCCGGCCGCGTCGGCCGCCGGGGTGAAGCGGAGGGCCGTCGCCTCGGCGCCCGCTCCCGGCTGCCGGCCGAGCGCGGCGAGGACGAGCGCCGGCAGGAGGCTGCGCCAGAGGGCGTGCGGGCGGATGAGCTCTCGTCTCGTCATCTCCGGTCCTCATCTCCGGTCCTCGGGAGGAACCGTTGCTCAGCCCGGATGCCGGGCGCCCTCCTCCGGCCGCACCCTCTCTCTCGCCTCCTCGAACCGTCGCCGCGCCGCCGCCGCCCCCTCCTCGTCGCCCAGGCGCTGCAGCACTCGGGAGAGCTTGAAGTGGGCCTCGACCTCGTCCGGGAAAAGCGCCACCGCCCGCTCCAGCTCGCGGCGGGCCGCCGCCAGGTCGTCGAGCCGGACGTAGAGGTCGCCGAGCCGGGCGCGCGCCCGGCCCTCCATCGCGGGATCCCGCTGCGCCGCGGCCAGCCGGGCCGTCGTCTCGAGCCGCTCGCGGGCGAGATCGACCTCGTCGCGCTCGAGGTGGATCAGCCCGAGAGCGTAGCCGGCGGCCGTATAGTCGGGCATCGGCTCGAGGAGCGACTCGAACATCGCCGCCGCCGCGTCGAGCTCGCCCAGCGAATAGAGGGTCCAGCCGTAGAGGGGCCGGACGGCGATCTCCCCGGGGTCGGCCTCCAGCGCCCGCGCGAAGTGCGGCCGCGCCGCCTCGAAGCGGCTCTCCCGGTAGTAGGTCAGCCCGAGCAGCAGGCTCGCCCGCGCCCAGGCCGGGTGCGCCTCGACGATCGGCTCGAGGCGAGCCCGCGCCGCCGCGTACTGCCCGGCGTCGATCAGCTCCTTGCAGCGCGCCATCTCGCCGGGGGGCGGCAGCGGCGCCCGGCGCTCCGGCGCATCGGCCGGCGGAGCCTGCCCGGCCGCGGGCACGGCGACGAGAGCGACCACCGCCAGCACCGACCAGCCTCGTGTCCCCACCACCGTCGCCGATCGTAGTCAGGCCGCGAAACGGCTGTCAAAAGCGGGGCTTCCGTGACGGCCCGGGTGCTCCGACGGGGGTGCCGGGCCCTTCCACGACGGAAGTCGTCTGCGGGAGGCAGGCGGGTGATCCACCCCACTTGGGCCTCGCGCTGCCGCGATCAGTCCGAGGTCTGGCGCGGATCGTCGGCAGGGTCGAGGTACTCGATGCCCCAGGGGCCGGTGCCGTTGAGCTGGATGACGACCGGCTCGTCCTCGGTGAAGCCGTACATGGGCACGCCGATGTCCATCACCGCCAGCGTTCCCTCCGGCAGGACGTCGGCTCGCTCGCGATCGAAGGTCTCGCCGAGCCCGAAGTACAGGGTGCCGTCGAGCACCGTGACCCGCTCGACCGCCGGGTGCGTGTGCACTGGGATCGTGTAGTTGGCGGGGAAGAGGATGCGCATCGTGAAGGGCCCCTCGGTCGAGGGGTCCCCTTCGAGGACCGCCGCTTTGGCGCCCGCGGGCATCGACCCGACCTCGCTCCATTCCACCTGGTCCGGCGTCACCATCAGGTGTCCGGCCGTCCCTTGCTCGGCCAGGGCGGGGGCACCCCCTCCTACCAGGAGGCCCGCCAGGAAGATGCCGATTGCGATGGGCTTGATCATGATCATGATCCCGATCCTACATCACGACCTCACGAGGGCCAAGCCGCGAACGACCTCGATGGCGTCGAGTATGTGCCGGACGTAGACCTCGTCACGAATCAAAAAGGGAACGTCGGCGAGGACCCGATCGCGCAGGTGTGGTTCGCTTGCGAGCCACCTGCTCGATGCCATGAATATCCCGCTAAGCGACAAGGTATTTTCATGGTGACTAGGGCGCCGCCGCCGCGTTTGGTTCTTGACCTGGTAACCACTGGTGACTACCATGGAGGGCATGAAGTCGGTGGGCATCAAGCAGCTCAAGGCGCGGCTGTCGGAGTACGTCCGGCTAGCCCGGGGCGGCGAGGTGGTGCTGGTGACCGACCGGGACGAGGTCGTCGCCGAGCTGGGGCCCTCGCGGCACCAGGCCGGCGAGGCGGGGTCGCTCGAGGCGACCCTCGAGCGGCTCGCGTCGAGCGGGCAGATCACGCGGGCGGGGGAGCCGAAGGCCGGGTGGAGCTGGTCCCCTCGCTCTCTTAGGCTGCCGGCGGACCGCGTCGACCGGCTCCTGGACGAGCTGCGGAGCGAGCGCTAGCGACCCCCATGCCGGCCGCCCTCTATCTCGACAGCTCGGCGATTCTGCGCCCGGTCCTGGAGGAGGGGCTCTCGCCGGAGGTGGAGCGCCAGCTCGCGAGCGCCGAGGTCCTCGTCACCTCCCGGCTCTCGCTCGTCGAGACCGCCCGGGCCTTCCTGCGCGTTCGCCTGCTGGGCGAGAGGCCGGAGGCGGCGGTGGCCGATGCCGAGCGCCACGTCCGGGCCCTCTGGCGCAGGTGCGAGATCTGGGAGCTCTCCCGGGAGGTGTGCGCGCTCGCCGAGCTGGTCGCGCCGGCGCTCCTCGTGCGGACCCTCGACGCCCTCCATCTGGCCACGTTCAGCCTCGCCCGGCGCGAGATCGAGGACCTCCGGCTGCTGACCGCCGATGGACGCCTGCAGGAGGCCGCCGGGAGCGTCTGAGGCCGTGCCCTACCGGGTCCCATGCCAGCCGCGCGCGATAGGCTGGGTGGAGTGGGAGCGCTGTGGCGTCGGAGAACGCGGGCGCGGGCCGGCTCCCGGGACGGGGTGATCGACCGCCGGGAGCTGCTGCTCGGTGCGGCCGGGGCGGCCCTCAGCCTGGCGAGGCCGATGGCCGAAGCGGAGCAGCGGGTGGAGGAGGCGGAGAAGGGGACCGTCCGGCTCTTCCTCGCCGGCGACGTGATGACCGGCCGGGGGATCGACCAGGTGTTGCCGCACGCGGGAGACCCGCGGCTCCACGAGGCCTGGGTGGGATCGGCGGCGGAGTACGTGCGCCTGGCCGAACGAGCGCACGGGGAGATCCCGCAGCCGGTGGCCTTCGACTACGTCTGGGGAGACGCGCTCGAGGCCTGGGAGCGGCTGGCGCCGGACGCCCGGATCGTCAATCTCGAGACCGCGATCACGGTGAGCGCTGCCGCCGCGCCCCGCAAGGGGATCCACTACCGGATGCACCCCGACAACGCCGCCTGCCTCGCGGCGGCGCGCCTCGACGCCTGCGCGCTCGCCAACAACCACGTGCTCGACTGGGGAGAGGCCGGCCTGGCGGAGACGCTGAGCGCCCTGGACGGGATCGGCATCGCGCATGCCGGCGCCGGGCGGAACCTGGAGGAGGCCCGGACGCCGGCGCGCCTGCCCCTGGCTCGAGGGGGCCGTGTCCTCGTCTATTCCTGGGGCTCGACCTCGAGCGGCATCCCCGCGACCTGGGCCGCCGGTGAGGCGACGCCTGGCGTCGACCTCCTTCCCGACCTGACCGAGGCGACGGTGGAGGGCATCGCCGGCAGAGTGGAGGTGGCGCGGCGCCCCGGCGACCTGGTCGTCGCGTCGATCCACTGGGGGCCGAACTGGGGCTGGGAGATCGCGCCCGACCGGCGCCGCTTCGCCCGGCGTCTGGTCGAGATCGCCGGCGTCGACCTCGTCCACGGCCACTCCTCCCACCATCCCCTCGGCATCGAGGTCCGCCGCGGCCACCCCGTCCTCCACGGCTGCGGCGACTTCCTCACCGACTACGAGGGCATCGGCGGCCACGAGGAGTACCGGCCCGACCTCGCCGTCGGCTACTTCGTCGACCTCGAGCCCACGACCGGCGAGCTCGTCGGCATGACCCTGGTACCGTTCCGGCCACGCCGCTTCCGGCTCGAGCGGGCCCCGGCCGAAGCCGTCGCCTGGCTCGCGGCGACGCTCGACCGCGAGAGCCGCCCCCTCGGGGCCCACGTGCGCCCCGCGGGCGACGGCGAGCTGTCCCTCGAATGGGACGGGGGCCGGTGACGGCTCTCCGCTGCCGCCACCCGGGTCAGCCGGTCTTCGTCCAGGCAGGCTCCGCGAGCGGCCGGGAGGGGCGGCGGGTGCCGTCCCAGCGGATGTCGGGGAGCAGGAGCGCCCCCTTCTCCTCGATGCGCGACCGGTGCGGCAGCAGGTCGGCGAGCATGACGCGCAGCTCGGAGCCCATGTCGTGGGTGGGCCGGTAGCCGAGGTCGAGGAGTTTGCCGTGGTCGGGGCGGTAGTAGTGACTCTCGGCCTCGTCGCGGGGGTTCTCGATGTGGACGATCGAGGGGGAGAGGGCGAGCTCGCGGGCGGCCGCGACGACCTTGTCGGCGAGCTCGGCGATGCCGTAGCACTCCTCGAACTGGTTGAAGACCCGGTACTCGGCAGGCTCGGGCGGGTTCTCGATGGCGAGCGTCAGGCACTGGACGGAGTCGCGCAGCGGCAGGAAGCCCCGGCGCTGGGTGCCCCCCCCGAAGAGGGTCAGGGGCTCCCCGATCACGGCCTGGCAGCAGAAGCGGTTGATTGCCGTGCCGAAGGCCTGATCGAAGTCGAGGCGGGTCGCGCGCCGCGGGTCGTCGCCCATCTCGTCGATCCGCGTGCCGTAGACGACGCCCTGCATGACGTCGGTCGCGCGCAGGCCCCAGATGCGGCAGGCGAACATGACGTTGTTGCTGTCGTGGACCTTGCTCCAGTGGTACCACGAGCCCGCCTGCCGCGGGAACGGCAGGCGGTCGCGGCGGCCCCGGTACTCGACCTCGAAGAAGCCCTCCGGAATGTCGATCCCCGGCGTGCCGTACTCGCCCATCGTGCCGAGCTTGACGAGGTGGGCGTCGGGGACGACGTCACGCATCGCGTAGAGCAGGCGCAGCGTGCCGATGACGTTGTTCTGTTGCACCCAGGTGGCGTGCTCCACGTCGATCATCGAGTAGGGCGCCGACGGGCACTGGCCCAGGTGCACGATGACCTGCGGACGGAGCTCCTCGAAGAGCTGATATAACAGCCCCGCTTCGGTGAGATCGCCATTCGCGACGCGCGGCTCGGTGCCGGACGCCTCGGCGAGGGCCTCGAGACGCTCCTCGATCGGGACGATCGGCAGGGCGCTGTGGCTGCCCATCTCGGTGACCCACCGTCGCCGGAGCCCGGCGTCGATGCCAGAGACCTCGTGCCCGCCCGCCGCCAGCGACTGCGCCAGCGGCCAGCCCAGGTAGCCATCGATTCCCGCGATGAAGACCCGCATCGAGCTCCTCCCTGATTCCGGTCCTATTGCACCGGGCGCGTGCGTCGGCCGCGTGACGCCCGAGAGGCTTCGGTGTGGCGCCGAGTCTGCCATGCCGGACGCGTGGCGGGAAACCGACCGGCGCCGCCGGCCGGGGGCCGGATGAGGATCCTCTACGGCGTCCAGGGGACGGGCCACGGCCACCTAGTGCGCTCCGCCTCCATGGTCAGCCGTCTCCGGGAGCTCGGCCACGAGGTGCACTGCCTGCTCAGCGGCAGGGAGCCGGCCGCCATCCCCGGCGTCGACGCCTTTGCTCCCTACACGGCGGTGCGCGGCTTCACCGGCGCGGTCGGCGGCGGCGGCGTGCGGCTGCTGCGCACGATGGGGCAGCTGCGCATCGGGCGCTTCTTCCGCGACGTCCGGGAGATCGACGCCTCCCGATTCGACCTCGTGGTCACCGACTACGAGCCGGTCTCGGCCTGGATCGCCCGCCGGCACCGGCTGCCGAGCGTCGGCCTCGGCCACCTCTACGCTTTCCGCCGACCGATGCGGCTGCCGGGGCCGACGGGACCGGCGCGCGCCCTGGCGGCGGCCTTCGCCACGGTCTACACGCCGGTGCGCCTCGCCGTCGGGCTGCACTGGCATCCCTTCGGTGGCCGCAACCTGCCGCCCTCGATCCCGCCCGAGGTGCGGGCGAGCCCCGAGATCGATCCTGCCAAGGTCCTCGTCTACCTGCCGGGCGAGGCGGAGGAGGAGATCGTCGCCCTCCTCCAGCGCCTGCCGCGGGTCCGGTTCGTCGTCTACCGACCGGTCGAGCGGCCGAGCGAGCGGGGCAACGTCACCCTGCGGCCGTACGACCGGGCGAGCTTCGTCGCCGACCTCGCCGATGCCGGCGGCGTCCTCTCCAACAGCGGCTTCTCGCTGCCCAGCGAGGCGTTGCACCTCGGCCGTCGCCTGCTGGTCAAGCCGATCCGGCGCCATCCCGAGCAGTACCTGAACGCCGCCGCTCTGCGCGCCCTGGGGCTCGGCACGGTCGTCCGTCGCCTGACCGCCGACGCCCTGCAGGCCTGGCTGGACAGGCCGCCCGCAGATCCGATGAACTATCCGGACGTCCTGGGGCCCTTGGCGCGCTGGATCGATCGGGGCGACTGGGAGAGCATCGACGAGCTGGTGGAGGAGACATGGAGCCAGATGAGCTGGAGGCCGGCGTGACGCCGACCGCGGAGCGACCCGACGACCCGGATCGCGACTTCACCCTCGCCCACTACCGCGAGATCCTGGAGCGCATCGCCGCGTCGCATGGGACCCTGTCGTTCGGCGAGGCGGTGCCGCTCGGCCGGCGCCTGCTCGAGCGGGAGCGCTTCGTGCTCATGCGGCACGACGTCGAGTTCAGCCTCGACGACGCGGTGGCGATGGCCGAGGCGGACCACGCGGCCGGAGTGCGCTCCACCTTCTTCCTGCAGCTGGGCTCCGACTACAACCTCTTCGAGCCGGAAGAGACGGAGCGGGTGCAGCGCCTGCTGGCGCTCGGGCACGACCTCGGTCTCCACTACGACGTCCGCCTGCTGGAAGGCCCTGGCGCCGACCCGGCCGCGCGGGCGCGGCGGATGATCGACCTGATGGAGGACTTCTTCGCCACCGAGATCCGCGCCGCGAGCCCCCACATGCCGATGCGCTCGGGCCGTCTGCTCGAGATCCCCGGGGTCGTCGACGCCTACGATCCCCTCTACTTCAGCGAGATCAAGTACGTCTCCGACTCGACGCAGGTGTGGCGCGAGGGGGTGGTCACGTCGCTTCTGGATCGCCACGACCGGATCCATCTGCTCACCCACGAGTACCTGTGGAGCGAGGAGGGGTACGGCTTCGAAGCCCAGCTCCTGCGCGAGGCGGCGCGCAAGGCCGAGCGTCTCCGGCGGCGGGCGGAAGAGAGCATCCTGCTCTACCGCGAGGGGCTGCGGCTGCGGGCGACGCGCGACCGCGAGTTCCGCGAGCGCTTCGGCCGGTCTTCGTGAGCGATCTCGTCTTGCGGTCGACCGCCGAGGGCGACCTGCCGGCTCTCTCCGAGCTCACCGAGGTCGTCTTCGGCCGCCGGCGCCCTGTCGAGCTGCTCCGCTGGCTGGTGCTCGGCGGCGACACGGGCGTCGCGCTCGAGTCGCGGGTCGCGGTGCGGGACGGTCGCGTGGTCGGACACGCGGGCGTCCTCGCGGGGAGCTACCGCTGGGGCGAGCGGATCGCGGCCGGCGTCCACCCGATCCTCTGGATGGTCGCCCCCGAGGCGCGCGGACCGGCCGGCATGCGGCTCGGCGGCTGGTGCACCGGCCGGGGCGACTTCAGCCTGGTGATCGGCGGCACCCCGATGAGCCGGCCGATCCTCGACCGGCGGCGCTTCGTGCGCGCCGGCACCGCCGTCGAGCTGCGCCTGCCGACCGCCGGCGCCGCGGCCGACGGCGAGTGGGAGCTCGCCCCCTGGGGGGAGGCGGACGCCGCGCTCGAGCCCCCGGGGGCG
>Ga0299913_10003640_pt1 | contig 12672 bp, 14 predicted proteins | sample RVTome_9_FD_201360 | JGI IMG/M metagenome (GOLD analysis project Ga0299913, IMG submission 201360) | Soil microbial communities from uranium-contaminated site in the Upper Colorado River Basin, Wyoming, United States - RVT155D38 (version 2) ... | reverse complement strand
GGATCCGCTCTCCCCCGAGGCGGTGGAGCGGCTCTTCGATTTGAAGGGCCGACCGCCGCACAGACCGGTGGGGCTGCTCGTCGCCGGGATCGAGGACGCCGCCGAGGTTGCGGTGATCGGCGAGACCGCGGGGGCGCTCGCGGCCAAGCACTGGCCGGGGGCGCTCACCCTGGTGGTGCGGCCGCGAGTGATCCTCGCCGATTGGGTGGGTGACACCCACGCCGAGACGGTGGGGATCAGGGTCCCCGACCACCCGGTGGCCTTGGACCTGCTGTCTCGGACAGGGCCCCTCGCCGTGACCTCGGCCAACCGGTCGGGGGAGCCTGACACGACGAGCGCGGCCGAGGCGCGGGCGGTGTTCGGGGATGAGGTGGCGGCGTACCTCGAGGGGACCAGCCCGGGGGGAGTCCCCTCCACCGTGGTCGATGCCACCGGGCCCGAGCTGCGGGTGCTCCGCCCCGGGCCGGTCCCGGTCTGAGGGGGTACCCTCGGGTCATGATCTCCATGGATCCGATCGAACAGGTCGACTCCGCCATCGCCGGGCTGATCAAGAAGGACCTGGAGAGGCAGAACTCCCATATCCACCTCATCGCCTCTGAGAACTTTGCATCCCCGGCGGTGATGGCCGCCTCCGGCTCGGTGTTTACCAACAAGTACGCCGAGGGCTATCCGGGCAAGCGCTATTACGAAGGATGCGGGGTGGTCGACGAGATGGAGCAGCTCGCCATCGACCGGGCCTGCGACCTGTTCGGGGCCGAATTCGCCAATGTCCAGCCCCACTCCGGGGCCCAGGCCAATATGGCCGTCTACTTCGCCCTCCTCGAGACCGGGGACAAGGTGCTGGGGATGCGTCTCGACCAGGGGGGACATCTCACCCACGGCTCCCCGGTCAACTTCTCCGGGCTCTACTACGACTTCGTCGCCTACGGGGTCGACCCGGCGACCGAGCTCATCGACATGGACGAGGTTCGCCGACTCGCCCGAGAGCATCGGCCCAGGATCGTCCTCGCCGGCTACTCCGCCTACTCACGGAACCTCGACTACGAGGGTTTCCGGGAGATCGCCGACGAGGTCGGGGCGGTGTTCATGGTGGACGCGGCGCATTTCATCGGCTTGGTGGCCGGGAAGTCTTTCCCTTCCCCGGTCCCTCACGCCGACGTGGTCACCGCCACCACCCACAAGGCGCTGCGAGGGCCGCGCGGTGGGCTCATCCTGGCCAGGGACGAGTTCGGCCAACAGATCAACAAGGCGGTGTTCCCCAATGCCCAAGGAGGGCCGATCGAGTCCCAGATTGCGGCCAAGGCGGTCTGCTTCCACGAGGCGGCGCAGCCATCTTTCTCCGTGTACACCGATCAGATCGTGGCCAACGCCCGAGCCATGGCGGAGAGCATTCAGGCCGAGGGGGTTCGGGTGGTCTCCGGGGGCACCGACAACCACCTCTTCCTCGTCGACCTGCGCTCGGTAGACGAGGAGCTCACCGGCAAGGACGCCGCCCGCATGCTGGACGAGGTGGGGATAACGCTCAACTTCAACACCATCCCCTTCGACCCCCGCCCCCCGTTCCGTGCCTCGGGTCTGCGTATCGGGACCCCGGCGATGACCACCCAGGGGATGAAGGAGGACCAGGCCGCAGAGGTAGCCGTCCTCATCTCCACCGCCCTCAAGGAGCGTGAGGACGAGTCGGCCCTCGCCAAGGTGGAGACGAGGGCTCGGGAGCTTGCCGCCGAGTTCCCTCCCTACCCTGCCGAGTTCGCGGGGCATGTGTGAGGTGGGGTTACCGAGGTTGTCGCGATTGGCCCCGTCCGGTAGACTTTGTGAAGAAATTCACAAGCTGAACGTGAAGAACGATTCCGCCCACAAGCAGGTCTCATCCGCCCTCAACGAGGGATGGGTAGAGGGGGGCTCGTTCTTCGGATCCGTGCTCGCCGGCGCCCTTCTCGGCTCCCTGCTCGATTGGTGGCTGGGCACCGACCCGTGGCTCGTGGTCACCGGCATCGTGGTCGGCTCCTACTCGGGCTTTCTCAGGATGTGGCAATACATGAAGAAGATGGACGACAAGCAGTGACCATCGAGCCGCGGGACCAGGTGGCTGTGGAGAGTGTCATCGCCCGCCACATCGTGGCCCGTGCCATCTGGGTGGGACCACCTCTCATGGTGGTGTTCGCGCTCACAAGCGGCTGGACCGGAGCCTGGAGCGCGGCAATCGGCATCGCGGCGGTGATCGTCAACTTCCTCCTCGCCGGGGCGATCCTCTCGATTTCCGTCAGGATCAGCCTCTCGGCTTATCATGCCGCCGCCCTGTTCGGCTTCTTCATCCGGCTGGGGCTGTTGGTCCTCACGATCCTGCTGATCGCCCGGTTCGTGCCGATCGACCGTCTCGCCTTCGGGGTGAGCGCGGTGGTGTCCTATCTGGGGATGCTGACCTGGGAGGCCGTCGCCGTGGCCAAGGGACGAGAAAGGGACCTGGATTGGATCAGCTGATCATCGCCATCGAGGAGTGCGCCTACGAAACCGAGCCGGTGTGCGCCCCCGCCGACGTGGCCGAGCTGTTCGTCTTCACCCAGACGCTGTGGAACACCCCCATCACCCGGACCATCTTCCTCATGGGTCTCGCGGCGCTGATCGTGGTGGCGGTCCTCTATCTCGCCTACCGGCGGCCCCGCCTGGTCCCCACCAAGTTCCAGGCCATCGTGGACAGCGTCGTCCAGTTTGTCCGTGAGGATGTTGCGATCGGCACCATCGGCCCCGAAGGGATCAAGTACTTCCCCTATCTGCTCGCCATATTCCTCTTCATCCTGGTGGGCAATCTCTTCGAGATCACCCCTTTCATCAACTTCCCCATCACTGGAAGGATGGCGATCCCGGCATTCCTGGCCATCGTCACCTATCTGATCTTCATCATCGTCGGGCTGGCCAAGAACGGGTTCGGGTACCTCTCCGGCATCATCTGGCCAAAGAGCGTTCCTCTGGCGATGCGATGGCTCGTCGGCCTCATCGAGTTCATCTCCTACTTCTTCATCAGGCCGATCTCGCTGGCGGTGCGGTTGTTCGCCAACATGGTCGCCGGCCATGTCATGCTCAGCATCCTGCTCGTCTCCGGGTTCGTCTTCCTCACCCACATCCCCGAGATCCCGGTGAAGGGCGTCATATTCGGCACCCTCTGGTTCGCCCTCGGCCTGGCCATCTTCGTGTTCGAAGTCCTCGTGTCCGTGCTCCAGGCCTACATCTTCACCCTGCTCAGCGCGGTTTACATCCAGAGCTCGGTCCACCCGGAGCACTGATGAGTTCTCGTAGACAACCCACGAGAGGGAAAGGAAACAAGCAATGGACGCAGCTCTCGCAGTAGTAACTGCCGCGGCGCAGATCCTGGCCCAGGAGGCCGGTGGCATCACCGGCAACCTAAATGTGGTCGGGTACGGGCTCGCTGCCATCGGCCCCGGCATCGGTGTCGGCATCGTCGCCGGCAATGCGGTGCAGGCCATGGCTCGCCAGCCCGAGGTGGCCGGCATGCTCCGAACCACCATGTTCCTGGGCATTGCCTTCACCGAGGCGCTGGCCCTGTTCGGCCTCCTTCTGTTCTTCATCGGCTGATGGATCTGCTCGCACTGCTGTTGCCGCTGGCCCAGGAGGAGACGGAGGAAGGTAGCTCGGGTCTGGAGATCCTCCTCCCCCCCACCAACGAGCTGATCGCGGGGATCATCGCCTTCGCGGTCGTCTTCTTCTTCGTCTGGCGCTGGGCGGTGCCCGCCATCAATCGCTCGCTGGAGCAGCGGCAGGCCGCCATCGCCGGCCAGATCGAGGAGGCGGAGAAGGCCAAGACCGAGGCGGAGAGTCTCCGCTCGGACTATCGGGCCCAGCTCGACCAGGCCAAGACCGAGGCCAACCGGATCATCGACGAGGCCCGGGGGACCGCCGATCAGATGAGGGCCGACATCGTGGCGAAGGCGGAACAAGAGGGGGAGCAGATCCGGGAGAAGGCCCGTGAGGAGGCAGCGGCCGAGAAGTCACGGGCCCTCGCCGAGGCCCGCTCCCAGGTGGGAGAGATCTCCGTCGATCTGGCCGAGAAGATTGTGGGCGAGGCCCTCGACGCCGAGGCCCACCAGAACCTCATCGACCGCTATCTCGCCGACCTCGAGAGGCTGTGACCTTGGCGGCCGATCACATCTCCGGATACGCCAGCGGCCTCTTCGCGCTCGCCCGCGCCGAAGGTGTGCTCGACCGCGTCGAGGACGAGCTCTTCTCGGTGGCCCAGGCGGTGGAGCGGTCGGGAGAGCTCCGCTCCACCCTCACCGACCCCGAGCTCCCCGTCGACAAGAAGCAAGCCGTGATGGACGAGCTCATCGGGGGGAGGGCTTCCTCGCTCACCGTGGGCATGGTCCAACTCATCGTGGGTCAGGGAAAGGCCGACGACCTCCCCGAGATCGTCCGGGCCATGCTGGAGATGGCGGCCTCCTTCCGCAATCGCGCCCTGGCCGAGGTCCGCTCGGCAGTCCCTCTCGACGACGAGACCGTGAAGCGTCTCACCTCGGCGCTGGAGAAAGCGACCGGGAAGAAGGTCGAGGTGAAGATGGTCGTCGACCCATCTCTTATCGGCGGGATCCTGGCCCGGGTGGGGGACACCGTCATCGACGGCTCCATAGCCCGCCGCGTCCAGTCAGTCCGTCAAACCGTGAACAGCCGTTAGGAGACCCATGGCAGACATAACCATCACCGCCGACCAGATCACGGAGACCCTGCGATCACAGCTCGAGGGCTGGGAGCCGACGGTCACCAAGGAGACGGTGGGTTATGTCACCTCGATCGCCGATGGCGTGGCCCGGGTCGAGGGACTCCCCAAGGTGATGGCATCAGAGCTGCTCGAGTTCCCCAGGGGTCTGCTCGGTGTGGTGCTCAACATCGACGAGGACGATCTGGGTGTCGTATTCCTCGGCGAGTACAACCACATCGAGGAGGGCCACCCGGTGAAGCAGACGGGGACGGTCCTCTCCGTGCCCGTCGGCGACGCCCTGTTGGGGCGGGTGGTCGACCCTCTGGGCGCGCCCATCGACGGGAAGGGACCCATCAACACCAGCGAACGCCGGCTCCTCGAGGTGCAGGCCCCCTCAGTGGTGGAGCGCCAGCCAGTGTCCGAGCCCCTGCAGACCGGAATCAAGGCCATCGACTCGCTGACCCCGATCGGGCGGGGCCAGCGCCAGCTCATCATCGGCGACCGGCAGACCGGGAAGACCGCCCTGCTCGTTGACACCATCATCAACCAGAAGCGCTACTGGGGTACCGACCAGCAGGTGAAGTGCATCTACGTGGCGATCGGCCAGAAGGCGTCCACCGTGGCCGAGGTGGTCAGCGTCCTCGAGGAGCAAGGCGCCATGGAATACACGGTCGTGGTCAACGCCCCCGCCTCGGCAGCGCCGGCCCTGCAGATGTACGCCCCCTACGCCGGCTCGGCCATCGGGCAGCACTGGATGTACAACGGCGAGCACGCCCTGATCATCTTCGACGACCTCTCCAAGCAGGCGGTGGCCTATCGCGGGATCTCCTTGCTGCTCCGTCGCCCGCCAGGGCGCGAGGCCTATCCCGGCGACGTCTTCTACCTCCACAGCCGGCTCCTCGAGCGTTGCGCCAAGCTCTCCGACGATTTGGGAGCGGGGAGCCTCACCGGCCTCCCGGTCATCGAGACCAAAGCCAACGACATCTCGGCGTACATCCCCACCAATGTGATCTCGATCACCGACGGGCAGTGCTACCTGGAGACCGACCTCTTCTTCCAGGGAGTCCGGCCCGCCCTCAACGCCGGCGCCTCGGTCTCCCGGGTGGGTGGCGCCGCCCAGATCAGCGCCATGAAGAAGATCTCCGGCCCGCTCCGGCTCAACCTGGCCCAGTTCCGCGAGCTGGCCGCGTTCGCCGAGTTCGGCTCCGAGCTCGACGCCTCGTCGCTGGCCCAACTAGAACGGGGCCGCCGGGTGGTCGAGGTCCTCAAGCAGCCCCAATACCAGCCGGTGCCGGTCGAGGAGCAAGTCCTCGCTCTGTACGCGGTGACCGAAGGGCTGATGGACGACGTCGACCTCGACGACGTCCGCCGTTTCGAGCGGGAGATGCGCGAGTACTTCAGCACCCGCCACTCGGATCTGTTGGAGGACATCCGCCAGAGCGGCAAGCTCCCCGAGGGCGATGCTCTGGACCGGGCCGTCGAAGGCTTCAAGGAGACCTTCACGGGCTCGAGCAAGGCCGAGTAGCGACGATGGCATCCGCCCAGCTCCGTGACACCCGCCGACGCATCGAGAGCATCGAAGCGATCAAGAAGATCACCCGCGCCATGGAGTTGATCGCCGCGAGCCGTATCCCCAAGGCGCAGGCCAGGGTGGAGGGCTCCAAGCCCTACACCGCCAAGCTGATCGAGGTCATCGAGAACGTGGGCGGCGCCGGCGGGGACACCTCCCACATGCTCCTCGAGCGCAGGGACACCCGGACTGCAGGCGTGTTGGTCATCACCTCGGACCGGGGCCTGGCCGGCGCCTACGCCTCCAACATCATCCGACTCGCCGAGCACCGGATAGTCGAGCTACAGAAGTCGGGTGCCGACGTCCTCATCTACGCCGTGGGGAAGAAGACCCAGTCCTACTTCCGCTACCGCGGCTACCGGATCGAGCGAGCCTGGCTCGGGGTCACCGACACCCCCGGCTATGGCGACGCACGGGCCATCGCCAACACGGTCATGGCAGCATACGCCGGGCAACGGATCGATGCCCTCGAGGCGTTCTTCACTCGTTTCCAGTCGGCACTGACCCAGGTGCCGATTCATCGAGACGTGCTCCCGATCAGCCCGCCAGAGGGGACCGCGGAGCGGGAGGGGCCCTCTGTCTCCTACGAGTTCGAGCCGTCGCCGGGGGAGATTCTCGACCGGCTGCTACCCAGGTACGTGGAGGCCATCCTGTTCAACATGTTGCTCGAGGCCTCCGCCTCGGAGCACAGCGCCCGGCGTCGTGCCATGAAGGCCGCCACCGACAACGCCGAGGAGCTGATCAAAACCCTGACCGTCCAGGCCAACCGGGCCCGCCAAGCGGAGATCACCACCGCGATCACCGAGATCGTGGGTGGAGCCGAGGCCCTTGCCGAGTCCAAATGAGGCTTTCTGTGAGTAAAAACTGCTCTATAGCAACGATTTCCCCTCACAGAAGCAAGATATGAGGAGACAGCGATGAGTGAGAACAACGTGGGACGGATCGTCAAGGTGACCGGGCCCGTGGTGGACGCCGAGTTCCCCCCGGACCACTTGCCCGAGATCCTGAACATGGTGGAGATCCACTTCACGCTGTACGACGAGGATCGCACCATCTACGCCGAGGTCGCCCAGCATCTCGGGGACTCCACGGTGCGGGCAATTGCCCTGGCCCCCACCGACGGCCTGGTACGCGGCTCCAAGGTGGTCGACACCGGGGACCCGATCACCGTCCCCGTCGGCGACCAGACCCTCGGCCACATCTTCAACGTCTGGGGTGAGTCACTCGACGCCCCCGACGAGGAATTCGGTCCTCCGCGCTGGCCGATCCACCGCACTCCTCCCCGGTTCGAGGACGTGGAGCCGCAGAAGACCGTGTTCGAGACCGGGATCAAGGTGCTCGACCTGATCTGCCCCTACCTGGAAGGCGGCAAGATCGGCCTGTTCGGCGGGGCGGGAGTGGGCAAGACGGTGCTCATCCAGGAGATGATCAACCGGGTGGCCACCCAGCACGGCGGAGTCTCGGTGTTTGCCGGGGTCGGGGAGCGCACCAGGGAGGGCAACGATCTCTATCTGGAGATGCAGGACTCAGGGGTCATCGATAAGGCCGCCCTGGTGTTCGGTCAGATGGATGAGCCCCCGGGGGTGCGGCTTCGGGTCGCCCTCGCCGCCCTCACCATGGCGGAGTACTTCCGCGACGAGCAGAACCAGGACGTGCTCCTCTTCATCGACAACATCTTCCGGTTCACCCAGGCGGGTTCGGAGGTGTCGACGCTGCTGGGGAGGATGCCCTCTGAGGTGGGCTACCAGCCCAATCTGGCCGATGAGATGGGAGCGCTCCAAGAACGGATCACCTCGCTGAAGGGGCGGTCGATCACCTCGCTGCAGGCCATCTACGTGCCCGCTGACGACATCACCGACCCGGCCCCACACACTGCCTTCGCCCACCTCGACGCAACCACGGTGCTCTCCCGCCCGCTAACCGCCTTGGGCATCTACCCGGCGGTGGACCCGCTCGACTCGACGAGCCGGGCTCTCGACCCCCAGATCGTCGGGGATGAGCACTACTTCGTGGCCACCGAGGTGCAACGTATCCTGCAGCGCTACAAGGACCTCCAGGACATCATCGCCATCCTGGGCATCGACGAACTCTCCGAGGAGGACAAGCTCACCGTGAGTCGGGCCCGGCGCATCCAGAGGTTCCTCGCCCAGCCCATGTTCGTTGCCGAGCAGTTCACCGGCCAAGAGGGGATCTACACCCCATTGGAGGAGACCATCGCCTCGTTCAAGGCGGTCATCGAGGGGGAGATGGACCAGTACCCCGAGCAGGCCTTCTACATGGTCGGAGGGCGAGAGGACGTGGAGAAGAAGGCGGCCGAGATGTCCAAGAAGGAGGAGGCCGCATGACGGTCCCCCTGCGAGCGCAGCGAGTGGGGGGAAGGTCCCTGCCGGGCCAAAGGCCCGGGAGGTAGGGGGGAGGAGTGGCGAAGACCTTTCACGTCGACGTGGTCTCTCCAGAGGCGACGGTGTGGAGTGGGGAGGCCACCATCGTCGTCGCCCGCACGCCCGAGGGCGAGTTCGGGGTGATGGCCGACCACGAGCCGATGATGGGCGCCCTGGCCACGGGCCCGGTCGAGATCGAGTCGGCGTCGGGGGAGCGCACCACGATCGGGGTCCACGGCGGCTTCATTCAGGTGCTGAACAACCAGGTGACACTGATCACCGACCGCGCCGAGATCGCGACCACTCCCTCCGATGCCAAGGAAGTCGCCCAGCGTCTCGCCGAGCAACAGGAGGCCGAGGAGGAGCTGGAAGCGACGGAAGAGGGCTAACGAGGACGTCTCCGAGCTGGGCTCGATCTCGGACGAGCCCGAGGCGCCGGCCATTTGCCAAAGTTGCCCGCGACCGGTCTTGGCCCGAGGGCAGAGCTACGTATACGTGTATGCGTGGGGACTCAGTTCGGCGAGTTCCCCCGCCGTTGCAATGCGCCGCCGCTGATCCTCGCTGAGCGCCACGTCCACCGACTGCAACGTCTCGGCGAGTTGGTCCACGGACGTGGCCCCGATGATTGGGACCGAGGTGAGACCATGAATCTCTCCCGCCCACTGGATGGCGACCTGCGCTGGCGTCGCCCCTACCTCCTCGGCGACAGCCTCGACTTCGGCAAGAACTCGCCACCAGCGCTCCGGGAACTGGCCGTATTCTCTGACCCGGGCCCCCCTGGAGCCCTTCGGTTTGATCGTCTTGCCGTTGGCATCCCGCCGGTACTTGCCGGTGAGGAATCCTTCGGCCAGAGGCGAGTAAGGGCAGACGGCGATGTCCAGATAACGACAGGCATCGAATAAGCCCGGCAGTGGCATCTCCTTCGGGTCCACGGTGTATGGGACGTTGTCAGCCGCGTTGTACCTCGGCTGGATTACGGATATCGGAGCCCAGCCACGGGACCTGCAGATCTCGCCTGCCAGCACGAGTTGCCATGCGGAAAAGTTGCTCAACCCGATGTAGTGCACCTTGCCCAGGCGGACCAGATCGTTCATCGCGGCGAGAGTCTCCTCCAAGGGCGAGGGGTCGTGCCAGCCATGGATGTAGTAGATGTCCAAGTATCGGGTTCCAAGCCTGGCGAGCGTCCCCTCGATTTCTGCCATGACGATCTTCCTGGACAATCCGACTCGCTGACGGCCGGAGAGAGCGAAGAAAACCTTGCTGGCGAGCACGACGCTCTCGCGGTCCTTACCCACCAGCCACTCCCCGATGTACTCCTCGCTACGACCCGATCCATACACATTTGCGGTGTCGAAGAAATTGACCCCTCGTTCCCATCCCTCGTCGAGGATCGAAAGTGCGCCCTCTCGATCCACGATCTCGGAGCCCTCGGACTTCGATTCGGTTCCGAACATCCATGTCCCCAGACAGATCTCAGAAACCTCCATTCCGGTATTCCCCAAACGGACGTAATCAATCAACGTATCTCCCTTCGCAATATCCTTCTATCCCGTTCTTCCATGGCCCCGGCCTTCAGGTCGATCCGCCGATCCCGTCGGCGAACGCCTCCACTGCCGCCGGGAGCCCCCGGCCGAGTGCAGAGGCGATGACCGGGAACAAGACCGAGGAGAGGATGGTTCTGCTCTGCACCTCCACCGTCACCCTGCATCGGGTGCCCTCGTCCTCGTCGGCGAGCTCCACCCTGGTCAACCCCTCGACCTCGGAGGTGTCGATTGCCCAGACAATCACGCTGCCCTCCTCGCGGGCATGAGGTGTGGCCAGCCCGGGATAGGTCTGTCCGGCGGCAGTCGCCTCGAAGGAGAAGCCCTCGAGCCGGCCCTCGCTATCGAAGACCGCGTCGTGGACCCGGTCGACCCCGCCGATCGCCTCCCATGTCTCCGGCTTCTCCAGCTCCGCCCAGACGATCTCCCTGGGCGCGTCTACCTTCACCGAGTGGGAGAAGGTCCGCGTGGCCACCGGCGGCAAGATAGTGCCACACCCCGAAATGCCAGGGCCCATTGCCCGCATCCCTCGTAACATGTGCCGGCTCGTCCCCCCATAGTCATGCTCATTGCACGCGACCTCCGCATCGAAGCCGGCACTCGGACCCTGCTCCAAGGGGCCTCCTTCAGCGTGCAGTCCGGCGACCGCATCGGTCTGGTCGGCCGGAACGGGGCGGGGAAGACGTCCTTGATGCGCACCCTGAACGGCGATCTGCAGCCAGCGGAGGGGACCGTGCTCAGGTCGGGCCGCATCGGGTACCTCTCCCAGGAGACCGCGCTGCCCGAACTGGAGCACCCCGATGCCACCGCCCTGGAGCGAATCCTGATGGCCCGGGAGATCGGGGCCGCACAACGCCGCATCGAGCAGGAGCGGCGCCGTCTCGAGGTGCTCGAGGGGACCGACCGTGACCGGGGGATCGCCCGATTCACCAGACTCCACGACGAGTTCGAGGCAAAGGGGGGTTTCGTCGCCGAAGCCGAGGCCAAGCGAATCGCCGCCAATGTCGGCATTGGCAACGAAGAGCTCGGCCAGCCTGTGGCCACCATGTCCGGAGGTCAGAGACGACGAGTCGAGCTGGCTCGCATCCTCTTCACCGAGACCGACGTTCTCCTCCTCGACGAGCCCACCAACCATCTCGATCTCGATGCCAAGGCGTGGCTGATCGAGTATCTCGCCACCTACAAAGGGGGGATGCTGGTGGTCTCCCACGACCTGCCTCTCCTCGACGAGGCGATCACCTCTGTGCTCGCCCTCGACCACGGCGAGCTCGACGCCTACCGGGGCAACTACAGCAACTTCCTGGTGGAGCGTGATCGCCGCCGCGAGCAACGGAGGAGGGAGCGAAAGCACCAGGACGAAGCGATCGCCCGTCTCGAGGAGAACATCCGCCGGTTCAAGGGGTCGACCGAGAAGATGGCCAAGGTGGCTCGGGCCATGGAGACAAGGGTGGAGCGGATGAAGCGTGAGCTGGTTGAGGTGCAGAGGTCGGGAAAGCGGGTGAACGTAGCCTTCCCTCAACCCGAGGCCTCGGGCCGGGTGCCGCTGGCAGCCGCCGGGCTGGCAAAGGCGTTCGGTGACAATCTGGTCTTCGTCGACATCGAATTCGCCGTAGAGCGGGGGGAGCGCATGCTGCTCGTCGGTCTCAACGGGGCGGGGAAGACCACGCTGCTGCGCATCCTGGCCGGGGTGGAGCACGCCGATCTCGGTGAGGTGTCCCGAGGGCATCGGGCCACACTCGGCTACTACGCCCAGGAACACGAGCAGATCCGGGACGGGGTGACCGTGCTCGACCACATGAGGCGGGCGGCCCGTCTTCCCGATCAAACCCTGCGCTCGCTGCTCGGCCTCTTCCTCCTCGCCGACAAGGTGGATCAGGATGCCGCAACCCTCTCCGGCGGGGAGAAGACCAAGCTGGCCCTGGCCATGCTGGTGGCCTCCCGTCCCAACGTCCTCCTCCTCGACGAGCCCACCAACAACCTCGATCCCCAGGCGAAGGAGGCCCTCCTCGACGCGCTGACCATCTACGAGGGGACCATCGTCCTGGTCAGCCATGACACCGAGTTCGTCGCTCAGCTCGGGCCTGACCGCGCCCTGCTCATGCCCGAAGGCGAGATGCGGTTCTTCGACGCCGATCTCCTTGACCTGGTGGCTCTGGCCTGAGCGCGTCCTTCTAGGGTTCCCCGCGATCGCAACTCCGGAGGTCCCCTGAAATGAGAATGGCGCGCGCCTTGCGTCTCCTCGCGGCCGCGGCAGCCGCCCTCTTCACCCTGTTGGTGTTGACGATGGTGGTCTCGGCGCTGACCGCACCCATATCTGCTCTAGCCGTGCTGGCGGTGGCCGCCGTTGCCTTCCTGGCCTGGAGGGCCCAAGGCCGGAGGGTCCGCACCGGGACGACCCTGGAGATCGACCTGGACCGAGGGGTGGTGGAGAAGCCGCCGGCCAGCCCGCTGGATCGGGTGCTCCACCAAGGA
>Ga0299913_10003639_pt1 | contig 12675 bp, 14 predicted proteins | sample RVTome_9_FD_201360 | JGI IMG/M metagenome (GOLD analysis project Ga0299913, IMG submission 201360) | Soil microbial communities from uranium-contaminated site in the Upper Colorado River Basin, Wyoming, United States - RVT155D38 (version 2) ... | reverse complement strand
TCGAGGACTATGCCGAGGTGGAGCGACGCGGGTGGTCGCGTCCGGTCGCGTTCACGAGCAGGACGTCGGGCCGCTCGGCCAGAGCGCGCACGGCCGCCTCGAGCAGCGGCCCCTCTCGGAGCGCGAGCAGCCCGGCTTCGTGGGCCGCGCCTGCCGCGCCTTCGATGGCCGAGACGGCTCCGGCAGGCGCGGCGGCGGCCCGGGCGCGGTCGCCTGCGCGGCCGGGGCCAGACTCGCCGCGCTCGAAGCAGACGAAGCAGCCGCCGACGCAGGCGCCGGCAGTCGGCCGCCACGGCGACGGGAGCGCAGACGCGAGCGCATGCTGCGTGGCGACCAGCTCATCCGGGGACGGCGGCCACCCGACCACGAGCGCATACTGCCGCTGCGTCACCACGGCCGAGGCACTCGGCTGATGCGCGCGGGCGGTTGAATATGCCGGTATGGACGCCGCTGAGCTGGTGGCAGTCGTACGGGCCGAGCTCGTCCCGGTCGAGCGCAGCCTCGACGACCATCGCTTCTTCAGCGAGCTCGAGGCCGGGCGGGTGCCGCTGGAATCGCTGCGCACGTTCGCCGGCGAGCAGCGGGCGATAATCACGAGTGACCGGAGAAGCTTCGAACACCTGGCGCACCGCTTCCGGCAGCCGCCGGAGGGAGACGTCTTCCGGGAGATGGCTGCCGGTGAGGCGGACGCGCTTCGGCTGCTCGAGGCGTTCGCGGCGGCGGTCGGGCTCGGTGCCGACTATGAGCCGCTTGCCGGTTGCCAGGCCTATCCGGCCTACGTCGCCTGGCTCGCACTGAACGGCTCGCCGGCGGACGTGGCGCTCGCTTTCCTCGTGAACCTCGAGAGCTGGGGGCGCAGCTGCGCGCGTCTGCGCGACGCGCTCCGCCCGCACTACGGCGCCGAGGCGGTCTCCTTCTTCGATTTCTTCGCCTCGCCGCCGGCCGGTTTCGAGGAGCGCATGCTCGCGCTCATCGCGACCGGCGATCGGGTGAGCGGCCGCCGGGCCGCCCGCCTGTTGCAGGCCTACGAGGTCCTCTACTGGGACACCCTGGCCGATGGCCTTCACTGACGAGCTGCGGCAGGCGGCCGACCCGATCTGGTCCGCTCAGCACGAGCACCCGTTCGTGCGCGGCATCGGCGAGGGAAGCCTCGACCCCGCGACGTTCCGCCATTACGTCCGCCAGGACTATCTGTTCCTGATCGACTACGCGCGCCTGCTCGCACTCGGCTGCGCCCGGGCGCCTCGACTGGACGAGATGACCCGCTTCGCCGACCTCGCCGGCGCCGTGCTCGGCAGCGAGATGGAGCTTCACCGCTCCTACGCCGCCGCGTGGGGCATCTCGCGAGCTGAGCTCGAAGACGAGCGGCCGACCGCGACTACCCGCGCCTACACCGATTTCCTCCTCCGCGTCGCGGCGCTCGGCGATTACGGCGAGCTCGCCGCCGCCTTGCTGCCCTGCATGTGGGGCTACCACGAACTCGCCGTCACCCTCGCCGGTCGCGGCGCCCCCGGCAACGAGCTCTACGCCCGCTGGATCGACGAATACGCCGGCACCGAGTTCGGCAAGCTCACCGCCTGGTGCAGAGCGCTCACCGACGCAGCAGCCGAAACCGGCGACCGCCGCCGTATGACCGACGCCTTTCTCACCTCGAGCCGGTACGAGCTCGGCTTCTGGGACGCCTCCTGGCGCAAAGAGCCGCCGCTCGACCGGCCCGACGCGTCGTAACGAGCGACTTACGCTTGTTCGGTCAGCGTGAACTGAACGCGATCCCCGACGACCGCCGCATCGAGGACCTTGTCGTCGAGGTCCGGAGCGAGCTCCGCGTCGACGAAGACGCGTGCCCCCTCTTCTTCGACGACCTGGTCGTCGACTTCGGGATCCTCGACCATTTTGAGCTCGAGTCCGGCGTCGGCCTCGCGCCGACGGATGCGGAGCCCGGAATCGTCCGGTACCTCCGGCGACGCTGCCGCGATCGCGCGAACGGCCTCTGCCGCGTCAGGTGTGAGAGTAAGCACGTGTGACCCTCCTCGTGGTTGCCTCGCGGTCCAGGCTACCGAGATCGCGATGCTTCGCTGGGGTCGCGCGTGGAAGAGGCCGATCGACGACGAGGAGGGCCGAGATGACGACCACCGACTGGCACGGCGGGGCGATGAAGCTGAGCGACATCCGCGACGATCTCGAGAACAAGGAGCTCACCCCGACGCAGCGGAAGAGCGCGTTCGAGCACCTGCGGCGCTGGCTGCGCGAGCGGCCCGACGATTCCGCGGCGAAGGAGCTCTGGGACCGGTACGAGGCGGAGTTCGGCCGGGAGGACGCCGACACGCCGCTCGCCCGCGACGCGAGCGGTGAGGGCTTCCACGCGCTCAGGGAAGCGGAGCGCCGAGCCGGGCACGACTGAGCCGCGCGCGCCTCCCGGCCGCGCGCCTAGGCTTCCGTCCGGAGGATCCGCCGCTCCTCACTGAGCTCAAGGACAGCCTCGAGGAGTCGCTCCGACGGATCGGCTCCCAAGGGTCCGTCGTCGGAGACCGGTACCGCCGGCGGCTCGGCCTGTGAGGGCGAGCGGATCGTCGACCGCGCCGACCAGGAGTTCCACGATCGCTTCATCGTGACGAAGGGGAAGGCGTGGAACGTGCCGCCGATCAACACCCTCTACAGGGGCGACTACTCGGAGATCACGGCGACAACCGCCCCGCCCTTCGACGCCTGGTGGTCAAAGGGGAAGTCGCTCGCGACCTGACGTCGCGACGCAGGAGGCGCCAGGCCGCAGCGATGCCTAGAGATCGACCGTCGCCGGCCCCACCTCGTCCGCCCGCTCCAACGCCGCGATCGCGATCGCCAGGTCCTGGATCGCCAGGCCCGTCGAGTCGAACAGGGTGATGTCGTCCGGCGACTGCCGCCCCTCGGCCTCTCCGGTCAGCACGGCGCCGAGTTCCGTCACGTCGTCGCGGGTGATCGCGCCCTGCTCCACCGCCGCCGCGAGCTCCCCTCCGTGCGAGGCCTGTTCCCACTCGTCGCAGAAGACCCGCGCGCGCTCGAGCTCCGCGACGGCGATCTCGGCCTTGCCGGGGCCGTCCGCACCCATCAGGGAGACGTGCTGCCCCGGCCGCAGCGATCCGGCCCCGAGCAGGATCTCCTTGCCCGGCGTCACCGTCACGACGATCTCGGAGGCAAGCGCCTCCTCCCGGGAGACGACGGTCGCGCCCACCCGCTCCGCGACGGCGGCGGCCCGCCCCTCGTCCAGGTCCCAGACGGCGAGCTCGCGGTCGCGAAACGTGCGCGCCGCGGCCTCGCCGTTGACGCCGACGCCGACGACCGCCGCCGCCGCGCCGGGCCGCCCGAGCGTCTCCGCCGCGAGCACCGCCGCCGCACCGGTGCGGAGAGCGGTCAGGGCGCCCGCGTCGAGCACGGCCTCGGGCATCCCCGTCTCCGCGTCGGAGAGGATCACGAGCCCCGTCACCGTCGGCAGCCCGCGCGCCGGATTGCCGGGAAAGGACGTCACCCATTTGAGGAGGGCGTGCCCGCCGCCGAGCGCGGGCATCGCCCGGAAGTCCCCGGCCGGATAGTTCGTCACGTACAGCTTCGGCTGCATCGTCCACTCGCCGCGCGCATGGGCGACGAACGCCGCCCGCACTGCCTCGAGCGCGCGCTCGGGAGCGACGGCGCGCTCGACGTCGCGCCCCGAGAAGAAGGGGATCACGGCCTACGCTGCCTTGACGAGCCCGATCAAATCCTCGAGCGCCCTCTTCGCGTCGGCGAAGAGCATCACCGTCTTCGGGTCGTAGAAGAGCGGGTTGTCGATCCCGGCGAAGCCGGGACTCATCGAGCGCTTCACGACGACGACGGCCGCGGCGCGGTCGACGTCGAGGATCGGCATGCCGTAGATCGGGCTTCCCGGCTGGCTTCGTGCCGCCGGGTTGACGACGTCGTTCGCACCGAGGACGACGACGACGTCGACCTGCGGGAACTCCGGGTTGATGCGCTCCATCTCGTGGAGCTGGTCGTACGGGACGTTGGCCTCCGCGAGCAAGACGTTCATGTGGCCCGGCATCCGCCCGGCGACGGGATGAATGGCGTAGCGGACGTCGACGCCGCGCTCCTCGAGGAGGTCGGCGAGCGCGCGTACGTCGTGCTGCGCCTGTGCGACGGCGAGCCCGTAGCCGGGCACGAAGACGACGCGGCGCGAATAGGCGAGCATGATCGCCACGTCCTCTGCGGTCGTCGTGCGGACGGCGCCGTCGGCATCGGTCGTCGCGGCGGCGGCGACGTGGCCGAAGGAGCCGAAGAGCACGCTCGGGACGCTCCGGTTCATCGCGCGGCCCATCAACACGCTCAGGAGCGTGCCGGAGGCGCCGACGAGCGTGCCGCCGATGATGAGCGCGTTGTTGTCGAGGATGAAGCCCGTAGTCACCCCGCCGAGCCCGGAGAATGCGTTCAGGAGGGCGATCACCACGGGCATGTCGGCCCCTCCGATGGGAAGGACGAGCAGTACACCGGCGGCGAGCGAGCCTCCCAGCGTCGCCCAGAGGAGCGCCTCGCTCTCGGTCACGCCTGCGGCGACGGCGAGTCCGAGGGCCGCGGCCAAGACGAGCCCGTTGACGAGCTGCTGACCGCGGAAGACGAGCGGCCGGCCCGTAATCACCTCCTGGAGCTTCGACCAGGCGACGACGCTGCCGGAAAACGTGAGCGGCCCGAGCAACGCCGACCCGAGCCCGGCGACGAGCGTGTCCGCGGGAGCCCCGGGCGTGACCCGGTGGAACTCCGCAGTCGCCACGAGCGCCGCCGCCCCGCCGCCCAGTCCATTGAGCAGGGCGACCATCTGCGGCATCGCCGTCATCTTCACGAATCGCGCCGCGGGAACGCCGAGCACCGTGCCGAGCGCGAGCCCCGCGATCACGAACCAGTAGTCGTCGACGTCCGCCAGCGTCAGGGTGAAGCCGACGGCGACGGCCATCCCTCCCGCAGAGAGGAGATTGCCGACGCGCGCCGTGCGGGGCGAGCCGAGGAGCTTCATGCCGACGACGAAGAGGATCGCGGCGGCCACGTAGGCCGCGTTGACGACGTTTGTCGAGAGGGCGAAGGCGGCCGTCATCCGTCGGGGTCCTCGGGCTGCCGCTTGAACATCTCGAGCATCCGGTCGGTGACGAGGTAGCCGCCGACGACATTGACCGCGGCGAAGACGAGTGCGACGAAGGCGAGCGAGCGCTCGAGCAGCCCGTCCGAGGCGCCGCCGACGAGGATCGCGCCGACGACGATGATGCCGGAGATCGCGTTCGTCCCAGACATCAGCGGCGTGTGCAGCAGCGTCGGGACGCGCGAGATCAGCTCGAATCCGAGGAAGACTGCGAGTGCGAAGATCGTGAAGGAGGCGATCAGCTCCGCCGTCACGCTCGCACGGCCTCCAGCGTGACGCAGGCGCCCGCGGTGATCTCGTCCTCGAAGTCGAGTACGAGCTCGCCCTCGGGCGCGAGGTGCAGCAGCAGCGCGACGACGTTGCGCGCGAGCAGCCGGCTCGCCGATTCCGGCATCGTCGCCGGCAGGTTCGTCCAGCCGACGATCGTGACGCCGTCGCGCTCGACGACCTCGCCGGGCTCGGTCAGGGCGCAGTTGCCTCCCGCCTCTGCGGCGAGGTCGATCACGACCGAGCCGGGGCGCATCGATCCGACGGCCTCGGCGGTGATCAAGCGGGGCGCCGGCTTGCCCGGGACGAGCGCGGTCGTGATCACAGCGTCCATGTCCGCGATCCGCTCCTGCAGGCGCGCCTGCTGCTCGGCCTGCTGTTCCGGTGTCAGCTCGGCGGCGTAGCCACCCTCGGTCTCTTCGCCGCGCACGCCGAGGTCGAGGAAGGTCGCGCCGAGGCTCTCGACCTGCTCCTTGACGGCGGGGCGGACGTCGAATCCCGACACGACGGCGCCCAGCCGCCGCGCGGTCGCGATCGCCTGGAGCCCTGCGACGCCGGCGCCGAGAACGAGCACCTTCGCGGGCGCGACGGTGCCCGCCGCCGTCATCAACATCGGAAAGAAGCGCGGCAGCCGCTCCGCCGCGACCAGCGCGGCCTTGTAGCCCGCGACGGTGGCCTGGGAGGAGAGGGCGTCCATCGACTGCGCCCGCGTGATCCGCGGGATCGACTCGAGCGCGAAGCCGGTCACGCCCGCCGCGGCGAGCCGGTCGACGCCTTCCCGGTCGGTGAGCGGCTGGAGGAAGGCCACCAGGACGCCCCCGTCGCGCAGCCGGGCGATCTCCTCGCCGGAGGGCTTCTGCACCTTCACGACCACGTCGGCATCCCAGGGATCGCCGATGCGAGCGCCCGCCTCGACGTAGGCGGCGTCCGGGAACGACGCGGCCGCGCCCGCTCCGGGCTCGAGCACGAGCTCGTGGCCCGCGGGCGCGAGACGCCCCGCGGACTCCGGCACGAGGGCGACCCGCCGCTCGCCCGCCGCCGTCTCCTTGGGGACCCCGACGATCACGCGCCCGAACTCTAAAGAGGAGAGGGCGGTGACGCCTTGAAAGTTGCGGCCGTGCTCGCCGACCTCTCCCGGGCGCTGGAGGCCCGCGACCCCTTCTCGCGCGGCCATGCGGCGCGCGTCACGTTGCTGGCCGATGCCGTCGCCCTCTGGCTCGGGTGGAGCGAGGAGCGGCTGGCCGGTCTTCAGCTTGGCGGCGCCCTGCACGACATCGGCAAGCTCGCGGTGCCCGAGCGGCTGCTGCACAAGCGGGGGCCGCTGAGCCTCAGCGAGCGCGACGAGGTGCGGCGCCATCCGACCGCGGGGGCGCGCCTGCTCGAGCCGATCCCCTCGGCCGGCCCGGCGCTCCCGTACGTCCTCTACCACCACGAGCGCTGGGACGGCAGGGGCTATCCGTTCGGGAGGGCCGGCGGCGAGACGCCGGAGGAGGCGCGCCTGCTGGCGGTGGCGGATGCCTACGACGCGATGACGTCGACGCGGCCCTACCGGCGCCCGCTGACGACCGAGCGTGCGCTGGCGGAGATCGACCGCTGCGCCGGCACGCAGTTCGACCCCGAGCTGGCGGATGCCTTTCTCCAGGTCTGGGGCAGCTCCGCCCGCGCTGCCTCGTAGGTTTCGCTCAGAGCGTCGCCCAGACCTCGAGCTTCGTCCGGACGCGGCGGATCACCTCGTCCGTGTACTCGGTCGTCGACGCGTGGCCGCCGAGGTCGGCCGTGCGCACGCCCTCGGAGACCGCCTCGAGGCACGACTCGCGGATCGCGCGGCCGACGCGCTGAGCCGTCTCGTCGCCGTAGCCGAGCAGGGCCGCGCCGCCGAGGATCATCGCCATCGGGTTGGCGACGTTCTTCCCCTCCAGGGCGGGCGCGGTCCCGTGGGCCGCCTCCGCCATCACCGCATCGGGGACGTAGTTGTCGTCGAACGCGATCAGCAGCGACTCCGAGCCGGCGATCGAGCCGAACAGCGGCAGCACGAGGTCGGAGAGGATGTCGCCGTCGCGGTTGAGGGCTGGGATCACGAGCGGCTCGCCTGACGCGGCGATGAGGAGGGCGAACGTGGCGTCGATCAGCTGCGGCTCGTAGCGCACCTCGGGGTGCCGCTCGGCCGCCGCGTCCATCTCCTCCTTCAGCATTCCCTCGTAGGTCGGGCTGACCGTGTACTTCGGCCCGCCGAAGACCTTGGCCGCGGTCCGCTCGGCGTGGCGAAACGCGAATTCGGCCACTGCGCGGCAGATGCGGCGCTCGATCCGCTCCGTGCGGAAGGCGACCTCGTCGTCTCCTTCGCCCTCGCGCCACTCCTTCGCGCCGTAGGCGTCCCCGACGGCCATCCGCACGATCGAGATCGGCGCGTGGACGCCGCCGAACGGGACGATTCCCGGGATGCGCCGACCGGTGCGGACGATCACCTTGCCGCCGATCTCCTCGCGCAGGATCCGGTTCGGGGAGCCGACGTCGTCGCGGGTCTCCGGCGTGATCGTGGCCGCCTTCAGTCCGAGACCTGCCTCGCGGAGCGCGATTGCCGCCTCGTGGACGACCGCGTTCTGCGTCCGCCGGCGCTCCTCGAGAGAGAGGTCGTAGCGCGGGAAGTCGAGCTCGAGCCCCGTCACGTCCGGGGCGAGAACGCGGAGCGCCTCCTCGAGAAGCTCTTGCCCGGTCTGGTCGCCTCCCAGCACGACGATCGTCCGCGCCTCCATCGGGCCGGAGTGTAGTCGGCCCTCCGCGCGGACATACCGCGCCGAATGGGAGCGAGGGGAGGGTGGCGCAGGCGCGGTCGCAAGGGGCGGTTCTCGTACGAGGACTCGCGCGGTCGGCGGATCGTCGACGAGGCCAAGCTCGCGCGGATCGAGGCGCTGGCGATCCCGCCCGCGTGGCGCGACGTCCGCATCTCGCCCCGCCCGGGGGCGAAGCTTCAGGCGACCGGGGTGGATTCGGCAGGACGGCGGCAGTACCTCTACCACCCCGACTATCGCGCCGCCCAGGAGCAGGCGAAGTTCGACCGGCTGATCCGTTTCGGCGAGAAACTGCCGGAGCTGCGCGCGTCGATGGCCGAGCACATGGAGCACGACCCACTCGACCGCGAACGGGTCAGCGCAATCGCGCTCCGGCTGATCAACCTCGGCTGGCTCCGCGTCGGCTCGGACCGGTACGCACGCGAGTCGCGCACCTACGGAGTGACGACGCTGCTGAAGCGGCACGTGGAGGTCCGCGGCAAGCGCGTCTGCCTGCACTTCGCCGCGAAAGGCGGCGACAAGGTGCGGACGACGATCGTCGACGAGGAGCTCGCCGACGCGGTCAGGGGGCTCCTGCAGGTCGAGGGCGGCGGGCGGCTCTTCCGCTACGAGTGGGAGGGCGACGTCTACAACCTCACCGGGAAGCGGCTCAACGACTACGTCGGCATCTACCTGGGCGACGACTTCACTGCGAAGGACTTCCGCACCTGGGGCGGCACGCTGCTGGCCGCGATCGCGTTCGCGGAGCACGAGACGCCCGAGACCGAATCCGAGGGGAAGCGGTCCGTGGCGGCGGTGATGCGCCAGGTCGCAGAGAGGCTCGGAAATACGCCTGCCGTTTGCCGCGCGTCGTACGTCAGTCCGGCCGTGATCGACCAGTATCTCGAAGGCCGCACCATCGAGGATTTCCGTCCACGCCATTTGCGGGTCGTCGGCGCGCGCGATATCGACCTTTCACCCGAGGAACGGGGTTTGCTCGGCCTGCTCCGTTCCTGGCGGATACGAAAAGCGCAAGCAGCGGCCTAGATTCGGCGTTCCTTGTCGGTTAAGCTCTCACTCCTAGACCACGAATCCAGGGAGGAAATGTGGCGCGAAAGACCGTCCTCGTGTCCGATGTCTCGGGGCAGGAGATTCCGGAAGGAAGAGGTGCGACCGTTCGCATCACGTTTCGCGACGCACGCAAGGGCGTCCGCGAGCTCGACGTGACCGACGCCGAGGCCGAGAAGATGGGCGGCCGCTCCGTCGCGCGCCGAGGCCGGCGCCCGAAATCAGCTTCGTCCTAGCGCGAAAGGCCCAGGGCCGGCCGGCGGCGCCGGCCACTGGGTTTCCCCGGGACGTTTTTCACGCTCTTTCCACGCGGGCGGGCGGGAGCCGTCCCGACCCGGCACTACCATGGGCCGGTGGCGCTCTCGCTGCTCGTCGGGCCGGCCAACGCCGGCAAGGTCGAGGCTCTCCTCGACCGCTATCTGGCCGCGGTCGCACGGGAACCGGTGCTGATCGTGCCGAACCGATCGGACGTCGAGCGGGTCGAGCGAGACCTGCTCGCGCGTACGGGCTGCCTGCTCGGTGGCGCGATCGGGACCTTCGACGACGTCTTTCGGCGCATCGCGCGGCCCGAGCGCCCCGTCGCCACCGAGGTCCAGCAGTCGCTCGTCCTGCGGCGCGCCGCCGGTCCAGGCCGTTCCGCCGGCTTCCTCGAGACCTTGCGCGAGGCCATCCGTGAGCTCCAGGCCGGGCTCGTCGCGCCCGACGACGCAGCCGGCGAGCTCGGAGGCTTCTACGCCGCCTACCGCGCCGAGCTCGACGGGCTCGGCCTGACCGATCGCGACCTCGTCAGGGCGCGGGCGGTCGAGCGCCTGCGCGGTGACCTCGAGGCGTGGCACGGGGAGCCCGTCTTCGCCTACGGCTTCGAGGATCTGACCGCGGCGGAGTGGGGCCTGCTCGAGGCGCTCGCCGGGCGGGCCGAGGTGACCGTCTCGCTGCCGTACGAGCCCGGCCGGCCCGCCTTCGCGTCGCTCCAGCGGACGGCCGAGGATCTCGCCGGGCTCGCGCAGGGAGCGATCGAGGAGCTGCCGGCCCGCTACGGCGAGGTCGCGCACGCAGCGATCGCCCACGTCGAGCGAGGCCTCTTCGCGGACGAGCCGGGCGAGGCTCCCGCGATCGAGGGCGCCGTCCGCTTCTTCGAGGGGGCGGGCGCGCGCGGCGCGCTCGAGCTCGTCGGCGAGGAGGCGGCCGCGCTCGTCCGCGCCGGCACGCCGCCCGACCGGATCGGCGTCCTCTGCCCGTCGGTCGAGCACTGGCGGGCGCCGCTCGAGACCGCTTTCGGCGAGCTCGGGCTCCCATACGCGGTCGAAGGCCCCGTCCGGCTGCCGCAGACGGCGCTCGGCCAGGCCCTCGTCTCGATGCTCCGCTTCGCCTGGCTCGGCGGTTCCCGCGCCGACCTCTTCGCCTTCCTCCGCTCGCCCTATTCGGGGCTGACGCGCGCGAGCGTCGACTTCGTGGAGGGCCGGCTCCGCGGGCGTGCGATCTCGACCCCCGACCGTGTCGAGGAGGAGGCGCAGGCTCTCCGCGGGGCGCCGTTGCCCGCCCTGGACCCGATCCGGGAGGCCGCCTCACCGGTCGAGGCCGTCCGCACGCTCGCCGGCACGATGTTGCGCGCCGCGCACGGCCTTCAGGCACCGCCCGCGGACGAGGCCGCGAGGCAGGACCTGCGCGCCCACGAGACGATCATCCGCCTCCTGACCGAGCTCGAGGGCTGGGAGCGCCTCGCAGGCCCGCTCCAGCCGGAGGACGTCGTCGGCGCGGTCGAGCGTGCCACGTTCTGGACCCGGGCCGAGCCGGGCCGCATCCCGGTGCTCGCCTTCCGCGACGCGCGCAACCGTCGCTTCGACGCCGTCTTCGTGCTCGGGCTCGAGGAAGGGACGCTGCCGCGCCGCCACTCGGGGACGCCGTTCCTCGACGACGACGCCCGTCGCGAGCTCGGCGACCGCCTGCACCGCGCCGACCCGGTCAGCCGCGACCGCTACCTGTTCTACGTCGCCTGCTCGCGACCGTCGCGGCGGCTGTACCTCGTCCGCGAGGCGGCGACCGACGAGGGCAGCCCGCGCGAGCCGAGCCCGTTCTGGGAGGAGGTCGTCGCGCTGTTCCCGCCCGAGGACGTCTCGCGCTGGACACGGCGGCGGCCGCTCTCGGCGCTCACGTGGCCGCTCGAGGAGGCGCCGACGGAGCGCGAGCGCCTGCGCGCCCTGGCGGCGCTTGCGGCGGGCGAGGCGGGCCGTCCCGAGGCCGAGGCGGTGGCGCGCGCGAACGGCTGGGAGCGGAAGCTCGACCGGGCCCTCGCGGCCTGGTCGCGGCAGACGCGGCTCCGCCATCCGCTCGTGCTCGAGCAGCTCGGGTCGCGTCTCGTCTTCAACGTCACCGAGCTGGAGCGCTTCGCCGACTGCTCCTCGGCCTGGTTCGTCGACCGCTTCCTCGACCCGCGCTCGATCGACGCGGAGGTCGACCCGAAGCTGCGCGGCTCGGTCGCCCACACGACGCTGCACCGCTTCTTCGCCGGCCTGCCCAAGGAGCTCGGCGTCGAGCGGCTCGACGAGCAGCGCGTCGAGGAGGCCGTCAGCTTCATGCGCCGCTGCCTCGAGGGCGCCGTCGAGGGCCAGCGAATGGAGATGACCGCGATGCAGCGCCGTGAGCTGACCGAGTCGCTCTGGCGCGACCTCGAGCAGGTCGTGCGCGCGGAGGCGGCGTCCGGCTCGCCGCTCGTGCCGCACCGCTTCGAGGTCTCGTTCGGCTCCGAGCGCTCGGCGCCCGAGCTCCAGCGCGGGCTCGACCTCGGCGACGGCCTCGTCCTCTCGGGGAAGATCGACCGGATCGACCGCGACCCGACGGCGGCGCGCGCGATCGTCCAGGACTACAAGGCGGGCAAGGGAGCCCACTCGGCGCGCGAGATCGAGAAGGAGCTCCGTCTCCAGATCCCGCTCTACATGCTCGTGCTCCGCGACCTCGTCGGGCTCGAGCCGATCGGCGGCGTCTACCGGCCGCTCGCCGGCGACCGGAAGCCGCGCGGCTTGCTGCGCGCGGGCGAGGGGCTCGAGGGGTACGCCCAGAGCGACCAGCTGGACGAGGACGCGTTCTGGGGGCAGGTCGAGGGCGCGAAGGAGACGGCGCGCCGGCTCGCGGGAAGGATCCGGGGCGGCGACGTGCGCCACGACCCGCGCGGAGAAGAGTGCCCGAGCTGGTGCGACCTCTGGTCGATGTGCCGCGTGAGGCGGGCATGACCGCGGTCGAGGTCGAGACCCGGCTCAACCCCGAGCAGGCCGCCGCCGTCGAGGCGGAGGGGCACGTCTTCCTCTCGGCGGGAGCCGGCACCGGCAAGACGACGGTGCTCGTCGAGCGCTTCGTCCACGCGGTCTGCGACGCCGGGCTCGACGTCGACTCGATCCTCGTGATCACGTACACGCGCAAGGCCGCCGGCGAGCTGCGTTCGCG